>Ga0209415_10016540_pt1 | contig 11845 bp, 5 predicted proteins | sample PeaSoiSIISIP2007_FD_187696 | JGI IMG/M metagenome (GOLD analysis project Ga0209415, IMG submission 187696) | Peat soil microbial communities from Weissenstadt, Germany - SII-SIP-2007 (SPAdes) (version 2) | ecosystem: Environmental > Terrestrial > Soil > Wetlands > Peat | place: Germany... | reverse complement strand
GGCCGCCTGTGGCGGAGGCGTCGCGCGCGTGGCGGGCGCATGCGCGACAGTCGCCTTGGGGGTGGGAGGCAGCGCGCTCGCCTCGCCGGTCGCGGCTTGCGTCGGAGCGGAGATCGCCGGAGGCTCGCGCTCTGCCTGCGACGCCGCGGGCGACGCTGCGCTGGCCGACACCGCGGGCGCCGCCGCGTTCCCCGGCTGCGACCAGCGCATCACTCCGAAGAGCGTCATCCCGGCGCCCAGCACGACCGCGACCAGCCCCATCACCCAGACGTTCGGCGTCGACACCGGCAGCGGAGGGAGCGCCGTCGTCCCGCCCGGCGTGCCGAGAGGCGTCACTCCGGACGAGATGGCCCCCTCCCCACGGATCGGGTTGAGGCTCCGCTGGGTCTCGGCGTGCTCGAAGAGAGGGTCCGACGACGACGGATTGCTCGCGGGGACCGACGACCGACGCCCGCGCTCGCCCGCCCACACCGCGCGCAGCGCCGAGCGCATCTCGCGCGCGGTCTGGAAGCGATCGTCCGGGCGCTTCGCGAGCGCCTTGAGGCACGCCGCCTCGAGGCGCGGGTCGATCCCCTGCCGGTACGCGGACGGACGAGGCGGCGGCTCGTTCACCTGCTTGAACACGATGCCGAGCGCGCTCTCGCCCTGGAACGGGATCCGCCCCGCGAGGAGCTGGAAGAGGATGATCCCCACCGAGTAGAGGTCGCTCCGCGCGTCGAGCGCGTCGCCCTTGCCCTGCTCGGGCGACATGTACTCGGGCGTGCCGACGACGAGCCCCTCCATCGTGATGGGCCCTCGGTGCGTTTCCGCCGCTCCCGCGAGCGTCCGCCCGTTGATCTTCGCGATGCCGAAGTCGCACACCTTGACGGTGTCGATGCGGTGGCCCTCGTCGTCGACGCCGTCGAGCACCATGATGTTCTCGGGCTTCAGATCCCGGTGGATGACGCCCATGTCGTGCGCCACGACGAGCGCGGCCAGCGCTTGCGAGAGGATGTCGACGATCCGCGACTCGGCGAGCGGGCTGTCCTCCGTGATGACGCGGAGCAGGTCGCGCCCGTCGAGGTACTCCATCGCGATGTAGAGCATCCCGTCGGGCTCGGCGCCGAAGTCGATGACGCGCATCGAGTTCGGGTGGTCGAGCCGGCTCGCGGCCTTGGCCTCTCGGTGGAAGCGCGCGGCGAACACCTCGTCGCGGGCGAGATCCTGGTGCAGCACCTTGACCGCCACGGTCTTCTCGAGCGCCACCTGGCGCGCCTTGTAGACCTGACCCATCGCCCCGCTGCCGATGTGCGCCTCGATCGCGAATTTCCCCGCGATGGTCCGGCCGATCAGAGAGTCCTCAGCGCGGGGCATTGGCGCGAGTGTATCGCGGATGGGGGCCCATGCCACTCGCACAAACGGCGTACACGGGCGCCCGAGCGTCCGCTCTGGACGCACCGTCGCCGCCGGCGCAAGACTGCGCTCGGAGACCACCATGACCATCCGACCCGACATGATCGGCCTCGTCGTCCACGACCTCGAGCGCTCGCTCGGCTTCTACAGGCTGCTCGGGCTCGAGCCGCCGACACCGGCGAAAGGAGAGGACTTCGTCGAGGTGACCACCCCCAACGGCTACCGCATCTCGTGGAACACCGTCGCCATGGTGAAGGGGATCGACCCCACCTGGACCGAGCCTCACGGGCACCGCATCGAGCTCGCTTTCCGCTGCGACGACGCGGCCGAGGTCGACGGCACCTATGCGCGAATCCTCGCGGCAGGTCATGTCGGTCACATCGCCCCCTGGGATGCGTTCTGGGGTCAGCGCTACGCCGTCGTGAACGATCCCGACGGCAATCACGTGAGTATCTTCGCGCCCCTCGCGCGTTCATAAGCTCTGCCGTCCGCTCGCACCGATGCCGCTCGACCGCTCGAGGCTCGCGCCGAAGTGGCTCGTCGTGCTCGTTCTCCTCCTCGCCTGGTTCAACTGGGGGCTGGAAGATCTCCGGCTCGGCCACGTTCCCGACATCCGCTCACACCCGCTCACCGCCGTGAGCCCGCCGTGGTGGCCGCTCCGCGCGTACGTCTCGCGAAGCGGCGACGAGCAACTCTACTTCGAGGACACGCGGCTGGCGCTCGGCGAGGACGCCGATCTCGCCTACCTCGCCGGCAAGCGGCAAGGCGACGCGGCCAAGGAGCTCGCGGACTTCCAGGCGAAGGTGCGCCCCGGCCCTGGGCTCCGGGTTCCGTACCGCGACTTCCCGTTCGAGTATCCGCCGCTCCCGCTCGCGGTGATGTTGCTCCCGCGCCTCGTCGCGAGCAGCCTCGCGGCGTACCGGCTGGCGTACGGCATCCTCGCGGCGCTCCTCACGCTCGCGGCATGCGGCCTCGGCGTGCTCCTCTGCCGCGATCTCGGGGCCCGCGGGCCGCCTGACCCGTGGCGGCGGATGGCGCTCTTCGTCCTCGCGATGGGGCCCATCCTCGTCTCGCGCTTCGACGCGCTGCCCGCGGTCCTCGTCGCCGCGGCGCTCGTCCTCATGACACGGGAGCGGTTCTTTCTGGCAGGGCTGTGCGTCGGCGCGGGCGTGATGTCGAAGCTCTACCCGCTCCTCCTCGTCGTGCCGTGGCTTGCCATCCTCTGGGGAGAGCGCCAGCCTCGCGCCGCGCGCGCGCTCGTGAGCGGGACGGTCGTCGCGTCGGTCGCGATCGCGGCCCCCTTCCTCGTGCTCGCTCCGGAGGCCTTCGTGCGCAGCACGTTCGTCTATGGCGCGCGACCGTTCCAGGTCGAGGGGCTCGTCGGCGCAGCCACGGTGCTCGCGCGCGGCAAGGCCGCCGTCGTGGGCTCGTTCGGCTCCTACAACGTCACCTCGCCCGGGTGGCTGGGCGCCGCGTGGTCGTTCCTCCTCCCGCTCGGCGTGCTCTTCTGTGCCGTGGCGGCCGCCGCGCAGGCGCGCCGCACTCCGGCGTCGTCGAAGGATGAAGCGGTCGAGCGCCTGCTGCTGTGGACGTGCGTCGCGCTCGCCCTGGTGCTGCTGACGAGCAAGGTCCTCTCGCCGCAGTACCTCATTTGGCTCATCCCGGTCGGCGTCGCCACGACCGGCGCCCGCGTCCGGAGCTGGGCCATCGCCGCGGCCGCGCTCACGCAGGTCTTCTACCCGATCCTCTACGACCTCTTCGTGGAGTCCGGGAGCCGGGTCGTCGCGGGCATCGTCACCTGCCGGAACGCGGCGCTCGCGGGGCTTCTGATCGCGGCGTGGCGCGCGGCCTCGCGACCGCGAAAGGCCTAGACGCCCAGGTCGACGCGCAGGTGAACGCGCACGGCCTCGCACGCCCACGTGGCGTCGGCGGGGCGGACGTCCCCGCGCCCGGCGAGATCGGTCGTCACCTCCTCGCGGAAGCGCTTCAGATCGAGCGTCGTCGCCGCGTCGAGCTCGACGATCTCGGGGGCGGACCGCGTGCCCGCGATCTTGAACAGGCGGCTCTTCGCGCCGTCTGCGAGGACGACGTACGCGCTCACGTGCTCGGCCGCGCCCTGGGTCGCGACACCGCCCGCCATCATGTGGAGCCTGGACATGAGGGGGAGCGTAGCGCAGGTGCGGGCGTCCTCCGAGCGGGTGACCGCTTCGACGCGGGGCGCGCGCATCGAATTCCGCTGACCCCTCCCGCACACTCTCCCCCGCCACGCTCGCCCTCCCGCTCGTCGGCTCGACCGGGAGCGGGAACGGGAGGGTGTGCGGCAGCGGCGAGAGTAGAAGGAACGCAGCAAAGACGACCGATTTGAGCTCCGGGAGTACTGCTACGAGTCATCGCACGACGTGGAGCAGTCATCGCACGACGTGGAGCAGTCGTCTGACGTCGTCGAGGAAGCACCCGCGGTAGTGCTGGTTCATCGGCACGAGGTCAATGGTTCCTCGGCCGTCGCCCGGGAGTCACTCCACGTCGTCCTTCTCTCCGCATCCGTCCGCGCGGACTCGTGACACGACCGATTGGAGCTCCGAGCGTGAAGCAAGCGGCTCCAAAACGGGTGCCGGGCCTTCATGGCGGTGATGAAGGAGTCGTTCGGTCAGCTCCTCGGGCTCCGAGCTTGCCGATCTCAGATGGACTCGTCGGTGAGATGACTCCTTCACGTCGTCAGATGACTCCTTCACGTCGTGAGATGACTCCTCCACGTCGTCTCATGACTCCCGCAGGCGAGGCGATGACTCTTCCACGTCGTCGGATGACTCCCGCAGGCGAGGCGATGACTCTTCCACGTCGTCGGATGACTCCCGCAGGCGAGGCGATGACTCCTCGACGTCGTCGGATGACTCCTCGACGTCGTCGGATGACTCCTCCACGTCGTCTCATGACTCCTCCACGTCGTCTCATGACTCCTCCACGTCGTCTCATGACTCCTCCACGTCGTCCGAGGATGGAACGACGTCGTCCCGGGACTCCCTCAGACGATGAGATGACTCCGCGACGACGCGGGAGGACCGCGGCGGGTCGTCACAGGGTGCGCGCGAGAAACGCGACCACCGCGGCGCGCTTTCTCTTGCGCGCGAGCGACAAGGCCGTGTTCCCGAGCTCCGACCGGTACGTCACGTCCGCACCCGCCGCGACGAGGAGCTTCACCACCGAGAGGTCGCCCTCGACGGCCGCGAGCAGCAGCGCCTCGTTCCTGTCCTGCGGGCGCGTGCGGGGCAAGAGCACGCGGGCCGTCGCGGTGCTCCCACGGTATGCGGCGCACATGAGCGGCGTGAAGTCGGCGTGGTCACGCACGTCGACGCGCGCCCCCGCGGCGAGGAGGAGCTTCGCGATGTCCGGCCGGTCGCGGGTCGCCGCACCGTGGAGGGGTCTCCCGCGAAACCTGCGGCTGCGCTCGTTCGGATCCGCGCCGGCCGCGAGGAGCATCTTCACCATCGGCGTGTGCCCCTCCGTGACCGCGCGAAACATCGCCGTCGCCCCCTCCTCGTCGCGCGCGAGCACGTCCGCGCCCGCGCGACGCAGCACCGCCAGCATGCTCGCGTCCCCTCGGCGGATCGCCAGGAACGCCGCCGTCTGCTTGAAGTCGTTTCGCCCGTCGACCTTCGCCCCCGCCTCGAGGAGCGCGCGGACGACCGCGACCCGCTTCGCCCCCTTCGTTCCCGACGCGAGAATCAGCGCCGTGCTCCCGCCCTCGCCGAGGCGTCGCTCGAGCTTGGCGCCCGCGGCGATCGCCCGCCGCACCGCCGCGAGATCCCCGGCCACGATCGCCGCGTGGAGCCTCGCCTCCCTGTCGTCGGTCGCCCCCGGCGCCTCCTCCGGACGCTCCCCGTGGCGCCAGAGGCCCGGGAACCTCGCGGTGGCCGCCGCGACGACCGACTCGACGCGCGCGCGAGCGGGGATGGCGACGACGAGGAGACCGGGATGGCCCGTCCGCGGTGCCATGCACCCCTCGGCGACGGCGGCGTGCTCGGCGCGGAGCCAGGCGACGAGCGGCCTGAAGGTCGCCTTCTTCGCGTACTCGAGCACTACGGGACGGAACCCGCCGGGCGAATGGACACGGCGCAGAGTGAGGGCGCCGTCGCGATCGGGCGTCGCGACGACGACGTCCGCGTACGTCGGCTTCTCGCGAAGGAACGGCACCGACGCGATGCGGTAAAGGCCGCGGGCCGCGTCGACGACCGAGCACCAGACCGACTCGACGTCGCCCGCGCGCCCTCGAAGAAAGACTTTGACGAGATCCGCGTCGCCCACCCATGCAGCGTACGCCCACCCGCGCGGGGCACGCGAGGAACCCGAACGGCCCGTGTGATATCGTCCGCGCGATGCGGGGCTCCCGGGCTGTTCTGCTCCCTCCCCTCGTCGCGGTCCTCGCGGCGACCGCCTCCGCGGCGTCCTGCACCGCCACGACCAGCCCGAGCTTCCCCGCGGGCGCGCTCTCCGTCCCCCCGTCGTTCACCCTCCTCGAGGTCGCCGGGCTGCCGGCTTCGTGCTCCGGGCAGACGTTCTTCGAGGGGTCGACCTCGCTGTGCCCGCCGGGGCTCACCTACTTCCTCTGCGACGGCATCGCGTACACCGAGTACGACTGCTCGTCCCCGGGCGACGGGTGGACGCAGGAGACCGTCTCCCAGTACGACCGCGTCGCGACCGATCCCGCCCCCTGCAGCGGGGACGGCGGCGCGCTCGCCGGGACGGTCTACGTCGAGAACAGCCTCGCCGCCCCCGACCAGAACGAGGTCCTCGTCTTCCAGTACTGCGACGGCGCGCTCTCCCCGTCGCTGGCGGGGCGGTATCTGACCGGCGGCACGGGCGCGGCCGACCTCAACAACGCGGGGATCCTCGACGCGGACCAGCAGGTGGTCGTCAACCCGAGCCAGACGCTGCTCTTCGCCGTGAACCAGGGCTCCGACTCGATCGCCGTGTTCCACATCGGCGCGGGGGGTTTGCTCACGCCCGTGACCGGCTCGCCGTTCGCGAGCGGCGGAATGGCGCCGGCCTCGGTGGGCGTGGCGGGCAACGTCCTCGTGGTGGCCAACAAGGCCGTCGACGGCCTCCGCAACCTCCAGGCCGACGCGCCCAACCTCACGACCTTCTCCATCGCCGCCGACGGCTCGCTCCATCCGACCGGCTCGACCTTCCCCCTCGCCGCGCGCTCCTCCCCCACGCAGGCCTTCGTGGCGCCCGGCGGCGCGCTCGTCTTCACCACGCAGGAGAGCGGCGTCCTCCGCGGCTTCCAGCTGTCGCCGGCCGGCATGCTCTCCGCGGCCCCTGGTGTCCCCGCGACCCTCCCCGACTCGCTCTTCACGGACGGCCGACGGCCGAAGCCGGTGTGGCCCGCCGGGCTCTCGGCCTCGCCGACGCAGCCCATCCTCTACACGGGCATCCCGAACAACGAGAGCATCGCGGCCTTCGGGTTCACGGCGGCGGGCGAGCTCACGCTGCTGAACGGCGAGCACAACGGTCCGCGGGCACAGCTCCCGTGCTGGAGCGTCGTCAGCGCCGACGGGAAGCGCCTCTACTTCGCCGACGCGGGCGGCGACAGCCTCTCGATCTGGGACATCGGGACGAACGCCGCGCAGCCCGCGCTCCTCCAGACCTACCTCTTGCCAGGCGGGGGGAACCCGTGGGGCCTGCACCTCGACCCCACCGGTCAGCTGCTCTTCGTCATCGCGCCGCGGCAGATCCACGAGGTCCCGGAGGGGCAAGGGCAGCTCCTGCACGCGCTCGCGCTCGCGAGCGACGGCACGATCGACGACGAGGTCGATGGATCGCCCTGCCCCATCCCCGTCGCGGCCGACACGAACACCGTCGGCGTCGCCGTCGTGGCCGCGCGGTGAGGGCGCTCACGGCAGCGGGTCGACACACGCGTTCGCCGTTGTCGCCGATCCTGCGCGGAGGTCCGACCAAAGTGAGCCTGGAGCCCACGCCGTTCTTGAAGCGCAGGCGACGCCGCTCGTAGCGTGACTGTGCGCAGGCCGGTGCGCGTGGCAGCACGGACACGGGGACTCTGCAACCACCGGGCGACGAGGAGGGCCGAGCATGCCGTCGATTCGCGCACTGGGTTCGCTCACGCTGAGGTTCGCGCCGCTCGCGATCGGGCTTTCGCTCGCGGCGTCGTGCGGGAAGGACAGCCCGCCTTCGCCCACGGAGGGGCCCGTGGGCACTGCCGCCGCGGCGATCACGGCAGACGCGGGGAGCGACGCCGGCCCCGCCTCTCCGAGCATCGCGTCGTTCGCGGTCTACGCGACGGAGGCCATCGAGCTCAACTCGGGGTCGCTCGTCACCGGCGCGAACGTCGGCGTGGAGAAGACGACGGGCCCGTTCCTGGGCGGCGGCGCCGCGGCGTACTTCAACTCGGGCGCGACCATCGCGTCGGGCGAGACGCTCTATGCTTACAGCGTCTACCTGAACAGCGGCGCATCGCTCGGCCCCGTCGACACCGACCGGATCATGGGGAACAGCGGCGCCAAGTACGGAAAGGTCTCCACCTTCCCTGCCATGCCCGCCCCTCCGCCGCTTCCCGCGGCCACGGCGGGAACGACGGCCATCACGCTCAACTCGGGCGCCTCGAAGACGCTCGCTGCGGGCTCATACGGCAGCGTCACCGTCAACTCGGGCGCGAAACTCTCCCTCTCCGGAGGGACGTACGTCTTCTCCGCGCTCACGCTCAACAGCGGCGCCACCCTCTCGGTCTCGGCCGCGACCACGCTCTCCGTCACCGGCGCGGCGAGCTTCGACAGCGGCTCATTCGCAGGCCCGGCGTCGGGCTCGGGGCTCACGGCGAAGGCGCTGGCGATGTACTTCGACACGGCGTCGGGCATCGCCATCAACTCGGGGGCGCAGGTGCAAGCGCTTTTCCTCGCGACGAACGCGCAGGTCACCGTGAACACGTCGAAGTTCACGGGGGCGCTCGCGGCGGCAGAGGTGCTCATGAACTCGGGCGCGACCGTCACCTACCAGGACGGCTTCGGATCGCTCGTCGCCAACCTCTGCACGGGCGTCGTCTGCACCGCGCTCGACGCGTGCCATGTCCCCGGCGTCTGCAATGCCAGCACGGGCACTTGCTCAAACCCCACGGCCGCGAACGGCACCGCCTGCAACGACGGCAACGCGTGCACCCTGACCGACGAGTGCGAGTCGGGTGTCTGCACGGGGTCGAGCCCCGTCCTCTGCCTGGCGTCCGGCCAGTGCTCTGTGGCGGGCACGTGCGACACGACGACGGGAGCGTGCTCCAATCCGAACGCGCCCGACGGGACGACGTGCGACGACGGGAACGCGTGCACGCTCACCGACGCGTGCTCGGCGGGGGCGTGCGTCGGGTCGAACCCGGTCACCTGTACCGCCTCGAGCCAGTGCACCGCCGTGGGCACGTGCGACGCGAGCACCGGCGTGTGCTCCAACCCCGCCGCCCCGAACGGCACGGCGTGCAGCGACAACAACGCGTGCACGACGGGCGACTCCTGCCAGAGCGGCGCCTGCGTCGCCGGCACGCCGGTCACGTGCACCGCGAGCGATCAGTGCCACACCGCCGGCACGTGCAGCCCCGCGAACGGCGCTTGCTCCAACCCGGCGGTCGCCGACGGGAGCGGCTGCAACGACGGCAACGCGTGCACGACGGGCGACTCTTGTCAGAGCGGGACCTGCGTCGGAGGGAGCCCGGTCACGTGTAGGCCATCCGACTCGTGTCATCTCGCGGGCACCTGCACGTCCGGCGACGGCGGCACGGGGGGATGCTCGAACCCCGTTGCGGCGGCGGGGACCGCCTGTTCGGCGGGCGCGTGCGGCGGAACGTGCAACGCGACCGGGGCCTGCCTCGAAGCGCCTGCCGCGACGAACGCGTGCTTCACGTCGAGCTGCACGCCCGATGGCGGCGTTTCGAACGGGTCGAATAGTTGCGTTCCAACCTTGAACGGAACGGTCGCGACGAACCTCGCGAGCATGGTCGGTGGGCCCGCCATCAACGCAGCGCAGGTCGCCCTTGTCCGAGGCCGCGTGCTGGCACTTCCGGAAGCGACCCCCCTCGCGGGGGTCACGGTCAGCATCCTCGGACACCCGGAGTACACGCCATCGATTACCGCTACAGACGGCACGTACGCCGTCGCGCTGAACGGTGGAGGTCAGGTGACCGTCGTGTACAAGGGCCCGGCGGGGGACACGACCTTCTTGCCCGTGCAGCGGCACACCCCGACGCGGTGGCAGCAGTATGCCGTGATCCCAGACGTCTACCTGACGCCGATGGACGCCAACGCGACGGACATCACGCTCGGGAAATCGACGTGGCAATCCGCCGCGGGATCGACGATCACCGACCCGGCGGATCAGAATGGGGTGCCGGGCGGGCCGCCCGTGAGCCCGACTTTGCCGCATACCGCGCGCGTGTTCTTCCCAGCGGGGACGACGGCGACCTTTGAGTACGGGGGGTGCGGTGGAAGCAGTGGCGCGTGCGGAGCGACGTGCCCGAGCGGGTCGTGCGTCTCCGGCACATGCATCGGATCCGCACCGGCAACGCTGACCGTCCGCCTGACGGAGTACACGGTGGGCCCGACCGGGTCCGCGGCGATGCCGGCGGAGCTGCCACCGAACACGGCGTACACGTACGCCATGGAGCTGAGCGCGGACGAGGCAATCGCTTCCGGGGCGACCGGCGTTTCGTTCAACCAGGCCGTTTCGTTCTACCTTGACGACTTCTTGGGCTTCGGCCCCGCCCAGGCAGGGACGGCAAATCCGCCCGTCCCCGTCGGGTTCTACGACCGCGCAACGGGTCAATGGGTCGCATCGCCGAACGGCGCCATCCTGAACATCACGGGTTTCACGGGCACGTGCCCTGGCGCCGGGTGCGTGGCCACGGTGAATGAGCCCACCAGCGATGCCGGGACCGTGGTGACGTTGGGTGCAGACGAGCTCGCGTTCCTCGGACAGACCTACGGAAGTGCTGCGACGCCGCTCTATCTCTGGCGCGTGCCGACTACACACTTTTCGGGAGGGGATCTGAACTGGCCGTACGCTCTCCCGCCTGGCAGCGACCCACCGCCCGGCGGTGGTGGTGGCGGTGGCGGTGGCGGCGGTGGCGGTGGCGGCGGTGGCGGTGGCGGCGGCGGCGGCGGCCCCACGGATGGAAATAACCCCGACGACCACAAGTGCGACAGCGCCTCCGGATCCATCGTCGACTGCCTCAACGCCATTCTCGAGCAACAGATCGCGATCCCCGGGACGCCCTACTTTCTCCGCTACCAGAGCGAGCGCGCGCCGGGCCGACTGCCCACGATCCAGATCCCGTTGACGGGCTCGGCCTGGCCGCCACCGACCCTGCCGCTGAGCGTGGGCGTCACGATCGCGCTCCAGGGAAACATCTACAGCCTCACCTACCCGCCTTCGTCACTCACCCCGAACCAGACGGAAGTCTGGACGTGGGACCAGAAGGACGCGTTCGGGAACACGGTCGAGGGGCGGCAACTCGCGCTCGTGACGGTCTCGTACGTCTACGCCGGCCAGTACACCGGCATCCCCTCCGACGACCCGCATTCGTTCAGCTCGCAGACCTCGACCGGCGTGACCCTCGGCTCGTCGCTGAACCGGGCGCTCAACCAGATCACGCTCACGACCACCGCCGACGTCTGGATCGGCGTCGAGGACCCCGCACCTCTCGGGCTTGGAGGCTGGACCATCAGTCCGCAGCATCTCTACGACCCGAACTCGCGAACGTTCTGGGGGGGCGACGGCACGCGACGCTCGGAGCCCTCGCCGCTCATCCAGACACTTCCGGGTGTCAGCGGCCCCGAGAACATCTTCCCTGCCGTAGCTCCGAACGGCACGATCTACGAGCCGTCCAACAAGACTCTGAACACCGTGGACTCGACCGGCCACGTCACGGTCATTGCCGGGGCCGGAACGACACTGCCTCCGTACGCGGCCTGTACCCCCGCCGCGAGCGCCAACCTCGCGACCGCCGTCCAGAGTGTCGCCGTCTCCTCAAGTGGACTCGTCTACGAAGCCGGCGGCGCGGTCGTGAACGTCCTCGACCCGGTGGCCGGGACCATACAGACGATTGCCGGCCAGTGGTTGAGCGGCAACCCCGCGGTCGGTTGCCAGGACGCGCTCGTCGCCACGCAGGGGACGTTGGGTGAGGCGAACTTCGGCATCGCCGTCGCGCCGGATGGCTCCGTCTACGTCACCGACGAGACGTGCGACACCTTGCGCCGCATCGGAACCGACGGATCGCTCTCGACGGTGACCCACCCGTGGCTCACGGGATGCACGGGGAACAACGGCCCGTGGACCGCGGGGGAGCTCGCATCCACCGCCTGTCTCAGTAATCCCACCGGCGTAGCGGTCGCGCCGGACGGCACGATCTATGTCGCCGACAACCGCGCCTTTAGCCGGGTTAGCCGCATCGACGCACGGACCG
>Ga0209415_10016539_pt1 | contig 11845 bp, 10 predicted proteins | sample PeaSoiSIISIP2007_FD_187696 | JGI IMG/M metagenome (GOLD analysis project Ga0209415, IMG submission 187696) | Peat soil microbial communities from Weissenstadt, Germany - SII-SIP-2007 (SPAdes) (version 2) | ecosystem: Environmental > Terrestrial > Soil > Wetlands > Peat | place: Germany... | reverse complement strand
GACGGGAGTGAGGTCGACTTCGACATACCTAACCAAGGAGAGACAGAATGAGGCGAACACTACTGGGAGCGGGTGCAGTTTTACTGGTCTTGTCGGGCACGGTGTGGGCAGCGGACGGCGCGGCGGTCTACGAAAAGAAGTGCAAGACATGCCACAGCGTCGGTGGCGTCGGCGGCCCGATGGCGAAGACGGGCGGTCCGCTCGACGGCGTCGGAGGGAAGCGCGATGAAGCGTGGCTGCACGACTATCTCAAGGATCCAAAGTCCAAGAACCCGAATGCAAAGATGCCGAAGATGAGCTTGTCGGACGACGATCTCAGCGCCGTTGTCACCTACATGCTCTCTCTCAAGTAACCCACCGACGCCAAGCAGAAGCACGGACACCACCGGCGCGTATGACCGGCTCGGCCTGATGTCGTGACCATGGGTGGTCAGCTCGTCGCTGCCACCCATGAACGCTCGTCGGACGCGACCATTCCGGAGCGCGCGCAAAACCTTCCCGTCCCTGGGAAGTCGACTTGCGGTGCCGTTCCCCAAGGCCCCCTCCGGGCTCGTCGGAATCCTGGCACACCCCGTGCATCGGTTAGTGCAGCCTGCGTGGCTGCGTCGATGCGTGGAATGATAGCAAGCGGCTGGCGGCGCCGAGCTGAGAGTAGTGACCTTGAGAACGGGGGGCAGCGATGATTCTGCGTTTTGGTAGCGGGTACAATCGCAGCGTGCTGCGGATCGTAGCGGCTGGAGCGTTGGCATTCACGCTTGGAATTCCGCTTCAATCAACCCGGGCATCTGCGACAACGACGCCGTGCGTTGGCGATTGTCAAGGCAAGGCCCAAGTCAGCGTTGCCGACATCCTCACCATGGTGAATATCGCGCTCGGCACCGCCGCCCCGTCAGCTTGCGCAGCCGGCATTCCAAGTGGGACTGCTTCGGTCACCATCGATCTGATCCTGACGGCAGTGACCAATGCACTCAACAGTTGTCCCGGTGCTGACGGGGTCACAGCGACGCCGACCCTGACCCCGAGCCCCACATCCACAACTGGTCATCAACCAACGCCCATCCCGGCGGGTCCCGGCCTTTCGAGCTCGATTACCAATGTCGTCATTGCGTCAAGCGGTAGCATCACCGTGACCTTTACCCTGACGGACGCGAGCGGCATTCCGCTCACCCCAGTTCTTTCTGCGGTTCAGAACGGCAACCAAGGCCGTGTCCGTTTCGCTGTCGCCCATCTCGAAGACTACACCGGCGGTGGCGAGATCGGCTCACCGTTCACGCGCTACGTGAACGACCTCAATGCCACGCGGCCGGTATTCGACTCGAAAGGCACGCTGCAAACCCTCGATCCTGTCAACGGCGTATACAGCTACACCTTTGGCGCCAAGTTGTCGCAGGGATTCGACCCTACGCACACCTACACCGTTGGACTGCAGGTGGATCGGACGTTCCAGGGACAACAGCTCGGGGTCGACCCCGTGTTCGATGTCGTGCCCGCAGGCGGGACTCCCGAAGCGTTTCAAGCTGTGACCACGCAGGAGTGCAACAGCTGCCACGATCCGCTGATCGCGCACGGCAACCGTCGCGAGGTTCGTCTCTGCATGCTGTGCCACACGGAAGCTGCAGTCGACGGCTTACCGCCGCCGGGGACGCCGCGCAGCATCGACTTCCGCACGATGATCCACAAGATCCACGCCGGGAAGAGCCTGCCCTCGATCGTCAATGGTCCGCCTGGAACGACCTACGGAATTTACAGCACCTTTTCCAAGTCCGACACGATCTTTGCTGAAAAGGACGCAAACGGCGTGATTACCGGCGTCGGCTTCCCGCGCAGTCTCGAGAATTGCACCGTCTGCCACACCAACGGCCCGACCGCGCACTACTACACGGATCGGCCGGCAACGGCCGCGTGCGCGACCTGCCACGACGATGTGAACCCGTCGCTCAACGATACGCCCGCCGGTCCTCCGGGAACGAATCACTTCCAAACCCTTGGATATGGTGAAGGTGATTGCTCGTTCTGTCACGTTCCCGACTCGGGCAAGGAGTTCGACATCTCGGTGAAGGGTGCGCACGTCGTGCCGGAGCGTTCGCGCCAGTTGGCGGGGCTCAACATGCAGATCACCGGCGTCACCAACAGTCTCGCCGGTCAAATCCCGACGATCAGCTTCAAGATCACCAATACCGCCGGCACGGCGCTGACCGATCTCTCCGGCCTCGACCGGGTCGCGTTTGCCATTGCCGGTCCCACCACGGATTACGCCACCGTCCTCACCCCGACGGCAGTCGGCGGCGGCAAGTCCGGGACCGTCACCGGACCGGACGACTCGGGTGTCTTCGAGTACACGCCGGCAACGGGCATTCCGGCCAACGCCATCGGCACCTGGGCGGTCGGCACCGAAGCGCGCCGCGTCGTACAGTTGACCACGGTCGATCCGATTCCGGCCAAGACCGTGGAAGAGGCCGCGGTGAACCAGGTCGTCACGTTCAGCGTCGACAGCTCGATGCCGTTGGCGCGGCGTACCGTGGTCGATCCCAACAACTGCGGCGTGTGCCACGGCCAGTTCTCGAAGGACTTCTCCATCCACGGCAACCTGCGCAACCAGACCGAATACTGCGTGCTCTGCCACAACCCGAACAACAGCGACGTATCGCAACGGAAGACGGTTCCAGCGCAGGTCGCAGCCGGTGCCATGGTCACATCGATCGACTTCAAGGTAATGATCCACAAAATTCACCGCGGCGAGAACCTGGAGCAGAAACCGTACATCATCTATGGGTTCGGAGGCACGCCCAACGACTTCTCCACCGTACTCTTCCCCGGCGACCTCCGCGACTGTACCAAGTGCCACGATCAGGGAACGTATTTGCTGCCGCCCTTCCCGGGCACTGCGTTGGGCACGCAGGTGGCGCATCTGGACCCGGCCTCCGGAAATCTGGTAGTCACCGGGCAACTTGGTCCGATTCGAGCCGTCTGCACCGCCTGCCACGATGCCGCTGAGGCCGTCGCACACGCGGAGACGATGACGGCCTTCGACGGTACCGAGGCATGTACGGTGTGCCACGAGGAGGGACGCGACTTCGCGGTCTCTGCACTGCACGCCGGGAGAAACTAAGAATCGCGGGGACGAGCCGGGTCGCCGGCTCGTCCCTCGTGGCGAGGGCTGACGCGCAGTGGTGGGAGTCTCGTGTCCCGGAAGCGGTCGATCACCGTCCTGACCTTGTGGCTATGCGCGATAGCCCGACTCTGCATTCGGGCCAACGCCGCAGAGTTGCATGGTGACCTTTCCGTGCTGGGACAAGTGCGTCAGGACGATCAGTCGCGCCAGACGGAATCACCCACGGATATCTACGGCGATCTGGGTGTCGCCGGCCTGCATCACGGAACGAGTCTCGACGCGTACTTTCGTCTCGAGCATGATTTCGGAACTGGGCAGGGGCCGACCGAGTTTTACAACGGCTCGATCCGCGTTCCCGGCGCCATTCCGGGGGTCGACTTCACCTTGGGCCGCCAATTTCTCAATGAAGGTGGGGGCGTCTTTATCGCCGATGCCGGCAAGATTCGCGTCGATCCGGGCGGCCCCTTCGCCTTCACACTGTTCGGCGGCCAGCCACGTTATTTCGAGCCGACATTCTCTTCCGAACGCCTGTCACAAGACGAGCAGATCTTCGGCGGCAGCATCCGCACCACACACGTCAAGAACGGCTATCTGAGCCTCGGGTACTTTCAGCAGGATCGCGATCAGCCGGTGCCCAACCAGCCCGATCAACGCGTCTTGCGCCAGCTCGTGACCGCCGCCGGCTCGCTGGCGTTCCCGACGCTCGCAGGGACGCCGAACTTCTACGGCTCGGCGGCGCTGGACGCGAAGCGGCAGAACCTCGATCAGGCCACCGCCGGCTTCGATGCCTTTCTCGTGCACCCACGCCTGACGTTCAACTTCGAAAGCACGTACTACAAACCACAGGATCAGGGCGAGCGACTGCAAACCGACATCAACCGCCGCGAAGATCCGATCTTCGAGCTGTTCTCCTTGAGCCAGATGCTGCAGTTCCGCGGCGGCCTGCGCTACACGTTCAGCCGGACGCTCTCCGCATTCGGCGATTACTCGTATCAGCGCTACGAGCAACTCGACAACAACTTCATCAACGGCCATCTCGCCAGCACTGGTTTGCTGTGGCTGCCCGGCGGGGATGGACTCGAAGTGGTGCGTCTCGAGTACTACCTCATCGACAGCGGCGGCGGAAACGTCAACGGTGGCAGGTTCTACTATGAAAGCCGGGTCTACGACCGGATTCTGTTCCGCGCAAAGGCCGACGTCGGCTACTACGAGAAGGCCAGCAACGAGCGTGACACGGCGGTGACCAGCTTGCTCGGGCTCGGCTACGCATTCTCGCGCGACCTCGTCGCCGAGCTCGATTTCGAGGCGAACCGCAACAAGCGCTTCAACGAAGATTTCCGCGTCGGCTTCCTGGTGACGTACAAGTTTCGGCAGCGGACCGATACGCCCGCAACCGCACTGGCCGCCTCGGGGAGGGACGCTTCGTGAGGCGACTGCTCGGGCTCTTGACGACGGCACTGGCGCTCGCCGTGATGGCCGCCGCCTGCCGCCAATACCTGCCGACGAACCGCTACCTGCAGCTGCGGCAGCCGGCGGAGGCGACACAGACCACGGCCGACGCGCGCCGCAAGTTCGATCACGCGCACCACAAGAAGGTGCTGGCGGCGGAGAACGTCACGTGCGTGGACTGCCATCGCTTCGATCAACTCATCGACGCGTCGAACGACGAAATGGCGCGTGACCTGTCGATGCACGGTCAATACCCCGGCAGCGCCGCCTGCCATTTCTGCCATGTGCAGAACGATACTCGCTTGGCCAAAGCCCCGGGAGCCTGCACTACGTGCCACGAGAATCTGGAGCCGCTCAAACCCGCCGATCACGAGGTCGCCTGGCTCAAGGTGCACGCCAGCATGGCGCAGACCAATCCGGCGCAGTGCGAGAACTGCCACCGGCAGTCCTTCTGCATCGACTGCCACGAGCGGCGTGATACGATTCAGACGCGCGTGCACGAGCGCAACTTCCGCTACTTCCACTCGGTGCAGGCACGCGCCAACCCGATGCAGTGCGGCAGCTGCCACCGCGAAGACTTCTGCATCAACTGCCACCAGCAGGGGAAGGTGAACGTCGGCCAATGACGTGGCGGTTGCTCAAGCCGGCTTTGGCGGCTTTGCTCCTCGTGACCATCGCGGCGTGCGGCAGCAGCGGCGCGCCGCAGAGCGAGGACTACGGCAACCTTCTCGACTCGCCGGACGGTTTGGTCCTGGTGGAATCGGAGCATCCCACCGGTTGGGGCCGGCCGGATTGCTTCGCCTGTCACGAGATCCGCAACATCCACACGGTGAATCGCACCGGCCTGCCGGATTGTGCACCGACGCCGCCCGCCACGCCCGTTGCGTGCGTCGACCTCGCCCAGGTCCGATCCATTGTCGCAGCGCAGGGCCAAGCCAGCTGCACGCTGTGCCACGGATGGAACGGTGTGCCGACGCCCACGCCCACCATTTCGGGGGATTTGTCATGAAGAGGGCGCTGCTCATCCTCGCGACCATGCTGGCACTGGTCGCACCGGCACGCGGTGAAGAAGCGGAGAGCCCGCACCGCATGGTGAAGCCGAACGGCTCGTTGGACATGGAGAAATGCGGGGCCTGTCACAACGACGACCTGTCGCTCGCACGCTCGAAGGTCGAAACCTGCACGCTCTGCCATGCGACGACCGTCCATAGCGGCACAGCGGAGCATCTCGCCGCGGCACCGGCAAGCGTGGCGCGTTTGCTGCCGCACGAACAACCGACACCGGCGCTGCCGCTCACCGAAACCGGCGGCATATTCTGCGGCACCTGTCACCTCTTCCACGATCCGGCGGTGGGCAACGAGCCGCTCCTGCCCAGCGGTTGGATCCCGCCGGCCACCGGCCTGCCCGAGGCCGTGCGGCGCGCGCTGACCGCGCAATGGAACAAGCTGGCGCACAAGTACGATGCGTCGGAAGCCGGGGCGCAGTTCGCCAGGCGCGGCACCAAGGCGCTACGGCTGCCGGCCGATGACGGCAGCCTCTGCCGGCGTTGTCATGGGAGCTTGGTCGAATGATGCCGTGTCGATCCGGCTGGTTGTTGGCGGCGCTCGTCGCGGCCGGGTGCGGCGGCCACGGATCGCCCCAGTTCCCGGGGCCGCCGCCCAGCGCGGACGCTGCCTTTGGCCAGTGCGCCTTCTGCCACACCACGATGGCGGTCAACATGGTGGCGACAGCGGGCGGCCTGAAGTGCGAGGTGTGTCATGCCGACCGCTTGCCGGGCACTTTCGGTCCGGGGCATCGCAGCATCCCGGGTCCCGACCAGGTCCCGTCCTTCCCGGGTCCGACGCACCAGCTCGGCGCGGAGGCGCCATTCGATTCGTGTGCGTACTGTCACAACCAGTTCGCGGTCAACTTGGTCCCTGTGAGCAGCGATCTGAAATGTGACGTCTGCCACGACCAGAATCTCTTGCCCGGCACGTACGGCCCCGGCCACCGCAGCGTGCCCGGAGCGGATAAGGTCCCGTCCTTCGCGGGCCCGGCACACAGCCTCGGCGCTACGGCGCCCTTCGGTTCCTGTGCGTTCTGCCACAATCAATTCGCCGTTAGCATGATCCCCGCGAGCAGTGATCTGACGTGCGAGGTCTGCCACGACCAGAATCTGTTGCCCGGCAGCTTCGGTCCGGGGCATCGCAACATACCCGGTCCCGACAAGGTCCCGTCATTCGCCGGTGCGACGCACGATCTGGGCCCGCTGGCGCGGCTCGGCTCGTGCGCCTACTGCCACAATGATCTGGCGACCAACGTCACCGCTTCGGGCGTCGATCTGCAGTGTCCGTTCTGTCATCAAAATGCGCTGCTGCCGGACTTCGGCCCCGGCCACCGCAGCATACCTGGTCCAGATCGGGTGCCGTCATTCGTCGGCCCCAGCCATGCGCTGGGACCGGAAGCCGAGTTCGGCGATTGCGCCATCTGCCACAACGCACTGGCCGTGAAGGCCGCCGCCTCGAGCGGGCACGGCACGCTGAGTCTCAACTGTCCGCAATGTCACATCGATCTCGAGCCCGGCGACGTCGGCCCGATGCACCGCAACGTGCCGCGCTGCGCCGACTGCCACGGCATGCAGATGACGCATCACGATCCCGCCGCCGGCACGACGATGGAGTGCGTCGTCTGCCACACGCCGCACGGCAGCACCAACCTCTACCTCATCAACGAGCAGATCGTCACGCCGGATGGGATGACGCGACCCATCCAGTTCACGAGTCTGCAGGGGCTCGCCGACGGCAGCTGGGCGAGCGCGTCGCATCCCGGCAGCGGCGTCTGTGAGATCTGCCACACCACTACGCAGTTCTACCTCAGCGATGGCAGCGGCGCGCAGCACTTCCCCTTTGCGTGCTTCCCCTGCCATCCGCACGCCGGTGCGTTCGAACCGCGGTAAGGCGTCAGCCGCCGCATGGAGCCAGCTCAGTGATGAAACTGCATCCACTCGTGCATAACCGCATCAGCTACCTCGGCGCGGCGATCGCCGCCTTGTCGGCGATCGTCTTCGGGTTCCTGCTTTTCCTGCACACGGTGACCGACGCCGCGCGGGTGCCGTACGCGTCGTTGGTCATTTTCATCTTCGTGCCCACGGTGCTGCTCTTCGGCGTATTCCTCATTCCGATCGGCATGCTCGTGGAGCGCCGTCACGTCCGCCTCACCGGCGCGCAGTCCATTCCACGTTTTCCGGTGCTCGACTTCAACGACGCGCGGCAGCGCAATCTCACCGGGTTGTTCGTCGTCGGTGCGCTGGTCGTCGTGTTCCTCTCGGTGTTTGCCAGCTACGAGGCCTACGAGAGCACCGAGTCAGTCGCCTTCTGCGGCACGCTGTGCCACACGCCGATGCAGCCGGAGTACACCACGTACCAGTACTCGCCGCATGCACGGGTGAAGTGCGTCGACTGTCACGTGGGACCCGGCGCACAGTGGTACGTCAAGTCCAAGCTCACCGGCTTGTATCAGGTCTATGCGGTGGCGTTGAACAAGTATCCGCGTCCGATCAACGGTCCGATCAGCAGCCTGCGCCCCGCGCAGGAGACCTGCGAGCAATGCCATTGGCCGGAGTACTTCTTCGACGAGAAGCAGAAGCGGCTGGTGCACTTCCTGCCGGACGAGCAAAACACGCGGTGGGAGATCAACCTGCTCATCAAGATCGGCGGCGGCCGGCCGGGCACGCTGCACACCGGCGGCATCCATTGGCACATGAACATCAACAACCGGATAGAATACATCGCCACGGACGCGAATCGGCAGCAAATTCCGTGGGTGCGGGTGACCGACCGCAGCACCGGCAAGGTCACCGAGTACATGTCCACGGCCAGCCCGCTCGCGCCGGAAGACCGCGCCAAGGCCACCGTGCGGAGGATGGATTGCATCGACTGTCACGACCGGCCCAGCCACATCTTCCATTCACCGCAGGAATCGGTGAATAGCGCGTTGGCTGCCGGAAGGATCGATGCACAGCTCCCCTACCTCCGCAAGACGGCGGTGGAGCTGCTCACCGCCGAGTACCCTTCCACCGACGCCGCGCTGCAGGGCATCGCCGACGGCCTGAAGGGCTACTACGAGAAAGAGTATCCCCAGGTCGCCGCCGGCCATCGTGAGGCGATCTCCACCGCCGTCGGCGAGCTGCAGGCCATCTACCAGCGCACCTTCTTCCCGGCCATGCACGCCCGTTGGGACGAATACCCCGACAACATCGGTCACTTCATGTTCTCCGGTTGCTTCCGCTGCCACGACGGCCAGCACCAGAGCGCCGACGGCAAAGTCATCGATCGCAATTGCACGACCTGTCACACCATCACCTCTCAGGGCAAGACGCAGGAAATGGCGTACGCCTCCGGCCGCGACGGCCTGACCTTCGAACACCCGGAAGAGATTGGTGACATGTGGAAGGAGACGCCATGCAACGATTGTCACAAGGGCGCCAACCCGTAGTGCAGACGTCGGCCCTGACCATCAGCACGCCCCATCCTCGCCGACGATTCGCGCTGTTAATCGTCCTTGCGCTGTTGGCGGCGCCGGCGTGGGCCGACGACGAGCTGACCAGTGAAGCGTGCCTGACCTGTCATGGCACGGAAGGCTTCGCAGCCCCCGACGGCCGGCCACTGTTCACCAACGGCGAGGCGTTCACCGCCTCGGTGCACGGCGCACTGCCGTGCACGACCTGTCACGCCGACATCACGAGCATCCCGCACGCCGACAAGCTGAAGCGGCCGGACTTGGACACCTGTGCGACCTGCCACAGCGACGCGGTGAGCGCCTACCGCGAGAGCGTCCACGGCAAGGCAAACGGGAACGGCATCAAAGAGGCGGCGTCGTGTACGGATTGTCACGGCAACATCCACGCGGTCACGCCACATACCGAGCCGACATCGACGGCGCACTGGTCGAAGATGGCCGCGACCTGTGCACGCTGTCACGCCAACCTCGAGATGGCGGAGAAGTTCCGGATCCCGGTGGTGCGGCCGGCCGAGGCCTATCTGCAAAGCGCGCACGCCCGCACCGTCGCCGCCGGCCGTCACGGCGCGGTGTGCTCTGACTGCCACGGCGCCCACGACATTCTGCCGTCCACTGATCCGCAAGCGACGATCTATCGCGCCAACGTGCCGGCCACCTGCGGCCGCTGCCACGCCGAGGTGCTGGCCGCCTACACCGGCAGTGTGCACGGCGAAGCCCTGGCACGCGGCGTGAGCGACACGCCGGTGTGCACCGACTGTCACGGTGAGCACCGCATCCTCAGCCCGGCGGATGTGTCGTCGCCGGTCTCGGCGACCAAGGTGGCCAAGGAGACGTGTGGGCGCTGCCACGCCAGCGAGCGCCTGAGCGAGAAGTACGGGTTCGACGCGCAGAAGGTGTCGGCCTTTCGCGACAGCTACCACGGCTTGGCAGCGCGTGCCGGGAAGGCCACGGTCGCCAACTGCTCGAGCTGTCACGGCGTGCATGACATTCGCCGCTGGTCCGACCCGCGCTCGTCGATCAATCCGGCGAATCTGGCGGCGACCTGCGGCAAGTGTCACCCGGGTGCAGGCGCGCGCTTCACGATCGGCTCGGTGCACGGATCGAGCAACGCCGTCGGCACGTGGGTGGCCGGGTGGGTGCGGTGGATCTATCTGTGGTTGATCGCTTTGACCATCGGCGGGATGTTCGCGCACAACGCGCTCGACTTTTCACGGAAGGTGCGGCGTCCGCGGACGGCGCCGCCGCCGGTACCGCCGGCGCAGCCGGAACGCATGCCCCGACCGTTGCGCTGGCAGCATGGATTGACGATGGCGAGCTTCTCGGTGCTCGTCTACACCGGCTTCGCGCTGAAGTATCCGGAGAGTTGGTGGGCCGCCCCGCTGGTCTACTGGGAGGGGTCGCTGGGCCTCCGCGGCATCATCCACCGCATCGCCGCGGTGGTCATGATCGCCGCGCTGGTGTGGCACGTCGGTCAGCTGTGCGTGAGCCGGCGCCTGCGGACGTGCATGGTCTTTGGGATGCTGCCGTCGCTGCACGACGCCAAGGTGCTGTTCGGCACGCTGGCGTACTACCTGCGCGTGCGGCGCACACCGCCGCACAGCGGCGCGACCTTCAACTACGCCGAGAAGGCCGAGTACCTGGCGTTCATGTGGGGTTCGGTGGTCATGACCGTCACCGGCTTCGCGCTGTGGTTTGCGAACCTGACACTCGAGTATCTCCCAGGATGGGTTCCGGACGTCGCCACCGCCGTGCACTTCTATGAAGCGATCTTGGCCTCGCTCGCCATCCTCGTGTGGCACTTCTACTGGGTGATCTTCGATCCCGATGTCTATCCGATGGACTGGACCTGGTGGGACGGGCACCCGCCGAACCAACGCGTGCTGGAGCGTCTCCCCGAGGAGCACGAAGCGGAGACGAAGCCGGCGCAGGAGTAGGAAATCGTCGCCGTCGCAAGCAGGTGACCAACGCCACCCTTCCCGGCGCGCCAAGCCCGCACGAGAGCGCGACGAATCGGCAACCGGGCCGTCACACGCTCCGATCGGCGCGCAGCGAGTGCGGTATCGAAATGACATGAAATCTGCTCCAGAGAGCCGTACTATGTTCTGCCTGGAGCAGGGTCATGGACTGACCGCAGGAAACCCTTGCGGCACAAGGCTTTCCGCCTAAATGACATCATTTCCCAATTCTACGCGTTGACATCGCGAGTTGAACTGTGCGCATATGCGACGAAGCGTAGGATGCAGCGTCTTCCGGCCTGCTCATCGGGCACGACGGCCCTGATCAGGGCAAGTGAGCGAGCCTTCATTTTTCACGCGCTACAGGCGCGTGGGCAACTCACGAAGAAGGAGAACATCCATGGCTACTACCACAAAGATTCACGTTACGGCCACCGACAACGAACTCTACATCCTCGCGTCGAATGGCGCCGGCAGCTCTGAAATCTGCCACATCAAGTCCGGAAACAACAATCCGGTAGACTACGCCGTCATCCCACAGTCGATTCTGCCGCCGGGCCCGTACACCCTGATCATGGTCGGAATCAACTGGGGCTCGGGCTACGCATTCTCAGTCACCCTCACCACCGGCAGCAGTAACACTACGTACACGGCCCCGCCGTCCCCGCCGCTAGCAGGCTGCCGAAAAACCCCACCCCATGCTTCGACGAGCTCAGCATGAGCGGTTCCCCTCCCCGATTTTAATGACCTTCTTCCGCTCACCCTGAACTACTATGGCCGGAAGTCTTTCCGGGACGAACAGAAATTCGGGTGTTCATGCGGCTTCCCGGA
>Ga0209415_10016538_pt1 | contig 11845 bp, 10 predicted proteins | sample PeaSoiSIISIP2007_FD_187696 | JGI IMG/M metagenome (GOLD analysis project Ga0209415, IMG submission 187696) | Peat soil microbial communities from Weissenstadt, Germany - SII-SIP-2007 (SPAdes) (version 2) | ecosystem: Environmental > Terrestrial > Soil > Wetlands > Peat | place: Germany... | reverse complement strand
GCCGCCATGGGCGCGGTCATCAACGAAGGCTCGATGAAGACCATCCTCGAATACATCGAGCAAGGCAAGAAAGACGGCCGCATCATCACCGGCGGCGAACGCGTCGCTGAAATGGGCGAAGGCTATTTCATTCAGCCCACGGTGATTGCCGACATCCCCGCCAAGTCGAAGCTGGAGCAGGAAGAAATCTTCGGCCCCGTGCTCGCCGTGATCAAAGCGCACGGTTTCGATCACGCGCTCGAAATCGCCAACGACACCGAGTTCGGCCTGACCGGCGCCATCTACACCAAGTCGCGCGACAAAATTGACCGCGCCATCCGCGAGTTCCACGTCGGCAATTTATACATCAACCGCAAATGCACCGGAGCGATGGTCGGCGCTCATCCCTTCGGCGGCTTCAACATGTCCGGCACCGATTCAAAATCCGGAGGCCCGGACTACCTGTACTTGTTTACCCAGGCGAAAGTCGTCGGAGAGAAGATCGGTTAATCAGGTTTTGTTTCGTGTGGAGCGGGCACTCCTGCCCGCTGCTTTTTGCCGCCGCGCGCAAGCGGGCAGGAGTGCCCGCTCCACACCAACCACTTCACCGGCCGCTATGTGGGCAGCGGGTTCCGCTCCGTGAACTGCCGCTGATGCCAGTACGGATAAATCGGCGTCACGTCGCTGGCCCGGTCCAGCCGGCCGATCTGCTCGGGCGTCAGATTCCATCCCACCGCGTCCAGGTTCTGCCGCAACTGCTCTTCATTGCGCGCGCCGAAGATTACGGTCGAAACAGTGGGCCGCTGCAACAGCCAGTTGAGCGCGATCTGCGGCACGCTCTTTCCCGTTTCCTTGGCAACTTCGTCCAGCGTATCCACCACGTGGTAGAGATGCTCCTGCGAAATCTGTGGGCCCATGTCGCCCGTTTTGTGCAGACGGCTCACCGCCGGCAACGGCTGGCCGCGCCGCACCTTACCCGTGAGCCGTCCCCAGCCCAGCGGACTCCAAATCAGCGCACCCACTCCTTGATCGAGCCCCAGCGGCATCAGTTCCCACTCGTACTCCCGATTGAGGAGCGAGTAGTAAACCTGGTGGCCGACATGGCGCGCCCAGCCATAACGTTCAGAAACGTCCAGCGATTTCATCAGGTGCCAGCCGGAGAAATTCGAGCAGGCGATGTATCGCACCTTGCCGCTCGTCACCAGATTGTCGAGCGTGCTCAGAACCTCTTCCAACGGCGTCAGCGCGTCAAAGCCGTGCAGGTGATAGATGTCGATGTAGTCGGTTCCCAGGCGGTGCAAGCTGGCCTCGCAAGCTTGAATCAAATGATGCCGCGAAGAACCAAGATCGTTCGGCCCCGGCCCCATGCGAAAGGTCGCCTTGGTTGAGATCAGAACTTTTTCGCGCCGTCCGGCCACCGCTTTCCCGAGAATCGTTTCGGAAAGTCCGTCTGAATAGATATCCGCCGTATCGAATAGATTCACGCCAGCGTCCAGGCAAATGTCGACCAGGCGCGTTGCCTCCGCAACGTCGCTCGCGCCCCACGCGCGAAAGAACTCGTTACTGCCGCCAAACGTGCCAGTGCCAAAACTCAACACCGGAACCTTCAAACCAGATCGTCCAAGCTGTCGGAATTCCATAGTAGCGATAGATGCGGAGGGGCGGCGGCGAGATTCGGAATTGGGAGGTGTGGAGCGGGCACTCTTGCCCGCTGGTTTCGGAGCGCTGGAAGCAAGCGGGCAGGAGTGCCCGCTCCACATAAGAACACAGAAGAATAAGAAAGGCCGCCCGCAGGCGGCCTGATTTCGTTACGCTAAGCCTACTGCGCAACCCCCGCGGGCGGCTGGGGTGCCACGCCAGTGGTCGTTGCCGCGGCAGCCTCATTCAGGATGCGGTGATGAATGGTGAACAGCGCCAGCTCCAGCCGGTCCGACACGCCGATCTTGTCATACACGTTGCGCAAGTAATTCTTGATGACTTGCTCGGTGGTGCCCAGCTGCGTGGCGATTTCTTTGTTCTTGTAGCCCTGCACAATCAAGGCCACGATGCGCAGTTCCTTGGCGGTCAGCCGGTCGCGCACCCGCAATCCGACCATATCGTTTTCGGTGAGTTCGCTGGGCACGGCGACATCCTGCACCCAGGTTTCGCCGCGCGCCACCTTCCGCACGCAGTCGACCAGCGCCGCGCTGGTCACGTTGCGATAGACCACGCCGTGCGCTCCGTTCGACATGTGCCGCTGCGCGCTCTCGCCGGTGTCGGCCAGCACGATGACGCGGGTTTTTGCCTTGTTCGCCCCCACCATGATCGCGGCGAAGTCGTTATGGAATCCCGCCGCCACTACCAGCACCGCGGCGCGAAACTTGTCGAGAGCCATGAACATCTGTTCAGGCGTCTGGGCCTGGGCCACAATGCGCATCTCATCTTCCACGGCCAGCACTTTCGCGATGCCCGCCCGGAAGATTGCCTGATTATCGGCCAGAATCAATTTGAGCATGTTGTCAACGCTCCAAGAAAATCCGCTTCAAAAACGTTAGGAGTTCCTCACGAACTCGTATGAGTCGATCACGCACGCCACGCCCCGGCCTTCTCCGCCTTCGCCCGTTTCGTCGGCGCGTACCACCCGCCCCTTGCATTGGATGGTCACATGTTCCTGCCCGCCCGTCATCTCCGGCGGCAGCGTGATTTCAAATTCCACGGGCGAACCAATTTCCATCGAGGAATCGGCGCGGATATACACTCCGGCCGCGCTCAGATTCCCGGTCACTCCCTCAGCGTCTCCGCCGACTTCGCCCTTGTGAATCTTAATCGGCAATTCCAGCGGGAACCGTTTTCCGGTCCGTGCTTCTTCGCCCACGGTACCTCCTCTAGACTGGCCTGTTGTCTGTTGCTCGTCTGCGAATGAGGCCAACGTCGTCAAACCAAGCTCCTGGCGGGGCGCAGGCCCGCTTTTTATGCTCAGCAGGGGTTATATCACGAAAGACACCCGCGTAAAAGCCTGATAACTCATTAGTTAACGGTAGCAACTAGGTTCCCCCTGCCCACGCTAAGGGTCACGGGGCACGGCCCTCACTGGTAGCGCCGGTCGAAATAGGGCGGCCAGTCTCCGCGCTTGGCGGTCACGATCAGTTCGGCGCCGAATTGGCTGCCGCGATTCACTCCAAACAGTCGATGCCGCAGCCGATTCTCCTGCAGGATCGGCCACCGCAGAACATTGCCGACGCGCTGCTTCAGCGTAGGAGCATAGTCTTTAAAGTGGATGAGGCGCACTTCGTCGAAGCCGCAGATCTCGAGCAGCGACATGAGATTCGACCCGGCAAAGCCGTACTCGTGCGCCAGCGTCACGTAATAACTGGAATTCGCGGAGGGGCCTTCCATATTCGGTGTGCGCAGCAGCAGCGTTCCTCCGCGCTTCAGTGCCTGATACAGTGCGTCCACCAGCCACAACAGCGAGTACTTCGGCACGTGCTCAATCACGTGCGACATGTGGATGAAATCATACTGTTCCTGCTTGTCGCTCAGGAACTCTCCAATGTTGTCGCGGATCTCGTGCAGGGTGATGCGGTCCGGAGCCCAGTCGCGAACGTAATCTTTGTGCGTGATGCCGAAATCGGCGCCCGCCAGATTTTGATGGCCCAGCTTCAGGCAGGCGGCCAGGAACCATCCTGAGCCGAACCCGATATCGAGGATGTGCGCCGCTTTATCAGCCGGCAAATACGGCGCGTACTGGTTCGCCGCCGCCACCACCGTTACGTCCTTCTCGATTTCGCTCCAGTTCGGACGGCGCTTTTCTGCCGCATAGCGCAGAGACATGCGGCGATAGACCTCGGCAATAAAGGCGTGCGAGTCCATTGAAGCAGCCGCCGGCTTCGGCGACGCGCCCTAATAGTAGCAAAGTGCCGGCAGAGCTCTCTGGAAGCGGTTCGTCAGGAATGCGGCACTTCTGGCAGAATGCAGAAGCGCGAGTCCTTCGAGGAGGGCGTTTCATGCTAGCGATATTTCCCAAGAAAAGGTTCGGCTGCCGGAGTGCTGCGACCATGCCGATGAGCGTCATCTTGGCCTGCGTTCTTGCCACCTCGCAACTGGCCTTCGCCCAACCGGCACAGACTGCGACAAACCAGAAAGCGCCCGCGGACAAGAACTCTGCCAAGCCCAACGCCTCCGAAACGCGTCGCGACGACAGCAACGATACTCTGGAAAAGCTGAACGCCGCCCTCGAAAGCCTGGCTGCCCGGGTCTCGCCTGCGGTGGTGCAGATTCTGGTCACCGGATACGGGCCGCTCCGCGACGGCGAGGGAGATAAATCCCAGACGGCGTTCATCGTCCGCCAGAAAGCGGTGGGCTCGGGAGTCATCGTCGACTCCACCGGCTACATCATGACCAATGCTCACGTGGTCGAAGGCGCGCAGCGCATTCGCGTCGCTTTGCCGCTGCCCATGGGCGATTCTGCCGGACAGGTGCCGATTGGCAAGCGCCGCATCCTGGAAGCGAAACTCATCGGCCAGCACAAGGAAACCGATCTGGCGCTGCTCAAGATCGACGAGACCGATCTGCCGACGCTTCCTCTCGTCAGCCAGCAGCGGCCGCGTGTCGGCCAACTCGTGTTCGCCATCGGCAGTCCTGAGGGCCTGCAGAATTCAGTGACCATGGGCGTCGTGAGTGCGCTCGCCCGCCAGCCCGATCCCAGCAAGGCGCTGACTTACCTGCAGACCGACGCTCCCATCAATCCCGGCAACAGCGGAGGTCCGCTGGTGGATATGAACGGCGCCGTGCTGGGCCTCAACACTTTCATTCTGTCGCAAGGTGGAGGCAGCGAAGGCCTGGGCTTCGCCATTCCCGCGCGCGTCGTCGATTTCGTTTACCACAGCCTGCGCAAGTACGGGCACGTTCACAAAGTCGAAATCGGCGCGGGCGCGCAGGAAATTACTCCTGCTCTGGCTGAGGGCTTACATCTTCCCAGGTCTTGGGGCGTGGTCGTGGACGACGTGAAGCCGGGCGGGCCCGCCGCTGCAGCTGGCCTGCTGATTCAGGACATCATCCTCACCGCCGATGACCGGCGCATCGAAACTCTGCCGTCGCTGTCCGCGGCGCTCTACCTGCACCGTCTCGACCAGGTGGTAAAGCTGGAAATTCTTCGCGGCAGAGAAAAGAAAACGCTTTACGTCCCGGCCATTGAGCAGCACGATCACATGGACGAACTTCTCGACGCGGTGAATCCCGCAAACAGCCTCATTCCGCGCCTGGGAGTTCTGGCGATCGACCTCACGGATGACCTGCGCTCGCGCCTGGGCGGGCTGCGACTTCCCTCAGGAGTGGTCGTGGTCGGACGCGCCGCCGACCTGATCATGCCCGACACCGGCCTGCAGGCGGGTGACATCATCCATCAACTCAACACCGCGTCCATCGATTCCATGGACACGCTTCGCGCCACCGTGGTCGCGCTCAAGACCGGTGATCCTGTCGTGCTGCAGGTTGAGCGGGACGGCGGCTTGCTCTATGTGAGTTTTGAGTTGGAATGATGGAGAACGGTGATTTGTTCTTATGACGTCCTTTGGGTAATACGCGCCGATACGAATGACAAGAGCGTCCAGGTCTCTCCGTTTTTCTCGAAGGGAACGGGATGGACGTCCATGCCCGTAAATTCCGAGATGGCGCACGTCCAAAATTGTTGCGCCGAGACATTCATGTGCAGCACGCGCACTTCCCAAGGCCCCGAGAATCTCCGCCACACTTCATGCGCCATTTGAGTTCCAATTCCACGCCTCCGGTACGCCCGAAGAACAAAGAACTCGGCCATATCCCACACACTCCCGTCGCCGGAAACCTCCGAGCCTTTTTTGACTAAAGCGAACCCTGCCATTTTGCCATCCACCCATAGGATGAACGGATGGCGGCAAGATTCGCTCCAATAGAGGGGCAGGGCTTTATATTCGAAGCGTCCGTTCGGTCCAATTTCAACGTTGTGGAATTCGCTGAAATCGCGAGCATACAACTGAAGCAGATCATCCAGCAGGGGAGCTTGCTCCGCTGTGGCGGGGATGACTTCAATGGGCACAGATGGCTCCTGTCCTGACGGGTAGATTCTCGCCGCCAGTATAGGCCTTGCCTTCGTGATGCCTCGCAAGCATAACCAGCACCGAGAGATCTTGCGCTTGCAGGGCGAGGTGCGGTTAGCTAGAATACACTTAGCTAGCATGAAAACCGTAGGTATTCACGAAGCCAAAACCAGCCTCTCTCGGCTCATTGAAAAAGCATGCCGGGGAGAGGAAATCATCATTGCGCGCGGCAAGGATCCAGTCGTCCGGCTGGTTCCGATCGGAGGCCGCAAGGGCCGCCGCAAACTCGGCATCTTAAAAGGGAAGCTGGTGGTCGGACCCGAATTCTTTGAGCCACTCCCGCCGGAAGAACTTGCGGGCTGGGAGTAAGCCATGCGCTTCCTCCTCGATACGCACACGCTGCTCTGGTGCTTCAATGACTCCCGCTCGTTGAGCCCGCAGGCGCGAAAGCTCATCGAAGACGGCGCGAATGAAATTCTGGTCAGTGCCGCTTCCGGCTGGGAAATCGCCACGAAGGTTCGCTTGGGGAAATTACCCACCGGCGAGGAACTCGTTGGCGAACTCGATCGTTACCTGGCTCAACTCGGATGCGATACTCTGCCAATTTCGCTCGACCACGCGGTTCGGGCGGGCAGTCTCTCAGGAGGACATCGCGATCCTTTCGACAGAATGCTGATCGCTCAGGCGCAGATGGAGAATCTAAAGATTATCAGCAACGATCGGATCTTCGATGAATACCACGTTCCGCGCGTCTGGTAGTAGCCATTACAAAGGCTAGATCTCATTACGCGGATCCCGCGCCGATTCCCGACGCTTTAAGCTTCCCCGCGCTCTCGATGGCCGCTCCCAGTCCCGCGCCAATTGCCTCCACCACAAGCAGATCGTCGGCGGTGAATGCATCCTGCCCGGCGCGATACAGAGCCAGCACCGCCGCCACTCCGGCAGCGCCTTCGAGCGGCACGGCCAGCGCCGAGCGCAGCGTGCTGTATTTCGTCGGATCGTTCAGATATCCCGGCTCGACCGACGGATTGCCGTTCAAAATTGCCTTATGGTTTTGTGCCACCCATCCTGACAGTCCTTCACCCTCAGGAATTCTCAGCGAAGAGAACAACCGGAAATTATCCCCGCTCACAAACTCCGCCGTGAGCGCCCCGTCCTTCGGGCAGTACACGGCCATGGAGTCGTGCGGTACCAGATTCTTCAAACGCACCGCGAGCAGAGAGAGAATATCCTGAGTGCGCAAGCAGGAACCCGGATGCCGGCTGAGTTCGATGATCTCCTGACCTTGCTGCCGCGCCGCGGCAATGCGAGCGCTGACCTCCGCGGCATGTCCTTTTGCCGCAACCTTCAACTCACTGGATTCGGCGAACCCCGCTGCCGGCGCCAATCCGCGCTCAACTTTAATGTCCGTCGATAATTTCGGCGGAGCCTGCAGCGGCTCGGCATTCGCCATTTTCTCCAGTTCAATGTAGCGGCGCTGCAGTATTCCCACCACCTTCGGATCAAAACTCTTGCCCGCATCCTCCACGACCTTGGCCATGGCCTGATGCAGCGGCAGCGCCTTGCGGTATTGCCGGTCCGAAGCCAGCGCGTCCAGGCAATCGACTGCGGCGAGAATGCGTGCCCCGATCGGAATCTCTTCCCCCGCCAGCCCGTTCGGATACCCGCTGCCATCCCATTTTTCATGGTGCGCGCGTACGATCGGCACCACCGGATACGGAAAATGCACCTGCTCCAGAATCTCCGCCCCGACAATGGGATGGATTTTCATCTTCTCGAATTCTTCCGGCGTCAGTTTCCCCGGCTTCGAAATAATGTGCTCGGGAACCGCCAGCTTTCCAATGTCATGCAGCACGGAGGCCGCGCGCAGCGCCTCGGTCTCGTCCTCGCTCAAGCCCAGTTCCTTCGCCAGTTCCATGGCGTACACCCGCACCCGCTGCAAGTGTTCGCCCGTGGTTTCGTCCTTGGCTTCGATGGCCAGCGCGAGCGCTTCAATCGTCCGCAGGTGCAGGCTCGATACTTGTTCAGCGTGCCGCTTCTCGGTTTCCAGTTTCCCGAGATACAGCCGATACGAGTGGTACATCAGATAGATCGCCGGCAGAATCAGCAGCGACCACTGCCATCCAATGTGTTTGTTCAGGAAGTTGACCAGGCCCGCCACCGCCGCTCCTACCATGTAGTACGGGAAGAGCCAGAGATGCGACTCCGCCCATACGCTTGCGATGGGCTTATCCTCGGTCAGCCCGATGATGGTCGACGTGGCCGCCGTATTGCAGCCGAAGTGAATGATGCCGGCTACGAGAAGCGCGAGTGGCCCGGGAGCATGCAGTACATAGATCACCATCAGCTTATAGGCGCCATAGGCGACCGCGCTCGAAACCGTGACCTGCGACAGATTGAATACGAGTTGCACCAGCTTCAGTTGCCGCGCCGGCCTCCAGTAAAACTGCGCCAGCGTGCTGGCCAGTCCAATCACCAGGGTCTCAGGCAAACTCAATTCCAGGATTCCCAGCAGAGTGAACAGGAAATTTACCGACAGCGTTCCCTCAATGCCGGGCAGGCTGACCTTGAGCGACGACGCAAGAGCCGCCGCGATCACGTAGCAAATGAACTTGACCGGATCGCTCGACTGCCATCGGGAAAACGCGGCTATAAAACAGGCACACGCCGCCAGAGCCATGCCGGCGATAAACACACGTGCGCCAATGGATCGAACCCACGACATGATAAGTACCTATATTTTCAGCCCATTGCAGCCGGTTGTCCGCCCAAAAACAGTCCTCGTCATTACCATGGTTTCATCCATAGAAATCAATTACTTACGGCGGAATCCGGCCAGCCGTCGTCAAGGCTAATCGGCCTCCAGCTGAGACAACTTGTCCCCTTGCCCGCCCGTGGGACAAAGTGCCCGTTGAGTTTCGCAACAACTCTCTCTAACCCACTGATGCATAAGGAATCTCCCGATGGCACTTTGGACCCGCACCTGCACATATACAGGTCACTTGGGGTGAGGTTACGCGCCGTTGGGGCGCCATCTTCCGTGGGGGAAATATGAAGAAGCTGCTGCTCTTGATGTTGATCGTCGCGGTGCCGCTGGCCCACGCCGTCAACCCGAAACTGTCGCCCGAACTGCAAGGCTACACGTCGGCCCAGCCCGTGCAGGTGATCGTGCAGTACGCTCCCGGAACGCCGGTGAATTGCAGCGGACTGCTCGGCCTGGTGGATTGCCTGGTCAACGATGTGGTCAACCTTGGGGGCACGGTTCTCGGCCAGCTGCCGCTGATCAATGGCATCGTGGCGCAGCTCGATGGCAATGCCATTCAGAACCTCTCCAACCACTCGAACGTCGTCTACATCAGCACTGACCGGCCCCTGAACCCTTCGCTCAGCAACGCCGCCATGGCGGTGAACGCGCCCTTTGCCTGGCAGTCGAATTACACCGGCGCTGGCGTTGGCGTGGCGCTGATTGACAGCGGCGTAAGCAATCATCCCGATCTCAATATGGGGATTCTTCCGTTCTCGCGAGTGGTGTATCAGCAGTCCTTCGTCTCGGGAAACTCCAGCGCCAATGATCAGTACGGACACGGCACGCACATCGCGGGCTTGATCGCCGGCGATGGCCTCAGCTCCACCGGTCCTTTTTACACCAGGACTTTCAAGGGCATCGCACCCGGCGCCAGCATCATCAACCTGCGGGTACTGGACGCCAACGGGGCGGGCAGCGACAGTCTTGTGATTGCGGCCATCGACCAGGCCATCGCGCTGAAATCGCAGTACAACATTCGCGTCATCAACCTCTCACTGGGCCGCGCTGTCTATGAGAGTTACACGCTCGATCCCCTGTGCCAGGCGGTTGAACAGGCCTGGAAGGCCGGCATCGTCGTGGTGGTGGCTGCGGGCAATAACGGCCGCTATCAACCTACTGACGGTTACGCCACCGTCACCTCACCGGGCAACGATCCTTATGTCATCACCGTCGGCGCCATGAAGCCGATGGGCACGCCCACGCGAGTGGACGATCTGATCGCCAGCTATAGCTCCAAAGGTCCGACGGTGGTCGATGCAGTTGTGAAGCCCGATCTAGTCGCTCCCGGCAACCTGCTGACTTCACTCGCGGCGCCGAATTCTACACTCTACAACGAACTTCCCGCCAACCAGGTACCGTACAGCTATTACGCGAACGGCGGCGGCAGCGCATCTTCTTCCAGCTACTTCACATTGAGCGGAACCAGCATGGCCACGGGCATTGTCAGCGGCGTGGTGGCGGATCTGTTGCAGAAAAGTCCTCGCCTCACTCCTGATCAGGTGAAGGCCCGCCTGATGCTGACCGCCTACAAAACGTTTCCACAGACCAGCAGCACCACCGATCCCACCACCGGGATCACCTACACCGATCAATATGACGTCTTCACCATCGGCGCCGGTTACGTGGACATCGAGGCTGCCCTCAAGAGCAACATTGTGGCGAGGGGAACGGCGATGTCTCCCATCGCTACGTTCAATTCGAACACGAATCAGGTCACTATGACCGGCGATCCTTCCTCGGTTTGGAATACATCCTCCACCTGGTCGGAGCCGGCCGTGTGGGGGACTTCTCAATTTGTTGCCGGAGCTTCGGGATCGACCGTGTCGCCCAATAATGTCCTGTGGGGCAGCAATGTGCTCTGGGGCAGTGACGCCGTGTGGGGCTCGAATGTCCTGTGGGGCAGCAACGTGTTGTGGGGCAGCAACGTTCTTTGGGGCAGCAACGTGTTGTGGGGAAGCAATGTGCTCTGGGGCAGCAACGTCTCCGGCGGCGAACAATAAACTCCGCGCACCAGAAGCCAAGGGCCGCGATCCACTCGCGGCCCTTTTTTGTTTTGTCATCCTGAGCGAAGTTTTCATCCGCGAAGCGGACGAAAACGCAGTCGAAGGATCCCTGCCTGCAAGCCGATTCCTGGCCACTGGAAACGCGAACGGCGGGCGATCTCAGTCTCCCGACTTCCCCAGTGTCACCAGCGCTGGCTTCGCATGCGCATGCCCGCTGGTCACAAACGCGTCCTCCGAATCATCGTCCGTGACCGGCGTCAACGCCAGATCCGTGTAACTGCGCGCATTCGGATCACGCTTCAACTGCCGCCGCAGCTTCCCATAGCGCCACACCAAACCCGCCAGCGTAATGTGCTTCGTCACCAAATCCGCGAGGTAACGCGGATAAAAAATAAGCGGGCTCTCCACCGGCAGAGTCGGCCGCCGGTCTTTGCGATACTTACGCCGCAAATACCCGCCTTCCAGCGGATCGATCTTCTCGAGGCGAACGCAGGTGTAATACCACAGCAGCAGGAACGTCATGTTCCCCGCATTGCTGTTGGTCGCCACCGAGCGCCGCATCACCGTCTCCAGATGCTCCGGCGAATAATAAGCCGTCCACGCATCGTGATACAGCTTCTGCCACTGTTCCGCCGTCATCGTCGAATGCTCCGCGGTCACATGCTCCAGGTCGTACTTGTTCAGATCCGGATCGAGATATGCGCCCGCCTTGTGCAGCTTCTGATGATCCTCCGACCCAGGCAACGGCGTCAGGCAATGCGGTTCGAGTAAGTCGATGGGCAATTCGCGCTGAATGGTCTCGATATCGCGCATCACCGATTCCGGCGTGTCCGACGGGAATCCGATGATGTATCCCGCAAACACCGTGACCCCAGCCTTCTTCCATTCCAGCAGCATCTTGCGGTACTCGGCGACTTTGTTCTGTTTTTTTCTCGCACCGAGGAGTGCATCCGGATTGATGCTCTCGAGGCCAATGAAAACCCGCGCCACGCCGGCTCGTCCCG
>Ga0209415_10016537_pt1 | contig 11845 bp, 8 predicted proteins | sample PeaSoiSIISIP2007_FD_187696 | JGI IMG/M metagenome (GOLD analysis project Ga0209415, IMG submission 187696) | Peat soil microbial communities from Weissenstadt, Germany - SII-SIP-2007 (SPAdes) (version 2) | ecosystem: Environmental > Terrestrial > Soil > Wetlands > Peat | place: Germany... | reverse complement strand
ACCTTGACGTCGTCAACTAGGTCGTTAGCCGACCGCAGATGACCACTCCTTCACCACCAGCGCCTTGGCCGCAGTGGCCTGGGCATTGGTGGGAATGGCCGGAACCCCCTTGAACGGCGGGATGAGAGCTGCTGCCGCCTTGTTGACGGTGCCGTCTTTTTGCATCGTCGTTATTGTCGCCGGGACGGCCCCGCCCTCGAGCCACAGGTTTTGTCCCGTCGGGGAGTACATGTACTCCAGGAACAGACGGGCCGCTGCCGGGTAAGGGGCGTAGGCGCTGATTGCCATGGCGTAGTAGGCGGCGAACGGTGTTCCCGCGGGGACGACTATTTTCCAGGAGATGCCATGGCTCCTCAGCTCCTGCTGCCATGAAAGCTGGTTGTACGTCCAGTCCAAGGTGGCGAGCACGGTCTTGTCTGCCATGGGGGCGTCACCGTTGCCACCAGCCTCGACAGGGTTGTAATTGCCAACGGCTTTCAGGTGCTTGAAATAGTTGATCCCGGGTTGGATGTTGTTGAGAGACCCGCCGTTGTCGAGAGCCGCCGCATAGACCGCGGAGAAGCCGGCATTGGACGAGGTCGGGTTGTTGCTCAGCCCCACGGCATTCTTGAACTCGGGGAGCAGCAGGCTGGCGAACGAGGTCGGGGCCGTTTTGATGACGCTGGCGTTGTAGCCGATGGAGAGAACGCCGCTGTAGTCGTAAGCCCAATAACCCTGTGTGTTCTTCCAGGTGGCTGGGAGCTCGTTCCACTCCTGGGTCTCGTACTTGGCGAAGATGGGCCCCTTGAACAATCCAGGTTCCCCGGTCACGGCCTCGATGGCAAACGAAGTCCCGACGTCGACCACATCGGGCTCGTTGGACTTACCCTTGTCGAGGGTGATCTCGCTCAGCTCTTCGGCGCTCGTGCCGCCGGGGTTGAAATCGTTGATATGAAGGCCGTACTTGGCGCCGAAGTCCTTGATGATGCTGCTGTAGTTGGCCCACGTGGGGGGGTCCGCGGTAAGGTTGAGGGTACCCTCCGCCTTAGCCGCGGCGACGAGGGCACTCATGCCCCCGCACGCACTGATAGTGACGGCAGTAGCCCAGCAGGCATCGGACGATGCGGCGCTGGCGGTGGTGACGGTGCCTGTCGCGTCTACGACAGACAGCAGCGTGGTGAGAGCGGCTCCGGCGGCTACAGACCGGCGCCATTGAGCTCCCGACTTTCTAAGCATCAGGCCTCCTGTGGTCCTCGATCGGGCCTCTTGGCCCGCTGATGTCTCTGGCGGTGACGCTACCAAAGGATTGACCGCCCAAGGCCACGCCCGGTGTACGCCAACCCACGCCAGGATGAACAGTTGGTAAACGAGCCTGGCTGGTCGCTGGCAAGTAGCGGGCCGGCCGGCCCCGCCTCGTACCCGGTGGTGCGGACCAAGGCCGCGGCGGGCCGGCGTGGAGCCGGAGAAACCGCTCAGTAATACCAGGGGAACGGCGACCAGTCCGGGGACCGGCGCTCGAGGAAGGCCTCCCGCCCCTCAGCCGCCTCCTCGGTCATATAAGCCAGCCGGGTTGCCTCGCCGGCGAACAATTGCTGGCCAACTAGTCCGTCGTCGGCAAGGTTGAAAGCATATTTGAGCATCCTCACCGACGTGGGGCTCTTAGCGTTTATGGCCGCCGCCCAGTCGAGGGCAGCGACTTCGAGAGAAGCGTGCGGCACGACAGCATTGACCATCCCCATCCGGTGCGCCTCCTCGGCGTCGTAGGTCCGGCCTAGGAAAAAGACCTCGCGGGCTCGCTTCTGGCCGATCTGGCGCGCCAGGTACGCCGAGCCGAAACCACCGTCGAAACTCGCAACGTCGGCGTCGGTCTGCCGGAAACGGGCGTGTTCGGCGCTGGCAAGCGAAAGGTCGCACACAACATGCAGGCTGTGGCCGCCCCCGGCCGCCCATCCGGGTACAACGGCGATCACGACCTTCGGCATGAACCGGATGAGCTGTTGGACCTGGAGTATGTGGAGGCGGCCGAGCCGTGCCCGCTCAGAAGGCCCAACCGCGCCGGGCACGGATGCGCCCGGTCCGGCGAGTTCATACTCGTAGCCGCCCTTTCCCCTCACACGCTGGTCGCCGCCCGAACTGAAGGCCCACCCGCCGTCCTTGGGCGATGGCCCGTTACCGGTCAGCAGGACGCAACCCACGTCCGGTGACTGGCGGGCATGGTCGAGCGCCAGGTAGAGCTCGTCGACTGTCCGTGGGCGAAAAGCGTTACGCACCTCTGGGCGGTCTATCGCGATCCGCACCGTGCCGTGCGCCAGAGCACGGTGGTAGGTGACGTCCTCCAGCGAAAACCCATCTACGGGGGCCCAAGCAGCGGGATCGAACAGCTCGGAGACAACTGTCTTGTCATGCACGCAACTGAGATTACGGTGCCCGGAAGCCCCAATCCTGCTCGTCCCAGGCAATGTCGCCGAAATAGGGGCCCGGTTCGACGTTGAGGAGGCTCGAATTGCGGGCAACTACGACCGGCACCTGGACGAGCGGGATGTCGACGAAGTCCTTCCAAGCCTGGTCGTCGATCTCGTTATAGAGGGCTGGGAGCTCGGCGGGAGCTGCCGAACGGATCTCGTTGGCCAGCGCGTTCATCGCACCGCTCGAGTAGCCGTCGAGGTTCGTTGCCCCTCCGGTCACGTAGCTCCTGGCGATCTCGGAGGGGTACAAAGGGACCTCCCGAAGCTCGATGGCCATCTGCCAACTGGCCGGCAACGCAGACGGCTCGTCGAAGAGGTCAACGTCGGGCGGGCCTCCCGAGGTGAGCTTGACGTTCACCCCGATGGCGGCGAGAGAGCTATCTATGAGCAAGGCAAGTTGCTGGGCCACCGGGTCGGCTTGCTCGACGAACAGCGAGAGGTCCACTGGGCTCCCGGTGGGGCTCTGCAGGACATTGGCCTTGTCGGTGTAGCCCTTCGCCTTCAGCAATTGCACCGCCGCCGCAGGTGCCGCCTGGTCGTAACTCGCCCCGTCGGGTGCGTACGAGGGCTCGCCGGGGAGGTACACCCTGTTGTCATCGATCGTGGTCGCCAGGCCGTAGGGACCGAGCAGCTCGGTCGCCATACCAGCCCGGTTGAGCGCCATCATCACCGCCTCGCGCAGCACCGGGCTCGACAGTGGGCCGGCCACCTCGTTGAAATCGAGGTCCTCGTAGAAATTGCTGGCGACTGCTTCGACCGATAACCCGCTCGTCGCTTGTAATTGTTTGAACGAACTTGGTACCGCCTGCAGCGCCCCAACGTCCAGCTCACCGGCGCTGAGCGCATTTATCGTTTCGGCCGCACCGCTCATGAAGTAATACGTGATCGCAGAGAGGTTCGCAGGGCTGTCCCAGTAATGGGCATTTCGGACAAGCTCGAGCGAATAACCGTCCTGCAGCTCTGACACGAGATAAGGCCCGCCCGACACGAGGTCGGCGACCGGGTCGGTGAAACCGGAATCGAAACCAACGGCCCGGCCAACGTGAGCCGGCATCAGGTAAGAAAAAAGCGACTGCCAGGCGGGATAAGGGTGGGAAAAAGTGACCGTTACTGTGTACGGGTCGGACGGTGCCCCGCTGACGCTGGCGATGTCGTCGTAGCCAGCCTTGTCCACGGGAGCATACGGTTTTCCGGCTACGTCTGCAAACACAGTTTTCCCAGACTGCGCTTGCCAATTGTAGGCGAAATCCGCATACGTTATCGCCGTGCCGTCGGACCATACGGCCCTCGGGTTTATCTGGTAGACGATTATTTCTGGATCCGAGCTTATTTCGGTCGCGGAGTTGAGCAGGGACGTGTCGAGCATCGGGGCGCCGTTGGCCCCGACGTCAAACGCAGACGGCCATACCTGGGCCAGGACCTGCTCCAGGGTGAGGTACCAGGTGGAGGCTGAGGCGGAGTGAATGTCCCAGTTCTCCGGCTGCAAGCCCACCGCGTAGGAAAGGGTCGCGTTGGTGTCGTACTCGACGTCCTGGCCTGGAGTCGTGGTGGCCGGCGTTGTAGCAGTAACGGTGGCGAGCGGGACGCTTGTTGTCGGCGCGGTGCTGGTCGGGACGGTGCTGGTCGGGACGGTGCTGGTCGAGACGGTGCTGGTCGCGACCGTGGGGGCGGGCGATGTAGCGGCCGGTGACGTAGCGGCCGGGGCGGCAACGCGGGTACGCGAGCCGGTGGAAGGTGAGCTGACCGCCGAAGGGTGAACCGTCTCCGCAGGGTGAACCGTCTGCGCAGGGTGCGCCGTGCCACAACCGGCCAACGTCGCCCCCAGCAACGCCGCAACGGCGACCAGTGACGCCAGCGATACCAATGGGGGGAGCGGGGGCAGCGACGGCGGCGGGGGAAGTGAGTGAGATCGTCGGGTCGAGGGGCGCACCGCGCCACGAGCGTAGTGGCAGAGCGCCCCTCAGGGCTCCGCGACCATGGGGGGCCGCTCCAGTTCCTCCGCGCTCGCAGAGCTGGGCCCCGCTCGTGAGCGGAGCGGCCGGGTAGCGAGGACCGAGCCGGACAGGACAAGCACGAAGCCAAGGGCCGTCGCCGGACCGAACGGCTCGCCGAGCACCACCACCCCGAGCAGCACCGCCACGGCCGGGTTGATGTAGGTGATCACGATCGCCCGCATCGGCCCGATCTCGCCTATCAAAGCGAAGAACGTCAAGAAACCCCCGACGGTACACACCACTATCAGGCCCACCAGCGAGGAGAGCACCGCCGTCGACAGTTCATGGTGCGGGCGTTGCGCGATGGCAAAGGGTGCGTACACGACGGCGGCGAGCGCCAGGGAAGCAATTATGACGCTAGGGCCCGGCAGGTCCGCCAAGTACTTTGAGAAGACCCACGGCCCGAGGGCGTACCCGGTAATGATCAAGAGGAACGAGCTCACCACGAGCAGGTGCGGCCCCCCCACGTCGAAACCGACCAGCGCCGCGACGCCGGCGAGCCCGATGATCAGCCCGGCAGCCCTCCGTTTGTCGATCCGGTCGGTCCCGGTCAATCGCGCTATCACCGCGCCTGCGATCGGTACGGCCGCTACCAGCAGCCCCGAAAGCGAGCTCGTCACCGTCTTTTCGGCGTTGGACAGCACGAACCACGGCACCACGATCTCGACGACGGTGTAGGCGCAGACGGCTTTCCAACGGGACAGGAGCGGGGCGAGTGCTCCCCGCCTAACGACGAAGGGCGCCAGCAGCAATGCCCCGCCTGCAGTCCGCACGAACACGAGGAACTCCGGGCTCACCTGGCGCATGGAGACCCGGATGAGGAGGTAAGGGAGCCCCCAGATGACCCCGAGCGCAAGGAACAGAGCCCATCCCCGTCGGGTCACCCGAAAGCTTCTATCACACTGCTTGGACTGCCGCCCCCGTATTAGGCGGCACCTCAGCGGCCGTCCGCACCGGCTCCTGGAGCGGGAAATGGCATGCCGCGTAGTGCTGGCCACCGAACGGGCCGAGCGCCGGCTCCTCCTCGGCGCAAAGAGCTTGAGCCCTCGGGCAGCGGGTGCGGAACGGGCAGCCCGAAGGAGGGTGGAGCGGCGAAGGCAGTTCGCCGATCATCGGGACGGCGACCCTGGAGCGCTGCTGCGTCGGGTTGGGTACCGGGACCGAGCTCAGCAACCCAGCGGTATAAGGGTGGGCCGAGCGTGCGTAGACGTCGTCCCCGGTGCCGATCTCGACGAGCTTGCCGAGGTACATGACCCCGATACGGTCGGCGATGTAACGCACCACCGACAGGTCGTGGGAAATGAAGACGTAAGTAAGGCCATGGTTGGCCTGCAGGCGCTTCATCAGGTTGAGGATCTGAGACCGGATCGACACGTCGAGGGCGGAGACAGGCTCGTCGGTCACGATCAGGCGGGGGTTGAGCGCCAGCGCTCTTGCCAGCCCGATGCGCTGGCGCTGGCCGCCGGAAAACTCGTGCGGGTACAGCTCGACGGCGTGCGGTGCGAGCCCCACTTCGCGAAGGAGGGCGCTTACCCGCTCGCGCTGTTCGGCCGGGCTGCCGATGCCCTGCACGACAAGTGGTTCACGGATGATCGACCCGACCCGCATGCGCGGGTCCAGTGAGGAGTACGGGTCCTGGAACATGAGCTGCAGGTCCCGGTGCCGCCGGCGCAGCTCGGACCCCTTCAGCTTGGTGAGGTCCGTCCCCTCAAAAAGCACCTGGCCACCCGTCGGGCGCTCGAGGCCCACGATCATCCGCCCGAGCGTCGACTTGCCGCATCCGGACTCCCCCACGACTCCCAGGCTCTCGCCCTGGCGCAGGACCAGGTCGATACCCCGCACCGCCTGGACAGACCCCACCTTGCGCTGCATCACCGCTCCAGCGGTGACCGGGTACTCCTTACGGACGCCCCGCAGTTCCAATATGACAGGGCCGCCTCCCGCCGACCACGCCCCCGGGCCCGAGATCACTACAGCCTGCTCGCTCACCGAGAAGGCGCCGGGCCTGGCGACGGCCGCCCCGGCGGGTGCCCCTTCGAGCGGCTCGGCGAAAACGGGCTCCGCGAAAACGGCCTCGGCGAAAACGGCCTCCGCGAAAGCGGGCTCAGCGAAAGCGGGCTCAGCCCCTTCTCCGATGAGGTCGCCCGCGCCAGCTATTTCCTCCACGGCGCGACTGACAGGGTGGAAGCAGGCGTAGGGGTGACCGGCATCCTCGCCGCCCAGAGGTGGCTCCTCGGCCCGGCAGATCTCTGTGGCGTACTGGCAGCGTGGGGCGAACCTGCAAGCCGACAGCGGTCGGGAAAGATCGGGCGGCAAGCCGGGTATGGCGTAAAGGCGCTGGGTCTTGTCCTGGTCGAGCTGTGGGATCGACGCGAGGAGCGCTTCGGTGTAGGGATGGTGGACGTCTTCGAAGAGGCGCTCGGTCGAAGCCGACTCGATCACTTTGCCTGCGTACATGACCATCGTGCGGTCGGCGTGGCCGGCGATGACCCCCATGTCGTGGGTGATCAGCACCACCGCCATACCGAGACGTCGCTTCAGGTCGTCGAGCAGGGCGAGGATCTGGGCCTGGATGGTGACGTCGAGGGCGGTGGTCGGCTCGTCGGCGATCAGCAATTTCGGCTGACAGGCGAGCGCCATAGCGATCATTACGCGCTGACGGAGGCCGCCGGAAAGTTGGTGGGGGTAGTCCCGCAGGCGTTCGGTGGGGTTCGGCATCCCGACGAGGCCGAGCACCTCTGCCGCCCTTTCGAGCGCCTCATCCTTGGGGATCTTCTTATGCAGGACAACGCTTTCGGCTATTTGCCGCCCGATGTTCATCGTGGGGTTGAGCGATGTCAGCGGGTCCTGGAAGACCATCCCGATCTCGTTGCCCCTCACCGCACGGATCTCTTCGTCCGTCATCGAGGTGAGCTCTTGGCCTGCCAGGCGGATAGAACCTCCGACGATATGGCCGCCATGGGGCAGAAGACGCATTATCGAGTTGGCCACCATGGTCTTGCCGCAGCCGGACTCACCCACCACGCCAAGCGTCTCGCCTGGCTCCACGGTGAGGCTCACGCCATCGACGGCCTTCACCACGCGGGTGCGAAGCTGTATCTCAGTACGGAGGTCTTGTATTTCCAGGAGGCTCATCGGGACATCGCGCTGCTCAACGCTCCTGAAGGCGTACTTCGAAGCTGTCGCGCAGGGCATCGCCGATGAAGTTGAACGCTACGACAACGAGCACGATCGCGATCAATGCCGGGTAGACCTGCCACCAGTAACCATCGGAGAGGAAAGTACTGCCCTGGGACAGCATCGAACCCCAGGTCGCCGTCGGGAACGGGAGCGCGAAACCCAGGTACTGCAGGATCGCGAGGACCAATATCGCGTCGGCTATCTGGAACGTGGCGTTCACGATGATCGTGCCGATGGCATTGGGGATTATATGACGGAAAACGATGCGACGGGACTTACCGCCCATCACCTTGACGGCCTGGACGTACTCTCGGGTCCGCAACGACAGGGTCTCGCCGCGTACCAGACGCGCCGGCGCCAACCATGACAACCCTGACAGGACCGCGATCAGTATCCACGTCCCCGAGCTGGCCATCGTCGACGACGGGACGATAGTCGATATGAAGATGAAAAGGAACACCACCGGGATCGCGAGCAGGATGTCCACGACCCGCATCATGACCGAGTCCACGTACTTGCCGAAAAACCCGGCGATCGCTCCGTAAACAACTCCAATGAACGTGGCTATTATCGCGACACAAAAAGCGATCTCGATCGAGCTCTGGCCGCCCTTCATCAGCCTGCCCAGGATGTCGAAGCCATTGTTGTCGGTGCCGAGCCAATGGCTTCCCGTAGGCGCCAAGTTGCTGTTGATTATGTTTGTGTCCACCTGATCGGTCCGGTAAATAAGCGGGGCGACGAAGCAGAACAGCACCATGATGACCACGATGACCACGCCCACGACGGCGAGCTTGTTCCGGGTAAAGGTCCGGAACACCAACTGAGCGACGCTGCCCTGCTTGTATACCTCTCCCCCGTCGGCTTCGGGTAGGTGCTCAACCTCAGCTGTGATCGGCAACAATGCCATGTCAGTAGCCGGCCATCTCAGTAACGCACCCTTGGGTCGAGCACTGCGTACGTGATGTCCGCCAACAGGTTGCCGACGACGGTTGCAGTTCCCACGAGCACCGTGATGCCCAGCATTACAGGGAAATCGTCATTAGTAGCCGCGGTGAAGTACTCGAGGCCGAGGCCCTGAAAATTGAAAAGGTACTCGAGCACCAACCCGGCAGTGAGCACCGCTGGCAAGGAAATGCCGACCAAAGTCGTCACCGGCACAAGCGAATTACGCAACAAATGGCGCCAGAGGACCGTTCTTTCCGACAGGCCCTTGGCGCGCGCCGTCTTTATGTAGTCCTGGGCCAGGCTGTCGATGGCCGACGAGCGCATGTAGCGGGAAAAAAGGGCATAGGTCACCAGTGTCAGGGTGATCACCGGAAGAATTATGCCGACGGGATGGCCCAACATGCCCCAAACGGTCGATTCCTGGGGCGCCTCCGAAGGGAAGAACTTGATCTCTATCGAGAAGAGAGATATCAAGATCAGCCCAAGGGCATACGAGGGCATCGAATAGAGCACGAATGACGTCGCCGTGCCGGCGTAGTCCCAAGCCTGGTTCCGCTTCACCGCCTGGAGGACCCCCATGGGGACCGCTATTAGCACCGCTAATACCAGAGAGGTGCCGACGAGCATCACGTCGCGAGGCAGGTCGGAAGCGATGATGCTGTCAACACTGCGGTTGAGCTTGTACGAAAAACCAAGGTTCCCGTGGACGACGAGGTGGTCCAAAAAGACCCAGTACTGGTACCAAATGGGGCTGTCAAAACCGTTCTGCTTGTTGAACACGTTGATAGCCACTTGAGTGGCGCGCGGCCCGAGGATGGCGCGGGCTATCCCGTTAGGGAGGAGGTGCTCCATCCCGAAGGCGATCATGGTCACCCCAAGGATGACCACGACCGCCTGCAGGAGCCGCCGGATTATGTACCCGGTCAACTGGAGCACCTCATCGGCTGTATTACCTACGTTTAGCTGTTGAGACTTACTTGGTCAGGTACCAAGTCTCTGGGGTCATGTTGGTGTACACGTTGTTGATAAAGCCACCCAGGTGCTTGGAAATAAGGTCTACGGAGGCCGAGGTTGGATCGCCGGTCGCCGTCGGGAAGAAGACGAAGGGGAGCTGCTGGGCCATGTAGTTCTCGTAGTTGTCGATGGCGGCCTTTGACTGGCTGGCTGGCGCCGTCGTGGTGAGCTGGATCAGGTGGTCGGCTTCGGCGCTGCTGTAACCCGAATAGTCGGAGCCGGCACCTGTGTAGAACAGCGTCTCGCCGGTGGGCTCGAAGTCAGGCGCATAGATCCAGCCCGCACCCCAGTTGAGAGCGGTCCAGGAGCACTTGGGCGAGCTCGGCTTGGCTTGCCCACCTGGCCCGCAGTTGACCAGGTGGCCTACAACCTGCGCGAAGGGTGCCGTGGTCAGCTCGATGTCGATGCCTACCTGGTTGGCCTGGGACTTCAGGTCGTCCATTTCCTCTGCTGTGATGACAGCGCCGCTCTGAGCCAGAAGGCCGAACTTGAGCTGGCGGTTCAGGGGGACCCCCGCCCCGCACTCATCCGCAGCGGTACCCGGCTTGGCACAGTAGGCCACCTGGCCCGAGCCCACGTCTGCCCAGCCGTGCGCCTTGAGGATACTTGCGGCGTCAGAAACGCTGAACAGGTAGGGGTTGGAAGTTTCGTAGGAGTCCGCGAAACTGTTGGGCGGCGCCAGGGGGACTGGCCCGTAGGTGGGCACCGCGTAGCCGTCCAGGATCTTTGCGACCCAACCTTTTTGGTCAATGAGGTGCTGGAACGCCTGGCGGAAGTAGAGCTGGCTGAACACGGGCCCCATTATGGGGTTGCCCATATTGAGCGGGAAGAAGGCGAAGCTGAAGCCGGTGAAATTAACAGCGTTATAACCTTCGGACTCCACCGAGCTCAGCTGTGGGAGGTACTCGTCCGGCAGCTCGGCCATCGTGAGCGCGCTCGGGCCACCCGACTTGATCTCGTTGAGCATCGCCTGGTCGGAGGTGAACGGGACCTCGACGAACTGCGCAAGGGACGGCTTCGGCGAGCCGCTGTAGTCCGTGTTGGGCACGAAGGTGACCTCACCTGTAGTGGTGAAAGCCTTCAGCTTCCATGGGCCGTCCACGATCGACCAGTAGGGGCTGGTCGTATAGCTGGCCACGTCGGTGGCTTGTGAGTTCAGGTAGGTGTACACCTTGGCAGCACCCGCCGGCGTGGTATCCGGAAGGCCCGCCGCGGTCGGGCTGGGCGCTGCCTGGCCCTTTGCAGTCACATCCCACGCCATCGGCAGCGGCGTGATCTGGGACAGCTCGTTATAGAGGAACCAAGTCGGGTTGTACCCCTGCTTCATATGGAACACGACCGTCGAGGAGTTCGGGTAGGCCATGGAGACGACGTTGTCGGGGAAATAACCCGGTGTGTAGTCACACCAGTTGTCCTTCTCGGCGAACATCAGGTTCATCCAGAACTCGACCTGGCGGCTCGTCACCTGCTCACCGTCGGACCACATCCAGTGCTTCAAAGTGACGGTAACGGTCTTGTTGCCATTACTGAACGTGGGCGGGTTGGCGACGCTGTAGTTGGGGTCGACCGTTGGCGTGTTGTTGTTGCCGAACCAGTAAAGGGGCCGGTACATCATGTACGTGAACTGCCCGTAGTTCATGGTCGAGCAGACCTGGGGGCTTATGAACGGGAAAATATAAGTCGGGGGGGCGGAGGGGCCCTCCATGAAATATGCGGTACCGCCCGCGATCCTCGTGCCAGAGGACGGCACAGCGCCGGTCGGGCCGTACAGTGGGCCAGCTGCACCCGCGCTGCTCGTAGATGTCACAACCATGGCGCCGGCAACGACGATAACGCCGAGCGTCCGGATCCTGGTGGTACGCAGCCTCTCCCGCCACCCGGGGGAGCTGGCCTCGAGGCCAGGCGTTGCACTTGCGGCTCTAAAGAACTTCATTCGTTGCGCCTTTCGTGAGCGGTTGACGTGCCTGTAAGGGGATGCCCGTGCTCACAGCGGCGCTTGCGGTGACTCAAACTCAGTTGTAACCGCTCCGACGCTTATTGAAGACGGATCGCCAAGATCATCGTGGTAAAGGCGAACGCAATGGCTGTGAAAACCGTGAAACGGTCCAGGTTGCGCTCGACGACGCTAGAAGCTGCAGCGGCCGAGCCAACCCCGCCCCCGAACATCTCTGAAAGGCCCCCGCCTTTCCCGCTGTGGAGCAGCACTGAGATGATGAGGGTGATGCACAGCACTATGTGAACCGAGATCACCACCCACGTGATCACCAC
>Ga0209415_10016536_pt1 | contig 11846 bp, 10 predicted proteins | sample PeaSoiSIISIP2007_FD_187696 | JGI IMG/M metagenome (GOLD analysis project Ga0209415, IMG submission 187696) | Peat soil microbial communities from Weissenstadt, Germany - SII-SIP-2007 (SPAdes) (version 2) | ecosystem: Environmental > Terrestrial > Soil > Wetlands > Peat | place: Germany... | reverse complement strand
TACCACTTGTAGACGGTGGAGGCCTGGGATGGCTGCCACCCGTGATACTGGATGAGATAAAGGACGAGGAGCGCGCGCATTCCGTAGTAGCAGAAGCGCTCCCACATCTCGGTGAAGAACAGGGCGTAGAGCCCGCCGGGATGGCCTCCACGCGCCTCGCCTCCCGGCCCTCTCGCCCCTGTCGCTCCGGCTCCGGGGGCGGTCATCGCGACTACAGGACCGCCGCCCAGCCCGGCTTGTCAAGCTGGTGTAGCCCCGCGAGCGACGGCGGCTTCACCCGCGCAGCGTGACGAGCGCGCTCTTGGTGTGGGCCTCCGCACCTGGCGCTTCCGGGAAGTCCGGCGAGGTCGCCAGATCTTTCACCTGCGCCACGTCGCGTCCGGCTTTTCGCGCCGCGTCAAAGAGGGTTCGACGGAAGCGCGCCGCCGAGATTCCCCGGTGATTGGTGCAGGCCAAGAGACGACCTGCCGGCGCGACAAGGCCGAGGGCGGCCGCCGCGAGCTCGACATAGTCAGCATCCGCGACGAACCGACCGCGCTTCGTCGTCGAGTAGCTGGGCGGATCGACGATCACGAGGTCGAAGCGGTCGCCCCGCGCGCTCGTACGCGCCAGCCACGCGAACACGTCGCCCGCGACGAAGTCGTGGCGGCCCGTCTCGAGAACTCCAGCGTTCGCGAGGTTCGCCCGGCCACGCTCGAGGGCCGCCGCCGAAGCGTCGACGCTCACCGTGCGCCGCGAGCCCGCGAGAGCGGCGACCACGGTAAACGCGCACGTGTACGCGAAGAGGTTGGCGACGGTCTTGCCAGCGGACAAGTCGCGCACGCGCCTCCGATTCGCGCGCTGGTCGAGAAAGAGCCCCGTCGAAAGGCCATCGCCCAGACGAACGAGCAGCGGGATCCCCTCCTCGAGGATCGCGAACTCCTCGGGGGCTGCGACACCCCGCACGGGGAGGCGGGGCGCGATCTCCTCGCGGCGCGTGTCGACCAGCACGTTCGCCTGTTTGGGACGCACCTTGAGATAGACGCCATCGAATCCGAGCGCCGCCAGCCGGTCGAGCACGCGATCGCGCCGCGCCCGATCGGCCCAGAGGCTATCGTCGCCATAGAACTGCGCCACGAGCCAGTCGCCATACACGTCTACCGCGAGGCGGGGGGTACTGTCCCCCGCCTCGTTCAGTAGGCGGAAGGCCGTCGTCGCCCGCGGGCCCGCATCGCCCCGGCCCAGCCCCCATCTGCGCTCGATCGCCCGCTCAAGCGCTGCCTCGAAGGCCGCCTGGTCGTCGTAGATTGCTTCGTCCGCGTCGCCGGCGTCGAGCCATCCTGCGAACTCCCGGGGGGCGCGTGCCTCGAAGCGAACCCGGCGCCCGCCGGAAGGATGCAGGAAGGCCAGCGCGCTCGCGTGCAGCATGAGCCTCGGCGCCCGGACACCTCCGTAGAGCGCGTCCCCGGCGATGGGCGCTCCGACATTCGCCAGCTGGACGCGCGCCTGATGCGTGCGCCCGGTCTCCAGCTCCAGCTCGAGCAGAGCTCGCTCTCCCCTCCGGTCGAGCACCCGTACGCGCGTGACGGCGCGTTTTGCCCCGGTGGCGCGGGCCGGGACGACGCGCATGCCTCCATCTCGATCCGTCGCGATGGCATGGCGAAGAGTCTCTCTATCGGGCCCCCTCCAGCCGCTGACGCACGCGATATAGGTCTTGCCGACGGCTCGCCCCTCGAACTGCGAAGCGAGAGCCGCGTTTGCCTGTCGGCGCCGCGCGAAGACGAGCAGCCCGCTCGTGTCCTTGTCGAGCCTCTGGTGGACGCCCAGGTAAGGGTCGGCCCCGCGCCGGGCCAGATGCTTCTGGAGTCGCGTGACGAGGTCGTCGGGCCGATCCGGGTCTGCAGCCTGGGACGAGACGCCTGCCGGCTTGTCGACGACGACGATGTCCTGGTCCTCGTGGACAATCCAGGCGTCTCTGAAATCCGGCCAGACGCGCTGTCGGTCCATCGTTGTTTGCCTCGGCGGTGCTAGATTGTTCCGGACATCATGCCAAGCCCGGACGCCATCCGTTCCCGCCTTCTGGCCGCGTTCCCGAACGCCGTCGTCGACGTGAGTGACCTCACCGGCACCCAGGATCACTTCCAGGCCACCGTGATCGCCAGCGCTTTCGACGGAAAGTCGCGCCTCGAGCAGCACAAGCTGGTCTACGCCGCTCTCGGCGAGCTCATGGACGGCGCCATCCACGCGCTCGCCCTCACCACGCGGGCGCCCGGCGCCGGGGCGCGCTAAGGAGTGGAGTTCAGCCATGAGCGACCAGACACGTGCCCGGATCGAAGAGCTCGTCAAAAACCACAAGGTCATGCTGTTCATGAAGGGGACGAAGCAGATCCCGGCCTGCGGGTTCTCCAATGCCGTCGTCCAGATCCTCAAGAAGGAAGCCGTACAGTTCGAAACCTTCAACATCCTGGCCGACCCGGAGGTCCGTCAGGCCCTGAAGGAATACTCGAGCTGGCCCACGTACCCGCAGCTTTACGTCGGCGGAAAGTTCGTCGGTGGCTGCGACATCGTGACGGAAATGCACCAGAGCGGCGAGCTCTCGAAAGAATTAGCAGCGGCGGGTGTCAAGTAGTCGTCCCGCCGCCTGCCGCCTCCATCCGCCTCACCACCTGAGCCAGCCCAGGCGCGTCGCAGCCACGAGCAGCGCGAGCGCGAGGGCGACTTCCACCGCCAGACGGACCCCGCGCTTCAAGAGGCGCCACGTGACGACAAGGGCGACGGCGGCTACGAGGACGACGGGCAGCCCCGTGTGGTGAGACGCCCACCGAAGACAGGCATGGGCCCAGCGAGGATCGAGGCGAAAAGGGGACATCCGCGCCGGCGATTGGACCGCAGCGCCGCGGTCGAGGCCAAGTTCGAGCCCCCTGCCCGGCGCGCCCGCCATCGTCGCAGGAATCCTTTTGTTTTTGCACCCAACCGCGCGAGAAGCTACGAGAATGGCCGCACATGCACCTTGTGGCTTTCGGGGTTGGTTACGTCGGGCTGGTCACGGGCACGGGCCTCGCGGAGCTGGGTCACGACGTCCTCTGCGTCGACATCGACCCGGCTCGCGTCCGGCAGCTCGAGGATGGCGTCATCCCGATCTACGAGCCCGGCCTGGCTGACCTCGTTCGCAGAAACCAGCGCGCGGGGCGGCTTCGCTTCGCGACGGAGGTAACTGCGCCGTTCGACGCTGCGGACGCTTACTTCATCGCGGTCGGCACGCCACCCGGCCCCGACGGCGCCGCCGACGTCAGCGCGGTGTTCTCCGTGGCCGACCGGATCGCGCAGACTGCGAAGCGACCGGCGCTCGCGGTCGTAAAGAGCACCGTACCCGTCGGCACCTGCGATGCGGTGCAGGCGCGGATCGACGCCAAGGCAGCGGTCGCCATCGAGGTCGTCTCGAACCCCGAGTTTCTGAAGGAAGGGTCCGCCGTGCAGGACTTCTTCCGCCCCGACCGCATCGTCCTCGGCGCGCGCAGCGAGGAAGCGCGGGAATCCTTGCGAGCGCTCTACGCCCCCTTGCAGCTCTCCGGCGAGCGCGTCGTCGTGACCGACCCGCGCTCGAGCGAGCTCACGAAGTACGCAGCGAACACGATGCTCGCGATGCGCGTATCGTTCATGAACGAGCTTTCGCGCCTCTGCGACGCCACGGGCGCCGACGTGCACGCCGTCCGCCTCGGGGTCGGGAGCGACACGCGGATCGGTAAGCGGTTTCTTTACGCTGGACCAGGCTACGGCGGTTCGTGCTTCCCCAAGGACGTGCAGGCGCTCTTTCACCTGGGCCGCTCTCACGGAGTTCCAATGCGCCTGGCGGAGGCGACGCACCTCGCGAACGAGGAGCAAGCCCACTTCCTGGCCGAGCTGGTCGAGCGCGCCGTCGGCTCGCTGAGAGGCAAGACGGTGGCGATCTGGGGTCTCGCGTTCAAGCCCGAGACGGACGACGTGCGCGAATCACCCGCGATCAAGCTCACCGAGTCGCTCCTCGCGCGCGGAGCGAACGTGGTCGGGAACGACCCCGAAGCCGGACGGAATTTCGCCGCCACCATGGCCTCGCACGGCCCGCGCGTGAAGGTTGTCGATCGAGACTACGATGCTCTGGACGGTGCACACGCGCTCGTTCTCCTCACGGAGTGGCGCAGCTACCGCGCGCCGAACTTCGACGAGATCCGCAGGCGCCTGCGCGACGGAGACGGCGGAGTGGTGCCCGTGGTGGTCGACGGAAGGAACGTCTGGCGCCCCGCCGACGTCATCCGCGCGGGTCTGCGTTATCAAGGCATAGGCGTGCCGGCACTCCCGCCGCCCGCGCACCGCGCGTCGAAGACGCCCCTGCCATGAGCTGACGACGTGGCGCGGGTCGTCGTCACAGGCGGGGTCGGCTTCATCGGCTATCACGTTACCCGTGCCCTTCTCGGGCGCGGCGACGACGTCACCGTCGTGGACGATTTTTCCGACGCGCCGTACCCGCGGGCCGACAAACGCCGCAACGAGGCAGACCTGCGCGCGGAGTTCTCCCGCGTGAAGTTGGTCGAAGCATGCGTGACCGACCGCGCCGCGATGGCGCCGCTCGTGGACGGCTCCGAGGTGATCATTCACCTGGCTGGGCTCGCCGGCGTCCGTCCGTCGTTCTCCGATCCGGCGCGGTACGTACGCGTGAACGTGGAGGGGACCGCCGTCGTCCACGAGCTCGCCCGCGAGCACGGAGTCGCCCGCTTTCTGTTCGCTTCGAGCTCATCGGTCTACGGCAACGCGACCCCCCTTCCCGCCCGCGAAGATGCGCCGGCCGTCGACCCGGAGTCGCCCTACGCGGGCAGCAAGCGCTCCGCGGAGCTCATCGTGAGCGCCCTGTGCCGCCGCACTCCCGCGATGCGCTGCGGGGCCCTCCGGTTTTTCACCGTCTACGGGCCGCGGCAACGGCCGGAGATGGCAATCACGCTGTTCACCCGGGCGGTCCTCGCGCGCCGACCGATCACGGTCTTCGGCGACGGCTCGATGCGCCGCGACTTCACCCACGTCGACGACATCGTTCGCGGGGTCCTCGCCGCCATCGAACGCACCCCTCCGGGCTTTCGGGCCTTCAACCTCGGCTCGGGCGCCCCGGTAGGTCTCGGTGCGCTTGTCCGGGCGATCGGCGCCACCGCAGGGGTGGAGCCAATCGTCGAGCGTGCTCCCGTTCCGCTGGGCGACGTGGACGCGACATTCGCCGACATCGGGCGTGCCCGCGAGGAGCTGGGATGGGAGCCTCGCATCACCCTCCGTGACGGCCTGGAAACTGTGGTCAGCTGGGTCGCCGCCCACCCGTGACCGAGCGCTCAGATGTCCCCCAGGGACGGGTGGAGCCGCTCGCGCTTCGCGCTCCGCGCCGGACGCATGTGCCCGCCGAGGTAGATGAGCCCGTTGTAGGTCGTCCACGGCCGTGCATGACGGAGGGTGGTCAGCCACCGGAACATCCTCGGGCGGTGCTCGGCCACCCTCAGGCCGCATACGGTCAGGTGATCCTGCGCCAGCTGAAACGCCTCGGCGATGCGCTCCTGCACGGAGGCGGGCGAGCAGCGTTCTCGAGACCTCTTCACGGCGACCATGCCCAGGCGAGCCCGCGCCTGCGGATCGCGGGTGAGCTCGACGACCGCCTTCCCGAACGCCTCGTCTGCTGCCGACTCGGCCGGTTGCCCTCGGCCGGGGGCGAAGAGGACGCCGTTCTTCCCGTCAAGGATCTGCGAGGAGACCCCCATCCCGTCGGCGAACGCCACCGTGGGCGTTCCGCACCAGAGCGCTTCCCCCAGGACGTTGCCGTACGTCTCGCTCAGCGAGGCGTGCGCGAAGATGTCCGCGTACCGGTAAAAGTCCGGCATCGTGGTCCAAGGCACCTCGCCCAGGAAGAACACGCGATGCCCCACCCCGAGAGCATGCGAGGCGCGCCGGTAGTGCTCCGTCTCAGGTCCTTCGCCGACGAGCGTGAGCGTCGCGTCGGGCTCGTGAGGCAGCACGTGCCGCGCGAAGATGCGAATGACGCGCTCCTGCGACTTTTCGCGCGTGTGCCGTCCGGCGCACAGCAGGCGCGGGCCCCCCTGGGGAAGGCCACCGCTTTCGATGAGGTGCGTGTAAGGGTCTGGCCCGATGGGGCGATCGAAGACGTCCGGCTGCACCACCCGCGGAATGACGTGGATCGGCACGGTGACGCCTCGCTCACGCCAGTACGTACCGAGCCCCTCGCTCAGCACGATGAGCCCGTCGCTCTGGTTGTAGATCCTCGAGAAAAGCTTCTCGTACGGCCGCCTGAGCGCGAAGAGCCCTGCTTGGACGATCTCGCTCTTGGACAGCCTCTCGGGCAGGAGCACCTCATAGGCCGCGGGGAGGTGCGTCGTGTTCACGCAAATAAGGGGCACCCCCTTCATCGCGCGCAGCCAGATGCCGAACTCCAGGAGCAGTGAGGTCGTCTGGGCGAAGCAGACGTCGAAGTTCCACCGGCTGGGATCGAAGATCCATGACGCCAGCGGCATAGGCAGGTGGAGCCCCGGATAGGCCCGCACAGGCACGCTCGGCAGGCTCACGGTTCCTTTGGCCAGCTCCTCGGGTTCGGCCTCGGGATCCTCGGGCCCGATGACTGTGACTTCGTGGCCACAGCGTCGTAGTTCTTGATACAGAAACCGTGTCTGAAAAACTGCACCGTTTGCATAAGAGATCCGCGTGAAATCGCTGAGAATCGCGACGCGCAAAGGCCTTCCATGCCGGGCCGAAAGCGCGGCAAACGGCGGCGCCTTGCGGGCATCCTCCGCCGCGGCGAGCCCCAGGTTCGCCGCCCGTAGAAAGCGAGTACCGTCCTTCACGGCGCTGCTACCGGCTCCGGGGAGCCCTGCTTGAAGATCGTCGACGTCACGGAGTTCTATTCCCAACGGGGCGGGGGCATTCGAAGCCATCTGACAACCAGGGGTCACGTTCTATGCCAGCTCGGTCACTCGCACGTGGTGATCGCGCCGGGCCCGCGAGATGACGATAGGGCAAGCGTCGGGCCATGCGGGGGTGGGGCGCGCGTGGTCCGCATCGCGGGCGCCGCCCTGCCGTACGACCGCACGTACCACTTGCTCGCTCGGTTCGACAAGATTCGATCGCTCGTGCGCGCCGAGCGGCCGGACGTGCTGGAAGCCCACTCGCCGTACCTGGCGGCGGCCGGGGTGGTCGCATGCGGCCGTCAGAGCGCGCGAATCCGGACGGCCTTCTGGCACGCGGACCACCTCGGCGCGTACGTCCGCCCGGCGCTCGCCAAGCTCGTCGGCGATCGCGCCTCGAACGCGATCACGGAGCGACTGCGCGGTGGCGTACGCGCGCTGCTTGCGCCCTTCGATGCCACGTTCGCAGCCGGGCTTGGACAGGCCAACTTGCTGAAGGCGGCTGGCGCGCGAGGGGTCGTCCACGTGCCGTTCGGTATCGACGTTGCGACGTTTCACCCCGGAGCGGCAACCGCGACCCGTCGATCCGAGCTGATTGGCCCGCTCGGCGACGCGGAGGATCCGGCGGCGCTGCTGGTGGGCGTCGGTCGATTGGCGATCGAGAAACACTGGGATGTCGTGATCCAGGCCTTCACCCGACTCCGTGCTCGCCGCAGCGCGGTGATGGTTCTCTTCGGAGACGGGCCGGAGCGCGAACGTCTGGAGCGGAGCGCGCCGCCAGGAGTCCGATTCCTCGGGTTCGAGCCGGACCGGCGGCGCCTCGCCGCCGCGCTGGCCAGCGCAGACGTGCTGGTGCATGGCTGTCCATACGAAACCTACGGACTCGCCATCGCCGAGGCCGTCGCGAGCGGACTGCCCGTCGTGGTGCCCGATGCCTGCGGCGCGGCCGAGAGCGCCGACCCATCCTGTTCACAGACGTACCGCAGCCTCGACGCCGAGTCGTGCGCGGTCGCGATCGAGCGGTTGCTCCGGCGCGACCGAGCCCAGCTGCGCGCATGCTCCTTCGAAGCGGCGTCGCGCGTTCCCACCCTGGAGCAGCACTTCTCCCGCGTGCTCTCGACGTACGACACGCTGTTGCGAGAGAGGCCGGGATAGACCGCATGCCCGTTCACGTCTCGATCCACGACGTGTCTCCCGTCTGGGCCGACGAGATCGAGGCCGCGCTCGCCCTCTGCGCCGCCTTCGGCGCCCGGCCCGCGCTGCTCGTGGTGCCGAACTTCCACGCGCAGGCGCCGCTGCTCGACGACGCGCGCTTCTGCGAGCGGCTGCGCGACCTTCAATCGAACGGACACGAAATATTCCTTCACGGCTTCTTCCATCAGTCCCAAGCCACTGACGGACACCCGCCAGTCGGCGGTCGGCTGTCGTGGCTCTTTGCGCAGCGCGTGGTCTCGCACGGCGAAGCAGAGATGAGCGGCATTTCGGCCGAGCGCGGGCGCGCCCTGCTCGCTAACGGTGAGACGGTCCTTCGCGAAGCGGGGCTCCCGATGGACGGCTACGTGGCCCCGGCCTGGTCGATGCCCGTATGGTTGCTCACCTTGCTCTCCGACCGCGGCTGCCGCTTCACCGAGGATCACCTTCGCATCTACGACCCCCTGGCGAGGCGCGTCCGCGCGAGCGTGGTGCTCAACTGGGCCAGCCGGTCTCCCGCGCGACTGCTCTCCGCCGTCGCCTGGTGCCGTGGAGCAAAGCACGCGCGCGCAATCGTGCCGGCGCGCGTCGCGATTCATCCAGCGGATATGCGCTTTCTGACTCTCCGGCGCGAGATCGAGAAGGCCCTCGCGTGGGCGCAGGGCGACATCGTGAACCGCGCGGCCGACCTGTTCGTCTAATGCCGTCCTATCGGACGGGCTTGTTGGCCAGCTGCAGCAGCGCGGGCATCGCCAACAGCGCGCCGGTCAAACACGCGATCTCGCCGCAGGCCGCCAGGCGACCAAAAGACTGCAGCGCCTGAAAATCCGCAAAGAGGAGCGAGCTGTATCCGACGACGGTCGTGTAGCTGCACAGCGCGACCGCGCCTCCGACCCGGCCTATCGCTCCCTCGATGTCGCCGCCGAGCAAACGCGATCGGTCGTAGACGTTGAACGGGTACTCGCAGCCGATGCCGAACGTGATGGGCAGCGTGACGAAGTTGACGTAGTTGAGCCTCTCGCCAAACCATGCAGCACCACCCACGAGCCACGTCACCGCCAGCACGAGAGCCGCGAGCACCGCGACCGCCCCCCGCGCGTTGCGCGTCGCCAGGACGACGACGAATGCGACGGCCAGCAGCGACAGAGCCGTCGCGCGAGGCCCATCCCTCTCCATCGACCGGATCATCTCCGCGAAGATGGTCGCGCGGCTGGCGGTCTGCACCACCGTGCCGTCCCCCAGGGCGACGTTGTCGGTTGCCTTCGCCATGCGCAGAAGGATGCGGCCATCGGAGAGCGAGAGGTCATTTCTGTATCTGACGTAGAACGGCGTGCCGAGACGCCCGTCGTTCTCCTCGAAGCGGCGCCGCAGGAGAGCAGGCAGGTCGCGCGGCTCAATCGCGCGCAGCGCCTCCGGTGGTCTGAGCTCCGCGACCCGCGCGCGCTCGTCCGGCGAGAGATACCCGAGGACCGCCGGCGTAAGCCGGTCGCGGATCCTGGCGAGCAGCTCGAGCTTGCCGCGCTGCTCGTCAGGCGAGCCGGGCAGCAAATCGGAAATCGTCGCGATCTCGGCGATGAGTGGGCCTCGCGGGTCGGCCGCGTCGTTGGCGAGGATCTGCGCCTTGACCGCTGGGACCTGCTCGGGGGTATCAGCGAGCATCAGCGCGCCGGCCACGTTCATCTTGCCGCCGAACACTCTCTCTGCCTTGTTGGACCACTCCCCCGCGCCTCCCTCCTTGCTGCCTCGTGACCCGAGGTGGTCGAAGTTGTACTCCCACGGGTCGCGCAAAAACCCCGGGATCCGCCAGGCCGCGATGGCCGTCGCGGCGACCGCCACGGCGACCAGGAGCCCCGGCGCGCGAACGGTCGCCCGGGCGAGCCAGCGCGCGGCCGGGCGCGTACCGTCCGCGCTGAGGCGCGGCGATCGTCCCCTCAGCCAAGGCGGAAGCCGGGCCTGGATCCGCTCGGTGACCACGATGAGAGCGGGCACGCACGGGATCATCGCTACCCAGACGAGGAGCATGCCAAAAAGGCCGATCCAGCCGAACTGGTTGAAGCCCCGGAACTGGGTGAAAGTGAGCGATCCGTAGGCGATCGACGCGACTGCGGCCCCGACGAGCTCCGCGCGCAGCGCGTTCTGGACGGCCTCGCGCCGGGCATCGGCGGGGGCCTGTCCCCGCGCGCGAAACTCGCCGTAGCGCGACAGGAGCACGATCGGGTAGTTGACGCCGTTCCCGAGAATGATGGCGCCCAGGAACATCCCCGTCGTGTTGACGTAGCCGAAGCGGAACCAGGCGAACGCATACGCTGCGCCGACGCCGAGGAGCGCGGGCACCCCGATGACGACCAACGCCCACGGTGAGCGATAAAACCAGACGACGCCGGCCACGATGAAGAAGAGGGCGATGCCGCTTGCCCAGACTGCCTGGCTCACGACGGACTCCTTCTCGGCCACCGCGTTCGGAACATCCCCCGCAAAGCCGACCTTCATGTCCGGGTGATACGAGTCGGGCTTGAGGTCGGCGACGAGCCGCTTGACGCGCTCGAGCAGCGTGTCGCCAGCGACATCGCCCATTCCGGTGGTGCAAGAGACGATGCGCAGCCCGGCCATGCTGCCGTCCTTCGTCTCGAAGTATCCGCTCGGAAAGTCGTCGCGCCGCCGCACCTCGGCCTTCCAGCGGTCGTGGTACTCGTCTAGGCCCAGAGCGGGCGTCCTGCCATTGCGGGCGTCGGCCTCGTCGCCCAGATCGGCGACGAGCCCGCTCCGCAGCGCGATGTGGTAGTCGAGCGTGTCGTAGGCGTCCTGCAGGTCCTCGCGGTCGGCGTAGAGCCATCTGTTGCGCTCGAAGAACTGGTGAACGTCCTTCGAGCCGGTCTCGACGTAAGCGATGAGCCCGGGCGCGGCCCCCCGTTGCGCCGCCATCATGGCGTCGAGCCCGGCCGACAGCGCGTCGATGAACCGCTCGTTGTCGTGCCTCGCCGGTGACTCGACGACGACGAGGAGCGTCGCGCCACCGCCCACCCGACCGAGCTGGTGCTCGAAGGCCTGGAGGCCGGGATTGTCCTTGGGCAGGAGCTCCCGGAGATCGGTCCGCGGATTCATTAGGACCCGGAGCGCGAAGTGCCAGGTCACGGCGAGGACGCAGAACGCGCAGGCGAGCACGACGACCGGGCGCCGCCCGCTCGCGTCGACGATCGAGCCGACCGCGCTCCGCAGAAGGCCCTCGCGTCCCCGGCCTTCATACGGGCTGCGCGGGCGTCCGGGCATGCTCAGGTGTCCCGGTCCGGGATGTAGCAGGAGGAGTCGGCGGGAGGGAGAGCGTGTGGTCCTCGTCTCGGGGGACGCGCCGGGCCGGAGCCGTGGCGCGCCTGCGCAAGAGGTAGTCGCGTGTGCGTCGTTTGCCTATCGCTGCCCCTCGCAGGACAAACGCGGTAGACTTTCGGCGAAGCAGTGTCCCACGGTGTTTCTTCCGCTCTGCCTCTGGCGCCGGGCTCCAGGCTCGATCGCTACGAGCTTCTGTGCCCCATTGCCGAAGGGGGAATGGCGAGCGTGTGGGTCGCTCGACAGAGCGGGAAGCACGGCTTCGAAAAGCTCGTCGCGATAAAGACGATCCTCCCCAAGTTCGCCTCGGACGTTCGCTTCCAGGAGATGTTCCTCGACGAGGCGCGGATCGCTTCGCGGATCGAGCACGTCAACGTCGCTCAGATCTTCGACCTCGGCGAGGAGCACGACATCCTCTATCTGGCAATGGAG
>Ga0209415_10016535_pt1 | contig 11846 bp, 12 predicted proteins | sample PeaSoiSIISIP2007_FD_187696 | JGI IMG/M metagenome (GOLD analysis project Ga0209415, IMG submission 187696) | Peat soil microbial communities from Weissenstadt, Germany - SII-SIP-2007 (SPAdes) (version 2) | ecosystem: Environmental > Terrestrial > Soil > Wetlands > Peat | place: Germany... | reverse complement strand
CTTCCACGATCCCGACCACCCGTCCCGGATCGTCCTGCCCGTCGTCCCGGCCTAGCCCTGGCGGTGACCCTTGGCTGGCTGGGCCCACTGCCTGTGACATATTGGATCGAGGCGCTGTTCGGGCGTGCGGTAAACTGCCCACACACCGATTCTCGGTGCGAAAGTGGAGGCTCAGGGTTGGCCAGACCTGACTACGCGGCACGAGATCTCGCGCACTGGCAGCGCTTACATTCTATCTTCGAGCGCAGCGGTTTCGGCGATCCCGATGTGCTGGGCAACTTCGCAGCTTACGTGCGACGGCGCGACATGGTGCGTTTCCTCGCGCACTATGAATTGTTCAAACTCATCGTCGACTTGCCCGGATGCGTCGTGGAGGCGGGCGTGTTCAGAGGCGCGAGCTTCTTTACATGGGCCAAGCTCATGGAGACCTTCTGTCCTGGCGACCGCAGCCGGAAAATCTACGGGTTTGATCACTTCCAGGGTCTGCAAGATTTCACTGAAGAGGACGGGCGCTTCGACGCGACGACGAGCAAGACGCCTGGCGGTTACGCCTCCTCGCTCAAGAATATCGAAGAGTTGGTGGAGTTGCACAACGATGACGGCCTGCTCCCCGGTGTTGAACGTTGCCGCGTCATTGACGGCGACGTCAAAATCTCGATCCCAAGGTTCCTGGATGACAATCCCGGACTGAAGATATCGTTGCTCCATTTGGACATGGATATTTATGAGCCAACAAAAGTGGCGCTGGAGTTGCTCTATGACCGGGTGGTGTTTGGTGGGGTAGTAGTCCTGGACGAGTATGGTCTGGTGCCATGGGAAGGCGAGACGCGGGCCGTGGATAGCTTCCTGGCGAGCCGCGACTTAAGACCGGTCATCCGAAAGTTTCCGTTCACCGCGACGCCCCACGGTTACTTCATCAAGGCCTGACCGATGAGCAAACCGTGGATCATCGAGGGGCTAAAAATTGGCGACGTGGCTTCGCGCATGGGCGAGATACGCGCGGCCTACTCGGCGCATGGCCTAGTGGTGTTTCCTGGCTTGCTCAACGGCGATCCGTTGCTGACCGGATTCCTTGATGGCGTGCGCTACCTGTTTGACCGCATCATGGTGCGCCATGGCGACCGTGTCGCCGCGGGCGAGGACCTGGGCGACGTCATCGTACGCCTGCAGCGCACGGCGGCTCTGGAAGGACGCATCGTCGCGGACATGTGCACCCAGCACAACAAGCTGGTGGCGGCCAACCAGCTGAAATACAATGATTTTGTGATCCAGTTGCTCGAAATGGCGTTCGGCGCGGGCGCCGTGCTCGCCACGCCGCAGGCGGGGGATACCCTGCATCTGTTCATGCCTGGCGAAGAATTCCATCGCTACAACCTGCCGGTTCACCAAGACTTCCAGTACCTGATGCAGTCGTCGCGTCAGGCGACGCTCTATCTCGGGCTCTCACAGCCCTATCCGGATGCAGGCGGGCTGGAGTTCTGGCCCGGCTCCCAAAGCCTTGGCGTCCTTGCTTGCGACAAGACAGAGACAGGCGCCTTCCGGGTCGTTGACGCGGAACGACAGTTAAGCGGCTTCCCGTGTGAGCAATACTACTGGGAGGTGGGCGACGTCGGGCTGTTTGACAGCCTGATGTGCCACCGATCGATCCCCAACATGTCAACGGACCATGGGCGGGTGGTACAAATCTTCCGCTACTCAGACCTGCGCAGCGCAGAGGCGGAGTCCTACGACTGGCGCTCGTCGGTCTACGAACGCCAGGGCGCGAATTTCGAAGATGTGTTTCCGGACCTGTACGTAAGCCCGATTGGCGAGAGCGTGAAATAGGTAGCCGCTGGGGCGCCTGTTCCCGGCAACCGCGGGTTGCTCATTGCGTCACCGTGCCGCCGCGACCTACGCGATGTGGCGCCCAGGCCCTCGCGTCGCTTTTCGTGCGCGCCGGGGATTATGGTTAATCGCCCCTTTACCGGCGCCCTCCACGCTCTCGTCGACCTGTCCTTTCTCGATTCGACGAGTGGCCGAGAGCCTGATGAACCTAAAGAAACACACCTTCGATTATCGCGCGCGCGATGCCTACTACTGGGAAGAGTTGGAGACGCTGAAAACCGCTGAGGGCATGTCGCTGCAGGACATGTTCATGAACTGGCCGACCTACGTGCGCCGGCGCGAGCTGCCTAGGTTCCTGGCCCACTACGAGATGTTCAAGCAGGTGGTCGACCTGCCGGGCTGCATCGTCGAGTGCGGGGTGTTCCGCGGCGCGAGCTTCTTCACCTGGACGAAGCTGATGGAGACGTTCTGTCCCGGCGACCGCTATCGCAAGGTCTATGGGTTCGACCACTTCGAGGGCCTGACCGACTTCAGCGACAAGGACGGCGCCCACGTGGGCGAGTACTACGACAAGCAGGTCGGCGGCTGGAAAGCCTCGGCCCACCACGCCCGCACGATGACCCACCTCGTCAACGAGGACACCATGATGCCGGGTCTCGGCCGCTGCGAGCTGATCGAGGGCAATGTGCTGGACTCGATCCCCCGGTTCCTGGAGAGCCATCCGGGCCTGCGCATCGCGCTGCTTTATCTCGACATGGACATCTACGAGCCCACCAAGCTGGCGCTCGAGCAGCTCTATCCGCTGGTGCTCAAGGGCGGCGTGGTGGCGCTGGACGAATATGGCCTGCAGCCGTGGGAGGGCGAATCGCGCGCGGCGGAGGAGTACTTCAGCTCGATCGGCGAGGCGCCGACCTGGCGCAAATTCCCCATCTCGGTGCTGCCGAGCGGCTACTTCGTGAAATAGGCGCATGGTCCCGGACTTCCCCGCCGACGCTCCGTTGGGACTGCTGCGCTCTGCCCTGGTCGAGAACGGGTGCGTGATCCTGAGGGACTTCGCACCCCAGCGCGTCCTGGCGGACTTGCGTGAGACGTTTATCGCCGCGATGCAGGCCGCGCTGGCCGCCAACGACCTGCCCGAAGGCCCGGACGACCTCGACGCCCTCTACCTGGATCTCCGCCGCCGACTGCCTGCGCATGCGGCCACCATGCCGACGCTGGGCCGGGACCTGCCGGGCTACTTCGAGCTGATCGGGTGGTTCGCCGCAACGCCCCAGGTGCGGGCGCTGGCCGGCGCGGAGCGGCTGCAGATCGCCGGCGACCTGTGCCTCTTGCGGGTGGATGCGCCGCACGAGGACGAGACGGGCTTCGACTGGCACCAGGACTATCCCTACAACCTGCTGGCCAGATCCGCTGTGACGCTCTGGGCGCCGTTGACCGAGGTGACGGCGTCCATGGGCCTACTCAAGGTGATCCCAGGCTCGCATCGCCAGCTGCTCGCCGTCGACATCTGCAGTGGCCCGGCCAAGCGCCTGACCGGTCAGCGCCAGATGCGCATCTCGGGCTTGGCGGAGCGTGTCGACGACTTCGAGGCGCGCGCCGTCAGCCTCCCGGTCATGCGGCCAGGCGACGTGCTGGTCTTCGCCAGCGGCCTCCTCCACTGCAGCGGCGCCAACCGCAGCGACAGGAGCCGTTGGGTGTTCAACGCACGCTACGGTGATCTCACCGACCGCGAGGTTATGACGCGCCATTGGTGGACGACGCGGATCAAGTACCCCCACCTGGTGGCGCAGATCCACCCGGAACTGGTCACCCTGGTGACGGATGAGGCCCGCGGCTGATGGCGCTTGATGCTTCCGCCGACCCTCTCGCCGCCGGCCGCCAAGCCCTGATGGACGGCGAGGACACCGCCGCGGCGCAGGCCTTCGCCCGGGCAATCGCGGCGAACCCGGCGCAGACCGAACCCCGCTATTGGCTCGCCAGCGCCTTGGCCGCGGCCGGCGATGGCGCCGGCGCCGGCGCCGCGCTGGAAGAAGCCCGCTTGCTGCAGAGCTTGCTGCTCGCCAAGAGCTCAGGCGCCGACCTTCCGCGCCTCGAGCGCGATGGCGACTACGCCGCCGCCGTCGCCACCCAGCTCTACGCGGCCCACCACGTCGCCGCCGCCTCGGTGATCTACGGCCGCGCGATCCTGGCGGGGCACAAGAGCTCTAACGGCCTGCTGGGGTACGGGCTCTCGCTGCAGCACCAGGGCCGCGCCGAGGAGGCGATCAGGGTATTCCGCGCCACCGCCGAGCTCTACCCCTCCGCGGAGATCGACCAGTTCGGTCTCTACCCTCACTTCATGGTCGAGAACGGACCGGCGCGCTACGCCGCCGCCGCCCGCGCCTGGGCCGAGCGCTGGGCGCCCGAGGTAGAGAACCCGGTGTTGGCCAATCCGCCGCTCGAGGGACGGCGACTGCGTGTCGGCTATGTCGCGCCGGCGTTCGGCGCCTTGCAGGTGCGCCAGTTCATCACCCCGATCCTCATGGCGCACGACCCCGAGGCCGTCGCGGTGTTCCTGTACCCGGCGACCGACGAGCACGAGAAGCACTGGCCCGCGCACATCGCCGTGCGGCCGATCGGCCATCTCGACGACCAGGCCGCCGCCGCCCTGATCCGCGACGACGGCATCGACGTGCTGATCGACTGCTGGGGCCATTCGGCCGGCAGCCGGCTCGGCGTCTTCGCCCGCCGCGCCGCGCCGGTGCAAGCCGCCTGGATCAATTTCGTCCAGACCACCGGCCTCAAGCGGATGGACTATGTGCTGCACGCGGACACCATGGCCGCGCCAGGCACGGCGGCGCTGTTCACCGAGACCGTGGTCTCGATGGGTGAGATCATCGTCCCCTACCGGCCGCACGCGGACCGCCCGCCGGTCTCGCCAGCGCCGGCGCTGCAGCGGGGCCACGTCACGTTCGGCTCATTCAACCACCCGGCCAAGCTCAGCGACGCCACCGTCCACGCATGGAGCCGCATCCTGAAGGGCAGCGCCGGGTCGCGGCTGTTGCTGAAGTATCGTTATTTCGTCGACCCGGTCCTGCAGTCCGTCACCCGCGCGCGCTTCGCCGCCGAGCGGGTCGCGCCGGACCGCATCGAGTTCCAGGGCCAGAGTGACGGTGCGGAGTACCTGGCATCGTACGCCCAGGTCGATCTGTTCCTGGACCCCTCGCCCTGCCCAGGCGGCACCACCACTGGCGATGCCCTGGCGGCCGGCGTGCCGGTGCTGACGCTGGCCGGGGACGACTTCTATTCGCGCATCGGGATACAGGCCGTGGCGGGCGCCGGCTTGCCCGAGCTAGTGGCGCAAAGCTGGGACGACTACGTCGCCAAGGCCCTCGCGCTGGACATCAACGCGCTCGACCGGTTGCGCTCGCGCGTGCGGCTGGGACTGGAGCGCGGCCCGCACTGCGACGAGGTCGGATTCACGCGTCGCCTCGAGGCGGGCTTCATCGAGCTGTTCGAGCGTTGGCGTGGCCGAGGAGCTCTGCGCGGCGCGGCATGAGCCTTTCCAAGGCCATTGGCGGCGTCATGCCGGCCGAGCCGGCCGGCTCACCACGGCCAGACAGCATCTGGAACGCATGGCGCGCGGATTTCCCGCACACAGCGGCCTTCGCGAACGCGAGATCGGCCCTCGCCGCGCTGCTGGCGCAACGTCGAGTCAGCCGAGTCTGGCTGCCGGCCTACGTGTGCTCCGCTGTCGCCGAGGCCGCTGCGGCGGCGCATGTAGCGTGCCACTACTACAACGTCAGTCTGCGGCTTGAGTCGGACCCCAAGGCGCTGGAGCGTGAATTGTCGGTAGGCGATGCTGTCGTGATCGTCGCCCACTTCGGTCGGCCCCCGCACGACGGTTGGCGCGATCTGATCGCGCGCTGGCCAGAGGTCGTGTTCATTGAGGACCGCGCCCAGGCGCTGGACACCGGCGAAGCGTCGCATGCGGACACGGTGATCCACAGCCCGCGCAAGCTGCTGGGCGTCGCAGATGGCGGGTTGCTGCTTGCACGCGCGCCGCTGCCGGCGCCAGCTGACCCGGCTGATGACGGCCTTTGGGCCCCGCAGGATGCGCGCGCCGGCGACCCGGACGGGCTGACGCCCGAGCGATGGCGGCCGTTGTTTACCGATGCCGAAGCGTCGATGCGGCCGAGCGCTGCGGCCGCGACGGCGCGCACGCTGGCGGCGCTCAAATCGTCGGCCCTGACCCCGATCGCCGATGCGCGCCGCGCCAACTGGCTGCGCCTCGCCGAGGCGCTGGCGGCGTGGGCGCTGTGGGACGAGCTGTCGCCCGGATTTGCGCCGCTCGCCTTTCCGATCCTGACCGCCGACGCCGCGCTCGCGGTCACCGCGCTGGCCGAGCGCCGCATCTGGGCGCCGCGCCACTGGCCGCAACTCCCGTCCGACCCCGCTGCGTTCCCGGACGCCCACCGCCTGGCCGGCGCCTGTGTCTCGCTGCCGCTGGATCAACGCTACGGGGCGGCGGACATGAGCCGCATCATCGAAGCCGTCACCGCCCGCGTCCCGCCCTATCCGCGGTAGGCGGGGAAGAAGTCCGTCGGCGGCCGGTCCGCGGCCAGAGCCGCGTAGGCGGCATCGTCCAGCACCGCGCCGCAGAGGAACGCCGTCGCCTCGGCGTTGGCGAAGCCGCGCTTGAACCGCGCCAAACCATCGTCGGCCGCGTCGGCGACCCCGGCCGCGCCGCCGAGATCGATCTGGCGGCAATGCCCATAGTGCTCGATCGCCGCGTCATAGAGGGCGTAGCTGGCGCCGGCGGCGTAGCCCGCGGCGTCCGAGGCGCCGAGGTGATTGACCGCGACGCCCTGGTGCTCGAACCAGATCGCCATGGCGACGATGCGGCCCTCGACGCGCGCCGCGAAGGTCTCGTAGGTCGCGTCCGCGGCCATCATGGCGAAATAGCCGTCGGAGAACGCGGCCGGACCCCGGATCGCGTGACGGTCGGCAAGGCCGGCGTAGAGGCGCGACCAGTCGCCGAGGTGGTCGCGCAGCCGCATACGCTCGACTTGGCAGCGTCCGAGCGCCCGTCGGACCTCGTAGCGGTGATGCTTCGAGGGCGCGTAGCCGCCGCCCGCGCGATCGACCAGGAAATGGGTCTTGAAGGGCCGACAGACCGAAAACGCCGCGCTCAGCGCCTCACCGTCCGGCGCGAACAGCGGGTCGGGAACCAGCACCGCCGAGACCAGCGCCAGGCTGCGCAGGCGCTCCACGCCGGCTCGCAAGTCCGCGTCCTTCGGGATTGGCGCGCGCGGATAGGGCCCCGCTGCATCGCGTCCGCCGCCCGCGGTCGGGCGCAGCAACATCGCCGTGTCCCACTCGGGAACGTCGACGACGCCCCAGCCTTCCGCCTCGGCGATTGCCGCCGCGTAGGCGGTCTGGCCGTAGGGATGGCGCGCGCTCATGCCGACTTCCGCGGCCGCGGCGCGGGCCTATGATGGGCGTCATGGTCGAGATCGTCCGCCTCAGAGCCCTCGTCGAGGACGACTTGCCGGCGCTGCATCGCTGGTACCAGAACCCCGAGCTCTGGGATCATCTCGTCGGCGCCTTCCAGGCAAGGGAGGCCGCTGAGAGCCTCGTCTACATGCGCCGCTGGCTGACGCCGACGCCGCGCGAGCGCCGATTGGCGATCGTGCGCGGCGACGACGGCGCCCTGCTGGGTCTGGTTTCGCTCTCCCCGATCGAGCCGGAGCAGGGCGAAGCGGAGTTCCACATCTTCCTCGGCGAGGCGCAGGCGCGCGGCCAGGGCTTCGGCCGCGCGGCGACCGCTGCGATGCTGGCGCACGCTTTCGACGCGCTGGGGCTGTGGCGCGTACGCCTGAGGGTGCTGAAGACCAACGAGCCCGCGCTGCGGCTCTACGCTGGGCTTGGGTTCGAGCCGCATGGCGAAGGCAGCGAGGCCGTGGCGAAGCGCGGCGTCCTGCTGACGGTGGTCGCGATGAGCGTCACTGACGCCGTCTTCCGCCACCGCCAGGCGGCCTACGCCGCGCGGCGCTCGGCGACGAGGTAGATGCTCGCGCAAAAGGTCGGGTGCTCCTTGCCGAGCTCATAGCAGCCTTCCATGAAGGCCTCGCCGATCAGCGGCCCGCCCATGAGCGCGTCGAACTGGAAATTGGCCAGCGGCTTGAAGAAGATGCCGCCGGTGTCGGCGATCGCCAGGCCGGCGCGCCGCGCCTCCGCGACCAGGGTGTCGAGGCGATAGGCCCGGCGGTGGCCGGCGGCGACATCGGCGACGCTCAGAGATTCGAGTTGTTCCAGCACGCCCATCTTCACGGCGATGCGGCGGGAGGCGGCCTCGGCGTTGGGAACCACCACGAACAGCCGCCCGGTCGGCGAGAGCAGGGCGCCGAGCCGCTTCAGGCAGGCCACCGGATCTTCCACATGCTCGAGCACGTGGGAGAAGAAGATCATCTCGAACCGCCGGTCGGTCTCGAAGTCCTCGACCAGGCCCTCGACGAAGCGCACGGACGCCGGCGCGCGCGCCGCGGCGTTGTCCAGGAACAGGCGGACCGGCTCGAGCACGGTGAGATCGCCGAAGCGTTCGGCAAGGTGGCTGGTTTCATCGCCGTGCGCGCAACCGACCTGCAGGCAAGGGCCGTCGCGGAAATGCGGGGCAAGCGCGCGCATCATGTAGCCGCGCATGGCCGCATCGAACGGCGCGTAAGCCTCGCCATAGGACGCCACCACCTGGTCGAGTCGCTGGCGCTCAGCGGCGACGTTCATTTCTGGTCCGCCTTGAAGGTCCAGCGCTCGGGCGGCTGGTAGTATTCCTCCAGGCTTGCGGCGACGCGGGCGTTGAACCCGAGCAGCTGGCGCACCTCCTCGCTCATGGTCGCTTGGAAGCTCGCCGGCAGAAAGCGCGGCCAGTCCATCTGCGGCTTCATGAACGGGCGGCCAAGACACAGCGTCAGCGCGGGGCGATGCGCATCCGAGAGGTTGGGCGCGGCCGAGTGGACGGTGAGGCTGTCGAACAGCACAATATCGCCGGCCTTGCCGATCAGTTGCTCGGCGCCCGCGGCGAATGCGTCGGCCGACGGCATCGCCTCGTCGCGGTGCGAGCCCGAGAGGATCAGCGTGCCGCCAGTGGCCGGCGTGAAATCGGCCAGCATGACCAGCATGTTGAGCGAGAGCCGGTATCCGCCGGTGAAGGCCCGAACGTCGCGGTGCGGCTTGGCGGTATAGGCGCGAAAGCCGGGAGGGTTGAGCACGGCGCCGTAGTTGAGCACGATCCATTTGCCGTCGAAGTAGCGGTCAATCCACGACGCCAGCGGAAAACGCTCCAGGAACCGGTCCAACGCGCCGCCAAACCCGGCCACGTGGTGGGCCGTGCCCTCCATGTTGGCCGCCACGCCGTTCTTCTCCTGCACGTCACGGCAGATCCGATAGACGCGGGCGCAGTCGTCGGCGAGCGCGGCGACCTGCTCGGCCGACAGGACGGCGGGAAACAGCGCCCAGCCTTTTTCCGCCATCAGCGTGTCGAACCTGGCCTCGCGGGGCGCGAGCCGCGTGTTCATCGCTTCAGCTGCAGGAACAGCGCCGATCCGGCCTCGAACCGCGCGGCGATCCGCTCGGCGTTGGTCGCGACGAACGCGTCGGCGACGCGGCGCACGCCGTCGCCGAACGCCCATTCGTAGTCGTCGAAGATGATCCAGCCGCCGGGGACCACCTGCGGCGTCCACAGCGCGCAATCGGTCGCCACCTCGGGCTCGGCGTGGTTGCCGTCGATGTGCAGGACCGAGATGCAGCCCGTGTAGGTCGTCGCTCCGAACGCCTCGGTCGTCACCGTCACGCCCGGGGCGTAGCCGGCGGCGGCGTCTCTCGAGCTGGCGCGGATGTAGTTGAGATCGCCCAGGGCCAGCGGCGCCAGGTTGATTTCGAAGATGCGCAGGGCTTCCTGGGCGTCCACACCGGCGCTGGCGGCGTCGACCATCGGCTCGCCCTGCGCCAGGGCGTCGTCGCGCCAGGGATCGACGCATAGGACCTTGCCGATGCCGTAGTGGCGCGCGAGCCAGACGAACAGCGCCGCCGATCGTCCCCACCAGGAGCCGATCTCGACGACGTCGCCGGTTGGGGCGTGGCGCAGCGCCTCCATGACGGCGCCCATTTTCTCCTCGCCGCACATGCCGGGAATGGCGTCGATCATCCGCAACAGACCCGCTTGCTGCAACGGCGTCAGCTGTGGCTTGCCCGGCATTGCCGGCCAGAAGTATGGCGCCCGATCGCTCGCGACGCGCTCGCGCAGCGCGCGGTAGGCGCGTTCGTTATCCTGGGGCATCTGGCCAGTCGTCAGGCTCGCGCCCGGCGCGATCTGGCCGAGCCGCTCGCTCAGGTGCTTCCAGACGATATAGTGGGGGGCGTGGACGGCGCTGACCCCGTGGCGCCGCATGACCGCAGCGAGCGCTTCATCGAAGCCGGGATCATTGACGTAGGGCAGATATTCCCAGGCCTCGTAGGCGTCTACCGCCGGATCGTGGTCGATCGACGAAGCGCCGACCACGCGGAGGCCCCTGGTCTTGGCCCGGTCGCAAAACGCCAGCCCCTCCGGCATGCCGGCGGGAAAGACGAGAACGACTTCACCCATGCGCCACCTTCAGGGCCTCGTGCAGAGACTCGATGACTCGCGCCGAGGCGACTTCCTCGAGGTCGATGAAATAGGGGAGTCCAAGTGTCGCGGCGGCGAGTGCGTCCGTGACCGGCAGCGGCGCTCGCGGGCAATGGTCGAACGCCGGCTGGCGATGACACCCATCGCCCCACCAGTCCCGCGTCTCCACCCCGAAACTCGCCAGGACCTTCGCCATCGAGGCGGCGGCGCCTTGCGGCGTACCGACAACGCAGACGCTGGAAACCCAGCGCACGCCCCACCCCGGCTGGAAGGCGATCTGCGGCGTCAGGGCGAGACCGGCGCGCAGGCGCTGCGCCGTCATCGCGAAGCGGGCGCGATCGGCCGGCCAGGCGTCAAGGCTGGCGAGCGCGACGGCCGCCGCGTACTCGGACATCTTGGCATTCATCGCCGGCAACCGCGCGATGCGATCGCCGCGGAAGCCGAACGAGCTCAGCGCGCGCACACGGTCGATAAAACGATGGTCGTCGCTGGCGACGAAGCCGCCTTCACCGGCGGCGACGGTCTTGGTGGCGTGCAGGCTGACGGTGACCGGTACGGGCGCGCTGTCCAGCGCATCGAACGCCGCCGCGCCGTCGACGATGACCGGCAGCCGGGTCGCGTCGGACAGGTCGCGCCAAGCCGCGAGGTCCGGCATACGGCCGAAGGCGGCGATCGGCATGATGGCGCCCACTTTCGCCGGAGCGCTAGCGAGCGCAGCGCAGGTCGCTGCAGGATCGAGCATCCAGGTCTCGGGGTCGACGTCGACGAAATAAGGCGTCAGGCCCGCTTCAAGCGCAGCGTGGGCGCTGGCGACGAAGGTCCAAGCCGGCATGACGCAGAGCGTCCCAGGCTCGGCGCCGGCGGCGCGCAACGCGAGGGTCAAGGCGACCGTGCCGTTGGCGACAGTGACGACGTGGGCGCCGTGGCCGAGGCGGGCAGCCACGCGGCTCTCGAACTCGGTGACCAGCGGGCCGTAGTTCGCGTACCGACGCGCGTCATCGATGCGGTCGAGATAGGTCGCGATCGTTGCCCGGGTGGGCAGACGGGGCCGCGCGATCGGCACGTGCGCGATAGGCTCCGCCTTGGGCGCAGCAGGGGCGGACGGCGTAACCGCGTGGGCGGGCTTGAGCTTCGATGCGGCTGCCATGTCGGGGCGGAAGTCTCCCAAGTTGAACAGCCAAGCGAACACCTTATGGTTAAGGCTGCGCTAATCCGGCGCCCACCTGCGGCGACTTGACCGTCCGGCGGATCGATCGGCGGCGGCCGGACGCTAGCGGCAGATCGGCCGCAGCTTGTTGATCTCGACCGCGGCCGGCGACCAGTCCCAGACCTGGCTGTCGCCGAAGTAGTAGTACTGGACGTCGCCCGCCAGCATGACGAT
>Ga0209415_10016534_pt1 | contig 11847 bp, 9 predicted proteins | sample PeaSoiSIISIP2007_FD_187696 | JGI IMG/M metagenome (GOLD analysis project Ga0209415, IMG submission 187696) | Peat soil microbial communities from Weissenstadt, Germany - SII-SIP-2007 (SPAdes) (version 2) | ecosystem: Environmental > Terrestrial > Soil > Wetlands > Peat | place: Germany... | reverse complement strand
CGTCGCACGACCTCGAAATGGTTGATGCGCTGGTCGAAATTCTCGCCCACGCCGAACATCATGGTTGCCGTGGTGCGCATGCCTAACTCATGCGCCGTGCGGTGCACGCTCACCCAGTCGTTGGTGTCGCATTTGAGGCGCGCAATGCGATGGCGCACCTCGTCGTCGAGAATCTCCGCGCCGCCGCCGGGAATGGAGTCGAGGCCGGCGTCGCGCAGGCGCGCGATGGTTGTGCGCAAGTCGAGGCCGGAATACTCGGCGATGGCCAGAATCTCGGAGGCAGAGAGGCAATGCAGCCAGATCTGCGGGAAGCGCTGCTTGATTCCCTTGAACAGCCGCTCGAACCAATCGATCTTGAGATCGGGATGAATGCCGCCCTGCATCAGCACACCGGTGCCGCCCATCTCGAGGGTCTCGGCGATCTTGTCGCAGATGGTCTCGAAGTCGAGAATGTAGCCCTCGTCCGCGCGCGGGTCGGGCTTGCCGGCGCGAGGCAGCGGGCGGTAGAAAGCGCAAAAGGTGCAGTACTCGGTGCAGAAATTCGTGTAGTTGATGTTGCGATCGATGATGTAGGTGACCACGCCCTCGGGATGCAGCCGCCGACGCACCGCGTCCGCCTCGAACCCCAGCCCGATCAGGTCGGGCGAGCGGAAGTAATCGAGGGCCTGCGCGCGCGAGATCGGCATGGCTCGATTTTACAGGCGGCAGGTCACCCCAGAAATATCCCCGCAATCGACGCCGAAATCAAATTCGCCATCGTTCCGGCGAGCATCGCCCGCACGCCCAGCCGCGCCAGCTCGTTGCGCCGCTCGGGAACCAGCGCGCCAATACCGCCGATCTGCATCCCGATCGATCCCAGATTCGCGAAGCCGCACAGTGCGAATGTCGCAATCGTGAACGAGCGCGGCAGCAGCGCCGCCTTTTGCGCGCCCAGCGAGATGTAGGCGATCACCTCGTTCAGCGCCATGCGTGTGCCCAGCAGATTGCCAATTGCTCCGCAGTCGCGCCACGGCACGCCGATCAGCCACGCCACCGGCGCAAACACGAACCCCAGAATCTGCCCCAGGCTCGCCGGAACCCAATGCATATAAGCGACCCCGTGTACCCACCCCAGCAGCATGTCGAGCAGCGCCACCAGCGCCAGAAAGCTGATCAGCATGATCGCCACATTCAGCGCCAGCTTGCCGCCATCGATGGTGCCGCGCGCAATCGCGCCGATCAGGTTCTCCTCGGCGTGCATCTCGTCTTTGGGAATCACAACCTTGCCCTCGGTCGCCGGCGTCTCCGTCTCCGGCACCAGCATCTTCGCCATCAGGATCGTTCCCGGCGAGGTCATGATCACCGCCGACAGCAAATGCCGCGCTTCCACTCCCTGCGCGATGTACATCGCCATGATGCCGCCCGAGACGTGCGCCATGCCGCTGGTCATGATCGTCATCAGCTCCGAGCGCGTGGCCCGCGACAAGAACGGCCGGATCGTCAGCGGCGCCTCTGTCTGCCCCATGAAAATCGATGCCGCCACGTTCATGCTCTCCGCGCCAGAGATGCGCATCGTCTTCAGCATCACCCACGCCATGGCGCGAATCACGATTTGCATCACGCCGATGTGATACAGCACCGCGAAAAATGCCGAGATGAAGATGATCGTCGGCAGCACCTGGAAGGCGAAGATCGCGCCCGCCGCCGGATGCAGCTTATCCGAGATCAACGCGCCGAACGCGCCGGAATTCGGCAGGCCCAACTCGCCGAACAGCACCCTCGTCCCGGCGAAGGTTGCCGACAGCATGTTGGTCACCACGGCGCCCGCCCACGTCATCGCCGCCTGGCCAAGACTGAAGCGCAGAACCAGAAAGGCAAACGTGAGCTGCAGCCCCAGCCCCCACGCAATCGTGCGCCAGCGAATCCGCCGGCGATCCGTCGAAAACAGCCATCCCGCCAGAAGCACCGCCAGTATTCCCAGCACACCCGTGTATCGCGCCAATTCCATCTCCTAACTCCGAGGCTGCTTTCGACTACTCTATCGCATCCTTTCGGCGCGCTTGCCGTATAATTCCTCCTTGATTCTGGAGACGAGTCAATGGACCAGGCCGCAATCTATGCGTTCATGGCGGGATTCCGCTACGGCGTCGTCTCCAGCACGGCGAAGGACGGCTCGCCCCAATCCGCATTGGTGGGTATCGCCGTCACGCCCCAGCTTGAGATCGTCTTCGACACCGTAAAGACGTCGCGCAAATATCCCAACCTGATCGCGCGGCCGCGCTGTTCTTTCGTCGTCGGCTGGGGCGGCGAAGAGACGGTGCAGTACGAAGGCCTCGCCATCGAGCCGCACGGCGCCGAGCTCGATCGCTTCCAGGAGGCTTATTTCACGGTCTGGCCCGACGGCCCCTCCCGCCTCTCCTGGCCGGGCATCGCATATTTCGCCGTCAAGCCCCTCTGGGTCCGCTACTGCGACTACCTGCAGTCCCCGCCTCGCATCGTCGTGCTCAGCTTCCCGCGGCCGTAGAACCGCGTTTCGGCTGGTTCTACACGCCGCCGCGCGCCGCGAGCAACTCCTCGGCCGTCTCGCGCGTGAAGACGTCCGCAATTAGATCCACCGGCACCGGCGGCCCATTCGCAATGCGAATTGCCTTGCGAAGAATCTCCTCCGGCTCGACCAACCGCTCAGCCGTCGTCGCATAGATCGTCGCCAGCGGTTCGCCTCGCTCCACCCGTGCGCCCCGCTTCGCATGAAACAAGATCCCCGCATGCGCATCGACCGGCTCTCCCGCCTTCTCGCGCCCCGCACCGGTGCGCTGCACCGCCCAGCCCAGCGCCGTCGTATCCATCTCCGCAACAAACCCGCTCTCCCACGCCTCGACAACCGCCGTCGCGCCCGGCTTGTGAAACGCTGCCGGATCGTCGAAGACCGCAACATCGCCGCCCTGCGCATCGATCATCTTGAAGAACACCGCGAGCGCCGAGCCGTCTGCGACCGCCGCCTCCGCCAGTCTGTAGCCTGCGTCCGGCGTCTCTGCTTTGCCGCCGAGATGAATCATGAATCCGGCAAGAATCAGCGAAAGCTCACGCAGATCTCCGCTATACGCCGGCCGCTCGCCGCGCAGCAGCTCCACGCACTCGGCGAGTTCAATGAAATTCCCCGCCGCGCGTCCCAGCGGCTGGCCCATATCGGTCAACAGAGCCACCGTGCGCGTCCCGGCGGCTTCGGCCGTCGCCACCATCAGCGCCGCCAAATGCTCCGCGTCTTCCCGCTGTCGCAAAAACGCGCCCGACCCCGTCTTCACATCCAACACCAGTCCGTCCAGCCCCGCCGCCAGCTTCTTGCTCAAAATCGACGCGCAGATCAGCCCCGGACTTTCCACCGTCCCCGTGCGGTCGCGCAGCGCATACAGCGCGCGGTCCGCCGGCGCCAGCTGATCGGTTTGGCCGATGATCGACGCCCCGCATTTCGCGATCACCTCCTCGAACTCCGCCAGCGTGAGCGCCGTCCGGTAGCCGGGAATCGCCTCCAGCTTGTCCAGTGTCCCGCCGGTGTGCCCCAGCGCACGCCCGCTGATCATCGGTACGGCCACGCCGCACGCCGCCGCCAACGGCGCAACCAGAAAGCTCGTCTTGTCACCCACTCCGCCCGTCGAATGCTTGTCGACGGCTCGCTTGCCCAGCCGCGCCCCCCAGAACTCCTCGTCAAACTTCTCGCCCGAGTCGCGCATCGCCACGGTCAGCGCGCGAATCTCGTCGAGCGAGAGTCCCCGGATCCACGCCGCCATCAGCCACGCCGCCAGTTGGTCCGCGGGAATCGACCCATCCGCCGCGCCAGCCGCCACAAAGGCGATCTCGCGCGCGTCGAGAGCTGCGCCATCGCGCTTCTTGCGCAGAATGTCGATCATGTGCAGCTGTGCTGCATCGCTCATGTCGTTAGCTAATCCTCCAAAGTGGCAATCCACAAGGCGCAGTCGTCCTGAGCAGCCCCGCTCGCTCGGCGAGTCACAAGTGAAATGAACGGACCGGACCGAACTGATTTGGCCCCGGAGGGGCCGCCGAGAATAGCCCAGGATGGAGCGTAGCGGAATCCTGGGTTAGGAGTCATAAGAGTACCCCGCAGCCCCGTAGGGGCGGCGCGAAAACTGCCCGTTCATCACGAGCGAAGTCGGCCACCGCCGGCGGAGTCGAAGGACCTGCATTTGTCCCTCCCTCACTTCGCCTTTAGCTCGAATCCCGCCGGCAGCAGCTCGCGAAACGTCATCGTCCGCACGCCGCCCTCCGCCGGAAACACCACCGGCGCCTCCGGCTCGGCAAACTCCGCCAGCATCTGCCGGCACGCGCCGCAGGGAGGGCTTGGCATCCGGTTCAAATTGGTCACAGCGGCGGCAACAATGCGAATCTTCGGCCCGAATTGGGAAACCGCGCGCACCAGCGCCGACCTCTCCGCGCAAATCGTCAGCCCATAGCTCGCGTTTTCCACGTTGGCCCCGATCACAATCTCTCCAGTCGAAAGCCGCAACGCCGCTCCCACGCGAAACTTCGAGTACGGCGCGTAGGCATTCTGTGCGGCCTTCCGCGCGTACTTCATCAGTTCCTTCAGCGCCGGACCCCCAACCTTCGTCATGCTGATAAGCATAATAGCTAGCAATCGCTCTCCCTACTGCCTATTGCCTAGTCCCTAGTCCCTGTTCCCTTGTTCCCTTGTCCCCTCGTTCCCTTGGTCCCTGCCTTTCTCAAGTTGCCCTCCACTTCTCCGATAAACCTCTTGGATACCTATCGTGCGGGGACTTGCATCCTGGCTGCCGCCATGGAACCCTCGCCAACAGAATCGGTGTGGAAACCATATGGATGAGCTGACAAGGGAGTTCCTGATCGAGAGCCAGGAAGGCCTGGACCGGATGGAGAGGTGCCTGACTGATCTCGAGGCGCGGCCGGGCGACACGGCGTTGCTTAGCGAGATCTTTCGCGCCGTGCACACCATTAAGGGCACCACGGGCTTCCTCGGCTTCAAGCGCCTGGAAAAAGTGGCCCATGCGGGCGAGAACCTCCTTGGCCTGTTGCGCGATGGCAAGCTCTCGGCCAGCACGCCGGTCGTAACCGCGCTCTTGCAGCTGCTCGACGGTCTGCGCGGCATCCTGAAAACCATCGAGGCCGACGGCAACGAAGGCCACGGCGATGACGAAGCCTTAGACCGAGCCTTGATCGCGCGCCTCGACGAGCTGCGCGCCCCGGCCGAACAAGGTGCCGAGCAGCCGGCGGCGGCCGTTGCGCCTCGCCCCGTGGTAGAAAAACCGCGCCGCGCAGCGCCCCGAGTGCAGCGCTCCGCCACGCCAAAGACTGCAAAGCAGTCCACGTCCTCGGCGCCATGCTCCTCGCCAGTCGTCACTGCCTCTGTAGCGCCCGCCGAGCCTGCCCCAGCCGGCGCTGCTCTTTATCCTGCCGCCATCCCAGCCGAACCATTGCCGCTTGAGCTTGCACCGCAGCCCGCGCCGCGGTCGTCGCAGCCTCCCGCCAGCCCGGCGCTTGACCGGTCTCCCGAGTCACCGCACGATGGCGTTCCCGAGCCCTCCGCGGATGCGTCCAAACCTCGCACGCCCGCCTCCGGAACCGCCGCCGAAAGTACGCTGCGCGTCGACGTGGCCCTGCTCAATCGCATGATGAATCTGGTGGGCGAGCTGGTCTTGACCCGCAACCAGGTCCTGCAGGCCACCGCCGCCGATCCCAATATGACGCTGCTTTCGCGCCGCCTCGATATGGTCACCGCCGACCTGCGCGAGTCCGTGATGAAGGCGCGCATGCAGCCTGTCTCCAATATCTTCTCCAAGATGCCGCGCATCGTTCGCGACCTGTCGCAGTCGCTGCACCGCCGCGTCAGCCTGCAAATGGAGGGCCAGGAGACCGAGCTTGACAAGAGCCTGCTCGAAGCCATCAAGGATCCGCTTACCCACGCCGTACGCAACGCCCTCGACCACGGCATCGAGCCGCCCGAGGTTCGCCAGGCGGCGGGCAAGGACCCTGAAGGCCGCCTCACTTTGCGCGCCGTCCAGGAGGGCAGCCACGTCCTGGTCGAAGTTGCCGACGACGGCGCCGGCATTGACGCTGCGAAGATCCGCGAGAAAGCCGTCGAACGCGGCCTCATCGCGCCCGAACGCGCCGCCGGCCTCGCCGAACGCGAGCTGCTGCAGCTCATCTTCCTGCCCGGCTTCTCCACTGCCGAAAAAGTCACCAACGTCAGCGGACGCGGCGTGGGCATGGACGTGGTCCGCACCAACGTCGAAAAAATTGGCGGCAAAGTCGAGATCGACTCCCGCGCGGGCAAGGGAACCACGCTCCGCCTGCGCATTCCTCTCACGCTCGCCATTGTTCCCGCACTCATCGTCCGCAGCCTGAACCAAAGCTTCGCCCTTCCCCAGGCCGCGCTCTCCGAGCTCGTGCACATTCCACCCGAGCAGGCCGCCAGCGCCATCGACTGGATTGAGAACGCGCCGCTCTACCGGCTGCGCGGACGCCTCTTGCCCCTGGTCTTTCTCGATGGCCTCTTGATGCCCGGCCGCGATTGCAAACTGGCCGTCAACCGCGACAACTTCATCGCTGTGCTCGATGCCGACGGCCGCCGTTTCGGTCTCGTCGTCGACTCCCTTGCCGATCCCGAGGAGATCGTCGTCAAGCCGCTCAGCGCCATCCTCAAAGACATCGGCATCTACTCCGGCGCAACCGTCCTCGGCAGCGGCGACCTGGCCCTCATCCTCGATCCCGGCACCATCGCCTTGAAGACCGGTGTCACCATGAACAGCGACGAAACCCAGGCCAATGTCGCCGACGACGCCTCCGCAAGACTCGACTATCTGCTGGTCGATGTCGCCGGACGCCGCGCCGCCGTGCCCCTCGGCGACGTTCTGCGCATCGAGCAGGTCCCGCTCTCGCGCATCGAGTACGTCGGTGCCCGCCCGATCCTCAATTTCGAGGGGCAGTTGCTCCCCATCGAAGACTCCGGTGGCGTCCTGTCCGCCAATTCGGGCGATCCCAATGCTCCTGTCATCGTCGTCGTCTGCCGCGATGGCGAGCGCCACGTCGGCATTGCGGTCTCCCACGTCCTCGACGTGGCCGGCGGCGCCAATCTCGTTGAAGCCGGCACGGGAATCGAAACCGATGGCGTAACCCTGCTGAAAGATCGCGTCACCGATATCGTCGATCTGATCGGCGTGCAATCTCTGCCCGCGGCCAGAAAGCACGTCGAGGAATGGAAGCCTGAAGCGGAGGCACTGGTATGAGCACTGGCGAAGCGGCATCGCGCCGCAAAACAAAGTCCGAAGCGCAGATCGAGGTCTGCTCCGTGCGCGTCGAAGATTCTCTCTTCGGCGTGCCCATCAGCCATATCCTCGAGATCGTCGGCTCCACCCGGCCGCAGCCTGTTCCTCTCGCCCCCACCTGCGTCGGCGGCCTCGTCCACTATCGCGGCGACGTGCTCACCACCGTCAGCCTGCGCCGTTTGCTCGGCCTTCCGCCCAATGATGGCAAGCAGGACATCCTCGTGCTCGAAAGCGCCGGAGGCATCTTCGGCGTGCTCGTCGATTCCGTCGGCGAAGTCCTCACCGTCTACGCCAATGAGTACGAACCCAATCCCTCGATCCTCGAGGAACGCCGTAAATCTCTGCTCGCTGGTGCATACAAGCTCAAGAGCGGGCTGTTAATCATGCTCGATCCCGATCGCCTCGATCCGATGCGGTTGGCATCGAGCCAGGCCGCTTAGGCGCCTGCATCGGGAGGACTATTATGCGCGCACTCATCGTCGACGATTCTCGCTTCGTTCGTGACTTTCTCCGCGGCCTGCTCGAAGAGCGCGGTATCGAATGCGAGGAAGCCTCCGATGGCTGCATCGCGCTCGACCAGCTGCGCAAACACCAAGCCTTCGACCTGGCCCTCGTCGATTGGAATATGCCCAACATGAACGGCCTCGACATGCTCAAGAAGATGCGCGCCGAGGGCTACAGCGACGTCAAGGTCATGATGGTCACAACCGAAGCCGAAAACGACTTCATCACCCGCGCCCTCGACGCCGGCGCCGACGAATACCTCATGAAGCCCTTCGACGACCAGGCCCTCGGCGAAAAATTGGTAATCCTCGGGCTCGAGGAGGATTGATCGATGGCGCCTGGCCGCCAAACCCGCATCCTCGTCGTGGACGATTCGGCCGTGATGCGCAGCTTGCTGCGCTCCGTCATTGCTTCCGGCTCCGGTCTTGAAGTCATGGGCACCGCCGCCGACGGAGCCACCGCCCTCAGCTCCCTCGCCGTCAGTTCGCCCGACCTCATCCTCCTCGACGTCGAGATGCCCGTCATGAACGGCCTCGACACTCTCCGCCAACTCCGCCGCCAAGGCCACAAGATGCCCGTCATCATGTGCAGCTCGCTCACCAAGAGCGGCGCGCAGGTCACCATCGAGGCTCTGGCAGGCGGCGCTTCCGACTACGTGGCCAAACCCGCCGGCCAGTCTAGCCGCGAAGAGGCGCTGCAGGCGCTGGCACAGGAGCTTCTGCCCAAAATCTACGCTCTCACCGGCAGCGCGCAGGCGTCAGCCGCCGCCCGCCCCATTCCTCCCAGCTCCTTTGCGCCGGAGAGCCAGCCCTTCGTCTCATCCGTCTCGCTCGTCGTCATCGGCGTCTCCACGGGCGGTCCGGCCGCGCTTGACGTGCTTCTCCCCGCGCTTCCTGCAGCCTTTCCGCTCCCGGTTCTCGTGGTGCAGCACATGCCGGAGGTCTTTACCTCCTTGCTGGCCCAGCGGCTCAGTCATCGTTGCCCCTTGCAAGTTCGCGAGGCCTCCGAGGGCGAGCCCGTGCATCCCGGCGCGGTCCTCATCGCGCGCGGCGGCTGGCACATGGAGGTTCTCGGTTCCCCCCGCTCCTCCGCGCCCACCATCCACCTCAACCAGGATCCGCCGGAAAATCATTGCCGGCCCGCCGTCGATGTGCTCTTCCGCTCCGCTGTCAAAGTCTATGGCTCCGGCGTCCTCGCTGTAGTGCTCACCGGCATGGGTTGCGACGGCCTCTCGGGCTCTCGTCTCATTCGCGGCCAGGGTGGCAGCGTCATCGCCCAGGACCAAGCCAGCAGCACCGTTTGGGGCATGCCCGGCGCCGTCTCTCAGGCCGGCGTCGCCAACAAGATTCTCCCCCTCGCGGCCATCGCGCCGGAGCTCGCCAGAATCGCCAGCCGCTCCGGCGCGCAAGCCCCCGAGCGCTTTCGCGCCAGGATGGTGATCTAGCCATGGAATCTGCCGGATACGCCTACCTGCGCGGCCTCGTCTTCTCTCTTTCGCAGAACGTCCTCGACCCCTCGCGCGATTACCTCTTCGACACGCGCCTCACCAAAATCCTGCGCAACCAGGGCATGAGCTCCGTAGACGAGCTCGTCCACCGCCTGCGCGCGGCTAAAAACCCCGCCCTCGAGCGCTCCATCGCCGAGGCCATGACCATCAACGAAACCAGCTTCTTCCGCGACGTCCGCCCCTTCGACCTCCTGCGCACCGAGCTGCTGCCGCACATCCTGGAAGCCCGAGCGCGATCGCGAAAGCTCCGCCTCTGGAGCGCCGCCTGCTCCACCGGCCAGGAAGCCTGCTCTCTCGCCATGCTTCTCCTCGATCACTTCCCTCACCTCGCCGGCTGGAACGTCGCCATCGAAGGAACCGACCTCAACAGCCACGTCATCGAGCGCGCCAACGCCGGCCGCTATCCCCGCATCGAGATCAACCGCGGCCTCCCCGCACGCTGCGTCGTCCGCTACTTCGACCACATTGGCGACGATTGGGTCGTCCGCCCCGAGATTCGCAAGCTCTGCAACTTCCGCCAGGCCAACCTCTGCGCCCCGTCTCTGCCCTTCAGCCGCTTCTCCGAATCCTTCGACGTCATCTTCCTGCGCAACGTCATGCTCTACTTCCCTCTCGAGACGCGCCGCACCCTCCTCGCCAAGATCCATCACCTCCTCGCCTCCGACGGCGTCCTCTTTCTCGGCTCCAGCGAACAGCCCCCCGACGCCTCCCTCTGGACCCCAGTGCTCGCCGGCGGCACCAGCTACTACCGCCCCCGCAAGCCCAGCTAGATGAGGGCACGGCTTCACCGGCTGTTACGGAACTCGTCTGGAATCGGGCTTTGTAACCAGGGCGGCTCTACAGGTTGCGGAAAGACTCGTTCGTCTTCAGGTCTTGTAATCAGGGCACGAGTTCACTCGTGCCGCGCCACAACTGGATCGCTTTGGCCCCGTAGGGGCCACCGAGAATAGCCCAGGATGGACCCTGAGTTCGCGCAGCGAGCGAAGGGGGAATCCTGGGTTAGCCATCACAAAGGGTCGAGCCCCGTAGGGGCGGCGCGAACCGGAAGGAGCAGGGGCCTTCAGACCTCTGAAATTGCGGGAAACCGAAAGCAGGCCTTTAGGCCCGGCAAGCCTGAAAAGGGCACGACTGCCGTCGTTTGCGAAAGACTCAATCGTGGGAGGCCTTGTAACAAGGGCACGCCTTCAGCCGGCCCGCAACCGTCGCAATAGGGGTACGGGCCGACCAACGCGCTGACTCGCTAACCTGCTATGCCGCGAAGCGGCGCTAGACTCTGCTCCGCTGTGGCCGTCCGCTTGCGCCGCTGCCCCGCCTATTTGCTCGCCGTCGCCGGGCCGGGCGGCTTTGCCGCTGCGGGCTTTGCCTTCGCCCTCGAGGCCGGAGATGCCGGGCTCGCTGCCGGCGTGATCGGAGCCAGCACAGGCGCTGTCATCGTCGCCTTGCGCACCACCGAGTCCGCCGCGATCGTAGTGCTTCCCACACCCAATTGCGTAGAGGTGTACCACGGCGCCGGCAAGTACCACTTCGCATCGCCCGCATCGTTCAAGTAGTCGTACACCGCCGGGATGTTCCCTGGCAGTTGCTGCCGGTCGCGGTCGTAGAGTGCCACATACGCCTTCAGCTCGTTGGTGATCTGGCCGGCATCTCCCGGCGTGTCCTGCTCCATCAGCGAAACCGCATACTCAAGATGCGCCGCCGGAATCGCTCCCCGCTCCGAGTCGAGACTGAGCGCATTGGTCAGGTGGTTCATCGCGTCCTGCCGCTCTTCGGGCGTGCGCGCCGTTTCCCGCTCCAGCTTCGCAAGGTAGAAATGCGCCGTCGGATCGTTGGGCCGCTGCGCAATCGCGTCCTGCAGGTTCTTCTTCGCCACCGTGAACAAGTCGAAGTCCATCGCCAGAATGCCGTTGTCGCGCTTGCTCATCGCCAGCATGGGCAGAAAATCGCGGCCGTTGCCGACGAACGATCCGTCCTTTGACTTGCCCGTGATTTCCGCGCGCAGCGTCCCGTCCAGCAGCACCTGCAAGTGCGTTTCGCGCTCTTTCACATGCTTCGGGTCGCCGATGAAGCCCAGGCCCACGCGCGAGTCTTGCCCGGCAAGTTGCTCTAGCGTCGTATAGACGTGCATGGCTTCGCGCGCGTCGTAGCCTTGATCCATCATGGAGCGCGCGGCCAGCTCGTCGGCTTCGTCTTCTTCCTGTGTCTCCCACTTCGTCGGTTCCAGGTGCGGATGCACGAAGTAGTGGCTCAACGCCAGGGTCCCCGTCCCGCCGGCAAGTCCGCCCAGCAACGCGCCTGCCCGCAGCGGGATCATCAGGCCCCCCGCGCCCATTCCCAGCACTGCGCCGGCCGCCGATGTGAGCATCTTTTCCTTCTCGTTCTTCTCCCGGTCCAGTTCGTCGCCAACGATCTTGTCGTGAATGCGCTGCCAGGCTTGCTTCTTCTCCACATGCGCAATCTCGTGCGCCAGCACGTAGCTTAGCTCCGCCTCGTTGTCCAGCACTGCCAGCATTCCCGTCGAGACATAAATCGTCCCGGTCGAAAGCGTAA
>Ga0209415_10016533_pt1 | contig 11847 bp, 9 predicted proteins | sample PeaSoiSIISIP2007_FD_187696 | JGI IMG/M metagenome (GOLD analysis project Ga0209415, IMG submission 187696) | Peat soil microbial communities from Weissenstadt, Germany - SII-SIP-2007 (SPAdes) (version 2) | ecosystem: Environmental > Terrestrial > Soil > Wetlands > Peat | place: Germany... | reverse complement strand
GTTCGACGTGAAGCCTGACGGCTCGCTGACCAATCAGCGCGAGTTCGGCAAACTGCGTGGCGGTGAGGGCGGCGACGGCTCGGCCGTCGATCAGCAGGGCCGCGTGTATGTTGCGACGGGCAAGTCGGTGGACGTCTTCGCACCAGACGGCACGTTCGCCGGCAGCATCCCCGGCCAGCAAGGCCTGCACGGAACGTTTTTCGGCGGTCGCGACAAGAAGACGCTCTTCGCCATCGTGTTTTACGGCGGATGGGGAACGCCCAGCGCGCGAAACCGTATCATCGCGATTCCGACCATCGCGCAGGGTTATACCGGGCGAGCGAAGTAGTTCCATGAAACACGATGAGCTCCGCTCGATAGCTCATAATGTCGCGGACTCGTTCGCCAGCGGAATAGGACTTCCAATTGGCTTCTACGTCACCGATGTTTTCGTAGAAGCCGAGAGAAGCCCAGAACGCCTAGTAACTATCGATTTCCTTAGGGGAACACTTGTAGCCGGACGTACTTCTCCACTTCTCGCCAAGGCGGTTGGTCGCTATTGCGATGTCTTGTCGGATCTAGCCGCTAAGCAGGGAGCTTCCGTTTCACAATTCCGAATGTTGACGGCTAGCTATTCAGCTGACAGCCACGGAAGACGAGCGGTTGTCACTGTCGAAGACAGTGAAGGTCGCCGCTCGGTCGATGAATACGTGGGGATTCCACTACGTCATATGAAGACCGTCGATAGTGCTGGTAGAGTGCGTACGTCACGTAAGCCACGACGGGGCTAAACGCCCGACTCGCTCACCTTAGCCCGTCGACGCGAGCCACAAGTCTCATGCGAGGAGCTGAGTTAGGCTCCCGGTGGGTGCCGACAACTTACTCGAACGCGAGCTCGGCCAACTGCAGGGGCGGTCAGGGCGGCGATGGCTCGACCGTTGATCAGCAGGGCCGCGTGTATGTTGAAAGAAGTGAATTGCGGCCAGCGCGGTCTATCATGAATGAGATTGCCAAAGGAGGCGTTGATGACCAGACTTAAGGAAACTGTGATGGGGATATTCGCCGCGCTGCTGCTAGCGGGCGCCGCGCATGCTCAGGTGTCCCTCGACTCGGTGCGCATTGAGGCGAAAGACACCGTCGCTCTGGCGAAGTTTTACCAGGCGGCGTTCGGCATGCAGGAGGTCAATCGGATCGAAAATCCGGGAGGCACTGAAGTCTTCGTGAACTTCGGCGCCACGGTCGAAGCTGCCAAGGCCAACAAGAATCCGCAGATGATACTTTTTCATCGCGATTCCGACGAAGTCAAGGACCCTACGACGCACGTGATTTTTGCGGTGAAGGACATGACGTCGGCCGTTGCGGCCCTCAAGGCCGCCGGTGGAACGATGACGGGCGATCCGCGGCCGTTCGGAAAAACTGGCATCGTCCTCGGCTTCGCGATCGATCCGGCCGGTAACCGCATTGAGCTGATTCAGCGCCCATAGCGGCTTAAACTGAACTGAGGCTTAAACTGAAATGATGCGTTACATCGTTCCACTCGTTTTGTTTCTCTATCTGGCCGTAACCCTTTCGGCTGATGACTTCGCGATAACCGAAAAGAGCTTTGGCTGCGTCCTCGACCTGCCGCAAGTGAGAAACACGCGGATTCAGAATCCCGATCCCGAAAAGCTCAAGGAAGCCATCCGAATATTCAAGGACAGCATGCCCGATAAGGAATATCCCACGGGCACGGTTCTGCAGTTGATCCCGGCGGAGGCAATGGTAAAACATGATCGCGCAGCGTTTCCCAACACGAACGGCTGGGAGTTTTTTGCTCTGAAGGTCTCCGCGGACGGCACTATGATTCTGGACCGGGGAGATAAAGTGCTCAATACATCGTTGAAGAAGCCCTGTCTGGATTGCCACTCGCCGGCGGCGAAGTTCGATTTCGTATGCGAAAAGGGGCATGGCTGTGCGTCCATTCCTGTCACCGATCAGCAGATAGCTGCGATGCAGTCTGCCGACCCACGTTGTAAGAAGTAAAGGCCGCCCAGGCACGCCTAAGGCGCGCACTTCAAAATCTCAGATAACGTCCACGGCGGGGCCGACAAGGAATGCACGTCATCCAGTAGCCAATGCCCCGCATTGGGGCGGAAATCGAAGTGGATCTCCTGGGGCTCACCGCCGTTGAGGAACTTGGTGATTACCGTTTTTCGTCCTTGACCCTCATCCGCACTGGTGATGGTGAGATGGGTAATTGTCCAGTCCTGGCCATTGACCCAGAACACGAAATCCAAACAGCCAACTTCGCCCTTCGCCTTTCGCTTATCATCGCGCAGGAGTTTCTCCAGGCGGGGGGTGTAAATGCCGTCTGGCGGCGTATACAACGAATGGGTCGACTGTTCCGCTACAAGACGCCGGTAGACTTCGGTGACGAAGGTCTTCGGGTCGTCGATCCGGGTAGCCGCCGAAAGTAAAAGGACGCTTGAAAAAGAAAATGCTGCAAGCGCGGAGAATACTCTTGTCATGATCCGGGTACTCTTCTGTCAGGATAGCGGAAGTGTTTGTGAGCCGGAGGTTTCGGAATCTATCGGCACTCTTCTGCGGCGGAAGATCCGCGACCAGGCTGTTTGGTCCTCGCGTCACGAGTGATGCAGTGAGGCGGCGACAGGGGGAAAGGTTCTCTCGGGGCAAGCGAGAAGACAGTGCGTCAAGGATGCGGCGGCGGACTCGGCGTTGGGCGGGGAGAACATCGTCCAGTGGTCGCCGGCAGTTTCAATAATGGATAGAGCGCCAGCGTGTTTGCGCCAGATCGCCTTGAGAGACGGGAGGCCGGGTTCGCGCTCCATGGGAGTGAACAGCGTCAATTTTCCCGGATAAAGCCCGGGCCGATACCGCGCCGATGCGAGCAGCGCGCTAGCCTCCACCTTGAGAACACGGGTGGGCGCGGACTTCAAAAAGCTTCGCAGTCTCGCGCCGGCGCGGCACCCCATTTTCCAGACGGCCACCGGCCAAGTACGAATGGGCGCGGCGATTACGCCAGCCGCGAACCGTACTACTCGCCCCCGCACAATGGCGAGCCACGAACGTACCGGCCATCTTAGCGGGCTCATCATGGTATCGAAAAGGCCGACCAGGGCTACTTCGTCTCCCGACTCCCGAAGCCGCCGCGCCATTTCGAAGGCTACCAGCCCCCCGAAGGAATAGCCGCACAGGTTGTACGGACCGTCGGGTTGCCGCGCCTTTACCTCTCTCAAGTATTCGGCCGCCATGGCCGCCACGGTTGTGTGCGGCGGATCCTTGCCGGCCAGACCACGGGCCTGGATACCGATAACCGCTCCCGGATAGGTCATTCGCCGGGCCATCGGAAAGAGTCCCGCGACATTCCCGCCGAGGCCGTGGATGATGAAGAGCGGCGATGAGCCGTCACCCGGCTTCAGGGCAACCAGCGGGACGCAACCGGTGGTGCGATGCTCTTTCAGGGCCTCGCATAGTTTGGCGAACTTCGGCGCCTCGGTGATCAGAGTCAATGAAAGCTCCAGGCCCAGGGCCCGCTCGAGGTCGAGGATAAACCGGATCGCTTTTAGCGAATCGCCGCCGACGTCGAAGAAGTCGTCCTCCGGGCCCCCAACCGGCATTTGCAATACTTCTTGCCAGACTCGTGCCACCGTATGCGCAATGCAATCGCCGCCCGCCGGACCGGCTTCGGCTGCCGCGGCGAGATTAGCGCGTTCGTTTTGGACGTTGACCTCATCCAGGGCCATGAGCCCGCGCAGATCCAGCTTAGAACTAGGCAGTCGTGGAATCTTGTGGGTCAGATAGAGGCGTCCTGGCCGCATGGACGGGGGCGCCGAGCGCATCAACTCTTTTAGATCGTCGAGCATCTCTTTCGGATCATCCAGCATCCGGGCAGGCGCCCCGTCGCGAAGGCTCACATAGGCCACGAGGCTCACCTCGCCATCAGCGCCATTCGCTTTCAAGCGCACAGGCCGCTCGTGTCCGTTGTGCGCGTTTAATAAGTTCGCGGGCCTCGCCAGGGCGGCGACATCGCGCACCAGGGGGTGCTGGCGAAGGACGGCTTCCACGCCGTCGAGATCGACGCGGGCGCCCCGAATCTTGACCTGCCTGTCCTTGCGGCCGATCCGCTCCAGCAGCCCGTCAGGCCTTTGACGCACGAGATCACCCGTCCGGAAAACACGACAAGGGGCGCTCCGTTGCTTTCAATGGCGCCGGCGGCGGAGCGCCCGTCGACCCAAAGTCCCAACGCCACGTACGGGCTAGCGACAACCAGCTCTCCAACCTCACCCGGCGGCGTGGTGCGTCCATGCTCGTCGATCAACGCCAGGCGGTTGCCTGGAAGCGGATACCCGATGGGAATTCGCGCGTCGTCAGCGCGGAAGGAATCATCGACGAACCACTGCATCATCGGCGCTTCCGTGGCGGCGTAAATCAACTGGATGGCCGCGTCCGGCCCGAGCCAGACGTGCAGCAGATCGATGTCGCTCCACAATGTGGTGTCCCCACCGATGCGAACTAGTCGAAGGGTATCGCCCGCCTCGTCACCACCGTGCCCGATCAACGACCTCAACAGAGCCGGGAACGCGAACAAGATTGTGATGGACTCTGCGCGGATGATATTCAAAATCTCGCGCGCGCCGGCGCGTTGCGGATCGAGGAGGTGAACGCTGGCGCCCGCGAGCAGCGCGGTTAGGGTGTCGCGCACGCCGACTATGGTGGAGAGCGAGGCCAGTGTCAGAAACCTGTCTTCGGCGTTGACATGCGCGGCGTTTATGGATTGCGCGACCCGCTGCAGAAGATTTCGCTGACTATTGACGATGCCCTTCGGCCGGCCGGTACTCCCGGAGGTAAACACCACGCAAGCGGGCTGGTCCATGCCAAGCTCGGTAGGTCGCCAGCCCCTTCGCGCGGCCTGCGGCTTACGGTGCAGATGGATGACGCGCGCCGTTGGCGCAAGGATATCGAGAGCTCGAAGGACATCCTCTCGTCCGATGATCAAGGCCGGCCGCGCGTCCTCCAACACCCGGCGCAACCAGTTGCCTGGATAGCTAGGATCCGGGGCAACAAAGGGACGTCCGGCCGCCAGGCAAGCCAGTATGGCGAGGGGAAACATCGAACACGTCGGCAGTACGATACCGATCAGGTCTCCCGGCTTGGTTTCGGCCGCGATGGTTTCGGCCAACCCGGAGAGGCCGTCCCACAATTCCGCAAAAGAGAGAGATGTTTCTGAATCCGTGACCGCGATATGGTTTCGATGCCGGCGCACCACGCGCTCAAAGTGATCGATGATCGGCCTATCTAGATCTTCGTCGCAAAACCTGGTGAAACTCCGCCTGGCTGGGCCGTTCCAGTCCAACGGATGCTTGCCATCCTCAAGCCACTCCAGACTCTCGAATTCAGCAGCTCCAGGGCAAGAACTGCTCGCATTGCTTCGCCCCTCACTCCGCGCGGTGCTGCCCCGCCCGCAACCCCCAACCGCGACCGAAGCCAACCTTGAATCCTCCCGCGAAATAGTCGAACATCGAATGACGGTGCCGCGTCGGCGAGTCGGTTCTTCAGGACGGTCCATCTGACCACTCCCCTGAACGTCCTACGTTCCCAACCCTTCGGTTGTTCCCGATAACGTCTGGAAGCTTCTGCTTGGCTGTAATGGGAACTTCTCCTGGAGAGCCCAAAAAACCCTTAAGGAATGATCTAAACTGAAGGGCGGCAACGGTCGATTGATCGACCGCCGAAAAGCGGAGATGAAGATGAGAACTTTCAGAACTCTCGCATTTGTCTGGGCCGCACTGGCTTCCGTAACTGGATTGCTGGCGCAGACATCAAAACCGGTGCGCATGCAATCCGGGTTGGTCCAAGGCAGGATAGAAGACGGTGTAACCACGTATAAAGGCATTCCCTTTGCAGCACCGCCAGTCGGCGATTTGCGCTGGCGACCGCCGCAGGCGCCTAGGGCGTGGAGCGAAGTGCGTAACGCAGACCAATTTGCACCCGCGTGTATGCAGGTTCCCATCGTGAACAAGGATCTTGGGATGGAATCTGTTACGACGAACGAGGATTGCCTTTACCTCAATGTCTGGACGCCCGCGAAGTCGGCGAACGAAAAGTTGGCAGTGATGGTTTGGATCTACGGCGGAGGGTTCACCATCGGCGGCACTTCGATGTCCCTGTATGACGGGATGAATCTTGCGAAGAAAGGTGTGATCTTGGTGAGCGTAGCGTACCGGCTGGGAGCGTTCGGCTTTATGGCGCATCCCGAGCTCACGGCCGAGCAAGGCGGCCATTCCGGAAACTACGGGCTGCTGGACCAGATCGCTGGATTGCAGTGGGTGAAGCGCAACATCGGCGCGTTTGGCGGCGATCCGAGCCGCGTCACGATTTTCGGAGAATCGGCGGGAGGAATCGCGGTGAGCATGCTGTCGGCGTCGCCCCTCGGGAAAGGATTGTTCCGGGGCGCGATCTCGGAGAGCGGCGGCAACTTCGGACCGGAACATCAAACCGGGACTGAAGGCGGCGAGAACATGGATTCGCTTGTCACGGCCGAGAAGCATGGCACGGCTTTCCTTGCCAAGCTCGGTGTGGCTTCCATCGCCGATGCACGCAAGAAGTCCGCCGAAGAGATCCTGAAAAACTCGCCTCCTGGCCTCGGAACCGCATGGCCGATTTTTGACGGCTATGTGCTGCTCGGCGATCAGTACCAGCTTTATGAAGCGAAACGTTACAACGACACCCCGGTCCTGATCGGAACCAATTCCGACGAGGGCGCGCTCTTTGTTCCGTTCGCTAAGGCCGACGCGTATCAAAAGAGCATCCACGCGGCCTATGGCGAGTACGCTGACAAGATCTTGGCCGCCTATCCTGGTGGAACGGACGCGGAGGCTCTGCGTTCTTCGCGCGACATGTTCCGTGATGCTACTTTCGCGTGGCCGACGTGGACGTGGGCGCGGTTGCAGTCCAAGACAGGCAAGGGCAAGGTGTACGTCTATCATTTCAGCCATCGCCCGCCTTATCCAAATACCCCGCAGTTTAAGGGCTGGGGCGCCGCGCATGCCGGCGAGATCGCCTATGTTTTTGGTAACTTCACGCCTACGATGCCTGCGTCGGCTTCCGATCGCACGGTGTCGGACGAAATCTCGTCCTACTGGGTGAACTTCGCCAAGAAGGGCGATCCAAATGGAAGCGGCTTGCCGAAGTGGCCTGCCTTCACTAACACCAGTGCGCAGGTGATGAACTTGGACGATCCTTCCAAGCCGATTGACGTTCCGAATCTTCAGAAGCTCGAAGTTTTGGATGGCTATTTCGAGTGGCGGCGCGAGGCTGAGAAGAAGCCCTAAACCTTTGTCCGAGATCTCAGAACAGACGCATCTCATTACCCTACAGATCTGTTAAAGCGTTGAGTGCTCACCGCCTCCACCGAGCGAGGCGTAGAGCAGCGTCTTTGCGGCATCGTCAGAGTCATGATCGAGCGGAAGTAACCTTCATGGCGTTTTTCGATACTCTAGCATTAGGAGCAATTCTCACTAGTGTTGTTTTTCACGAGGGCCGGTCTTGCCTCCTCGCTGCTGGTGTGCCTTGTGGGCTGCACCAAGCATGACGATAAGGCCAACAAAACAAAGAGTGTTATGCCGCCGACGCCGGTCACCATCGCTCAGGCGCAGTCCCTGGATATTCCTATTCAAGTCCGCCAGATCGGGTCAGTCGAGCCGGTCGCGGTGATCGCCGTAAAGGCGCAGATCAGCGGTGAGCTCAAGCAGGTGTTCTTTAAGGAAGGCCAGGAAGTGAAGAAGGGCGAAGAGCTCTTCGAGATCGACCCTCGCCCCTACCAACAGGCCTTGGATCAAGCTCAGGCCGCCGTCCAAAAGGATATCGCCTTGGTATCGCAGGCCGAAGCCAATCTCGCGCGTGACCGGGCGCAGGCCGCCAACGCCAAGCAGCAGGCGCAACGCTACGCGGGACTAGCCGCCGAGGGTGTGATTTCGAAGGATCAGAATGATTCCTACCAGACTACGTCTCAAGTGCAAAATGAATCCGTTCGAGCCGACGAGGCCGCGCTCGGGAGTGCCAAGGCATCAGTGGTTTCCGACAACAGCGCCATTGAAACTGCGAAACTCAATCTCTCGTATTGCTACATCCGCTCACCCATCGACGGCCGCGCGGGAAGTCTTCTGATCCAAGCGGGCAACCTCATAAAGGCGAACGACACGACGGCATTGGTGAACATCAACCAACTGCAGCCGGTTTACGTCACGTTTAGCGCGCCCGAGCAGCTTCTGCCGGAAATTCGCCGGTACGATGCTGGCCACGCGCTGGCCGTCAGTGCCACGGGCGTCGCGAATGGCCCCAACCGCGGTGTCACCGCCACTGGCCAACTCACGTTTATCGACAACGCAGTGGACAGCACTACGGGCACAATCAAGCTGAAAGCGACCTTTTCCAACGCCGACCATGCTCTCTGGCCGGGCCAATTCATTACCGTTGTCATGACTCTGCGGACTCTGGATCACGCCACCGTCGTTCCATCCGAAGCGATTCAATCGGGACAGAAGGGACAATTCGCGTTCGTGGTGAAACCAGACCAGACCGTGGAAACGCGCCTTGTTACCGTTGGCCAGACTGTCGACAACCAGATTGTCGTGGAGACCGGAATCTCGCCCGGTGAAACCGTGGTGACGGACGGGCAGCTCCGGCTGTTCCCAGGCGCGCGCATTCGCGTTGTTCCGCCGGCCAGGGTGGGCGGAGGGGCGTCATGAATCTTTCACACTTCTTCATCCAAAGGCCGATTTTCACCACGCTGACCGCATTTGGCATTTTGCTGTTCGGGATCGTGGGTTACCGCGCGTTGCCGGTGGCGGCTCTCCCCAGCGTCGATTACCCCACCATTCAGGTACAAGCAGCGCTACCCGGGGCTAGTCCGGACACCATGGCCGCCTCGGTTGCCACGCCTCTGGAGCGCCAGTTCTCAACCATTGCGGGAATCGACTCGATGAACTCGTCCAGTTCGCTCGGCAGTACGAACATCACCATCCAATTCAGTCTGGATCGCAACATCGATGCGGCCGCGCAAGACGTCCAGTCTGCTATCGCCAAGGCCGGTGGATTGCTTCCTCCCACCATGCCTCGGCCGCCCACGTTTAACAAAGTGAATCCGTCCGACCAAGCGGTCATCTACCTGGGTCTCAGTTCGGCTACGCTGCCTATCTACACAGTGGATGAGTATGCCGAGACGGTCATGGCGCAACGCATCTCGACCATCAGCGGCGTATCGCAGGTGCAGGTGTTCGGCGGCCAGAAATATGCTGTCCGCATCCAAATGGATCCGGATAGCCTGGCGACCCGCGGAATCGGCGTCGACGAAGTGCAGGCGGCCATCCAGGCCAACAACAGCAACCTCCCGACCGGAAAGCTGTACGGTTCCAAGCAGGCGTTCACCATCCAATCCTCGGGTCAATTGACGAACGCGGCCGAGTACCGGAGGATGATTGTCGCTTACCGGAACGGTAATCCCGTGCGCCTGGAGGAACTAGGCAAAGTTCTTGACGACGTTGAAAACGACAAGATCCGGGCCTGGGTGAACGACGATCGAACCATCCTCCTCGCGGTTCAGCGGCAGCCAGGCACCAATACGGTCGAGGTGGTGGATAGTGTCCGGCGCCTGTTGCCGATCTTCCGTTCGGAAATTCCTCCCTCGGTCAATCTGGAAGTGGTGCACGACAATTCCGCTTCGATCCGGGACTCCATCCAGGACGTCAAGTTTACTCTCCTGCTGACCATTTGTCTGGTCGTGATGGTGATTTTCCTTTTCCTGCGGAATATCTCGGCCACCGTGATTCCTGGCGTGGCAGTGCCGCTATCGATCATCGGCACCTTCGCCATCATGTACCTGCTGGGCTACAGCCTGAATAATCTCTCTTTGATGGCGCTCACGCTGTCCGTCGGCTTTGTGGTGGACGACGCGATTGTGATGCTCGAGAACATCGTGCGCCACATGGAGCTGGGCGAAGGCAGAATGGAAGCCGCTTTTCGTGGGTCGCGTGAGATCGGGTTCACCATCCTTTCGATGACCATCTCGCTAGTCACCGTATTCATTCCCGTACTATTCATGGGCGGCATCGTGGGCCGCTTGTTGCACGAGTTTTCGGTCACTATCGCAGTGGCAATTCTGGTGTCCGGTTTCGTATCTCTGACGCTCACCCCCATGCTGGCCAGCCGTTTTCTGACTCTGAACCACAATACACGGCACAGCTTCCTGTACAACGGATTGGAGCGCTTTTTCCAGGGACTAACGCACCTCTACGAACGGTCCTTGCTGGTGGTTCTGCGCCACCGCCCAGTCACACTCGCGGTTTTGTTCGCGCTACTTGGTGGCACTGGCTGGCTGTTCTTCGACATGCCCAAGGGCTTTCTTCCCAGCACGGATAGCGGCGTCGTCAACGGGATCGCGTTAGCCGGGCAAGACATTTCGTTTGACTCCATGGTGAATCACGTCTGGTCGGTGAAAGACATTCTGGAACACGATCCAAACGTGCGCGGCGCCTTTGCCAACGTCAGCGGCGGCAATCAGGGGCAGATCTACATGATGCTCAAGCCCCGCGATCAGCGTCCACTCTCCGCCGATCAGGTGATCCAGGAGCTGCAGCCTAAGATTCTGTCCATTCCGGGCATCCAGGCGTTTCTCCAAAATCCGCCGCCCATCAGTATCGGCAGCAATAATACGCAGAGTCCGTATCAATTGACTCTGCAGGGCGCCGACCAGCACGAGATTTACCTTTGGGTCCCCATCCTACTGGACAGAATTCGCACGTTGCACGGCTTCATGAACGTGACCAGCGATTTGCAGATCGCGAGTCCGCAGGTCGCGCTCGATATCAATCGAGACCGGGCGCAAACTTTGGGTGTGACGCCGGATCAAATCCAGAATGCCCTTTTCACCGCTTACGGAACGCGGCAGGTGTCCACAATTTACACGCCCTCCAACGAATACCAGGTGATTCTCGAAGTTGAGCCGCAATACCAGCGCAACCCGGACGCTCTTTCGAAACTCTACGTTCGGTCCGCCAAGGGATCGCTCGTTCCCCTGGATACGGTAGTGACGGTCCAGCGCACCGTGGGTCCACTTTCGGTGAATCACTTTGGGCAATTGCCGGCCGCCACCATTTCCTTCAATTTGCAGCCCGGCTTCGCCCTGGGCGACGCGGCCGCCGCAATCGATGACGTGATCCGGGAGCTTCGCATCCCTCCCACCATTGCGCCGCTCTATCAAGGTACCGTGCAAGCCTTCCAGCAGTCTTTCCGGGGACTGTCGATCTTGCTCATCGTAGCCGTTCTGGTGATCTACATGGTGCTGGGGATGCTTTACGAAAGCTTCATTCATCCCATTACGATTCTTTCGGGGTTGCCTTCCGCGGTTTTTGGCGCGCTCCTGACTCTCAAGATTTTTCATAAGGAGCTGGATCTTTACGCGTTCGTCGGCCTCATCATGCTATTTGGAGTTGTGAAGAAAAACGCGATCATGATGATCGACTTCGCCATAGAAGCGCAACGCGTGGATGGCCTCCCGCCATTCGACGCCATTTTCAAGGGCTGCATCCTGCGGTTCCGGCCCATCATGATGACTACCTTGGCCGCGCTGTTCGGCACGTTTCCGATTGCCCTGGGAATTGGCTCGGGAGCTGACGCCAGGCAGCCGCTTGGACTGGCCGTGGTGGGCGGCCTGCTGTTCTCCCAGTTCATCACGCTCTACATTACACCGGTGGTTTATCTTTATCTCGAAGCTTTGGCCCGAAGATTTGGAACCATCCGCATTTGGAGCCGCCGGACTCCGTCAACCCGTGTTCTCGACCCCGTGGTTAATTAGCCTGAGCTGATTGCTCG
>Ga0209415_10016532_pt1 | contig 11847 bp, 7 predicted proteins | sample PeaSoiSIISIP2007_FD_187696 | JGI IMG/M metagenome (GOLD analysis project Ga0209415, IMG submission 187696) | Peat soil microbial communities from Weissenstadt, Germany - SII-SIP-2007 (SPAdes) (version 2) | ecosystem: Environmental > Terrestrial > Soil > Wetlands > Peat | place: Germany... | reverse complement strand
TTCGAGGGCTATGTCGCGCCCGGCGATCTCGTCGATGAAGGTCCACTCGGCGAATGGACCGGCTACTACGCCGGCGGCAAGAAGAAGGAGCCGGCAATCCGCATCAAGAGCTTCATGCACCGGAACGACCCGATTCTTCTGGGCGCGGTGCCCGCGGTGCCGCCCAACGACGACACGTTCTATCGCGGCACGTATCGCTGCGGCGCGGTGTGGCACCAGCTCGAGGCAGCCGGCGTGCCCGAGGTGAAGGGCGTGTGGGCGCACGAGGCGGGCGGCGGGCGGCTGTGGCTTACGATCGCCATCAAGCAGATGTATGGCGGCCACGCCAAGCAGGCCGGGCTCGTTGCCTCGCAATGCCACGCCGGCGCCTATGCCAAACGCTGGGTCGTGGTGGTCGACGACGACATCGACCCGGCCGACATGAACGCCGTCATCTGGGCGATGTGCACGCGCTTCGAGCCGCGCGAGGGCATCGAGGTCCTGCGCGGCTGCTGGAGCACGGCGCTCGATCCGATGGTCTATGCCGCCGACGATCCGCGTAACGCGCGCGTCGTCATCGACGCATGCAAGCCGTTCCGGCGGCGCGACGATTTTCCCGCGGTCGCGCGCTCGAGCCGCGAGCTCGACGAGCGCATCCGCGCCAAATGGGGCCACGTCCTGCCGCAAGCGTGACCGTCACAGGGCGCGCCAGCAGGCATGCGACTTGCCGAGCAAAACCGCGCATGGCAAGGCTCGGGCTCACGCCGCCGGGTGCGAGCGGCCATAATGGCGGAGCAGCGACGCCCGCGAGATCCAGAGCCGGTAGCGATGCCGCAGCAGCCGCTTCCCGTTGAGCGCGGCGGGATTGTAGGCCTGGGCCAGCCCCCACAGCAGAAGGCTGTCGAACATCGCGTGGATGCGCTCCCCGATCTGCCGCTCGATGTCGTAGATCCGGTTGAGCCGCCCGACCCGCGGGACCTGCTCGACGATCACCTTGTGGAGCCGGGGGTTGTGGGCGTGGACGGCGATCATCAGCTTCACGAGCGCGCGGGCGGAGACGGGGAGGGGAGCCTCCGCGAGGACCTCGATGTTCGTCTCGAGCAAGGCCGTGACGTGCGATAGGTGTCGGTCGACGAGCGCCGCGACGAGCGCTTCCTTGCTCGGGAAGTACTGGTAGAGCGAGCCGACGCTGACGCCCGCTTCGGCGGCGATCTTGTTCGTGCTCGCGCGGTCGTAGCCGTCGCGGGTGAGGACGCGCGCCGTCGCGACGAGGATGGCCTCGACCGTCGCGAGCGAGCGAGCCTGGCGGGGCTCCTTCCTGGGCGCCGTACGGACGCGCGACATGGGCCTAGACGACCTTGAGCGCGACTCTCCGCTTCTTCCGCGGCCGCGCTCCCGCCCGGTCGGCGTCGTCCGCAAGCTCGCCCACGAGGTCGTAGTCGCTCGCCTGATCGATGCGTACGCGGCGGATCTCGCCGGGCGACGCCTCGCCTCCCGACAGGAACACCTTGCCATCGATGCCCGGCGCCTGCCCCGCGTGCCGCCCCTCGAGCACGAGGTCGTGCTCCTCGCTCGGCCCCTCCACGAGCACGTCGAGCTCCGTGCCGACGAGGCGCGCGTTCGCCGCGCGCGCGATCTTGCGCTGGAGCGACATCAGCCTCCGGTAGCGGTTGGCGGCGACGAGGGGCTTCACCTTGCCGCTCATGCCGTACGTCTGGGCGGACTCCTCGTCGGAGAAGCGGAACACGCCCACGTGTTCGAACCTCGCCCACTCCACGAACTCACACAGCTCGTCGAACTCGGCGTCCGTCTCACCCGGGTGGCCGACGATGAACGCGGTGCGGAACGAGAGCCCGGGGATCGACGCGCGGAGTCTCTCGACGACGCGCTTCTGGCGGTCCTTCCCGTGGCCGCGCCGCATCCGCCGGAGCATCGCGTCGGCCGCGTGCTGGAGCGGCATGTCGACGTAAGGGACGACGCGCGGGTGGCTCGCGAGGAGGTCGATGAGCGCCTCGTCGAGGGTCTCGGGATAGAGGTAGAAGAGGCGGACCCAACGGACCCCCTTCGTGTCGGCGACGCGCTCGACGAGCCGGGCGAGCGCCCCCTTCTTCGCGACGGGGTCCCGGGAGGCGCGAGGCCCGAGGTCGCGCCCGTAGGAGATCGTGTCCTGTGAGATGAGGTTGAGCTCGACGATCCCCTGCGCCGCGAGCTGCTCGGCCTCGCGGGCGACGTCGTCCTCCGTGCGCGACCTCTGCTTGCCGCGGAACTCGGGGATCGTGCAGAACGCGCACGTCCGGTTGCAGCCCTCGGCGATCTTGACGTACGCGCTCACTTTCGAGTCGCTGACGACGCGCGGGTCGCTCGCGCGGACCACCCAGTCGGCGGGATTGCCCACCAGCATGCGCTCGGCGTCCCCTTCGAGCACCTTCCGGAGCTTCAGCATGTCGCTCGACCCGAGGAAGTGATCCACCTCCGCCATCTCGGCCTCGAGCTGGGCCGAGTAGCGCTGCGAGAGGCAGCCCGTCACGACGAGCTTCTTGCACGCGCCGTGCTTCTTCATCTCCGAGAGCTCGAAGATCGTCTCGATCGATTCCTTCTTGGCCTCGCCGATGAAGCCGCACGTGTTGACGACGATGACCTCCGCGCTCGAGGGATCGTCGGTCAACCGGAAGCCGCTCTCGCCAGACACGCCGAGCATGACCTCGGTGTCGACGCGGTTCTTGGGGCAGCCAAGGCTGACGAAGTGGATGGTGCGATCCTTCATGACGGGGACGAGCGCAACCTACGCGATCGCGGCCTGCCGCGCTAACGCCCGCGCGGAGGCACGGCTTCAGAGCTTCCGATCGAGCCGGTAGCGCTGGGACGAGCCCTGGCCCGAAGGGTCCGCGCCCAGCGGCGTGACCTTGAGCATCTCGATCGCAATCTCGCGGATGCGACCGTCCTTCATGCGCACGTGGAGGCGGTCGCCGTCGCTCTTGAGGACTTCGCAGCCGCCGAAGGCGAAGTGCTCGACCGTGTCTCCAGCGACGGGGTAGGGTCCGTCGTCGGACTCGACGATCTTCCGCGGCGGCTTGGCGAACGTGCCGGGCGCGCCGGTCGGACGTGCCGGAGCCCCGCCGGCGCTGGCGGCCACGGCGTCGGACCAGGAGGGGGAAGGGGGCGGGATCGCGGGGCCCGAGGGCGGAGGGGGCGGGACGTTCTGCGACGGGTCGCCTTCGGGCGCGACCGCCGTGACGATGGCGTCGTCGCGGAGCAGGCGGACGCCGGCGGACTTGTCGACCGCGCGCGGGATGATCGTGTCGTCGAGGATGGTCATCGAGCCCTCCAGCCCGACCACGCGCGCGCGGACGAGCTGGCCACCGAGCGTCTCCAGACCCCGGTCGGTCTCGCGCGCGACGACGACGCGGAGATCGAGCGCGACGTCGCCGTTGGCCACGCCGAAGCTCCCTTCGAGCACGATGGCCTCGGCGGCCCCGGTGAGGCGCTTGGTGCCGCCGGGCCCCTCGAGCTCCGCTGAGTAGGCGCGGAGCTCGACGTCGGCGAGGACGCCGGAGAGGCTGACGAACCCCCCCGTGGCCTTGCGCGCCCGGAGCGCGGCGAGGAGCGTGTCGGGCAGGTTGTCTCCCGGCTGCATGCGCAGGACGAGGTGCTGGGTTCGCGCGACGGAGACCATCTTCAAGGCGGCTTACCTCGGGCTCGTGGGTGGGGACATCGGCGCGGTCGACGTCGGGGACGCTGGCGGAGGACCACCGGTGAGGTCGACCTCCTCGCGCTCGGCGCTCGCGGGGCAGCCTTCGCCGGCTGGGTTCCCCGCGATGCCGTGGACGAACGGGCACTTGTCGTCGGCGTCCTTGACGCCGTCGCCGTCCGAGTCGCGCCCCTGTGGAGCGAAGCGGACGCTGAGCGCGAACCGGAAGCGCGGGTTGGTGATGGGTGCGTCCGCGCTGAAGGGGAGCGAGCCTCCACCGCCGAGCTGGAGCTGGAGGTCTCCGCCCATGAGCGGCGCGGACCGGACCGACACCATCCACTCCGCGGGGATGATGTACTGGCCGTTGGGCGAGCTGACCGTGCCAACCGTCTGGGGGGGGACCGAGAGGCTGTGCTGCTCGGCGAAGGTCGGCAGCATGTAGGCCTCGATGCCGACCGAGAGGAGCTCGCGCGGCAAGAGGTCGCGGCCGACGCCGAGCGCGACGAGCGCCTGCGAACCGACGCGCGCCCCTTCGAGCTCCTCCGTCGGGCGGACGCGCAAGCCGATCTCCGCGCCCGCGAACCACTCCTTGCGGCGGTAGTCGGCGACGATGCCGGGCGACCAGACCGCGTACCCGTCGCTGCCGAAGCCGCTGGAGTCGCCCGTCGGCGCGGAGATCTCGAACCGGCCGGCGATCGAAAAAACGCTCGGGCGGGGCGCGTCCGTGTGGAGGTACGCGTCGGGCGCGACGCGCTTCCGCGGGACGATGGCGTACGCGAATCCGAGGCGCACATCCCGCATGCCCGTCGTCTGGAGCCCCGTCCCCGAGCCCGTCAGCCCCGCGAGGCCGCTGCCGGTCTGGGAGAAGGTCACGGGCACGACGGCGTCGAGCTCGAGGCGATCGGAGACGCCGTAGGTGAACATGAAACTGCCGTTGACCTGATCGTCGACGGCGTCGTCGGTCGCGGTCCCTCCGCCCGTGGGCGTCTTGAGGAGGATCGGGCGCGAGAGGTAGGTCGTCACGAGCCCGAAGCCGACCTCGCCGCGCGGCGTCGTCTCCGTCCCGCCGACCGTGAGGAAGTGGGATGCGCCCGGGTGCGGCCAGAGGTTGTCGTCGTTGATGCAGGTCGACGCGAAGGCGGAGGAGCAGTTGTTCGCGCTCGCCTCGCGAGGCAGGAGCGCGAGGGCGGAGAGCGTCAGGGCGGCGCACGCGCGCGCCGTGGAAGCGGGTCGGGCAGAGAACCGTCGACGCGAGCCGCGCATGGGGGCCCCTTCTACGGCAAACGCCGCCCGTAACCAAGCCGCGTCGCGACGTCAGCCTTTCAGCCCGAAGAAGTCCTCGATACGTCGGAGGATGGCGGCCTGTTCCTCGGCCTGTCGAACGCTCTTGGCGGCCTCGTCGAGCTTCTCGTCCGCCGCGACGAGCCCGATCTGACGTCTCGCGAGCTGCTCGCTGAACTGCTTGGCGGCCTCGGGGCGCTCCGTCACGACGCGCTGGAAGCCCGCCTTGTCGAGCCGGTAGCACTCGACGTCGGTGCACGCCACGATGTCCGCGGTCCGCGGCGCGCCGGTGAGCAGCCCCATTTCGCCCACGAACGCAGGCGCGACGACCTCGGCAATCACGGCGGTCTTCCCCTCGAGCGTGCGCCGCACCTCGACCTTCCCCTTCGTGATGATGTAGAGCCAGTGCGCCACGGCGCCTTGACGGGTCACCGTCTCGCCTCTGGCGAACGGCGCATACCGGAGGTGCTTTGCGACGAACTCGCGCTCGTCCGGGGTGAGCCCGGCGAAGAGGTCGACGGACTGCACCGCTTCGATCCGTGAGCGCTGGTGGCGCAGGCGCCGCGCGTCGTCGTCGTCCTGCTCGTTCATGCCGATGAAGGTCGTGCTGGTCGGCCGCGCGAGGGGAATCTCGGCGCGACGGAGCCCCATGAAGATCCGCGCGCGGACGAGCGAGCTCGTCGGGTCGTCCACGGCGAGGTCGGTGAGCCAGTAACGCACGGCGTAGTAGGCGAAGCTGTCCCGCGCGTCCTTCGCGAGGTCGAAGCAGATCGCGTGGGGCTTCGGCTCCGCTGCGACGTTCGGGATCGGGGAGCCCTGCAGCGCCTCGTTGACGGCCTGGATCACGGCCTCTGGCGAGTAGCGGAAGTCGACGTTGAAGTAGACCCACATTCGGTGCTGCTGCGGCTGTCCGATGCGGCGCCCGAGGATGGAGAACGACTGCGCGAGGAGCGATGCATTGGGGACGATGATCGTGTCCCAGTCGCGGGTCTCGATGGCCGTGTGACGCCACCTAACTTCGCGGACGAGGCCCTGCCTGCCGTTCTCCAGCTGGATCCAGTCCCCCACGTGGACCGAGCCGTCGAGCTGCACGGCCACCCCGCCGAGGATGTTCCCGAGCGTGCTCTGGAGGGAGATGGCGAGGACCGCGCTGGCGACCGCGGACGCGCCGAGGATGGACGAGGGGTTGAGCCCCGCGGTGACGAGGGCGAGCACCATGCTCACGAGGTACGCGAGGCCGACGAGGAGGTCGGTCGCGAAGGGGGCCACCGTGATGCCCACGCCGGGCAGGGCGAGGTCGAACAGGCCGAGCGCGGCGATGTTGATCACCGTGAACGCCTCGATCATCACCGCGGACGTGTGGAACACCCGGTAGGCGGTCTCGGCGCCGATGACGTGGAGCGCGGCGGCGCAGGCCTCGACGACGACGTAGAGACCGAAGAGGATCACCGTGCGCCGGACGCGGGATCGCTTCTGGGGCGCGTAGCGGTTCACGAAGTACGCGACGAAGACGATCCCGCCCCCGACGAGAAGGAAGGTCACGTGGCTGAGGAGCCTCGAGATGACTGCGCTCAACGGGGCGTCGGGCATGGGATGCCCGTGTTACCGTACCTCCGGTGCTACGGCGAGGGTCGTTGGCGTACGCGGCGGGCTTCGCCGTGCTGTCCCTGGTCCTCGGGTCGACGCTCTTCGTCGTCCCGTACCTGCCGACGAACGACGGCCCGGAGCACGTCCTCGCCTCGCACATCGAGAACCACTACGGCGATCCGGGGACTCTCTACCGCGAGACGCTCCTCCCCGCGTCCGAGTTCGCGGCGCGCGGTTTCACGCTGCTCTTCGGACCGCTCGCAGACGGCCTCGGGTGGCGCGTCGGGCTGCAGGTCTGCCTCGCCGTCATCGTGCTCCTGACCGCGTGGGGGTTCGTCGCGCTCGTCCAGGCCGTGGATCGCGGGCGTGTCGCCGTCGCGTTCCTTGGGTTTCCGCTGGCGCTCACGTGGGAGCTCTACATGGGCTTCTTCCCGTTCACCTTCGGGAGCGCGCTCGGCCTCTTCGTCCTCTCGCTCGCGGTTCGCTGGGCCGAACCGACGCGGCTCCAGCGCTTCGTCCTCGCGTTCCTGCTCCTGATCCAGGCCGTGTGCCACGTCTTCTCCGCGACGCTCACCGGGATCGTGCTCGCGCTCGTCCTCGTGCTCCGGCTACCCCGAGCCCGCTGGGCCGGAGAGCTTGCGAGGACGGCGCTCATCGGGGCGCCCGCGGCGTCGATCCTCCTGCTCTCGGTGCTCACGGGGCGTTCGCTCACCAAGAGCCCGTTCTCGTCCGATTTCCTCGTCCTCCCCGCGGCCGAGACGCTCCTCGTCTTCCCGCGCCTCCTCGCACCCGGGCCCGGCTGGCGCGCGCTCGCCGTCGCCGCCCTCGTCGTCGCCGCGCTCCTCGTCAGCGCCGCGCGCGCGCTCCGGTCGGAGACGAGCCGCCTCGACCGGGCGCTCTTTATCGCGGGCGCGTCGCTCATCGTCGTCGGGGCGCTCTGCCCGATGAACATCCCCGGCTGGCAGTTCTTCTCGCCCAGGTTCCTCCCGCTCGGAGTCCTCGTGACCCTCGCGAGCCTCCCGCTGGAGCGCGCGAGCCGCCGCGCGGGCGACGCGCTCGCCGTCGTTGTCTTCGGGTTCTCGCTCGTGTCGCTCGTCGCGTCCGTGCCGTTCCACAGGCGCCTGGCCGCGGCCGCCGGCGACGCCATCATCGGGCTCTCCGTGTCGGTCGAGCGGCGCGGCTTCTGGCTCCCGATCACGCTCTCCCCCGAAGGCGGGATGCCGTTCGACCCCCGCGTGAGCGAGGTGCCGTTCCTCGCCCCGCTCCGCCACATCTCCGCGCTGTACGCGGTCGTGGAAGGCGGGCTCCCGCCGTACACGTTCGCGAACAACGCCGCCACGTACCCCTTCGTGATTCGACCCGATGGGCGGAAGGCCCCGCCCATCCCCCCCGCCGAAAAGTACGCGCCCGAGATGGAGAGCGACGTCTTCGACAACGACGTCGGCTACCGCCTCCGCGTCGAGGACGAGCTCGCCACGTACGGGATGTTCTACGAGGGGGTGCTCGTGACGGCCGCGAGGCCCTACGACCTCGCGCTCTGGCACGCGCGTGGGTTCGCTCCGGATTGGGAGCGCGGAACCGTGCTCGTCGGTCACTTCGTCCCGTGCCTCCTCGACGTCACGATCCCGGCGTCCGGGGACCCGCCGCTGCTCGACGTCGGCGTTGGCGGCCAGACCATCTTCAAGGACGAGCACCCCGAGCCGAAGCTCTCGCAGGACGGGAGCCGTCACCTCTCGTTGCCGCGCGCGCCCTGTGGCGCCGTCTGGGTGCGCCCGCACTGGGACCGGACGACCTCCGACGGCAGCCACGAGCGCAGGTACTGCCCGAACGCCGAGCCGACGGGGGAGATTCGAGCGACGCTCACGTGGGCGGCCGCGAAGGTCACGTGCGGCGAGTAGGGGAGTGCGAGAGCAGAGGGCGATCGACGTCCCGAGCGATGGGCGCTCACGGAGGTGGACCGGGACCTTGCGCGACTCGAGAACGCGTCGCGATCCTCGTCCGCTAGGCGAACGCTTGATCGACGAGCATCTGCTGCTCGAGCTCGTGGCTCGCCTTGCTCCCGGTCGCGGGGCTCGCGCTCTCGGGGCGCGAGACGAAGCGGAGCGGGAACCGACCATTGAGGTGGTCGGGGAGGTGGGCCTTCAGGAAATACCAGGCTCCCATGTTGCTCGGCTCCTCCTGGACCCAAACCAGATCGGTGCCCGCGGGGTAGGCGCTCAAGACGTCGTACACGGCGGTGCTCAGCGGGTAGTACTGCTCGAGGCGGACGATGGCGACGTCCGTCCGCGCGCGCTCCTCGCGAGCCTTGTAGAGGTCGTAGAAGACCTTGCCGCTCGTGAGGAGCACCCGCTTGATGCCCTTCGGGTCAGTCGCGAGGTCGTCCGCGATGACCCGCTTGAATTCGCCCGACACGAGCTCCTCGAGCTTCGACGTCGCCACCGGGTTGCGCAGCAAGCTCTTCGGGGTCATCACCGCGAGCGGCTTTCGCCACGGGCGCCTCACCTGCCGGCGCAGGAGGTGGAAGAGCTGGGCGGGCGTCGTCGGGTTGCACACCTGGATGTTGTCCTCGGCGGCCATCTGCAACCATCGCTCGATGCGCGCGCTCGAGTGCTCGGGCCCCTGTCCCTCGTAGCCGTGCGGGAGGAGGAGGACGAGGCCGCTCAAGCGGCGCCACTTGTCCTCGGCGGAGGCGATGAACTGGTCGATGATGACCTGGCCGCCGTTGGCGAAGTCGCCGAACTGCGCTTCCCAGATCACGAGCGCGTCGGGGGTGTCGAGGCTGTAGCCGTACTCGAAGCCGAGGACGCCCGTCTCGGAGAGCGCGCTGTCCCACACTTGGAACCGTCCCTGAGGCAGGCCGTCCGTGAGGTGCTCGAGCGGCGTGTACGGCGCGCCCGTCTTCGTGTCGTAGAGGACGGCGTGACGATGGCTGAACGTGCCGCGACGCGAGTCCTGTCCGCTCAGGCGTATCGGCGTCCCTTCCCGGAGCAGGCTCGCAAACGCGAGGGTCTCGGCCGTCTCCCAGAAGAGCGTGTCGTGCGTGAGCAGCCGCTCCCTTCGCGCCTCGACGATCTTCTGCGCCTTCGGGTTGGCGTGGAAGCCCGGCGGGAGCGCGGTCAGCCGATCCATCAGCGCGAGAAGGACGTTGCGCGGCACGCCGGTCGCGACCTCCGGCACCTTCGCGTCCGGGCCGCCGATGTAGGGTTTCCAGACGCCGCCCATCGCGTCCGGCTCGTGAAGGAAGTCGCCGCCGCGGGCCTCGCTGTGCGCCTTCTCGAGCGACGCCCGCCGCTCCTCGCCGATCTGCGCGGCCTCGGCCAGGGTGACCTGGCGCGACCCGACGAGGCGCTGCACGTACACTTCGCGCACGGTCGGCTTCGCGTCGATGAGCGCGTACATGAGCGGCTGCGTGAACCGCGGCTCGTCCGCTTCGTTGTGCCCGTAGCGGCGGTAGCAGTACATGTCGATGACGACGTCCTGCGCGAACCTCTGCCGGAACTCCATCGCGAGGCGCGTCACCTGGATGACCGCCTCCGGGTCCTCCCCGTTGACGTGGAAGACGGGGACCTTCAGCATCCGCGTGATGTCGGTGGAGTAGCGGGTCGAGCGCGAGTCGGAGGGGTTGGTCGTGAAGCCGACCTGGTTGTTCACCACGAGGTGGACCGTCCCGCCCGTCGAGTATCCCTCGAGCCTGGCGAGGTTCAGCGTCTCGGGGACGACGCCTTGCCCCATGAAGGCGGCGTCGCCGTGGATGAGCAGCGGAATCACGCTCCTCCTACGGCCGCGATCCTGCTTGGCGCGGACGCGCCCCTCCACGACGGGATTGACGAACTCGAGGTGGCTCGGGTTGAACGCGAGCGAGAGGTGGACGCTCCGGCCCGACGCGGTCACCCGGTTGCTCGAATAGCCGAGGTGGTACTTCACGTCGCCGCCGCCGAGGAACTTCCGCGCGTTCCTGTCGTCGAACTGCGCGAAGAGCTCGCGAGGATCCTTGCCCATGATGTTCACGAGCACGTTGAGGCGGCCGCGGTGTGCCATGCCGATGACGATCTCGTCGACGCCGTTCGCGCCCGCCGACTCGACGAGCAGATCGAGCATCGGGATCATGCTCTCGGCGCCCTCGAGCGAGAAGCGCTTCGCGCCGACGTAGCTCTTGTGGATGAACTGCTCGAAGATCTCCGCGTCGGTCAGCTTGGTGAGGATGCGGACGGTCTCGCTGCGATCGAGCGCGGCGCGGTTGCCGGTCGACTCCATGCGCGTCTGAAGCCAGCCGCGCATCTCCGGGTCCTCGATGTGGGTGAACTCGACGCCGATCGTCCGGCAGTACGTCTCCGAGAGGTGCGCGATGATCTGGCGGAGCGTCGCCTTGTCGCCGAGGCCGCCGATGCCCACGGCGGGGAAGACGGAGTCGAGGTCCGCCTCCTCGAGCCCGAAGTTCGTGAGCTCGAGCTCCGGGGCGGCGGTCGGGACCTTGCCGAGCGGATCGACGGAGGCGAAGAGGTGCCCGCGGACGCGGTACGCATTGAGGAGCTGGTAGACGCGGCCTTGCGTCAGGGCGGCCTCGAGCACGTTGTCGATGGGCGGAGCAGTGGCGGGCGGCGCGCGGAGTGCCGCGGTCGCTTGGATCGGGACCGCGCCGTTGGCCCCGAGCGGCGGGCGCCCGTTGGTTGCGGGGTGTCCGGGCGGCTCGACGGCTCGCCCGTCGGCGGCGCCGTCGAAGAACGCGCGCCACTCCGGTTCGACGTTCTGTGGGCTGTCGCGGTAGCGCGAGAGCAGCTCTTCCACGTACCCGGCGTTGACTCCGAAATCACCGATCATGATGGCGTCTGACCCAGCCCTTGGGAGACGGGAGCTTACGTCAATAGCTGGCCGGGCGCGAACGACCGCGGGGCCGACGGGCGAGCCTCAGGGCAGGGCCGCAGGTGCGACACGATCTTCGGGCGGAGCCGTCGACGCGATCACCCTCGACCGGCGGAGGGGGGGATGGACGAGGCCAGCGCGGCGACGACCTCGCGCGGCAAGCGACCTTCGGCGCGCTCTGGGCGTCCTCCGCCGCGTCCCCCGTGCTCACCGATGACTCGTTTCAGCCACGCACCGGCGTCGAACGTCGACCCGCTGCCGCGCTGAACGACCAGTGCGAGCTCGCCGTCGCGTTCGTCTCCGAAGCAGAGCGCGACGACGTCGCCCCGGCCGGTCAGTCGTCCAGCAAGGGCGCGCAGCGCGGGCACGTCGTCTCGAGCGCGCGTCACCACGATGCACACGTCCGCGCCGTCGGCTCGCGGAGGGTTCGCCGCGAGCGCGTCGTCGCCGAT
>Ga0209415_10016531_pt1 | contig 11847 bp, 12 predicted proteins | sample PeaSoiSIISIP2007_FD_187696 | JGI IMG/M metagenome (GOLD analysis project Ga0209415, IMG submission 187696) | Peat soil microbial communities from Weissenstadt, Germany - SII-SIP-2007 (SPAdes) (version 2) | ecosystem: Environmental > Terrestrial > Soil > Wetlands > Peat | place: Germany... | reverse complement strand
CCGAGAGCGCGAAGGTGGCGTTACGCACCCAGCAGATCATCGGGTACGAATCGGGCGTAAGCGATGTCGTCGATCCGCTGGCCGGCTCGTACTACGTCGAATCGCTGACGAACCAATTGATCGAACGCTCCACCACGCTCATCGCGGAGGTCGACGCGATGGGCGGAAGCATCGCCGCCATCGAGAGCGGCTGGATGCAAGCCCGCATCGCGGATTCGGCTTACGTCGCCCAGCAAGCCATCGAACGCGGCGAGAGCGCCGTGATCGGCGTCAACAAGTTCGTTGAGAGCGACGAGCACGCCGTGCGCATTCCCTTGCAGCGCATCGACGCCCAAGTCGAACGCGATCAAGTCGAGCGCGTGCGCGCTTTCCGTGCGGCGCGCGACCAGGCGCGCGTCGACGCGCGGCTCGCCGACGTACGTGCGGCTGCATCCGGCACCGACAACCTGATGCCGCACTTCGTCGAGGCGGTCGATGCCGGCGCGACGCTCGGCGAGGTCTGCGACGTGTTGCGCGACGTCTTCGGCGTCTATCGGGCGCGCGAGATCGTCGCCTGATGAAGATCGACCATATCGCCATCGTCGTCAAAGACCTCGAAGCCACGATCGCGCTCTACACGCAAACGCTTGGCTTCCAACCCGTTTACCGCGAGACCATCGCCGATCAAGGCGTCGAGGCGGTCGGACTCGAGGCGGGAGACTCAATCATCGAACTGCTACGCCCACTCGACGAAGAATCGCCGATCGCCAAGTTTCGCGGCGAAGCCGCGACCAAGTTGCACCACACCGCGTATCGCGTTGACAACCTCGAATCGTCGCTCGCCGATCTGCGCAGTAAGGGCGTGCGACTCATCGACGAGCATCCGCGCAAGGGCGCGCACGGCAACCTCATTGCCTTCCTACATCCAAAATCGACGGGCGGGGTTCTGATCGAGCTCTGCCAGCACGTAGGTGACGACTAGAGATCGGGCGCGAGTCGCGCGTCGATGGCGGTTTCAAAGGTTCGACCCCATGGCAGCGTGATATCCATAGCCGCGATGTGCATGCCGGGATACAATTGCGCGAGCGTCGACTCCGCCTGCGCCCACAGGAGCGCGCGGTTCCGCCCGTCGACCTCCGAAGCGAGCGCGGGTAGCAGGTACGTATGGTCGGAGGTTCCCTCGGCGTTAAGCCAGTCGTTGAGCTGCGGCCGGACCGTTACGTGAAAATCGACGTCGTCGACAAAGCGCATGAAGGTGAACTCGCGATGCGCGAGCGCGTCGTACGTGTGCATCCGCCGCCCCGCTCCCGCCGCAATCGCTTCGGCTAGCGCCGTCCCCACGGTGTTTGCCGCGGTATTCCATCCCGCATACGCATCAAGATGCGAAGCTATTCCCAACATCAGGAGTTTCTCGGTAAAGGCGCCCTGCGCGACGTAGCTTTCTTCGAACGAGAGATCGGCAAGCGCAAGCGGGCGACCAGCGTCCATTTCGCCGGTCATTCGTATGAACAAGTTACTGTCTTGGCTCCCATCGTTCGGCAACCGAAGGTAGAGCGCGATATCCGGGTCGCGGTCGACGAGAACGCCACCGCAAAGCCGGATAAGATCGGCGATCGTTTCGCCGACCGGTTCGAATTCGAGCGGATCCTGGTAGCTTGCGCCATCGGTACGTGAGTACCGTACGGCAATTCGCGGCGTCCAACGTGCCGCGCGGGTAAGGGCGTGCGCAACCAGGGCCATGCCCAGCTCATCGGCACCGGGTTCGATGCTGATTCGCCCCGCGGCCGGGCTTGCGGCTGCAAGGGACTGCAGCAACGCAACCTCCGGAACGTGCAACCCAAAGGGCTTCGCATCATCCTGCCCGAGCACGAGCCGATCGATCGATCCGCGGGCGGCAGCATCGATCAGCAACCGATCGATCGAAACGTTGCGCGCGCGAACGCCGAGATACGCATCGAGCAGCCCGTCGCCGATCTGTGCGCGCAGCGCACGCGCTTGCGCTTCTTCGGCGGGCAGCAGGGGATCGTGAAGGTTCGCGTAGCTCTGGAGATACGTCCACGCCGGATATGCGGCAAAGAATAGCGTCCCCTCGCCGATCGCTGGTACGCCGGTCGGTGCGAGACGCGTGATCGTTCCGAACTCACCGATCCAGGCCTTGGGATGCCGCGCCCGCAACCGATCGATCTCGCGCAAGCGGAAATAGGCGTCCGCGTAGGTGACGCCAGGTACGCGCGACGCCACCAGCCCGCCCTGCGCAAGCATGTCGCTCGAGAGCACGTACGCATCCGCCGCCGGGGCTTGCGCGTTGAGCCACGCGATGACGCGATCCGGTTCGCCAAAACGCAGGTACCGGCCGAGCAACGAGCGCGGCGGCGCCGCGACCGAAACGCCGGCGATACGTCCGAGCATGACGGGGAGCTGCAACGTCACCGGACGATCGTCGAGCGGTACGAGCACGATCGAGGCGAGGAACCACGCGAGACCCAGCATCGTCTACAGGAACTTGCGCAGGAAGCCGCGCTCGCGCTCCAGCAGCGCGTTCGCTTTCGCCGCATCGACGCCGCGGCGCGCCATCACGACCGCGACCTTCACCCTTCCCGATGCGGCATCGAGCACCGCCTGCGCTCGCTCGGCGTCCACACTGCAGAGCAGTTGTACAAGGCGCAACGCGCGCGCACGCAATTTTGCATTCGTCGCAACGACGTCGACCATCAGATTGTCGTACACTTTTCCGAGCCGGACCATCACCGCCGTGGAAATGACGTTGAGCGCGATCTTCTGCGCCGTCCCGGCTTTGAGTCGCGTCGATCCGGTCAGCACCTCAGCGCCCGTTTCAAGCACGACCGCATCGCGCGCGGCGCCCGCTAGCGAGGACCCAGAGACATTTACGATCGCCGCCGTATACGCGCCGATCTCGCCGGCGCGCGCAATCGCGCGCACAACGTACGCGGCACCGCCGCTCGCAGAGATGCCGATCACCGCATCGTTCGCGGTAACGCACCCCTCGACCATCGCAGCGCCGGCTGCGCCGTCATCTTCGGCACCTTCGATCGCGCGCGTCAGCGCCGCGTCGCCGCCTGCGATATGGCCGCACGCGAAGTCGAATGGAACGCCGAACGTCGGTGGCAATTCGGATGCGTCCAACACGCCGAGACGGCCGCTCGTCCCGGCGCCGACGTAGTGCAACCGGCCTCCACGCGTTAGGCGCTCGCAGACGGCGTCCACTACCCGCACGATCGCCGGCGCCGCCGACTCGACTGCGGTAGCCGCATGCGCCTGATCGCGAGCGATTAGCGCGACCAGATCCGGCGTCGCGAGAACATCCAGGTCGGCGCTATCGCGGTTACGCGCCTCGGTCGCGGGCAGCGCATCGCTCACCGGACGAGCGCCGCCGCAAGAGCGAGCGCACCGTGCACCGGAGGCGGGCAATTCTTTCGCACGCTCACGTGCGGGAAATCGTTTCCGATGCGCGTTTCGAGTAAGAACGTCAGCGGCGAATTCGCCTCGAGCATACCACCCGCAAAAACCAGCGGCACGTCGCGATCCCCGATCGACGCACTTCGGACCACCGCCTTCATCAGATCGTGAAGTTCGAGCGCGGCGGTCTGAACGATCTTCGTCGCAGAGCGTTCGCCACTACTCGCTGCGGCCAACACCAGCGGCGCGAGCGCCGCTAGCGCGCGCGCTGGATCGCCGCCGCCGTAGATGCCTTCGAGAATCGCCTGCGGATCGTTCGAGCCGAGCTGCTCCTGCAGGCGATCGAACAACGGCTCGCGCGGTGCGCGACCGTCGTGCGCTCGCAGCGCGAGATTCAGCGCCGAGGAACCGATTGCGGCGCCCGATCCGGCATCGCCGATCGCGTGTCCGAATCCGCCCGCCCGAAATTGCGCCGGCCCGACTTCCGCATAGGCGATCGATCCCGTCCCGGCGATAAGCACGATCCCGTCGCCCGACGCAATGCCCGCGCGTAATGCAATCCGCGCATCGTCGGACACCGAGACCTGCGCCGAAGGAAAGCGCGCGCGCAAAACATCCGCGAGCGTCGCCGCCGTTCCGCGCCTGCCGCCGCCCGCGATGCCGATGTGAATCGTATCGGGCTTCGCCCCGGCGAGCGCTTTTTCAATGGCGCGAGATAACGTTTCAACCGCCGCATCTAAGCCGACCGTACGCAGATTGGCCGGACCCTCGAGCGCGAGCGACCCCAGCACGCCATCGATGCTCGCAAGCGCGCGCGTGGAGCTTCCACCGGCGTCAACGCCAACACTTACGGGCATTCGGCGTCGACCTCCGCGAGTAGATCGCGTAATCGCCAGGGTGCAATCGAGCCAAGCGTGACCGCTCGAGGTGCGCCGGTGACGCGCGGAACGTTGGCGGCGCGCTCGCGCAGCGTTTCGTATCCCAACACCGCAAATGCCATCGCCTCTTTCGCGTCGACCGGCAGGCACGCGACGTCGCTTGGATCGATCCGCGCCTTCGGTAATCGCGCCGCCAAACGCCGCAACAAGAACAGATTGCGCGCGCCGCCGCCGCTACAGAGAACGTGCGCGTCGGCGAGTTCGACGGCCTCAACCGCATTGGCGATGGTAATGGCCGTGAGCTCGGTGAGCGTTGCCAAGGCGTCTTCTACCGAAAGCCGTTCGAGACGCTCGCCGTGCTGGTCGAGAAACTGCTCGCCAAAATGCTCGCGTCCGGTCGATTTCGGCGGCGACTGCGCGAAATACGGATCGCTCAACATTTCGTACAGCGAGCCGTCGTTCTTCACGCCGCTCGCCGCGATCGCCCCATCGATATCCATGTTCGCTTCGCCGCGGCTTTGCCGGCGCACGTACGCGTCGATCAACATCACGCCGGGTCCTGTGTCGAAGGCGACGACATCGTTTTTCTCGAGCGTTCGCGGGAGCGCGGTCAAGTTGGCGATGCCGCCGATGTTCACGGCCACGCGGTCTTCGTCGGGAGTTGCGAGCAGGAGCGCATCGACGTATGGCACCAGCGGCGCGCCGTGCCCGCCCACCGCACAGTCGGCGCTGCGGAAATCGTAACAGACCGTCGCGTGAAGCCCCTCGCGAATCACAAAAGGATCGCCGATTTGCGTCGTCAACTGATGCGCGCCGTCGTGATAGAGCGTCAAACCGTGCGAAGCGACGAAATGGACGCTGCGGCCTCCGCTCACATTGCGCGCCGCGCGGGCGAGTGCGAAGCCCAAGCGGCGATGCACGTCGGCGACCATGGCCGGCCCCGGAACGTTGGGAGGCAGGACCGCTCGTAGCAACGCTGCCAGTTCGTCGTCGAACGGCAAAGTCACGAATTCGAGCAATTCGACGGTGTAGCCGGTGCCGCGCGGCTCGACGTTAACGAGCGCGGCGTCGATTCCGTCGAGCGACGTGCCGCTCATAAGACCAATAGCTAGCATGTGATTCGGATTGTTCGCGTTTAAGGCTCCATTGCCTCGATAACGGCCTCATAGAACGCCGCTCGCAGCGGGCGCGAATCCACGCGCCCGAAATAGACCGTGTTGGTAAGTAGCACCGCTTGGAGATCGCGCTCCGGGTCGGCCCATACGCACGTACCGGTAAAGCCCGTGTGCCCGAAGCTCGCGTGAGAAAACAAGCGGCCGCACGAATTATCGTCACTGGTCTTGAGCGCCCACCCGAGCCCACGGCGCAGGACCGGATCGCACGCCGCCTCGGTCACGGCTTCGCGTACGAGCCGGCTCGAAAGCAGCGCGTGATTGCGTCCCCCGAACTCCGCTAGCATCTCCTCGGTGAGTGCGGCAACGTCGCGGGCCGTACCGAACAGACCGGCGTGCCCGGCAACTCCGTTCATGAGATAGGCTTTCTCATCGTGCACGAAGCCTTGCACGCGGCCGCGCCACGCATCTTCTTCGGTCGCGGGAATCAACGGCCACTCGCGCTCGTCCGGCACGAAGCCCACGTCGAGACGCGGGAACGTCCGGGCGATCAGCGCACGTAACGACGCGCCGTACAGCCGCTCCAGCACGGTGCCCAGCGCAATGAATCCCAGATCACTGTAGATCACGCGCTCGCCGGGCGTCGCTACGAGTGGCCGCTGCAATGCAAACGATTCGACGCGCTCGCCCAGCAACTCGCGATAATCGGCTCCCGAATTCATTCCGGAGGTGTGAGATAGCAGCATGCGCGGTGTGATGGTTGCGCGATCGTTTTCGCTCCAAATCGGCCGGTCCAGCGCGAGCAGGCCGTCATCCACGGCCTTCAGCGCGACGGTGGCGACGAAAAGCTTCGTGATCGAAGCGAGATCGAAACGCGTATCGACGTAGACCGGCCGGGCGAGTTCGTCGTCGCGCGTGCGCCCGTACGCGCTCTCGAAGACGAGCGCGCCCCCCGCTTCGATGCGCCCGACCGCGCCGGTGAACTGCGAACCGGTAGCGTCGCGCAGTATTGCGTCGACGCGCGCAAAACGGCTATCCAGGGAAGTGCACCGGAAGCAGGCCGCGCGCCGGTATTTTCCCGAAAATCACCTCGGCGAGCGCGGCGAGCGCGACGGCGTCGTCCCCGTAGGTCGCGAGCACGTTGCGCGCGCGCGGCATCGACGGTATGTCGAACGGTTCGCGCGCCGAAACGACCAGCGCATTGGGGTCGATTTCAAGCAAGGCATCGATCGCAAGCAGTTGCTCCGGATAGAGATGAGCGCGACGCGACAACATCAGCGCGCGGCGTTTCGAATCGCGCACGGTTGCGACCAGCGCATCGCGTTCGCGAGCTTCCGGCGCGAGCGACGCGCGCACTTCGCGCGCGGCTGGTGCATGCGCCGCAAGCGATGGCACATCGAGGCGTCCGCCGGCGCCGTCGAAGAGCTCGCCTTCAAACGATACGACAATCGTTTCGTTCGCTCGCGCGTGGGCCGAACCGCGAACGAGCGTCACCGCCCGCAACGCGATCTCGCTACCGAGGCCGCGATGCGGCGAGACCGCATCCACCGCAAGCGGCGCGGACCCGCTTCGCCGCAGCCGCACGACGCGATCGTAGGCCTCGCGCAAACGCTCGCCGCGCACGCGCCCGTCCGCAACGCGCTCTGCCAGCGCGTCGACGCACGCCCGAGCCAGGCTGACGTCGTGACTGATCAACACGCAGTCGGCGCCGGCGGCGATCGCGGCGCAGACCCCTTCGACCGTGCCGATACCGCGAGCGATCGCGTCCATCTGCATGCAGTCGGTGAACGCCACGCCGGTAAAGCCCCAGCTCTCGCGCAGCAGGTCGTGCAGCACCGCGCGCGAGAGCGAGGCAGGATGGGCCGGATCGAGCGACTCGACCACGACGTGCGAGGCCATCATCGCCGCATCGTCGGACGCGCAACGCGCAAACGGTACGAAATCGCGCGCTTCGAGCGTCGCCTTCGATGCGCGCACGTACGGCAGCGCGAGATGCGAATCGACATTGGTCGAGCCGTGCCCCGGCACGTGTTTGAAGGTTGGGGTAATGCCGCCGCTGCGCAGGCCGCGAGCAAACGCGCTTCCCATCTGTGCCACGAATTCCGGGTCGGACCCAAAGGCGCGCGTACCAATCACGACGTTAGCGGGCTCGATCGCGAGATCGAGAACCGGCGCAAAATCGAGCGTGCAGCCGGCACGGCGCAAATCGTGCGCGGTGGCTTCGCCCGCACGGCGCGCGAGATCGACGTCGCGCGTGGCGCCCAACGCCATCATCGACGGCAACGACTCGACGCCTCGACGCAGCCGCGCGACGCGCCCGCCTTCTTGATCGATCGCAACGATCGGCGGTATCCGCGCGCCGGCCCGTGCCGCGTCGCTGCAAGCCCGCGCGCCTTCGATCGATTCGCCGTCGCGCGCGAAGAGCACGCACCCCGCGAAATCCGCCGATTCGGGTGCGAAGGCGGTGACGATGACGCCTCGTGCCAGCTCGCGCGCGTCGATCATGCGAGCGCTTCTCCGCTCGCCCGGTCGAAGCGCCGCAGATCCGCATCCGCGAACGCGCACGCCACCGCCGCTCCCTCGGGCGGAAGGCCGGCCGCATCGACGCGCACCACGATCGATTGCGAACCCGCAATGGCAACGTGAACGTATGCGTCGGCGCCCGTGCGTTCGATGCGCCGCACGTTGCCGCGCAACGCGCCCTCGCCGCCCAGCGTGATGCGCTCGGGCCGGACGCCGACCACCACATCGCAGCTCAGACCAAACGCAGCGCCGGAAATCAGATTCATCGGGCGCGTCCCAAGCAGCGCGGCGACGCGCAACGTTCGCGGCCGATCGTACACGCGCTGCGGCTCGCCGAAATCCTCGATTCTCCCATCGACGAGCACGGCGAGCGTGTCGGCGAACGTCATTGCGTCGGCGTGATCGTGCGTGACGAAGATCATCGGGCCGTCGAACCGTTCGCGTACGTGCAGCAGTTCTTCGCGCACGAGAGCGCGCAACTCGGGATCCAACGGCGAAAGCGGATCGTCGAGCAGCAGCGCACGCGGCTCCGAAAGCAGCGCCCGCGCGATGGAGACGCGCCGCCGCTCGCCGGTTGAAAGTTGCGCCGGGCGGCTGCGCCGGTGCTCGTCGAGCCCGAACGTTCGCGCGATCTCATCGACGTGCGCGGGATCGCGTGCTGTAAACGCAAGGTTCCGCTCGACGCAGCGATGAGCCAGGAGCGCGTCCTCGGCAAACACGAGCGCGATCCGACGACGTTGCGCCGAGTCGGAATGCAGGTTACGCCCATTCAGTTCGATCGTACCGCTTTCGACCGGAGTCAACCCCGCAATCGCTCGCAGCAGCGTACTCTTTCCGGCGCCCGACGGGCCGACGACGGCCAACGTGCGGGGACCATCGATGGAGAGCGACACGTCATCCAGCGCGCGCCGCGCCGCGCGCGGGTAGCGGACCGCCAGGTGCTCGACGCGGAGCGCAAGCGCGGGAGGCAACGCTATTTGAGGCGGATCGACGCGGCGACGAGGCGGCCGCCGGCTTCGTATAGCGCAATCTCGACGAATTGGCCGCTACGCAAATCGGAGAGCGTTGCATACTCGCTCCCGCGATAGATCGTCGTGCTCGGAACCAGAGCCACCACCTGCACGCCGTGCGAGCCGCGCACGCGAATGATTCCCGCGGAATAGTCGACCATCTCGATCCGGCCCGAGATGATGCCCGCGGCGCGTGGCGCACGCGAGTCGAGCGAGCGATACACGTTCGGCGATGGTGAGGGTGAGGGCGGAGCAGCCGATGCGCGCAAAGGGAGCGCCGCCAAGACGCTCGCTAGGGCCGCAAACCAGACCGTCCTCGCCATCGTCATCCTTTCAGCGCCTCGCGATACGCGCGGCGTTCGACGGTCTCGCCGGCGCCGGCGTCGCGAGCCTTCGCGCAAAGGTCGCGAAGCGCGACGACGCTTGCGTCGTCCGCCTTACGTCCGGCGAGGACCAAGCGCAGGGCCACGAACGTCAGATCGGGCGTGCGCGCGCCCAGCATCCGCATTCCCTCGTAAAACGGCGCGGCAGCGGGCACGTCGCTGGGGTTCGCCAGCAGCGCCTTCACCACTTCGGCCTTGGCCGGCGTTCCGTCGAGAAGATACCGGTCGAGTAACTCGAAAATCATATCGATGGTTCCCTTCGCCACCCGGCTCGCATTGTTCTTTGCGCTCGCCTCGGTCGCTACCGTGGGCGCGCGCGCCGACGAGTTGAGCTCGCTTCTCGAACGTATGCGCGCCTTCAGCGGCCCCGTGTGGCAGGCTCACCTCACCTCAACCTCGGTCGTGTCGGCGGGGAACGAGCGAGCCGAGATGCATAGCGAAACGCAAGACCTTCGCTTCGCTACCTACGAGTGCGCTGAGAATCTTTGCGCCGGAAACTACTTTGACGGCGAGCGGCTCTTCGACATCAACATCAACGGCACGGCGTTGCCGGAATCGGACGGCCCGGATCCGTACCTGCGCGGCGAACGTACGATCGCCTCGCTCGCCTTTCTCGATCCCGCGTTCGTCGAAAACGGTGGAACCATCGTCGACGACGGATACGCAACGGTCTTGGGCGCCCGCTACCGCACCTTCGTCGTCGGCAACGGCGACGGCACGCCGATGCAGGTTTTCGTCGACCCCCAGAAGGCCGACGTACGCTTTCTGCGCGACGTGAACGGCGACGCAACGTTCGAGTACCGCGACTATCGCCGCGTCGCCGACGCGTACACGCTGCCGTTTCTGGTGCTTCGCAACGGAAACGTTCTCGAGCGCTATCATACGCGGGCTTCCACGCGCGAAAGTTTCGTCGCGCCGCACGGTCCTCGCCCCGTCTTCTCCGGGAAAACCGCCGCCGTGGCGACCGATCCGAATCGAGCGATCCCCATCTTTCCGTGCTCGATCGGCGGCGTCGCCACGACGTGCTTGCTCGACTCCGGAAATTCGGGCCTGGCGATAAGCCAAGAACTCGCGACGCAGATCCACGCTTCGACGGTCGGATCGTTTCAGGTGCGCGGCCTTGGAAACTACTCGACCGACGTCGTTCGCGCGGGCGACCTGCGCGTCGGAAACGCTACCTGGGGACCGGCAAACTACGTCGTCCTGCGCGACATCCACCGTTTCGGGTACGATCTGGTGTTGGGCGCCGACGTTTTCGCCTCTACCACGGTGGGCCTCGATCCCGTAACCCATACGATTTCGTTCGACGTTCCCGAACCAACCGGCGCAAACAGCGTTCACATCGTGTTTGCAAACTTCGTTCCGGTCGTGATCGTCCAACTCGGAAATCTCGGGGCCCAGCTCGCGCTCGATACGGGAGATGAGTCCAACATCAACCTCGCTTACGATTTTTATCAGGAACATCGCGATCTCTTTCGCGCGACGGAACAGCGCAACGTTTCCGGCGTCGGCGGGACGAGCGTCGAACTGATCGGCACGATCCCGCAGGTCCGGATCGGCGATCTCTTCCTCGCACAGCAGCGCATCGGAGCGACTCAATCGCTGCGAGGAACCGCCTTCGGCCACCTGGGTGCGGGATTTCTCGCAAATTTCAACGTCGTGATCGACTATGCGTCGGGCTTCGTCCATTTCGCACCCGCACCGACGCCCGCACCGTGACGCGCGTGGCGGTTGCCGTGAAACCGGGCTCCAAAGTTGCCGGAATCGAGGAGCGGCCCGAGGGATTGCTGCTGCGGGTGCGCGAGCGCGCGGTAGACGGAGCAGCCAACGACGCCTGCGTTCGCGCGCTGGCCGAACGCTACAAGGTCGCGCCCTCGCGGGTCACGCTGCTGCGCGGCGGACGCTCGCGCAACAAGCTCTTCGAGATCGACGACTAGGCGGTCGGAACGCGCCGCTTACCGATTTCGTTCACGTAAGCCAGCGCCTCGTCGACCGGGCACGGCTCGCCCAAGAAGAACCCCTGCACTTCGTACGCGCCGATCGCGCGAATCTGTTCGAGCGTCACGCGCGACTCGATACCCTCGGCGATCGAGGTGAGCCCGAGGTTTTGCGCTAGCGTCACGATCGCCTTGACGATCGCTTCGTCTTGGGAGCCCGGCAGCATGTCGCGCAAGAAACTCTTATCGATCTTGAGCACGTCGATCGGGAAGCGGCGCAAATACGATAGGCTGGTATAACCGGTTCCGAAATCGTCGACCGAAAGGCGTACGCCCAGCGTCTTGAGTTCGTGGAGCAGCGCGATGCCACCCGAGATGTCGCGCATGATCGAACTTTCGGTCAACTCGAGCTCGATCCGAGACGGATCGATTCGCGCCGCCGAGAGCGTCGAGGCGATCATCTCCTTCAGGCCCGCACGTTCGAACTGACGCGCCGAGATGTTCACGCACACGCGCGGTATATCGTGGCCGTCGGCATCCCATTGCGCGAGTTGCCGGCACACTTCGGTAAAAACGAACGCGCCGAGATCGTCGATGGCACCCGACTC
>Ga0209415_10016529_pt1 | contig 11850 bp, 10 predicted proteins | sample PeaSoiSIISIP2007_FD_187696 | JGI IMG/M metagenome (GOLD analysis project Ga0209415, IMG submission 187696) | Peat soil microbial communities from Weissenstadt, Germany - SII-SIP-2007 (SPAdes) (version 2) | ecosystem: Environmental > Terrestrial > Soil > Wetlands > Peat | place: Germany... | reverse complement strand
GACGAGGAGAAGGCCCGGGCCAAAGAGCGCGTCTACTCGTTTCGCGACGAGTTCGGCCAGTGGGACCCGAAGAACCAACGGCCCGAGCTGTGGGGCCTCTACAACGGCCGGCACCACGCCGGCGAGCACATCAGGGTGTTCCCGCTGTCGGACTGGACCGAGCTCGACATCTGGCAGTACATCGAGCGCGAGCAGCTCGAGATCCCGTCCATCTATTTCGCCCACCGCCGCCAGGTCTTCCGCCGCGACGGGATGCTGCTCGCCCCGGGCGAGTCCGTCACCCTCCTCGAGGGCGAAGAGCTCTTCGAGTGCACCGTGCGCTACCGCACCGTCGGCGACATGACCTGCACCGGGGCGGTGGAGTCCACGGCGTCCACCGTGCGCGAGATCATCGACGAGGTGGGCGCGTCGCGCCTGACCGAGCGGGGGGCGACCCGGGCCGACGACCGTACGAGCGAGGCCGCCATGGAGGACCGCAAGCGCGAGGGCTACTTCTAGCCGTGGAGCTCCTGCGATTCGCCACCGCCGGATCCGTCGACGACGGGAAGAGCACCCTGATCGGCCGGTTGCTCTACGACTCGAAGTCCATCTTCGAGGACCAGCTCGAGGCCGTCGAGCGCGTGAGCCGCCAGCGCGGCGACGAGTACACCGACCTCGCCCTGCTCACCGACGGCCTGCGGGCCGAGCGCGAGCAGGGCATCACGATCGACGTCGCCTACCGCTACTTCGCCACCCCCCTGCGCAAGTTCATCATCGCCGACACCCCCGGACACATCCAGTACACGCGCAACATGGTGACCGGGAACTCGACGGCTGACCTGACCCTCGTCCTGGTGGACGCCCGCAAGGGCATCGTCGAGCAGACCCGGCGCCACGCCTTCCTGGCCTCGCTGCTGCGCGTGCCGCACGTCTTGTTGTGCGTCAACAAGATGGACCTCGTGGGCTACGACGAGGCCGTGTTCTGCGCCATCCGCGAGGAGTTCAAGGCGTTCGCCACCCGGCTGGATCTCACCGACCTGGCGTTCATCCCCATCTCGGCGCTCAACGGCGACAATGTCGTGCAGCGGTCGCTCAACATGCCGTGGTACGAGGGCCAGTCCCTCCTGCACCACCTGGAACAGGTCTACATCGCGTCGGACCGCAACCTCATCGACCCGCGCCTGCCGGTGCAGTGGGTGGTGCGCCCCACGGCGTCCACCATCCCGGACTTCCGCGGGTACGCCGGGCGGGTCGCCGGTGGGGTGTTCCGCCCGGGCGACGAGGTCATGGTGCTGCCCTCGGGCCTGAGCGCCACCATCGCCGGCATCGACACCTACGACGGCCCGGTGGACGAGGCGTTCCCACCGTCGTCGGTGGTCGTGCGCCTGTCCGAGGACCTCGACGTGTCGCGCGGCGACATGATCTGCCGCCCGCACAACCAGCCCACGGTCGGCCAGGACATCGACGCCATGGTCTGCTGGATGACGGACCGGCCCCTCAAAGAGGGCGACGTCGTGGCGCTCAAGCACACGACGCGCTGGGTGCGTGGGCTCGTGCGCAAGGTGCACTACCGGCTGAACGTCAACACGCTGCACCGCGACGAGTCATCGGACTCGCTCGGGCTCAACGACGTCGGTCGGGTGAGCGTGCGCGTCACCCAGCCGCTGTTCTACGACAGCTACCGGCGAAACCGCGTCACGGGATCGTTCATCATGGCGGCCGAGGACTCCAACGTGACCGTCGGCGCCGGCATGATCCTGGGTGCGGACTGACCGTGCACGACAGCACCGACCTCGTCTGGTCGGTCGGGAAATTGACGCGGCGCGACCGCTGGCGGGCGCTGGGCACCCGGGGCGCCACCGTGTGGTTCACCGGGCTGTCGGGAGCGGGGAAGTCGACGCTGGCCTCCGCCGTCGAGGAGCGGCTGGTGGCCCGGGGGAGTCCGGCGTACCGCCTCGACGGCGACAACCTGCGCACCGGGCTCAACGGTGACCTCGGGTTCAGCCGCGAGGCGCGCGAGGAGAACGTGCGCCGCGTGGCCGAGGTGTCCCGCCTCTTCGCCGATGCCGGCCTGGTCGCCCTCGTGGCCCTGATCAGCCCCTACGCCGCCGGCCGGCGCGCCGCGCGCCGGCTGCACGAGGACGCCGGGCTGCGCTTCCTCGAGATCTACGTCGCCACCCCGGTGACGGTGTGCGCCCAGCGCGACCCGAAGGGCTTCTACGCCCGGGCCACCGACGGGCGCATGGAGTCGTTCACCGGCGTCGGCGACCCCTACGAACCGCCGGTGCACCCAGAGCTCGTGGTGGGCGACGACATGGACCTGGGCACCGCCGTCGAGGCCGTGCTGGAGCTGCTGGCCCGCTGAACCCGGGGCGCCGCTCCTCGACCGGCGCCTATCACTACCTGGAGTCATAGCGTGACTACTGCGCGTGGTTATCCGTGGCTTTAGGTGCACGGGGCGGCGGTCCGACGGACTGCCAGAAGTTGACTTCGCGCGAGGAGTGGTGAGACACTGGCTCATTACCGGCTCGGGGAGCGGCCGACCCGGACGGGGTGCCTGCAGGAGTGGCCGCGCGTCGAGCTAACAGGGCGAGGCGTGTACTGGGGTGGTCGGCGGTCGCCCGCGGGCGCCGAGGACGTGTAGGGGGGCCAACCGTTGTCTTCGTTCCAACCGAGCGGGCTCGAGGACTCTGTCCTGGTGGTCGACGACGACCAGAGCACGAGGGACAGCCTCGCCGCTGTCCTGACGAACGCGGGGATCCATGTGTACGTGGCCGGTGACTCGGACGAGGCCGTCTCGCTGCAGGGGTTGCATCACCCCGCGGCGGTCGTCGTCGACTACCTCCTGCCCGACCACACCGGGATCGAGCTCGCCGAGCGGCTGAAGGAGCTGGACCCCGAGACACCGGTCCTCCTGCTCACCGAGCTCGGGTCCCTCGACAGCGCGCTGTCGGCGGCGGGGGGCCTCGACGGTCTGCTGGTGAAGCCCCTCGTGCCCCAGGCGTTCGTCCAGACCGTGCGCAACGCGCTGGCCCATCGCCGGCTGGTGGTCGAGAACCGCCGCCTGGTGGACCGCATCGAGCGCCTGAGCACGCAGGAGCCGACGGCGCCACCCCTGGCGCCGTTGGCCGAGCAGCTCACGGAGATGCCCAACCGCACCCTGCTCGAGGACCGCCTCGAGAAGGCGCTCGCCGCCTGCCAGCGCGACTACAGCTCGCTGGCCGTGCTCTACGTCGACCTCGACGGGTGGCAGGCGGTGCAGGAGCAGGCGGGCCAGGGCGTCGCCGACCAGGTCCTGCGCGAGGTGGCCGACCGGCTCACCGTCGCCCGCCGCAAGAGCGACGTGGTCGCCCGCATCGGCACGGACAAGTTCGCATTGGTGTGCTCGGGCGTGCAGTCCTCGGCCGACGCCTTCCGCATCGCCGCCCTCGTGCGCGAGGGCGTGGCCCCGCCGGTGGCCGTGGACGGGGTCGAGCACTGGTTGCGGGCCACGGTGGGCATCGTCGTCACCGACTCGGGCGCCGCCGGCGAGACCGCCAGCTCCGCGCTCGAGAACGCCGAGCTCGCCATGCACTTCGCCCGCGACGAGGGCCGGGCGTCGCGCCAGTACGACAAGTCGATGCGCGACCGCGTGAGCAGCCGCTACGAGATCCAGCACGGCCTCCAGCAGGCCATCGACGGTGGCGAGCTGGTCGTGTTCTACCAGCCGGTGGTGAACCTGCAGACGGGCCAGGTGGTGGCGGCCGAGGCGCTCGTGCGCTGGCGCCGGCCCGACGCCGGCCTGCTCCTGCCCGGCGACTTCCTCGGTGTGGCCGAGGAGGTGGGGCTGTCCTCCGCCATCGGCCGCTGGGTTCTCGACCGGGGCCTGGCCGACGTGGCCGCGTGGAAGGCGGCGGGCTCGCTGCCCGCGCAGTTCCGCCTGGTGGTGAACGTCTCGGCCCGCGAGCTCACCGACGCCGGCTTCGCCGACACCCTGGAGGAGCTCACCGCCAAGCACGGCATCTCGCCCGGCATGCTCAGCCTGGACCTCACCGAGCAGGCGGCGCGCCAGGTGGCGAACGCCGACGACGTGCTCGACCGGCTGAACGACCTGGGCGTGTCGTTCAGCCTCGACGACTTCGGTGCCGGAGAGTCCAAGCTGTCGTGGCTCCAGGACCTCCCCGTCACCGCGCTCAAGATCGCTCCGCAGTTCGTCGCCGCCCTCGACGTGGCCGACGACCCCTACGGGGCGGCCATGGTGCGGGCCCTCATCGCGCTGGGCCACGAACTGCACCTGTCGATGATCGGCGAGGGCGTCGAGACGCCGGCGCAGGCCGCGGCGCTGCGCGCCATGGGCTGCGAGCTCGCACAGGGCTACCACCTGGGTCACCCCCAGCCCGCCGAGGAGGTCTGGGCCAAGAGCGCCTAGGGGCGCTGCGCACGCCCGGCGCGCGCCAGGGCCGCTGCGCACGCCCGGCGCGCCAGGGCCGCAGGCCTCCGCCACACCGCGACACGCGCCGTTTCGGGCGCGTCGGCGGTGGCGCGCGCCTGCGCATCAGATCACACGAAACACAACGGGAAATCGCCAAGTGGAATTTCCCCAATCGTGATGATGCCCCGGCGTGCACGAGTTCGTAACGTGGTGGCGAAGAGGGTTGTGGTCGATGTCCGCGTCCGCGGGTAGGTGAACGAGCGTGGCGCAGTCCCGACCACCAGACAGGGGGGACACAATGAATCGGTCCAGCCGAGTGCTCGCACGGCGCGGAGCGAAGGCCGCGATGGCAAGCCTGGTCGCGGGGGCCGGCACCGTCATCGCCCTCGCCGCCATCCCGGCGAGCACCGCCTACGCCACCACACCCGCCTACGAGCTGTTCTGCCCCAACACCCCCGTGGGCAGCATCGTGCTCAACGGCGCGGTCACGAGCGGGACCATCACGCCTGCCTCCCCGGCGACGGGGTCGCAGTTCAACCTGACCGGCTACCAGACGATCGTCAACCTGCCCTCGGCACTGGCCTCGGCCGCCGCCGCCCTGGGCAACACGGCGATCGCCGGCACCGCCGTGGCCAAGGTCGACGCCACCGGCGCCACCCCGGCGTCGATCTCCGGCGGCACCATCCCCATCAGCTCGCCCATCCCGAGCCCGGTGCCCGCGGCGGGCATCACCCTGGACCTGCCGGCCGCGCCGGCCACGATCGGCCCCTTCACCGCCTCGGGCGGCACCATCAGCCTGACCGAGGACTCGGCCGCCCAGCTGACGTTGCAGGTGTCGGGCAGCCCGCTGTCGCTCACGTGCACGGCCTACCCGAACAACACCGCGCCCACGGGGATCACCACCTCCAAGCCCTCGGGCACCCCGACGTCGCCGGTGATCGCCACGGCGTCGGCCTCGGGCAGCAGCACCCCGACGAGCTCGCCGGCGACCACCGCCCCGTCGAGCACCCCCACGTCGACCCCGGCGACCACCGCGCCGCTGGCCTTCACCGGCGCCGGCCCGCACCTGTGGATGCTCGCCATCATCGGGGCAGTCGTGCTGTACCTGGGCCTCATGGCCTTCGCGCTGGTCGAGGGCCCGCGCAGCCTGGCACGGCGCGTCCTGCGCCTGGCTCATGCCGGAGCGGGTGCCGGGCCGGCGCCCGGGAGCGGCGGCCACACCACCGTCGCCGACCCGCCGGTGGCGCCGGTCGACCACCGGTGGACGGCTGAGCCCGACAGCGCCGAGCCGCACGGCTTGTGGCTCGAGGGGTGCGAACCCGAGGAGCACAACTAGCCGGACGCGTCACCTGCCGTCTGCCCACCACCCCCGTCCGGTCCTCCGGGCGGGGGTGGTGGCGTTTGCGGGCCCGGTGCCGCCGGCTCGCTGCGGGTGGCCATCCACAGCACCATGCGCGCCCCGCGCCCGCCCGCCACCGGGGACTCGGCCCGCACCACCGCGCCCATGGCGGCGGCCAGCTCGGCCACGATGGCCAGGCCGAGCCCCGATCCGATGGTGCGGGCCGAGACCCGGTCCGAGCGGAAGTGGCGTTCGAAGATGCGGGGCAGGTCCTCGGCGCCGATGCCCGGTCCGTCGTCTACCACCCAGACGCCGGTCCACGCCCCCAGGGCGCCGGCGCCCACCTCCACCCGGGTGGAGGCGAACTTGAGGGCGTTCTCCACCAGGTTGGCCACGATCTGACCCACCCGGTCGGGATCGGCGTCCACCCACAGGCCGCTGCGCAGGTCGTCGCTCGTGGCCAGCTCGATCCCCTCGGTCGTGGCCGCCGGGTGGAAGCCGTCGACGACCGCCTCGACGACGTCCGCGCAGTCGATGCGCTGGGGGTGCAAGGAGAACTGGCGGGCGTCCAGGCGGGCCAGGTCGAGGAGGTCCTGCACCAGGCGCTCGAGGCGCCGGGCCTCGGCGGCGATGATGCCCACCGCCCCGGCCACGTCGTCGGTGGCCCCCTCGGACACGGCGTCGGCGTAGCCGCGGATGGAGGTGAGCGGGGTGCGCAGGTCGTGCGACACCGACATGAGGAATTGGCGCTCGAGCCCCTGGGCCCGGCTCAGGTGCTCACCCATGGCGTTGATGGCCTCGGCCAGCTCCGTGAGCTCGGGGTAGTCGTGGGGGCTCACGGGGACGGTGGCCCGCAGGTTCCCGTCGGCGATCTCGCGCGTGGCCTGCACGGCGCGCACCAGGGGCGAGCTGATCCGCCGGGCGAGCACGGCGGCGACCACGGCCCCCACCACGAGCACCACGCCGCCCACCAGGAAGAAGTACGCCACGCCGTTGAACTGGTTGGGCACCACCCGGGTGAGCACGAGCACGGGCAGGTCGGCGAGCGCCAGCCCGGGGGCGAGGCGCGCCCGCTGGTTGGCGGTGAGGCCCACGGGCACCGCCGCGAACACCACGCGCCCGACGCTGCCGGTCACGGTGCGGTCCCGTTGCAGCGCCGGGGCGTTCATCACCCCCGGGACCAGGGGTGCGGGGAGCGAGACGACGGTCCCGCCCGCCGTGACGCCGGCGAAGACGAGGTCGAACCCCCCCACCCGGCGCAGCAGCTTGACCACCCGGGCGTCGGTGGCGGCCGGGCTGGTGGACACGAGCCCCCCGACGGCCTCGACCTCGGCGACGAGCTCGGTCTGGGCGGTCGAGACCGCCGCCCGGCGCACGAGGAGCAGACTGCCGGCCACGGTGAGCACCAGCGTGCCCACCACCACCCCGAGGACGGCGACGGTCAGCCGTCGGCGCACGCCGCCGTGGCCTCAGGCCAGCCGGTACCCGACACCCCACACGGTGGTGAGGGGGAGGGCGTCGCCCAGCTTCTTGCGCAGCTGGCGGACGTGCACGTCGACGGTGCGCTCGTCGCCGTACCAGCCGTCGCCCCACACGCCGTCGAGCAGCTGGCGACGCGACAGCGCCAGGCCCCGGTTCGCCGCCAGGTAGGCGAGCAGGTCGAACTCTCGGGTGGTGAGGGCCACGACGGCCCCGGCCACCGTGACCTCGCGCCGTCCGGTGTCGACCACCACGGGGCCGATCTCGACGATCGCCGGCTCGGCGCGCACCGGCGAGCCCGCCCGGCGCAGGATGGCGTGCACTCGGGCGACCAGCTCGCGCGGCGAGAACGGCTTCGTCACGTAGTCGTCGGCACCGAGCTCGAGCCCCAGGATGCGGTCGACCTCGTCGTCGCGGGCGGTGAGCATGACCACGGGCACCTCGCCCTCGCCGCGCAGGCGCCGGCACACGTCGAGGCCGTCGAGCTCGCCGGGGAGCCCGATGTCCAGGATCACGAGCTTCGGGCGGTCGCGGGCGATGTAGCGCAGGCCCTGCTCGGCGTCGTCGGCCTGCAGGACCCGGTAGCCGTCGCGCCGCAGGTAGAGCGCCACCAGATCCGAGATGTTGTGGTCGTCCTCGATCACGACGATGGTGGCGCCGTCACCGGACATCGCCTCCAGCCTGCCATCGGGACCGGGCCCCAGACGGGGATGGTCGGCGCCCGCGGCGCTGGCGTGGTCCATGCCCCCCAGTGCACGACGCCGGCGTCAGCGCAGCGTGATCGGCGGATGAGGAGAGTGTGAAGAGCCCGGGGCCGCGCCGGCGCGCCGGTAGGCTGGCGCCGGTGCCCCCCACCTACCTCGACGACATCCTGGCGGCCCACCGAGCCCGCGCCGGCGCCGACCGGCGCGACCTGGCGGCCCTGCTCGACGCCGCCGTGGCCTCCCCGCTGCCCCGGGACTTCGCCGCCGCCCTCGGGCGCGAGGCGGGCGTGGGGGCGGCGGTGATCGCCGAGGTGAAGCGCCGCTCCCCGGCCAAGGGCCCCCTCGACCTGGACCTCGACCCCGCCGCCGTGGCGCGCGCCTACGAGGCGGGCGGGGCGGCGTGCCTGTCGGTGCTCACCGACGCGGCGTTCTTCTCGGGGTCACCCGCCGACCTGGCGGCCGCCCGGGCGGCGTGCACCGTGCCCGTGCTGCGCAAGGACTTCACCGTGGGGGAGGCCGACGTGTGCGACGCCCGCCTCATGGGGGCCGACGCCGTGCTGCTCATCGTGGCCGCGCTGAGCGACGGCGAGCTCACCGCCCTGTGCACCTTGGCCCGGGAGCTGGAGCTCGCCGCCCTGGTCGAGGTGCACGACGAGGACGAGCTGGCCCGGGCCCTCGACGCCGGCGCCGAGATGGTGGGCGTGAACCAGCGCGACCTCGTGACCTTCGCCGTGGACCCCGGGCGCGCCGTGCGCCTCGCCGGGTCCATCCCCCCCGAGTGCGTGGGCGTGGCCGAGTCGGGCATCCGTCACGTGGACGACGTGCGCCGCCTGGCCGATGCCGGCTACCAGGGCGTCCTGGTCGGGGAGTCGCTGGTGCGGGCGCCCGACCGCCAGGGCGCCGTGCGGGCCCTCACCGGGCAGCGCATCGGGGCGCGCCGGGCGTCGCCGGAGACCGGGGCGCCGGACGCGGCCGCCGGGACGGGCCGGTCGAGGGCCTGACGCGTGCTCGTCAAGATCTGCGGGATCACCTCCGAGGCCGACGCCCTGTTGGCGGTGGGCCTGGGGGCGGACGCCGTGGGGTTCGTCTTCGCCCCGTCGCCGCGCCAGGTCTCGGCCACCGCCGTCCGGCGCATCGTCGAACGCGTCCCGCCCGAGATCCTCACCGTCGGCGTCTTCCGCAACGAGGCCCCGCAGCGGGTGGTCGAGATCGTGAACGGGATCGGGTTGCGCGCCGCCCAGCTGCACGGGGACGAGACGGCCGAGGACTCCGCCTGGATCGCCGAGCGTGTCCCGTTGACGATCAAGGCGTTCCCCGCGGGGCACCGCAACATCGCCCGGGCCGCCGCCTACGGCGCCGCCCTGGTGCTGGTCGACGCCCCGTCGCCGGGGTCGGGCGAGGTCTTCGACTGGCGCCTGGCCGAGGGGGTCGTCGACCCGGCCCGGCTCATCGTGTCGGGGGGACTGCACGCCGGCAACGTGGGCGACGCCGTCTCCCACCTGCACCCCTACGGGGTCGACGTGTCCAGCGGCGTCGAGTCCGAGCCCGGCCGCAAGGACCCCCGCAAGATGCGGGACTTCGTGGTGGCCGCCCGGACGGCGGCGGGGGAGGCGCCCAACGGCGCCGACGCGGGGGGCGGCGACTCCGACGACGAGGACGACGCCGACGCCTCGCCGCGGCCCTTCGACTGGCAGGACCAGTGACCGACCCGACGACCGACCCGGTGATGGGGGAACCCGCACCCGGCGGGCGCTTCGGCGAGTTCGGCGGGCGCTTCGTCCCCGAGTCGCTCGTCCCGGCGTGCATGGAGCTCGAAGCCGCCTTCCGCGACGCCTGGGGCGATCCGGCGTTTCGCGCCGAGCTGGCCGCCATCCTGCACGACTACGGGGGTCGCCCCACCCCGGTCACCGAGTGCCGGCGGCTGTCGCAGCGCCTCGGGGTGCGCGTCCTGCTCAAGCGGGAGGACCTCGCCCACACCGGGTCGCACAAGCTGAACAACGTCATCGGCCAGGCGCTGCTCGCCCGGCGCATGGGCAAGCAGCGCCTCGTGGCCGAGACCGGTGCGGGCCAGCACGGCGTGGCCGCGGCCACCGCCGCGGCGCTGTTCGGCATGCAGTGCACCGTCTACATGGGCGAGCTCGACACCGCCCGCCAGGAGCTCAACGTGTTCCGCATGGAGCTGCTCGGGGCCGAGGTGCGCCCCGTGCACGCCGGCAGCCGGACCCTCAAGGACGCGGTGAACGAGGCGTTGCGCGACTGGGTGGCCACCGTCGAGGACACGCATTACTGCCTGGGGTCGGTCATGGGGCCCCACCCCTACCCGTGGATGGTGCGCGAGCTGCAGCGCGTGGTGGGCGACGAGGCCCGGGAGCAGTGCCGGGCCATCCTCGCCGGCGCCGACCCCGACGTCGTGGTGGCGTGCATCGGCGGCGGGTCCAACGCCGCGGGGACCTTCGCCGGGTTCGCCGACACCGACGCCGTGCTCGTGGGCGTGGAGGCCGCCGGCGGGGCGGCGGTGGGCCACGGGGTGCCGGGCGTGGTCCACGGCATGAAGTCGTACGTCTTGCAGGACGAGGTCGGGCAGATCGCCGAGGCCCACTCGGTGTCGGCCGGGCTCGACTACCCGGGCATCGGACCCGAGCACGCGCACCTGGCGGCCATCGGCCGGGCGCGCTACGTGCAGGCGGCCGACGACGAGGTCCTCGCCGCCTTCCGCCTGCTGTCGCAGACCGAGGGGATCATCCCCGCCCTCGAGCCCGCCCACGCCCTGGCCTGGGTGGTGCGCGAGGCCGGGGGGGCGCTGGCCCCCGGGGCCACGGTGCTCGTCACCCTGTCGGGGCGCGGGGACAAGGACGTGGCCCAGGTGCGCGAGCTGCTGCGGTGAGCCCGGGAGGCGGGCTCGAGGCCCACCTCCGCGCCCGGCGCGACGGGGGCGGCAAGCTGCTCGTCCCCTACGTCACGGGCGGGATGTCGCCGGAGTGGGTGCACGTGGTGCACGCCCTGGCCGCCGCCGGGGCCGACGCCATCGAGGTGGGCATCCCCTTCTCCGACCCGATGATCGACGGGCCCGTCGTCCAGCAGGCGTCGCTGCAGGCCCTCGAGCGCGGGACCACGCCGGCGGGGGTGCTCGACGCCCTGCGCCGTGTCGAGCCGACCGCGCCCCTGTGCGTGATGACGTACTACAACCTGGTGTTCCGGGCGGGCCTGCGGCGCTTCGCCCGGACCCTCGCCGACTCGGGCGTGGCCGGCGCCATCATCCCCGACCTGCCCCTCGAAGAAGCGGGGGAGTGGTGCGACGAGGCCGACGCCGCCGGCGTCGCCACCGTGCTCCTGGTGGCCCCGTCCACCCCCGAGGCCCGGGCCCGGGCCATCTGCGAGCGGTCCCGGGGCTTCGTCTACGGGGTCGGCGTGATGGGGGTGACCGGCGAGCGCGCCGCCCTGGCCGGCTCGGCTCGCCAGGTGGCGGCCAAGGTGCGCCGGGTCACCGACCGCCCGGTGTGCATCGGCATAGGCGTGTCCACCCCCGAGCAGGCGGTCGAGGCGTGCGCGGCGGCCGACGGCGTCGTGGTGGGCTCCGCCATCGTGCGCCGGCTGCTCGACGGGGCCGGGCCCGACGGCGCCGGCGCCTTCGTGGCGGCCCTGCGCGCCGCCATCGACGCCCCCCCCTGAGCCCGCCGTTTCACAGGGTCGCCACAGGTAGGGGTCGTATGGTGACGCACCGGCACGATGCCCGGCCCACGGCACCGGCTGCCCCGCCGACGGGGTGCCGGCACTCCCCGGAGGTCACCGCCCGATGGACGAGGTCAGCCACTCGATGTCCCCCGCACCCCCGACCGACGCCGCCGGGCGTCCCCGGCGCTCGCTCGGGCGGCGGGTGGGCGTGGTCGCCGCGGCCACCGGCGTGGCCGCCGGCGTGGCCGCCGGCGTGGCCGTGGGGG
>Ga0209415_10016528_pt1 | contig 11850 bp, 8 predicted proteins | sample PeaSoiSIISIP2007_FD_187696 | JGI IMG/M metagenome (GOLD analysis project Ga0209415, IMG submission 187696) | Peat soil microbial communities from Weissenstadt, Germany - SII-SIP-2007 (SPAdes) (version 2) | ecosystem: Environmental > Terrestrial > Soil > Wetlands > Peat | place: Germany... | reverse complement strand
GGGGTGGGCGTGGATGGCAACGACGCCGCATTCATCGCGAAATTTGTCGGCAGTCAGCATCTCTAGCTCTTAGCCAATTCAAAGTCTCCGTCAGTCCGCAGCGATACTTGGGTCCACACGCAACGCTCTTTCCAGCGCACCCTCGTACGCTTCGCGCAATTCGGCTACGCTCACGGAAATCACCGACTGGTCGCCCACTGCGATCTCAACCCGGTCCGACCCCGTTTCGCCGAGCAAATCAGCAGAGATGCCGTATTCCTCCGCTACTTGTTGGATTCGCGGCAACTGGATTGGGTCACAGCTTATTACGACGCGGCTGGCGTCTTCCGCGAACAGCACATGCTCAAGCGCCCCTTGCTGCTTGGGCAATGCGACGCTCAGGCCGACTCCGGCAGGCAACGCCGACTCCACCAGCGCCACGGCTAACCCGCCATCGGCGCAGTCGTGCGCCGACTCGACCAGTCCCACCCGGATTAAGGCCACCAGAGCACGTTGCAGCGTGGCTTCTTTTTCGAGATCAAGCTCCGGCGGATAGCCCCACACCGCTCCAAGAATTTCTTTCGCGTACTCGGACGACCCAAACTCCAACTCGGCATCGACGGCGTCCCCGGCCTCATTCGCGTGCAATAGGACAATTTTTCTCCCGGCTTGCGCAAAGTGCATCTTCGCCGTTTTATGGACGTCTTCGAGAATTCCTACCACCCCGATCACGGGAGTCGGATAAATTCCTTCGCCGAGAGTTTCGTTGAAGAAACTGACATTGCCGCCGGTAATCGGCGTATCCAGTTCTTCGCAGGCTTTGGTGATGCCGTCAATCGTCTGCGAAAACTGCCACATGATGTGCGGCTTTTCGGGATTGCCGAAATTGAGGCAGTTGGTGGCGCCAATCGGAGTCGCTCCGGCGCAAGCCACTTTGCGGGCCGCTTCGGCAACAGCGTGCATGGCGCCGAGACGAGGATCGAGATAGCACCAGCGGCCGTTGCCGTCGAGCGCCATCGCCAGCCCGCGTTTGGAACCCTTGATGCGGATGACGCCGGCATCGCCCGCTCCGGGCGCTTCGACCGTATTGGTTTGCACCATGTGGTCATACTGCTGCCACACCCAGCGCTTCGAGCAAATGTTCGGACTCGCGAGCAAACGCTTAAGCTGAGCGGAGAAGTCCGCGCTTTCGCCGAGCCGGATATGCTGCGGCATTTCCCGATCAACTGGCGGCTCCCACCGTGCCAGCGGACGTTTGTACACCGGCGCATCATCGGTGAGCGCGGCGTTGGGAATTTCTGCAACGACTTTGCCGTGCTCGAGCACGCGCATTTTCGCATCGGAAGTGACCCGGCCGATTTCGACGGCGTCTAGCCCCCACTTCTGGAAGACGCGGAAGACTTCCTGTTCGCGGCCTTTTTGTGCGACCAGCAGCATGCGCTCCTGCGACTCGCTCAGCATAATCTCATACGGAGTCATGCCGGTTTCGCGTTGCGGAACGCGATCCAATTCGATTTCGACACCGGTGCCGCCACGCCCGCCCATCTCGCAGGTCGAGCAAGTCAGCCCGGCGGCGCCCATATCCTGAATGCCAACGATCGCGCCGGTTTGCATGGCTTCAAGGCAGGCTTCAAGCAGTAATTTTTCGAGAAACGGATCTCCAACTTGAACGTTAGGGCGCTTTGCTTCCGAGCCTTCGCTGAACTCCTCGCTCGCCATGGTGGCGCCGTGGATGCCGTCGCGCCCGGTCTTGGAGCCGACATAAATTACGGGATTGCCCTCACCCGATGCGCGTCCGTAAAAAATCTGGTCCCGGCGGACGAGGCCCAGAGCAAACGCGTTCACCAGTGGATTGCCAGAGTAACAGGGCTCGAACTTCACCTCGCCGCCCAGGTTCGGCACACCAAAACAATTGCCGTAAGAAGCGACGCCCGAGACGACGCCCTCCATAACAGAATGATTCTTGTGAATCTCCGCTTGTGTGGTGGGGGCGCCCGCGCGCGCGTCGACTGCCTGAATCGGCCCGAAGCGCAAGGAGTCCATGATCGCGACCGGCCGCGCGCCCATGGTAAAAATATCGCGCAGAATTCCGCCGACGCCCGTGGCCGCTCCCTGAAATGGCTCAATAAACGACGGATGATTGTGCGACTCGATTTTGAACGCGCACGCCCAGCCGTCGCCAATATCCACGATGCCGGCATTTTCCCCCGGCCCCTGCAAGACCAGCTTACTGCGCGTGGGCAAACGCTTCAGGTGTACGCGTGAAGATTTATAAGAGCAGTGCTCGCTCCACATCACGCTGAAGATGCCGAGTTCAGTGCGAGTAGGTTCGCGTCCGCCCAGAAGTTGCCTGATTTTTTCGAATTCTTCCGGAGTAAGGCCGTGCTCCCGGATCATCTCCGGTGTAATAGCAATAGGAATGATCGCAGAGGTAGTCATCGGGGAATCTTCATTGTCGCATCTCAACCGACTTTTGGCATGTGGATTCGTACGAAGGTCGTGTGGAGCAGACACTCTTGTCCGCTGCCTTTACCTTTGACTTTCCTCCGGAACAACAATCAAACCCCAAGATCAACGGCAGCGGGCGTGGGCGCCCGCTCCACACTCCACACACCCGTCTATACTGTCGCTGATGAAGTCCGTCATCGTTGGCACCGCCGGACATATTGATCACGGCAAGACGGCGCTGGTGAAGGCCCTGACCGGCATTGATGCCGACCGCCTGGAAGAAGAAAAACGGCGCGGCATCACGATTGACATCGGCTTTGCCCACCTCGAACTTCCCGCGCCCGATGGCAGCCGAATTCGCCTGGGGTTCGTCGATGTCCCCGGCCACGAGCGATTTGTGCGCAACATGCTCGCGGGCGTGGGCGGCATCGATCTGGTGCTGCTGGTCATCGCCGCTGATGAGGGGATCAAGCCGCAGACTCGCGAACACTTCGATATCTGCCGCCTGCTGGCGATCCGCCGCGGTATCACCGTGCTCACAAAGTCCGACGCGGTGGATGCGGAGACGCTTGAGGTGGTGCGACTGGAAGTCGAGGATTATGTGCGCGGATCATTTCTCGATTCCGCGCAGTCGCCAATAGTCGCTGTGAGCTCGTTGACGGGCGCAGGTCTCGACGATTTGAAATCCGTGCTTGCCCAGGTCGCGTCGGAAGTGGCGGCGAAAAATTCGGCGGCGCTGGCTCGTTTGCCCATCGATCGCGTTTTCACCATGAAAGGCTTCGGCACGGTCGTCACCGGCACTCTGGTTGCCGGGACCATCCGTAAAGAGGAAGAACTTGAAGTGTTTCCAGCCGGCAAGCGAGTGCGAGTTCGCGGCGTGCAGGTGCATGGCTCGCCGGCCGAGGCCGCGGTCGCCGGGCAACGCACCGCGTTGAATCTCGCCGGCCTCTCCACCGAAGACCTGGCGCGCGGCATGACGCTCGCGACCGCGGACACTTTTCGTTCCACATCGCGAGCCGATGCGCTCCTTTCTCTTCTTCCATCAGCCAAGGCGTTCAAAGACGGCGCTCGCGTTCACTTTCACGCCTACACGACGGAAACGATTGCGGAAGTGCACCTTTATGGAACGAAACAGTTCAAACCGGGCGACGAAGCGTATGCGCAACTGCGATTCGCTGGGCCCATGCTGCTTCTGCCCGGAGATCGCTTCATCGTGCGCCAATTTTCACCGGTTGTGACGATTGGTGGGGGCGTCGTGCTCGACGCGTCGCCAGCCACGCGCAAGCAACGCGCGGAAGATGCGACCGCATTTCTCAAGATCATGCGTGATGGTTCTCCGGAACAAGTGCTGGCAGCGCGCGTGGCACGGCGGGACGCGATCGGTCTGCGTCTGGATGACGTCCCCGGAGAAATGAACATCCGGCGGGAACAAGCGGCGAAGTTGGTAGCAACAGCCGAATTGGTGTGGTGCAATCAGGTGCTGGTTGCCCCCGCGCCATTTGCGAAAGCGAAGAAAGATGTACTTCAGGCGCTCAGGAAATTTCACGATGCCAATCCTCTTGTGGCAGGGATGAGCCAAGAGGAACTCCGTGATCGGGTCAATCTTGGCCCCGAGGTTTTCTACCGCGTGCTGGGAAAATTAGCGGAAGAAAACAATCTGGAGGTCGCAGGCGAACTCGTCCACCTGCCCGGGCGCGGCGTGGTGATGAAGGACGAGGAAGCCGAATCTAAAAAAATCATCGAGCAGGCATTTGCGTCGGCGGGGCTGAAAGTTCCGTCGCTGAAAGAAGTGCTGGCGGGGCTGAAGGTGGATAAAGTCCGAGCCCAGAAAATTGCTACGCTGCTCTTGCGCGACAAAGTTCTGATCAAGATCACAGAGGAATTGGTCTTTCATCAAAGCGCGCTTGTGGAGCTTCGCCACAAGATTGGAGCGCTGAAAGCCAGCACGCCAAAGATCGACGTTGCCCGCTTCAAAGAGATGACGGGAGTCAGCCGCAAGTACGCGATTCCGCTGCTGGAATATCTGGATCGTGAACGAATCACGCGGCGAGTGGGCGATGAACGTGTGATTCTCTGATTCGCTAGTGAAGAGACCGGAGCCCCGCCCGTGCACGGTGAGCGCAGTTCGGTGGACGGGCGGGAACGCCCGTCTCTCCATTCTCCTTGAGCTAGAGCGTTTCTTCCGGGAACTCCACTTCCAGCGCCAGCGGCCCCGTGACGCGGTTGGTCAAGTTCGCCAATCCAATGAGCATGTGCAAGTCGACAATCTGCTCATCGGAAAAATGCTTCTTGAGATCCGCCAAGTCGGCGTCGCTGGCTTCGTCCGGCGTGCGTGTCAATTTTTCGGCATAGCGCAGCGCAGCTTGCTCGGGCGCGGAAAATCCCGAGTACTTTCCGTCCCTCAGAGCCTTCATCTGTTCCGGCGTGAGCCCGGCGCGTTTGGCGCCCGGGATGTGGTGCTGCGTGCAGTAGTGGCATCCGTTGATCAGCGAGGTGCGCAGATACACGGCCTCGTACACCTTGCGGTCGAGCGATCGCCCCACGCTGGCATAAAATCCCAGAAAATTGCCGAGCATGGCGGGGCGATGCGCCAGCGCCTTCTGAATATTGCCGGGCTTGCCTTTCAGTTTGCTCTCGTAGATTTCCTTCGCTTCCGGGCTGGCTTGCGCGGGTTCGATCAGACCGATCCGGGTCATAAGACTTTCTCCTCGGGCGTGCGCCCTATAATAAATGGATTCCGCGGACTGTACTGCGGTCGCATCTGGGAGACGCATGAAGAAAGTTCGCATCATCGGTGCCGGCCTCGCGGGATCGGAAGCGGCCTGGCAGTGTGCGCGACGCGGCGTCGCCGTCGAATTGTTTGAGATGCGTCCGGTGCGCACGACTCCCGCGCATCAGACTGACGACTTCGCGGAACTGGTCTGTTCCAATTCTCTGAAATCCGAGAGCGAGAACACGGCACCATGGCTGCTGAAGGAAGAGATGCGGCGAGCCGATTCTCTGCTGCTTGAGATCGCACGCGCAACTGCGGTTCCCGCTGGCCACGCTCTGGCTGTGGACCGCTCTGAATTCTCGCGCAAGGTGACGGAAGCGATTTCGCGCGAGTCTCGCATTACGATCCGACGCGAAGAAGTCACTGCCGTCGATGACGGTGAGGGCACGATCACGATCATTGCGACCGGCCCGCTTACGTCTGACGCTCTCTCGCAGGAAATTGTGCGACTTAGTTCTTCTTCCGCTCCGTCGGGCGAAGCCGGTGCCGACTCCTCGCGGGCGGGGGCGCCCGCGCCACACGACCATCTTTATTTTTACGATTCCATCAGCCCCATTATCGAGGCCGACTCCATCGACATGAACAAGGTGTACCTGGCGGCCCGTTACGACAAAGGGTCGGCCGATTACATCAACTGTCCGATGTCGAAAGAGGAGTACGACCGGTTCTACGATGCACTTCTGGCGGCGCAATCGGTCGAGCAAAAAGACTGGGAAAAGTTGAACTACTTTGAAAGTTGCCTGCCCATCGAAGAAATCGCGCGCCGCGGGCGCGACACGCTGCGTTTCGGGCCGATGAAGCCAGTCGGACTCAAAGACCCTCGCACCGGCAGAATTCCCTACGCAGCGGTGCAATTGCGGCAGGAGAATCTGCGCGCCGATTCCTACAACCTGGTCGGATTCCAGAATCACCTGAAATTTGGCGAGCAAGCTTGCGTCCTCAATTTGATCCCCGGACTAGAAGCCGCGCGGTTTCTGCGTTACGGACAAATTCACCGCAATACCTACATCAATTCGCCGGCGCTGCTGCAGCCGACATTACAGATGAAGGCGCATCCCCATGTGCTGTTCGCCGGACAAATCTGCGGTGTCGAAGGCTACGTGGAATCGATTGCAACCGGCCTGATGGCCGGAATGAACGCGGCCGCGCTGGCTACTGGCAGCGAACCGGCGCCTCCTCCGCGAGCGACGGCGTTTGGCTCGCTGGTCCACTACATCACGCAGGCGGAGAGCAAGAATTTTCAGCCGGCGAATATCACATTCGACCTGTTGCCCACGCTCGATAGAAAAATCCGCGACCGCAAAGAACGTCATCGCCTGCAATGTGAGCTCGCTTTGCGGGAGTTTGGAGAATGGCTTGGGCGCAACGCTTTGCTGCCCACTTCGGCTGAACTCTAAGGCATTTCCGGGGAACGAAACCTCCCTATTCCACGTATCTCTAACCAGACCGCGCTTTCATTTCCCGGCGCGCCGCGTCGAAGTAACAGATGTCATTCCGCGATCTCATCCGCGACGTATTCCGAACCCTGTGGGCGCACCGGGTGCGCACGCTGCTGACGATGTTTGGCATCGCCTGGGGCGTGGTCTCGATCGTCTTAATGGTAGCTGCCGGGGAGGGTTTGCGCGTCGGCCAGGCCAAGCAGGCTGAGACTCTCGGCCGCGACCTGATGATCGTCTTCCATGGCCGCACCAGCCTGCAGGCAGGCGGTACCCGCGCCGGACGCCTCGTCCACTGGGTCGATTCCGATCTTCCTCATCTTCAGGAGGAGGCCCCCGATTGTCAGTACGTAATCCCGGAGCTCGAGCAGGACACGGTGCGCTCGCACACCGCATTTAACGCGGCGGCGTTCACCGTAACCGGCTCGACTCCAGAGTTTGCGGAGGTCCGCAGCCTGGGGGTCGCCGAGGGACGCTTCTACGATCAAAGCGATATCACCGAAGCCCGGCGCGTCGCCTTTCTCGGTTCCGATGCCAAGAAGCAGTTGTTCGGCAGCCGTCCGGCCGTCGGCCAGTTCGTCTACCTCGACGACATTCCCTTCACCGTGGTCGGCGTGATGTCGTCCAAGAAGCAGGACTCCAGTTACGACGGCTGGGACATCAACAAAATCTTCATCCCTTTCCCCGCCATGCGGCGCGACTTCCCCGATAAGCCACCAGGCACACCTTTCACGTTCGATCAATTGCTGGTCGTGCCACGCTCTGTAGAACATCACGAAGCCTGCAAGGGAGAGATTCGCCACGTGCTGGGAAGGCTGCACGACTTCGATCCCACCGACAAGGAAGCCTGCCCCATCTGGGACACGATTCAGGAAGCCAAAGCTTTTCGCACCATGACCGACGGCATGAAGTATTTTCTCGGCGCGGTCGGCATCGTGACTCTTTTCCTAGGCGGCCTCGGCGTGATGAACGTGATGCTGGTCGCAGTGCAAGAGCGCACGCGCGAGATCGGGGTCCGCAAAGCTATGGGAGCGCCCGCAAACAGCATCCTGCGTCAGTTCTTTCTGGAAGCGCTGATTGTCGCATTGATCAGCGGCGGCACCGGTCTGCTGATCGCGTTCGGCTTGTGTGCGTTGGTCGATCTGCTGCCGATGCCTGACTTTTTCGCCGGCTTGCTGCCCACGTGGCAAACGGGAGCAGTAGCCCTGGCAGTTCTCGGAACCATCGCGATCCTGTCGGCCTTGTATCCAGCGCGTCGAGCCGCCGCCATCGATCCCATCGAAGCCTTGCGCCACGAGGCGGGCGGCTAGCATGGGCATGATCTATCAGATTCTGAACGAAGCATGGACGGCGCTGCGGCGCAACCGCACCCGCAGCGCGCTCACCATGCTCGGCATCGTGTGGGGAATCGCCACGGTTACGCTGCTGATCGCCTACGGCGGCAGCTTCCGTGAAATTCTGGTCAGTGGCTTCGACGCCTTTGGCAAAGGCGCCGTCATCTGCTGGCCGCAACAGACCAGCGAACAACCCGGAGGCCAGCGCGCCGGCAAGAAAGTCATCCTCGAACAAGCCGACGTTGACATGATCAAAGAGACCGCCAATTATGTTCGCCACGCGTGTCTGGAAACCGTGCGGCGCCCCGGCATCGCCTACGGAGACCGCATGGTGGGCACCGCGCCCGTCCGAGGCGTTTGCCCGGAATATGGCGACATGCGCAACGAACAGCCGTCGGAGGGCCGCTGGATCAACTCTCTCGACGAACTAGAACGGCGCCGCGTCGTGTTTCTCGGCGCACGCGTGCGCGAGCAGTTGTTCGGTGGCCGTCCCGCGGTGGGCGAAACCGTCGTAATTGCCGGGGTGCGCTTCACGGTGATCGGCACCATGGATCGCAAGATTCAACTGAGCAACTACTTCTCCAGCGACGATGAGTCGACCTGGATTCCCTATTCCGCGGCCAACGATCTTTGGAACGCCAAAGAGGCCAATGTGCTGGTGTTTGAGCCCATCGCGCCGCAGTTCGAAGCGCGCGCCGAAGCGCAGGTGCTCGCCGCCATCGCCACCCGCCAGCAATTTTCGCCCACCGACAAAAAAGCCATTCAGATGTTTGGCCGCGAACAATTCAGGCCGGTCATCAACGGCATCACCATCGGTCTACAAGTGCTGCTGATTTTTATCGGCATCCTCACGCTCGGAATCGGCGGCGTCGGCGTGATGAACATCATGCTCGTCTCAGTCGATGAGCGCATCCGTGAAATCGGCTTGCGACGCGCTCTCGGCGCTCGGAAGTGGCACATCAAAGCCCAGTTTCTGGCTGAGACGCTGCTCATCATACTGCTCGGCGGCGTCATCGGAATCATAGTGTCGTACGTGGTTGCCGTGGCCGTCGGCACGCTTCCGCTCATGGGCCCCCTGTTCGAGGACGACTCCGGCAAAGCCGACATTCACCTCAAAATTTCTTTCTTCACGGTCATGATTTCAACGCTAGTGTTGCTGCTAGTCGGCGTGCTGAGCGCCATGATTCCCGCATCAAGAGCCGCGAATCTCGATCCGGTCGAAGCACTGCGCTACGAATAACGGCAAGCGGGGAGACGGGCGTCCTCGCCCGTCCAGCGCAGTCTGTAGTTTTAGATTGCAAAATTACCCGATTACCAAATTACAAAATTTCCGCGCTCATTGACGCCGCAACTCCCCTCGCGATACCTTGGCGGCATTAGTATGAGGGAATCCATTGCCCGTTTCCGCCGTTGACTGCGTACAACCTGCCCTGCAGCACACGCGGCAGCAACTCTTCACCCGCTTTCGCTTCGGACAATGGTCGCGCCTGGCGCTGGTTGGAATTCTGGCGGCGGAAGTGCACGTCGGCGGATGCAATTTCGGAAACCTCGGGCAGTTCGGTCATTACCCGCGAAAACGCGGCATGGAGTTTCTGCCGTCGTCGAGCGCTCCATTTGGTCTGCCTTCCTTCACTCCCCGGCATATTCCCGAGCACCTGAGCCAGTTCATCGGACTGATCGTCGTCGCAATTTTCGTCGCCATCGTGTTTGGGTTTGTCTTTCTGTATCTCAACAGCGTGTTCCGGTTCATCCTGTTCGACGCCGTTCTGCGCCGCGAATGTTCGATCAGCGAGGCATGGCGAAGATGGCATCGTGCCGGCGGACGATTTTTTCTGTGGCAGATTGTGCTCCAGATTGCGGCCGCGCTTTTTCTGCTGGTTCTGGTGGGCGTGCCGCTGGCTGTAGCTTTGGCATCCGGGTGGGCGACAAATCTGCGCGAACACATCGCGCGATTGATCATCGGAGTGATTCTGCTGGGCGGCCTGTTCCTGATATTTGCGCTTACTACGGCTGTGGTTCAAGTGCTGGCCAGAGATTTTCTGGTGCCGGTTATGGCGCTTGAGAATCTCGACTTCGCGGACGGCTGGCACCGTGTGCTGGCCATCATTCGTCCCGAGAAGGGACGCTTTGCCGTCTACCTGCTGCTCAAGCTGGTGCTTTCCATCGCCGCTGCTATCCTGTTCGGCATAATCGCAATCATCCCTGTGCTATTCGTCGTGATTCCTGCCGTGATTGCCGTGGTGGCTGGCAAAGTCGCGGGAATGGGATGGAACGTGACCACGATTAGTCTGGCGATCATCGCCGGAACCGTGCTGCTGCTCCTGCTGATTTATCTGATCGCACTGGTGTCCGTGCCGGCGACAGTTTTCTTCCCGGCCTACGCGCTCTATTTCCTAGCCGCTCGCTATCCGAATCTCGACGCGCTGCTGCATCCGGTTGCAGCGCCGCCGCCGGCGACAGAACTGCCTCCAGTCCCCGAGTCTCCGCCGCCCTTCGAAGCGCCTCCGCTGCCCCCATCGGCGGAGCCCATCGGCTAGCAAAGCTGCATTGTCAAGCGAATGTGCTGGAGACTATTCTTGCGCGGTGCTCGCCTTATGTCCCCAGCTGAAGCGGCGTCCGATGATGCACTTTACGATCAAGTGATCGGAGGAGTTGGTCACATCCACACCCGCGCCGAAATTAATCTCCCAGTTCGGCGAAACATTCAGGTCAATCACGGGAAAGATCTGCTGCGACTGTTGCGAAGTCGGATCGAAATTTGAGACCGGCCCAAAAGCTCCGTAGTATTCGAAGCCGCCGGTGATCTTCCTGGTGAAATCAAAACTCACTTTCACATTCGGAGAAAATTCCCATCCCTTCTTCGTATTCAAACCATGCAGCGAACGGTCAAACGCGGGATTGAAATCGAAATACCAGCGGCCGAGTTTCTTGTCGATGATGGGACGAAGCTCATAATCCCAGCTGTCCTCCGCAAACTTCCGCCGCTGATACCCGATTTCCTGCGAGAGGCTCAATCCCACCGGCAAGTGCCACGACTCGGGAGCCGTAAACCGCGGCCGAATGTGATCGCCTACCCAGTCCCAACCGTCGCCGTTCTGAATGCTGGTAAACACATAAAAGCCAGTCTCGAACCAGTCCGTCCAGCCCTGCGTGATCTCCAGCGTCTCGTGCTCGGCGTGATTTGTGGGAGCAACTCCATTGATGACTTGCTTGGAGCCATCGACGGTGAAGTTGGAATGGATCTCCACCATGGTGACGTTCTTCGGCGTCGCCTCTGAGGAGTAGACCTGGATTTCGTAGTTGTCCTGAGCGTGGGCCGGTAGTGTAAATGCGCCTAGGCTGAGCGCGAGAGAAATGGCTGCCAGCAATCCTCGCGAGAAATATCTCAACATGATCGCTGGCCTACCGGGTTGGAAGATGGACCGCGCCGAAAGCTGCATGAATATTCGATTCTAGAGCACTTTTCAGGTCGCTGTAGAAGCCACGAACGGGTAGGGCATGGCTTAAGCCATGCCACGGCGAACTGCAACAGCTCCGGCTTTAGCCGCTGAGGGTCAGCACTACTCGCCCTCAGAAAGCCGCCCCAGCGGATAGTCGGAAGAAGCACGAGAATTCGACGACCGGGAACTCTCTGCATCACCCGGGTGTCCAATGACCTCAGAACACGCGCGTGCCTGAGAGGGAAAACTCTAATGTCATTCTCCACGGCAGGCGCTGGTTCGTCTTCGACGGGTCCAAAGATGAACGTCACTCCCTTAATTGACGTTCTACTGGTGCTCATCATTGTGTTCATGCTGGTTGTGGTTAACCAGCGGCCAACAGGATTGGAGGCGCAGATACCGCAGCCGCCCAATCCAAACGATCACTCGATCCCTCCGCC
>Ga0209415_10016527_pt1 | contig 11850 bp, 11 predicted proteins | sample PeaSoiSIISIP2007_FD_187696 | JGI IMG/M metagenome (GOLD analysis project Ga0209415, IMG submission 187696) | Peat soil microbial communities from Weissenstadt, Germany - SII-SIP-2007 (SPAdes) (version 2) | ecosystem: Environmental > Terrestrial > Soil > Wetlands > Peat | place: Germany... | reverse complement strand
GTCCCGGATAGCTCAGTTGGTAGAGCAGCTGACTGTTAATCAGCGGGTCGTTGGTTCGAGTCCAACTCCGGGAGCCAATTTTCGCCCGTCTTAATGGGCCTTTTTCTTTTTCGCCGGTCTTGCTTGGGCAGGGAATGGGCCGCGATACCAACGTCCAAAAGTGTACTCGATCATCAGCATAGCGGCATGAGGCGAGCGGTGAGGAGTTAGCAATGTCGATTCAGGATTGGGACACCTTCGGACACGTTGCTGGCGATGCAAGCGGCGCATTAGTTGGCCTCCTATTTGTTGCGGTGTCGTTGAACCGGGACCGAATCGTACAATATCCGGCGTTGCATGCCAGCGCGCTTCAGACGCTTATAATCTTCATGCTTCCATTGATCATCGCGATCTTGCTTGTGACGCCGAGGCAGCCTGCCTGGGTTCTCGGCAGCGAGCTCATCACGCTAGGAATCGTACACGGATTGACTCTCGCGTTGGCCGGGCATCGAAAGCGGAATACCGGCAATGACGAACAGTCGCAACTCGCTCGGCTGCTTGATCAAATCAGTCCCAATACTGCTACCACATTGATCGTTCTGGCCGCCGGTGCGATCCTGGTCTCCGGTAATGTCGTCGGCCTTTACTTGCTAGTACCGGCGGTAGTTCTTGCACTCGTCGGCGGTGTCGTGAAGGCGTGGATATTCCTTATCGACAGCCCGTACTGATCACGAATCGCTCCCCTTCGATGCCGCGAATTGCGTTGGTAGGTAAGATGTTCGGACGAATTCGTTATGCCGTGATCGTTGTGGCCGTCGCGATTGTCATATTCGAGCTCTCCTTCCGCTATCAGCACGTCACTACTGGCGACACCATGACGAACGCGATCTTTGCGGTAGTCTTCTTCGCCTTGCTGGCCGCAATCGGCGCGGTGGCAGTCGCAGCGCCTCAATAGCCGCGAGCCAGGCATCATCGCGCGAAAACCACCATGCTCGGCTTGCCGCTCGGGGGCAGACGCTTCAAATGGATCATGAAGCCCTAAAGCGATTGAGGGTCTCCGTCGCCTCGGCAACGACGGTATCTGCATTGAAAGCGACAATGCGGCCTCGGCGTTTCATGAAACGCCCATCTATGATAACCGTGTCTACGTTCGACGGCTCGGCCGAACGGACGACTGCCGTCGCGGGATCGCCGAGCGGTGCCATGTTCAGGTCCGAGCCGCGAATGAGAATGATGTCTGCCCGCTTCCCCGGCGTCAGGGAACCGATCCGGTCAGCTAACCCCAGATCGCGCGCTCCGCCCATCGTTGCGAGTTCGAGGATTTGCAACGGCGTGATCGCCTGCGCGCTCTCGGCGCGAACAAACTGGCTGTCAATGAGGACGTGCATCAGCGCGAACATATCATTATTCCCCGTCACAGCGGCCGTATCCATCGACAAACTCACGGGAATCTTGTGCTTGAGCAAGTCCAAGAGCGGATTGAAGCGGAACGACGTGCGCATTTCGGAGAAGGGGCTGATGCAAACGGTGTCGCCCGCTTCTGCGACCCACTGGTAGCTCGGCTCGTCCCACTTCGTCGGATTGATGAGCTGCAGGTCACGTCCGAGCAGATTCGCGCTTTTGAGTAGGCCAATCGTACCTGATTGGCCGTTGCTCCCGCCTGAGTGGATCGTCAACGGGAGTCCGAGCCCTCGTGCGAACTGGCATTCTCGCGTGACCGATGCAACCGCCCCTTGCGGCATCGTGCGCAGCGCAATACCAAGACTCAGTAGGCCGCCATTGGAGAGGCCGCTCCAGTTGGCGTTGAGCCGTTTGATGTCGGCCAGATCAATCGTCTGATCCGAAGGGGGACCGCCTTGCCAATAGCCGTATGAGAAACGGCCGCGGATTCCGGAATCGCGTAGGGCTTGAAGGTCGGCATCTGCGTATGCCGGACTGCGCAGATTGTGGGCCCAGTCGAGCACTGTCGTTACGCCGGTCGAAATGAGCTCCGTGACGCCGAGACGGACGCCACGATAGACGTCGTCGGGCGTGCAAAATGCACCGTAGCGCAGCACGAGCGGGAAGTACCCGAACGTCGGCCCCTCTTGAACGAGATTGCGCACTGGGCTGTTCCAGAGGTGATTGTGCGCGTCGACGAGTCCCGGCATCGCGATCATACCACGCCCGTCAATCACTTCGATCCCAGATACGTCAAGCTTCGGTTGTACAGCGACGATCGCGCCGCTTCGCACGTGAACGTCGCCGCTCGATAGGTTACCGAGCGCGGGGTCCATCGTCAACAGCGACGCGCCGCGGATAACGAATTCGCCTTGGCGACCAGATGCGGTATTACGCGGCGCTGCAGCCAAAGCGCCGCCTGGGCACGCCGCGGCCGCCGCACAGAATGCGCCGGATGCCGTCAGGAGCCGTCGGCGCGTCATCGTTAACTTCATAGCCGTCTTCCTTAAAGCGAACCGCTACGGCGCCCCCCGAACTTGCTAACGGGCTAGCCGCGTGTCCTTCTTAGCGTCCCGCCTGACCATGTTCATCGTGCCTCCGCTTATTTCAAAAATTTACCTTCCGAAAGGTCAAATGCTCGGACTTGCTTGACTATTCCGTGCGCGGGTGCGCAGGGGGAGGCTATGCACAAGGCAACGGTTCGTAAGGCGCATGTCGGTCTGCCGGGCCTGGGCGTGACGGAACGGGTCGACCGCTGGTGGGTCGGGCCTCTCGTAACTGGGGCGGTGCTCATCGCGTTCGTCGCGTACTCGACGTGGGCGGTCCTGGTGGGGACAAACTTCCGCTACGGCCCCTATCTCTCTCCATACTACTCGCCCTACATACGTGTCGCCGGGGTCTCCGCCGCGCTCTTCGTCGCTTGGATCCCGGCCCTGTTCCGGCTGAGCTGCTACTATTATCGCAAGGCGTACTACCGGGCACTCGTCTTGAGTCCGCCGGCTTGCGCGGTGAGCGAACCGCGCCGAGTCTATACGGGCGAAGCCAGCGCGCCATTCGCCTGGCTCTCGGTCACTCACCGCTGGTTTCTCTATCTCGCGATCGTCGTACTAGCTTTTCTTTGGGTCGATACGGTTCGCGCCTTCGATTTCGATGGCCGGTTCGGCGTCGGCCTCGGCAGCATCGTCATGCTCCTCAACGTGATCTTGTTGACCGGCTTCACGTTCGGGTGCCATGCGCTGCGCAGCCTCGCCGGCGGCAATATGCGGTGCTTTTCATGCGCGCGTTTCGGTGACGTGCGCTACGGGATGTGGCGCGGCGTATCATTCTTCAACGTACGGCACATGCTGTGGGCATGGGTGAGCCTCTTCAGCGTCGCGTCCGCCGACCTCTATATCCGCCTGTGCGCATCCGGCGTTATCGTCGACCCGAGGTTTTTCTAGCGATGGCAATCGCGTTTGCCGGCTCCCGTCACCGAGCCGATGTGTTAGTGATCGGCGCGGGCGGAGCGGGACTGCGCGCGGCGATCGAAGCCCACGCCGCGGGCGCAAACGTGGCCGTCGTCTGCAAGTCTTTGCTGGGCAAGGCCCACACGGTCGTTGCCGAAGGCGGGATCGCCGCCGCAGTCGGCAGCGTCGATCCGCGCGATGATTGGCGCGCGCATTTTCGCGACACGATGGCGGGCGGCAAATATATCAATAATTGGAAAATGGCGCTGCTGCACGCGCAAGAAGCGCCCGGCGAGGTCGAGAATCTCGAGCGCTGGGGCGCATTGTTCGATCGCACCGAGAGCGGTGACGTCATGCAGCGCCTCTTCGGCGGCCACACGTATAAACGTCTCGTTCACGTCGGAGATCGTACCGGGTTGGAGTTAATTCGAACACTTCAAGACGAGCTCGTCGCCCGTCACATCGCCGTCTTCATGGAGTACACGGTGACGATGCTCGTGCGGCAAAACGGCGCAATCGTGGGTGCCGTGGGATACGAGCGCGAGACCGGGAGCTCTTTCGTTTGGGAAGCGCCGGCCGTCATCGTTGCGACCGGGGGCTCCGGGCGTATCTTCTCCGTGACTTCCAATTCCTGGGAGGGAACGGCCGACGGTCAAGCCCTTGCGTTCCGTGCCGGTGCCGACTTGATGGACATGGAGTTCATCCAATTCCATCCGACTGGAATGATTTGGCCCGCCAGCGTTCGCGGGATCCTCGTAACCGAGTCGGTGCGCGGCGAAGGCGGCTACTTGACGAACAGCCTCGGTGAACGTTTCATGGAGCGTTACGACCCTGGGCGGATGGAGCTGTCGACGCGCGACATCGTTGCGCGTGCGATCTACATGGAGGTCCAATCGGGGCGCGGTACGTCGCACGGCGGAGCGTACCTATCGATTGCCCACAAGCCGGCCGCTTTCATCAAGGAGAAGCTGCCGTCGATGTATGCGCAGTTTCGAGACTTCGCCCACTTGGACATCACGAAGGAGCCGATGGAAGTCTTTCCGACGACGCACTATATCATGGGCGGCATCCGTGTCGACGCCGAGACCGCCGCAACGAACGTCCCTGGACTCTATGCGGCCGGCGAATGCGCGGGCGGTCTGCACGGAGCGAACCGATTGGGAGGCAACTCGCTCTCTGATCTCTTGGTCTTCGGTCGCCGCGCCGGTGCGTCTGCGGCCGAATTCGCGCGGGCGAAAGGGTACAGCGGGATCGACGATGCGGCCCTAGCATCGGCAGAGCGCGATATGCTCTTCGCGTTTGAGGCGAACGGCGAGAACCCGTTCGTCGTTCAGGAAGATTTGCAGACGCTGATGATGGACGAAGTCGGCATCTACCGTACCGAAGAAAAACTCTCCGACGCAATCACGAAAATCCATTCATTACGCGAGCGAGCCCGGAATGCACACGCGACCGGGACTCGCCGCTATAATCCCAGTTGGCATACTGCGCTCGACGTCGTGAATATGGCCTTGATCGCGGAGACGATAGCGCGCTCCGCGCTCGTGCGCAAGGAGAGTCGCGGCGCGCACACGCGCGTTGATGCACCGGACCTCAGCGATGAGTTGCAGAAGGTCAACGTTATCGCTCGACTGGTTGACGGCGACGTACAGGTCGAATTGGTCGGGCGCCCTGCGCTCCCCGAAGAGCTGCGCGCGATCGTGTACCCACAGTCGGAGGTCCATACATGAACAATCCCCCGGAAAAGGTCGTGTTGCGGATCAATCGTGGAGAGGAGAACGACGCCACAGGACGGTGGGAACAGTACACGGTGCCGTACTCTGACGGGATGGTCGTCTTAGACGCAGTCCTCGAGGTGCAGGCGCGCCAAGCACCGGATTTGGCCGTCCGCTGGAATTGCAAGGCGGCGAAGTGCGGCTCATGTTCTGCCGAGGTCTGCGGCAAGCCGCGGCTCATGTGCAAGACCTTGCTCGAGGAGCTGGACTACCTCCAGCCGATCGTCGTCTCGCCGTTACGGACGTTCCGCCGCATCCGCGACCTCGTAACGGACGTCGCTTGGAACTACCGCGTGAATGAGATGATCGCGCCGTTTCGTGCTCGTCTCGACCGCAAGTGGAAATTCTTTCAAAGGGACGTCGAGCGAGCGCAGGAGATGCGCAAGTGCATCGAGTGCTTCCTCTGTCAAGATGTTTGTCATGTCCTACGCTATCAAACGGAGGACAAGCCGCAGTTCGCCGGGCCGCGCTTTTTTGCACGAACTGCCGCCCTAGATTTCCATCCGATGGACAGCGTGGAGCGAACAGAGTTCCTCACGCGTGAGGGAGGCATCGGCCTGTGCAATATAACGAAGTGCTGCACGGATGTCTGCCCCGAGGGGATCAACATCACCGACAACGCGATCATCCCCGAGAAGGAACGCATCGTCGATGCGCACGCGGATCCTCTAAGAGCCGCCTTTGCGGCAATCTTCTCTCGCCCGAAAAAATAGCAGCTAAAGGTATTGGGCCGCTAGCACTTGGAAGCACTTCCACAAGGACTACGCGACGAGGAGGTTGGGCGCGTGCTGATCGACCGCAACGAATCGGCCACCGAGCGACTCTCAATGGGAACCTCGAACAAGCTCAAACTCGGCATCTTCGGGAGTAATCTCAACTCCGGAAAGAACGCTACGCGCGTCCCCGAGCGGTGGAGCGGCTCGTGGGACGACAACGTTCGACTCGCGCAGATGGCCGACGAGGCGGGCTTCGAGTTCTTTCTCCCGCTCGGCCGCTGGCGCGGCTGGGGTGGCGCGACACATTACCAGGAGTCGACGTTCGAGACGATCACCTGGGCTGCGGCGCTGCTCGCGCTGACGAAGCGGCTCACGATTTTCGGGACCGTCCACACGCCGCTCTTCCATCCGGTCGTCGCGGCGAAGATGATGGTGACCGCCGATCATGCCGGGCACGGACGGTTCGGCCTCAATCTCGTCGTCGGGAACAAGGACAAAGAGTTCGCGATGTTCGGCGTCTCGCTCTACGAGCACGACCGCCGCTACGAACACGGACAGGAGTGGCTCGACGTGGTCCGCCGCTGCTGGACCGAGTCCCGCGAGTTCGACTTTCCCGGCGAGTACTTCAACCTGCACGACGTTCGCTCGAAGCCAAAGCCTTACGGCGACTCGCAGCCGCTGCTGCTCAATGCCGGGCAGTCGCCTGCGGGTCAACAGTTCGCGCTGCGCAACTGCGATGCGTTCTTCACCTCGGTGCGCGGCTCTGAGTACGACGAGAAGACCGGGATCATCACCCCGGACATCGGACCGGCGACCGAGCTCCTCGACAGCCTCCGCTCGCGCGCGGCGGCGCACGCCCGCACGATCGGCATCTTCACGAACGTCAATGTGATCTGCCGGCCGACGCAAAGAGAGGCGATCGACTACTACCGTTACGTGCTCGAGGAGAACGCCGACTGGGAGGCGGTCGACAACCAAGTCACCGAACTCCTCGACACGAAGCGCGACCTGAGCTCGCCCGACTATCAAAAGAAGCGCTGGAGCATCGTGCGCCACTTCCCGTTCATCGGCAGCCCCGACCGGGTCGCGGAGCTCTTCGTCACGTTGAGCAAGATGGGCTTCGACGGGATCGGAATGACGATGGTCAACTACATCGACGAGATGCCCTTCTTCTGTTCCGAGATCATGCCGCGGCTCGAGAAAGCAGGTTTGCGTACCCGATGATAACGCGTCGTTCATGGCTCGGCTCGGCAGCCGCTTTGACGCTAACGGGACTCCCACAGCTCAGCGGCGCGCAGACGTCGGGGCCGGTCCGCATCGGAATCTCCCCCGCCGAAACCTATGCGCAACCAATCTACGCGCGCGACGCGGGCATCTTCGCGAAGGCCGGATTGAACGTCGAGGTCGTGGTGCTCTCGACGGGTGCCGCCGTCGCAAGCGCGCTTGCCGGGAACAGCGTCGACATCGGCGTGAGCACGGTAGTGAACATCGCGAACGCGATCACGCGCGGCGTCCCGTTCGTGATGATCGCCCCCGCCGGTCTAAACACCGTGAAGTCCCCCGCCGGTCTTCTCCTCGTGCCGAAAAACTCACCGATTCGTACCGCCCGCGACCTCGAAGGCAAGTCGGTCGCAGTTCCCGCGCTCCGGCAAGTCGTCGACCTCGCCCTGCGCGTCTGGCTCACGAGAGGCGACGCAGATCCGGCGAAGGTGCAGATCATCGAAGCACCGTTCCCCGATATGGGTCCCGGCGTCGAACGAGGGATCTACGGCGCGGCAATCATCTCCGAGCCCTCGCTCTCCAACGCCCTCAAAAACAACAACTTGCGCAGCTTAGGCGATCCGTACGCCTCGATCGCTCCGGAATACCCGATCGCCGGCTGGGCCACGACAACGGGTTTTTTGCAAAGGAATCCCGCGCTCGTCCAAAAGGTCGCCGCGGCACTGATGGAGACTGCGCGGTGGGCAAATACCCACCACGATGAAACGGCGCTGATGCTCGCGCAAGTCTCGAAGATCGACGTTGAGACCATTCGGCACGGCTTCCGTACCGTCTACGGTACCGATATCCGCGCCTCGCAGATCCAACCGCAGCTCGACGCCGCCTTGAAGTTCGGCTTCCTCACCCGGCCGGTAACCGTAGCAGAGCTCCTCGGCCGGTAATTCGGCGTCGCGGCGAGGCGTCGACGTCCTGCGATAGGCGGGAATCTGACCGGCATGAGGTGTTGGCGCTGTCTGTTAATCAGCGGGTCGTTGGTTCGAGTCCAACTCCGGGAGCCATTTCAACCTCGCTACAGCGGGGTTTTTCTATTTGCTTCCTTGTTCGCCGGCTGTATCCAAGCAAATGGCTTCCAAGAGCGAGGAGCAGGAGATTCTTCCACCTTTTACCGATGGAAACGCACACGCTCTCGCCTCGGGGCAGAAACATGACCGTAACGTCTTCCCTCCAAGCCGTTCGCATGATGATCGCGCTGGCGGCCTTCGTCGCGATCGCTGGCCGCGGACCAATCGCGGCTCAGCAGCTCGAGCACATCTCGATCGTCGCCACGCCGAGCGACTCGGGCGGCGAGATCTATTATGCCCAAGAGCGCGGCCTATTCAAGAAGCACGGGCTCGAGGTGGAGATCATCGGGCAGACCAGCGGGGCGGCCGTCGCCGCGGCGATGGCGTCGGGCAAATACGACATCGGCCAAGGCAATATCGCTACGGTCGCCGCAGCGCACGAGGCGGGATTGCCCTTCGTCCTCATCGCGCCCGGCGCGGTTTACTCGAGCCAAGCGGCCACAACGGCGCTGGTCGTCGCGAAGGACTCGCCGATCAAGACCGCAGCCGACTTGGTCGGCAAGACGGTCGCGAACGTCTCGCTGCAAGATGTCGGCACCGTAGCGCTCGACGCGTGGCTTGCCAACGAACACGTCAGCCGGGACTCCATCCATGTCATCGAGTTGCCGCTCTCGAGCATGACCGAGGCGTTGAACCGAGGGACGGTGGCCGCAGCGATTATGCTCGAACCCTACTTAAGCGCGGGCCTCACACAAAGCACGCGCGTCCTCGCGCTGCCGTACACGGCGATCGCACCGCGCTTTTTGATCAACGCATATTACGCGCGAGCCGACTGGGTCCAGGCGCATCCGCAAACGGTTCGCGCCTTTGTCGCGGTCATCGCCGAGGCGGGCCGGTGGGCCAATGCCAACCATGCGCTCTCAGCCCAGATCCTTATGCGCACGACCAACGTGTCGATCGCACCAAACCAAGTGCGGTCGGTCTATGCGGACACATTGGACGTCGCTCAGCTTCAGCCGATGATCGATGCAGCCGCAAGGAGCAAAATGCTCAAAAAGCCGTTTCCCGCAAGCGCCCTGCTGAACCCATAAAGGAACATCCGTGAGCAAATATGATGACGTGCCGCTGGGGAATCAGCTGGCCTTTGAGTACCCGAAGTTCGACGTTCTCGGACAACCCAAGTGGAAGGTACCCGAGAGCGTCGTCATCGAGGCAGCGATCTCGGGAGACCACTATCAGGATCCCGTTCGCGGCCGCGGGGCACGAAACGCGCGCGATTATGCTCGCGAGGAAGCGCTGCTCGCCGTCGGAGCGGGCGCAAGCGCGGTGCACTTCAGCGCTTACGACCCGGAAGGCAAACGCTCGGGAAAGCTCGAGGACTACCGCCATCTCGTCGATGCGTGCGTCGAGCGGCATGGCAACGCATTTCTTGTGAACTGCAACTCGCTCTTCGGCGATACATTCGAGGAAAAGCTTTCAGCGGTGTTCGGAAAACTCGCCGAAGAGGCGGTCGTGAACTGCGTCCACCGTTTTCATCCCCGCTTTCTTCAGGCATCGGTCGAGGCGATGGAAGCTAACGGGTGCCGGCCGCACATGACCGTCCGCGACACCATCGAGATCTCGCATGCGTACAACATCTTGATCAAACCGGGCATCGTGCGCAAGCCGCACTCGTGGCTGATCTACCCGAACTTCGACGGCATTTCGTTCCCGGATGCGAGAGCGATGCATACGGGTTTGCAATTCATGGTCGACCGCATCAAAGACATCGATCCCGAGAGCGTCATCATGGTTGGGTGCAACGGGCGCGCGACGATCTTTCTGTGCGCTGCGGCAATGACGATGGGCCTCAACGTGCGGGTCGGTATGGAGGACAGCATGTGGCTCTACCCGCACCGTGACGAGCGCTGCGAGAACAACGCCGTCGCGGTGACGCGCGCGATCGAACTCGCCGAGCTGCTCGGACGTCGCCCTGCGAGCGGAAACGAATACCGGCAACAGCTCGGCTTACAGCCGAAGAGCGAGAAGGTGATGGAACATGCCCGCTGAGCTCAAGCCTGTCGCGCGATCAGACGGTAAGTTTTCGTGGCCCGGCGGAGCGCGCTTGGCCATCGTCCTAACGTCTGAGTACGAACCGGAATATGAAATACCGCACCTTCCTGGCGGGCATGTGAACCAGCGCCAGGCGGCAGAGATGCGGTATGAAGCGATCCGCGGGATTTGGCGGGTCCTCGACGTGCTCGCCCGGCACTCCGCACCTTGCACGTTTTTCACTAACGGCGCGACCGCGGAGCGCTATCCCGAAAGCGTGCGCGCGATCGTCGGCGGTGGCCACGAGGTCGGCGCGCATTCCTGGAACGCCGCAGACCATTTCAACTTGTCGCGCGACGACGAGGACCAGCTCATCGGGCGCGTCGTCACGGCGCTGGAGAATGCGGCGGGGAAGCGGCCCACCGGATGGCTAACGCCGCGCGCTCAAGTCAGCGAGAATACCGTCGAGCTGATCGTCAAGCACGGCTTCACGTGGCACAGCGATTGCTTCGACGACGATCTCCCGTACGTCGTGGAGGTGAACGGTAAACCGCTCGTCGAGGTCCCGCGCTCGACGCTCACTGACGACTACGCGATGATGGGATTCGTGACCGCGCGCCCGTTCGGCAGTCACCGCGATATGCTTGCCCTTTGGATCGACGAATTCGACGTTCTGCTTAAGGAGTCACGCGACGCGGCTCGGCTCGTCTCGATCAATTGGCACCACTGCATCATGGGCAGGCCCGCCGTCTCCAAAGTCTTGGACGACTTCTTGGCTCACGTGCGCCGGCACACCGGCGTGTGGTTCGCGACGGGAAACGAAGTCGCCGAATTCTGGAGACAGAAAAGCATCCAGCCCGCGTCCGTGTGACGGCGTTGTCGCTGACTCTCGACCACCGGGTCGTCGGTCGAGTTGGGCCGGCTAGGCCTTGAGCGTCGCAAGATACTGGTGAATAAACGCGATGACCATGCTGCCCTCGCCGACGCTGGAGGCGACGCGCTTGACGGAACCGCTGCGCACGTCGCCGGCTGCAAAGATTCCCGGCAAGCTGGTCTCAAGAGGGAATGGCGGGCGCTTGTGCTCCCAGTGCTCGATGTCGCGATCGGTGCGAAGATAGCCGAGGGCATCGCGCTCTAGCTGCTCGGGCATCCAGGCAGTCTCCGCATCTGCGCCAATGAAGGCGAATAGGGCGTCGACATGTCGTTCTTGCGTTTCGCCGGTTCGTGCGCTATGGGTCGTGACCGATTCGATGTGAGCGGTGCCGCTTACACCAATGACAGTCGTATCGGTTTCTATTGTTATGTTCCCCTTGGTTCCAAGCTGCTCAATCAAATAGTATGACATACTCTTCTCAAGTGACTGACCGCGTACAAGGAGCGTAACGCTACGCGCATAGCTTGAAAAAAACATCGCAGCTTGTCCGGCCGAGTTTCCGCCGCCAATAAGAAACACGTCCTTCCCGCGTGTTCCCAATGCCTCGGTTCGTGCCGCGCCGTAATATACGCCGCGGCCTACGAGCCGTGCGGCATCATCGCTCTCGAGCTCCCGCCAACGAACTCCAGTTGCAACCACGACCGCGCTGGCGTGGACCTGGTCACCGCCGTCGAGTTCAATGACATGGCCTTGAGGTGTGGTACCGATTGACGATACATCCCGAGTAACGAGGATTTCCGTGCCGAA
>Ga0209415_10016525_pt1 | contig 11852 bp, 10 predicted proteins | sample PeaSoiSIISIP2007_FD_187696 | JGI IMG/M metagenome (GOLD analysis project Ga0209415, IMG submission 187696) | Peat soil microbial communities from Weissenstadt, Germany - SII-SIP-2007 (SPAdes) (version 2) | ecosystem: Environmental > Terrestrial > Soil > Wetlands > Peat | place: Germany... | reverse complement strand
AATCAGTTGCAGACTCCCCGTTACGGCGGCGAGCAGGAACACCGGCGTCAGCATCCACAACCGCGAGGTCACGTCGCCGCCTTCGATCTCGCGCAGCAGACCGCCCCAGGATGGCAGAGGCTCCGCAATGCCCAAGCCGAGCATGCCGAGCGTCGTTTCGGCCAGAATGTAGACCGGAACCGCGATCCAGAATTGCGCCAGAAGAATCGGCGTGACGTTGGGGATCAGATGCCTCGACAGCAATCGCCACGGGCGGCATCCTTGAGCCTGGGCGATGAACATGAAATCGGATGTCTTGATTTCGCGAACCGCAGCGCGAACTACGCGAGCCGGCGCGGCCCATCCGAGCGCGCCCAAAAGGGCAAAGGTGATGGTCACCGACGCAATCGGCGAAACGTTAAGCGGCAACGCAGCGCGCACAATCAGCAACAAGAACAACCACGGCAGTGAGAGAAACAAATCCGCGGCTGAAACGATTGCCACTTCTGCAAACCCTCCGGCCCAGCCCGCCAATCCGCCAAGCAACGCCGCCGCAGCGCAGGAAAAAACCGCAGCCGCCGGAGCGAGGAGCAACGAAACTCGCGTTCCATACGCGAGCCGGGCCAGACGATCGCGTCCCAGCGCGTCGGTTCCTAAAGGAAACTTTGCCGACGGCGGAGCATCCGGCGCTTCGCGAAACTGCGTGTCGTACGATGTGGCCCGCCACAGCTCCGGAGTAAGTGCTGCCAGCGAGATCGCCGCCAGAAAGACGATGGCCGAGATTCGCACGATGCTCAAGACTCGACCTCCGGCCGCGCAACCGCTTCCGACAGAGCCGTGCACGCCGCCACCGCGATGGCGACCAGCATCGTGACATTCACCAACAGCGGAAGATCCCGCGCCATCGCGGCCCGCCACGCGAGCTTGCCGAGTCCGGGCACGTCGCAAATCGCCTCCACCGGAATCGCCGCTCCGATCGCGATGCTCACCGAAGCGGCTGCCAACGCAATGATCTGCGGACCGGCGGAAGGCAAGACGTGCGCCCAAAAAATCCGAGTCTCGGCCACGCCTCGCGCCCGCGCCATCTCGACATGCGTTGCATCATACGCCTGCCGCAACAGATTCTTCGAGAATTGAAAAATCCGAGGGGCAAGAACCAGAATCAGCACGGTACTCGAAGCCGCTCCCGCGAGCACGCACAAATAAGCGATCAGCGCGGCCGGCAAACTCAGCAGCAATCCCGCACCGGTCGCGGACACGGCATCGAAGACTGGAGCTCTTCGCAGCCGCCCCGCCGGAATCGCAAACGCGAACCCGAGCAGCCATCCGCCCGCCAGCCCGACCGCCAGTTCCCGCAGCGTCGCCGGCGCGCGATCCGCAATCAGCGCGGCGATCGGCGCCATATTCGATTCAGAAAATCCCAGGTCGCCCTTGGTGAGCCCCTTCAGGTACTGAACCAGATTTGCTCCCAGGTTCTCTTTTTTCGCGCGCATCGCGGCCAGGCTCTCCTCGCCGGCCTTGAAATTCAACTCCCGCTCGTCGACGGTCGCGCCCGGCGAATATCGAACCAGCAGCGCACAAATCAAGCCGGAGGCGAGAACGATCGCCGCCATTCTCCCTACGTGCTTGACCACCCCCCGCATTCCCTAACTATCGGCCGCGCCTTAGGCACGGGACACGGGACGAAAGTGCTACAGCGGTTTCAGCGAGCGGCGTAGTGTGAAACCCCGATGGACCATTTAGGCTGCTTTACCCAATAATCGGGTGTAAGGACGCAATAGGACCAGTCGACGTTGATCGATGCGCCACCCTTGTGAAACCCGCGAATTTATTGGCACTCCCGCCGTCTTCGCGAGTGCTCCGATGTCGCGTCTGCTCGGCCAGGTGGAAAAAGTCGCTGCCACGGACGCCACCGTTCTCATTCACGGAGAAAGCGGATCGGGCAAGGAAGTGATCGCGCGGGCGGTGCATCACTACTCGGCGCGATCGTCGCAATCCTGGGTCGACGTGAACTGCGCGGCGCTTCCGGAAAATCTTCTCGAAAGCGAGCTGTTCGGCTACGAGAAAGGCGCGTTCAGCGGAGCCGATTCGGCCAAAGCGGGCCTGTTCGAGCTCGCGAATCGGGGGACGCTGTTTCTCGACGAGATCGGCGACCTCGATCTGCGCATGCAGGTGAAGTTGCTGCGCGTGCTCGACGGTTCCAGCTACTATCGCGTCGGGGGATTGAAGAAGGTTTCCGTCGACGTGCGCCTGATTGCCGCCACCAACCAGGATCTGAAGATCGCCGTCCAGGAAGGACGCTTCCGCTCCGATCTTTATCATCGGTTGTGTCAGATCCGGCTCTCCGTGCCGCCATTGCGGGAGCGCACGGAAGACATTCTTCCGCTCGCGGAGTTCTACCTCAAGAGCCAAAACAAACGCAATCCGGGAGAATTAAGATTTTCGGACGAAGTGGTAGCGCTTCTCCGGGCATATCCGTGGCCTGGAAATGTCCGCGAGCTGCGCAATGTGGTCATTCGCGCCGCGGTATTTGCCTCGAGCCCGGTAATCGTTCCCGAAGATTTGCCGGAGGAATTCACGCACGGAACTCTCACTTCGGATCTGAAGACGCTCGCCGCGCTGCCGGAGCTGGAACGGAACGCCATAGCCAGGGCGCTCGAAGAATCGCGAGGTCATCAACAGAGAGCCGCGACCAAATTGGGGATTTCGAAGCGCACGCTACAACGCAAGATCAAATCGTACGGCCTGGTCCCCGAGCGCACGGTATCGATTGCGGGATGATGATGTTATTCAACGCGGATCGACGAAAACAACGAGATCGCCGCGGTGAGACCCGAGCGGCCGCGGCAGGCCGCGTTCGGATCTCGTTCGAAAATCCCGCACCGACGGTCGTGGATGCGGAATGGGTCGAAAGCAGCGCCACCGGTTTTCGCGTAGTGCACGATTCGCAAGCCCTGGAACCGGGCCTCGAGGTTTCCTACGAAAGCGCCCTTCGCTCCGGCCGGGCTCGCCTGGTTTGGACCCACGTGCTCGACGGACGGCGTATCAGCGGTTTTGTTGCCATCGCGTAATTCAGCGAACCGGCTGAATCGAACGATCGGATCCCGCCAGTCTTTCGATTGCGAACAGCAGCGGCTTGGGAAGGGCGATACCCGCGAGCGCGGCGGCGCCCATTTCCCAGTTTCGGGTATCGCGCAGGAACGCGGACGGCGACAGCGAATAGCTCAGCTTAATCAAATGGAGCGCGTCCGCGAACTCGCCGTTCTCATACGCCAGGGAAGCGAAATAACGATGCATGTTGCTGGACGCCAGCGGCTTTACCGCGGCCGTTTGCTCCGGCGCGCGCAGCTGAATTGAGGTGAACACTTGATGCCATCCGTCACGCATCCGGCGCCAGTCTCGCGTTCGCTGTCCGTCGTGACGCCGGTACAGGCTTAGGACCCGCGGAATCGCGTGGAGATTGTTAGGGCGCAACAACGCGACCCGAAGCAGAAACTCCACGTCGACGCAGCGCACTGGGCGGCCGGAGTTTCGCCCGAATCAGAGTTTCCACCCGCGTCCGGACGACGGGATCGGACGCGATCGCGCGCGGGACCGCCGCTCCGTACGCGTGGCGGCCGAATAGCAAGACCGGAGCATGAAGAAAACGACGGCGAGCTCACTGGTCGTGCGATTTCCCCGGCCAATGCCTGCGCACCACATCGATGAAGGGTCCGGCGATCCGGCGGGTCCGGGACGCGATGCGCAAAGGGCGCTTCAACTCCGAATGCTCCCGGGATACGTAGTATCGGTTGAGTCCATCGTCGGCACAGAACTCGTAATCGGAGCCGTTAAGAATTTTCTCGCAAGCCATGTAAGCTGGCGCTTCACTTAACGGTTCGAGGGCTTCGATGGTGACAATCCAGGGACGGTAACGCCCGAAGTCGCAACCCTCCAGAACCGCCGGTTCCGCTCCTTCGACATCGACCTTCAGAAAATGGATCTCGCCGGCGACGTGCTCCGCACAAACGTCGTCTAGCCGGCGGGTGGGAACTGAATAAGACCGGAACGCAAATCCGTTCTGCCTATGCCTTTCGACGTGACGCGCGACCACGGTCGAAAGGCCGGTCTCGGGAACTTCGTGAAGAACCGTCTCGCCCGACGATGCGCCGGCGCAAAGACGTAAATTGATATCGCCGGGGCGGTGTTTGACCAGCATGTCAAACCAATGCTGCACCGGCTCAATATTGAGTCCGCGCCAGCCGAGATCATGGAACAGCTTGGTGACGGAAAGCGCCACGGGATGATGGGCGCCGACGTCGATGTAAAAACCGCGGCGCACGTCTCTGAGCGCGCAGTAGAGGATCAAGTCCTCCTGCACCTGCGCATACGATCTCATTGCACTATTTCCAACGAAAAAACCTATCTCGTGCTGTCTCTGGGATTAGAATCTTCAAAACACGAGGAGTTTCGCACGAATCAGAGTTTCCACCCGCTTCCAGACGACGGGATCGGATTCGATCTCGATATGCGGCTTCATGAACATCCGGGCATACCACGGATATCCTTCACAGGGCAGCGGCTTGGTCTTGTAATTGAACTGAAAGTTGCCTAAAATCCGTGTCCGTGCAGCATCCGTGGCTCGGATGCGAGATCGGCCATGGAGGAATCCGTCGGATTGGTAGAAATTCACGGCTTGCGTCACATTCGCCGGGATCCAAGCATCGTCTTCGCCCGGTTTTCGTACGCTGTCCACCTGTACCGTCAGCAGAACGCGTATCCCGTCCCGTGCCAGTGCTCGCGCAAGGGTGACCGTCTCGGAAGCGCCCCAACTATGCCCGTAAATGACGATGCGGGCATTGTTCTTCTCTTCGGCGGATAAAGTCCCGTCCTGATCCGTATCGAGCAGGCGCAGGACTTCCTCGCGCGCCTGCCGGCCATGGCGATTCTCGAACATTCTGACTTCGAGACCGGACGGAAATTCGGCGCTGAGACGGCGCGCGAGCAGCACCTCGTTATGGATCTGGTTCTCGTGTCCCACGAAACCGCCGACGAATCCGATCACAATCGCGCGCGCGGAAAACACCGCCCCGTAGGCGCTGGCGGTCGAGAAGCAAAACAGGAATGTAAAGAAAACAGCGGCTCGCATCGAAGTACAACACTGGGTGGGTCGCGAGGGCCCACTCCTGAAGGATTGTACCACCGATGGCAGCGAGTTATCGCACCGTCGCTACTTGGTCAGGCTCGGTGCCATTAGATTGCAGCTCCATAGCGACACTGTCGGGTGTCAATGGGGCCCGGCCCTCCTTAGCGGCGAGCCGTCGCGGATCGAAATGCGACTCCTCAACCAGGGCATACGCCAACCCGCCACCGACCACCGGATGCAGCACCGCCAGCGGCGCCAGCGGCAATACATATCTCTTCGACTTGACGATCGATTCGAGAACGCCGCGGACCGCCGTGCTGCGCGGCATGGTTCCCGGTACCTGAGGGATCACGAAGATGGAAAACTGAAGGTTGGGATGCTTTTGTCCATAGCGCACCAGACACTTCGCGGCCTGCTTCGGCGTCATGATTCCCAGATCCGCGTTAAAATTTCGGCGCACGGCTCGCGGATAGTAGAAATTGATCACCTGCCGCGCGAAGTCCGCGCAGTTCCGAAACAGCAAATGAAAACGATTCCGGTTCGGACGGGAGTTGAACGTCTGAATAAGCTCGTCGTCCTGCTCCTGCGTGGTCTGGATCCCGAACGTGTAAATCGTCCGATCGTACGCTTCGCCCACCAATTGAGTCCAATCTCCCGGCGGCATGCTCCCGTCGATTCCATCCGGGACGAGTTCCCTCAAATGGGCGCGCCGGTACGTGTCGCGAAGGGAAGCCGCCTGCTCGGGATTTGCCGACATCGGAACCTGATCCGGCTGCTCCACCGCATACAAATACGCGATCAGTGGGATCGCGATCCAATCATATCCGCCGACCCGGTGATACCGGCTGATCACGGCGCCCAGCTCGCCCGGATCGCACCGGCGCAACGACACGGGTGTTTCGGCGCACACGCGGGATAGATACAAAGCCGCGTGTCCGGTCGGATTCATGCCGCCAAAGGTTCCATACGGCTCCTCGAGAAGCAACGCGACATCCGCGCGTGCAATTGCAGCGCCCAGTGGCAACCACGCAAGCCGTAGCGCAAAACTCATTCGGACCCGCATACCAACATGGACGGAGCACGTCAGCCGCCGGATACATTCCGTTGATTCAAACGGCGATCTTCGAGCCAGAGACTAAAATTTCCTCCGAGTCTGCAATTTTTGCAGATTTCATGAGAGTGCCTTAATGTTGCGGACGCGCGAGCCGAGTCGGCCGCAGTTTCGAAAAAAAACCGCGCGTAGGCTTTACAAGCATACCCCCGCCGGTATAGCATGTCTAAGGGCAGCCGGTTTCGGCGTGGCCCCGGATAGTGCAGGAAAGGAGGCTTATGTTTTCTGACGGCAGTACTCGCTCGCGCGAATGCCAAATCGATCAGGAGTCAACGGAGCCTCCCTCTTTGCCGGCTCTCGTGCCTCCGGTTCGATAGCGTTCGCTCTCCGCGCTCATACAGAAGATTTCGATCCATTCTGCCGATTGAGAAGACGCGGCGTTTCTGTTGGCGCGAATGGTCCACTTGCAGATCACAATTTAAGGAAAGGAGGGAAGGCCGATGCGGGTCACGATGTTGAAGGCGGCTAGAACCGTGGCACTGGGGATTCTGAGAATCCTGGCAGTGCGATTGCCAATGGCCACAGTCCATGGGATTGGCGCCCGTTAAAAAAATGGAAGCTCTTCAGGGAACCTCCGAACAAGTCCGGCCAGGCGATAGGGTAGTGAATTCCTCGTCAGGCCGGATTCCTCAATTAGCGTGAGCTACATCGCAGACGGCCATTTCCAGTTCCGGATTTCAGGCTTGTCCTGACCTTCGGCGTACGCGTACGCGATGCTTTCGATAATCTGCGCCTTCAGCCATTCCTTGAGTTGCGCGCCGGGACCCTGCAGCTTCGGCACGCGATCAATCACGTCGATGGCGAGATTAAACCGGTCAACCTGATTCCGGATGGCCAATTCCAGAGGAGTATTGATATTGCCCTTCTCCTTATACCCACGCACGTGAATATTGACGTGATTGGTCCTGCGATACGTGAACTTGTGAATCAGCCACGGATATCCGTGAAAGTTGAAGATCACGGGTTTGTCCTGGGTGAAGAGTGAATCGAAGTCCCGATCGGAAAGACCGTGCGGATGCTCCGATTCCGGCTGAAGCCGGTACAGGTCCACAACGTTGACGAAACGAATCTTCAGATCTGGGAATTTTTCGCGCAGGATGGCGACGGCAGCCAGGGCCTCCTGCGTCAGGATGTCGCCTGCGCTCGCCACTACCACGTCCGGTTCCACGCCGGCATCGCTGCTGGCCCACTCCCAAATGCCGATGCCTTTGGTGCAATGAATGACAGCGGCATCCATGTCGAGATAAGCCAGGTGCGGTTGTTTATCGGCGACGATCACGTTCACATAGTCTTTGCTGCGCAGGCAGTGATCGGCCACGCTGAGCAGGCAGTTCGCGTCCGGTGGAAGATAGATGCGCGTGATCAGCGGGCTCTTGTTGCTGACCACATCCAGAAAACCGGGGTCCTGATGCGTGAACCCGTTATGATCCTGCCGCCAGACTAACGACGAGATCAGGATGTTCAATGAAGAGATCGGAGCCCGCCAGTCGAGCTCCAGCTTCGACTTTTCAAGCCACTTCGCATGCTGGTTGTACATCGAGTCGATGATATGGACGAACGCTTCATAAGTATTAAAGAGTCCGTGGCGTCCCGTCAGGACGTAGCCCTCGAGCCATCCTTCAAGCGTATGCTCGCTGAGCATCTCCATCACCCGGCCATCGGGCGCGATATCGGTCCCGTCGGCGTCCTCAGGCTTGATCGCGGCCAGCCAGGTCTTGAGGCTGGCTTGGTAGACATCTTGAAGTCGATTGGACGCGTTCTCGTCCGGGCTGAACATACGAAAACTGTGCATGTTGTTCCGCATGATGTCGCGAAGAAATTTGCCCAGTGTTTCCGTCGGGGAAACCTCTTTTGATCCGGGATGGTCGACGGAAACTGCGTAGTGGCAGAAATCCGGCATGTCGAGAGCCTTGCGCAGCTTCCCGCCGTTGGCATGCGGATTGGCACTCATGCGGCGATCGCCCGTGGGCGGCAAACTTCGCAATTCCGGAATCAACGTGCCATTTTCATTGAACAGCTCCTCGGGCTTATAACTCCGCATCCACTGCTCGACAATCTTCAGGTGTTCGGGATTCGTTTGCACGTCGAGCACCGGCACCTGGTGGGCCCGCCAGAAATTCTCGACCTTGTGACCGTCGACTTCTTTCGGTCCGGTCCATCCCTTCGGTGACCGAAGCACGATCATCGGCCAGCGTGGCCGGTCTGGCTTGCCCGTGCGGCGAGCTTCGGCCTGAATCGCGCGGATCTGCTCGACGCAGGCGTCCACCGTTTCCGCCATTTTCTGATGCATCGATTCGGGGTGGTCGCCTTCAACCAAATGCGGCGTCCATCCATTGCCTCTCAGAAGACTTTCCAGCTCTTCCGGCTCGATGCGGGCCAGCAAAGTTGGGTTAGCGATTTTGTATCCATTCAAGTGCAGGATCGGCAATACCGCGCCATCGCGAATCGGGTTCAGAAATTTGTTCGAATGCCACGACGTCGCCAGAGGACCCGTTTCGGCTTCGCCATCGCCGACCACCACGCTCACGATCAACTCGGGATTGTCGAACGCGGCCCCGAAACCGTGCGACAAGCTGTAGCCCAGCTCGCCGCCTTCATGAATCGACCCGGGGACCTCCGGCGTACAGTGGCTGCCGAGCTGGCCGGGAAAAGAGAACGCGCGGAACAGCTTCAGTATCCCGGCTTCGTCCTGGCTCTTTTCCGGATAAATCTCCGAATAAGTCCCCTCCAGGTAACAGTTCGAGATCACCGCCGGAGCCCCATGGCCAGGCCCGGAGATGTATATCATGTCGAGATCGTATTTGCGGATCGCCCGATTCAGGTGGACCCAGACAAACGTCTGGCCCGGATCGGAGCCCCAATGCCCCAGCAGCCGGTTTTTGAAATGCTCCGGGCGCAGCGGCTGCCTGAGAAGAGCATTGTCTCGCAGATAAATCATCCCGGCGCAAAGATAATTGCATGCGCGCCAATACGCGTCGATATGGCGAAGTTCTTCGGCGGAAAGCGTGTCTTGGCATTCGCGATTCTGTGCGGATATCATGAAGATCGCGCTCCTATCTGATCTGAGCTTGGCACAGATCTGGTTTTCGAAGTGTGACAAATTTATAAAGTTCCGTGCCCGATCTTTCGACCCTCGTCATCAACACGGGATCCTCGACGCTCAAGTGCGGCGTGTACGTGGGACGCGATGGCGACGAGCAGCTCCTCCTTGACGGATCGGCTGAAGGCATCGGCCGCAACAACGGCAAGATCGAGCTGAAGGACGCCAATAGCCGCGTGCTGCGATCGGAGAGCCTGAGTTTCCCGTCTCAAAGCGATGCGCTGGATCACGTCGCGAAGTGGCTGGGCGAGCTTTCGCTTGATCAGCCGTCGGCCATCGGACACCGCATCGTGCATGGAGGACCCCGCCTGGTCGTGCATCAGCGCATCACGACGGACGTGCTTCAGGAGCTAAAGGCCTGTGTTCATTTCGCGCCACTGCACATTCCCTTGGCAGTCGAACTGATCGAAAGGGCTGGGCGCGCTTACCCCGGCGTCCCGCAATTCGCGTGTTTCGATACCGCGTTCCATCAAAGCATGCCCGAAGTAGCAGCCCGCTTCGCGCTTCCACGCGACTTATTTGAACAAGGAATCCGCCGGTATGGATTCCACGGACTATCCTACGAATCGATCGTGCGTCAAATAGGCGAAAATCTCCCGAGCCGGACCGTGATCGCTCACCTTGGCAGCGGCGCCAGCCTCGCCGCAGTGAAAGACGGTCGCTCCGTGGATACCTCGATGGGCCTGGCGCCCACTGGCGGAATCCCAATGGCCACCCGCAGCGGCGATCTGGACCCCGGTATACTCCTCTATCTGCTGCGCGTGAAACAGATGAACGCAGACTCGCTGGAAAGTCTGCTGAATCACGATTCCGGCTTGACTGCGCTCTCCGGCGGAAAACAAGACATGCGCGATCTTGAAGCCGCGGCCGATTCCGGCGACCGGCAGGCGCAGTTCGCAATTGAAGTTTTTTGCGGGGCCATTCGCAAGACCATCGCAGCCTATGCCGCGGTGCTCGGCGGGCTCGACTTGCTGGTGTTCGCGGGAGGTATCGGCGAACATAGCGATCGAATCCGGAAAATCGTTTGCGACGGGCTACATTTTCTGGACATTTCGCTTGACCAAGATGCCAATCGGCGGCACAGCCGCAGGATCTCGGCGCAGCATAGCCAGGTACGCGTCGATATCGTTCCCAGCCAGGAAGATCGCCAGATCGCCCGTCACTGCCGGGCTTTGTTGCGTTAAGTAAACTCGAGTTTATACTTCGTGGAAGCTAAGGCGTAAAGCCGCCTCCAGACCAGACGGTTGATGGTGACCACCATCGCGCTGATAACCACGGTTGCTCCTAGTAACACTGGAAAGTTGCCGGCGTCGGTGGCCCGGCTGATCACGGCTCCGAGCCCTGTGATCGAAAATGTCTGGCCGCGAAAGCGAAAATATTCGGCGATAATGCTCGCGTTCCACGCTCCGCCGGATGCGGTAACGAAGCCGGTGACTAAATAGGGAAAAATAGCGGGAAGGATCAATTTCCGCCAGCGCTCCACGTTACTCAAATGAAATACCGCGCATACTTCTTTCAGATCCGCCGGGATGGCACTAGCTCCCGCAATCACGTTGAACAGGATGTACCATTGTGTTCCCAGCAGCAGCAATACGATTGAAGCGATTCCCATTCCGCCGCCCAGTTGAATTAACAGCAGCAGCACGATCGGAAATAAAGCCGGCGCAGGTATGGACGCCGCAATCTGAGCGATCGGTTGCGCAATCGCTGCAAGCTTCGGCTTTACTCCGATATAGACTCCCACCGGAATGGTCCAAAGCCCGGCCAGTATAAGAGTAAGCTCGACGCGAAGAAATGTAGCCCCCGCCCCCAGCAATATATCATGCAACTCCGATCGCGAAATGGCGGTTAGCATGGCGCCCATCTTGGCGATAGCGAGTAAGATCCCCGCCAGCGCAATGATGAACATAACCCGCGACGCCCATTTCATGGAAGGCCGGTTCTCAGAAGCAACACGGGCGTTCGAATGAGTCCGCGCGAAGTGCAGCGTCAAAGCCTCGCGGGCCGGGGCAACGGATCGTCGCGAGGCCCACGACAATAACTTCGAGCGGCGCAGGAACATAAGCACCGGCGAGCTGGGGACTTCGGAAGCTTCCACCTGTTCAAACTTGAACTTCTCGCTCCACGCGATGATCGGACGCCAGACAATCTGATCAATCAGCACGATCACCGCGATCATTACGATTAGTCCCCAGACGATGGATCGAGTAGCTCCGGCATTGGACGCCGACTGCAAGTACGAACCCAGACCGGGAAGCCTTAAATCACGAGTCCCCAGCACGAACATTTCGCACACCATCAGCGAAAACCAGCCGCCTGCCAGCGACATCATGGAGTTCCAGACCAGCCCGATCACCATATTCGGCAGCTCCAACTGGATAAATCTCTGCCACCAGCTCAGTCCATACAATTGGGCGGCTTCCAACATTTCGCCGGGGATATTCTTTAAAGACGAATACACGCTGAACGCCATATTCCAGACTTGGCCCGTAAAAATCAACAAAATAGATCCCAACTCCAATCCGAACTGGGTGGTC
>Ga0209415_10016524_pt1 | contig 11852 bp, 7 predicted proteins | sample PeaSoiSIISIP2007_FD_187696 | JGI IMG/M metagenome (GOLD analysis project Ga0209415, IMG submission 187696) | Peat soil microbial communities from Weissenstadt, Germany - SII-SIP-2007 (SPAdes) (version 2) | ecosystem: Environmental > Terrestrial > Soil > Wetlands > Peat | place: Germany... | reverse complement strand
TACACCGCGCAAATCCTGAGCCGTGCCAGGGAAGCGGTCTTCATGTTGCTCAAGGTATTCCAGGACCGGGTCACGCTGGGCCAGGCAGCCGCCAAACAGGCGGCGGTGGCCATACGGCGTGCCATCTCAGAGCGTGGCCATGCCCGCATAATCGCCGCGACGGCTGCGTCGCAACTGGAATTTCTGGATGCTTTGACCAAGGCGCCGGACATCGACTGGCCCAAAGTAGAAGCTTTTCATCTCGACGAATACATCGGACTGCCGGTCTCGCATCCAGGAAGTTTTCGTAAGATGCTGCTGGAACAACTCGTGCGGAAAACCGGAATCGCCAATTATCACTTGCTCGATGGCGATGCCGCCGATCCGCTGGAGGTGGTGCGGCGCGTCGGGAAAGACCTGGCGTCCAAGCCCGTGGATATCGCGTTTCTTGGCATTGGCGAGAACGGGCACATCGCCTTCAACGACCCGCCCGCCGATTTTCAGACCGAGGAACCGTACATCATCGTGAACCTGGATGAAGCCTGCCGCCAGCAGCAAGTAGGTGAGGCATGGTTCGCCGACATCTCACAAGTGCCGAAGCAAGCCATCTCCATGTCGGCCCGCCAAATTCTCAAAGCCAGGGAAATTCTCGCGGTTGTGCCCGGAAGCCGCAAGGCTCAGGCCGTGAAGGCCTGCTTTGAGGGCCCGATCAGCCCCTTGGCGCCGGCGTCAATTCTGCGTCGGCATCCGAATGCCACTGTCTATCTCGACAAGGACTCCGCTTCTCTGCTAGGTCCCGCCCTTACGGAATTTCGCTAGACAACGAATTGCTAGACAATGACTCGCTAGACAACGACTCGCACTTCATCGCTACTTCTTAGCGTCAAAACAAGTACTTCACCCCGAACTGCAGGATGCGCGCGGCCCTGGCGGAGGTCACCAATCCGAACTGGCTGGAGTTAATTTCGCCGGTTGGATTCGAGAACTGGGCGTGGTTGAACACATTGAACGCTTCCATGCGAAACTGAATCTGCTGCGATTCAGTGATCTTCGTGTTCTTCGCCAGTGCCATGTCGAAGTTGTTGAGTCCCGGCCCGTGAAAAAAGCGCCGGCGGGAATTCCCAAACTGTCCCACCAACTCGTTGTTGAACAGCGAAGTATTGAAATACAGATTCCCGTGGCGCGGGTTGGTATCGGCCAGCACCTTGCCGCTCGTGTAGTTCGGGACGTCGACCGGCACTGCGTTCGCGCCGATCAATGCGTTATCGTCATTCTCCGTCAGAGTGATCGGCAACCCCGTGGCGAAATTGGTGATGCCGCTGAGGCTCCAGCCCCCGATCACCCATCTGGTCCACCCTGCGCCGGCAAGCTTGCCGAAGGGCAGCAGCCAGTTATAGCTGAATACGAAATTGTGGGTCACATCGAAGTTGCACAGGCTGATGCTCAGGCGGGGATTGAACGGGTACGTGGAGTCCTGCAGGCCGGAAGCATTGTCGATGCACTTGCTGTAAGTGTAGCCGGCGAGGAGGTTCAGCGATCCCGTGTTGTGGCTGACACTCATCTGCAGCGAGTTATAGCGCGAGTTGGCAACCGTGGAGACGTAGGGATTAGTATCAAAGAGTGGCCCAAGCGGCCTGGTGCTCAAGAAAGTTTGTCCGGCGTACGGCGACGTTCCTGGCAGCGTAATCCAGGAAGTCCCCGCTGGCGGCGTCTCACTGTATTGGCCACAAGGCGGAGCAGTGCTTGAGGGATCGAGATTGGCTTGATCGCCCAGGTATAGACACAGTGCCGGATTCGCCGGGTTTGCCTCGATCGAAGTCACCAGGCGGTGCCCTTGATTCCCAACATAGCTGGCGGTGACGACTGTGTTCGCGCCCACCTGGCGTTGCAGCGAGAATTCATAGTGTTCGGAATAAGGCAGCTTGTTCCTGTGATCGAAAGAGAATCCGTAGGAGATCGGCTCGACTCCAGACCAGTTGAAGGTTGAGTCCGGGTTCCTTGCCGAAGCGTTGGTGGGAGGAAACGTGAACGGGAACCGCGGGATAGTTGTCCACGTCCGTTGACCAGTGCTGCGGACGGTATACGGCGCTTCCAGCAGCGGAGGCTGGGCACTTCCGTAGTATAGCCCGTAGGGCGGATCTCCCACTTCCAGGAATTGCGACAGATCCTCCACCGATGTGTAGTACAACCCGCCGCCCACGCGAATACTTGTCTTTCCCGGTCCGCCAAACAGCTTGCCCAGAATCCCAGAAGAACTACTGGGAGAATAAGCCAAGCCCAGCCGTGGAGAAAAATTGTGCCATTGGGTGGGCGCTAGAGTGCGGGGCACGCCCGGATCGCCGGGAACGACCCATCCTGTAGGTGCGCCGGGGAACACCACCGATTGCTCTCCGGGAATGATGGTTTCAATCTTGTTCTGCGTGTCGTACCAGGGCATGCTGGCTTCCCAGCGGAGCCCGTAGTTCAACACCAGGTTGGTGGTGGCTCGCCAGCTATCCTGGCCATACAACGCATAGTACTTGCTGCGCGAATCCAGGATCTGCGGGCTGGCCTGCGTCAGATTGTCCGGAGCCCCGATCAGAAAATCCGCAAAATCGATTCCCGTCTCATTGCCCGTGAAAGAGTATTGCCCGTTTTCTGCCGCCAGGTTCCTTTCGTTAATCTGGTCGTAGTGGAATTGCCCACCGAACTGGAAGGTGTGCGTTCCGACGACTTTGGTGAAATTGTCCAGCACCTGGAACGAGTTGTTGTATTGCCCAGTGCTCACCTGCGGAACGCCGATGTTGAAGTTATTGAACGTGATGTACGGTACGCCTTCCAACTTCGGAGCGATCGGGCTAATCCCGCCCAATGGGTTGCTCCAAGGAGTCACGAATCCCAAGGCAGCCAGGCTGTAATTCTGCCCTACGCCCCCCTGTGGTTCGGTGAGGGCAATGGTGTTTCGTACGAAACTGAGTCGCAATTCGTTCACCGACGTCGCGCCCAGGTTCTTGGTGTCGCCGAGATTCAGAAGTTGTGCCCTGCCGGCCGTGGTGGCGTTATAGGCAAAAGTGGATGCGGGAATGTTGGCTCCGCCATTCGGATACGGGGAGTTCAGCAAATAGTCGTCCAGGAAGTAGTAGCCGAACAATGTGCCAAAGCGCGTATTCTGATCGATCCGGACGCCACCCTTGTCGTCGCGCAATTTCGCCGAGTATTGCGATGACGCATAATTGAAATTAGGGTTGTTGGTTACATTCGGCTGCGGAATGAGGCCGAGATTCAGCATGCTGATCGCTACTGGGGACCATGCCGTCTTGGGGATCGAGGCACCCGGGAAAACACACTGACTTTGGTCCGCGCAGCCCACAAAGTAATAGGGTTCGGTATCGAAGATCGTATTGACCGGCAAGTTCATTCTCTGGTTGAGAACCGCCGCAAAACCGGGACCGCCGACACTCCCCGTGAGTGATGCCGCCGAATCCGAGAAGTCACCGGTAAAGGTTCCCACCGACGGCAATTGCGTATTCACCGGGGAAGCCTGCGTTTGGCGCGTACCTTGATAGTCGAGGAAGAAGAAGGTCTTGTCTTTCTTGATCGGCCCACCGAACGTCCCGCCGAACTGGTTCTGCCGGAATACTGGGACGGAGCTGGAAAAATACTGAGTGGCATCTAGAGCAGTATTACGCAGGAATTCGAATCCGCTGCCGTGGAATTGGTTGGTCCCCGATTTGGTCACCACGTTGATTTGTCCGCCGCTGTAGTTCCCGTACTCGGCGTCGAAATTGTTGGTAATGATGCGCAACTCAGAGATGGAATCGAGGTTGGGAATAATCGCAGCTCCGTTGTTCTTTCCCTCCTCGACGTTCGATCCGTTGACCATGAAGCCGTTGGCCGTCTCCCGCTGGCCGTTGACGGACTGATTGCCGGAATTCAGACCGCCGCTCGGCGACCGGTCACTGATTCCCGCCGTTCCTGAATCGCCGGCACTATACGGAGACACTCCCGGTTGTAATGCCAGCAAATCTGTATAGCTCCGGCCGTTTAGCGGAACGGCCTCCATGCTCTTCCCCGTGATCACCTCTCCCATCTGTGTGCTCTGGGTCTCGACGTGGACGGCATCCGTGCGCACCTCAACTTGCTCACTGATGGCGCCGACCTGAAGACTAGCGTCCGCCCGCAGCGCCGAATTGGCGTCGATGACCAGTCCCGTTTTTCGCAAGGTTTTGAAACCTGGGTGACTGATTTCCAGGCCGTAGGTACCAATGGCAAGGGTTGGAAGATTGTAAAAACCTTTGGCGTCGGTCGTGCCTGACGTTTTCACCCCGGTCAGGGTGTCGATTGCGACCACCGAAGCGCCGGAAATGACCGCTCCTGAAGCATCGGTCACAACTCCGGAGAGACTGCCGGTGATGCTGGCCGACGCGAGCGTCTGCGCGAGAAGTACAAACGCAAGTACTGCGACAGCAGCACACAGCAGACTACGCATGGCTGATCTCCTGCCCGCAGCTCTCCCGGCCCGTCCATTTCGCCGATACGGACTTTCATTTACTGAAAAATGTGCGGCCGAGACTTGAGAATGCACGACAACGACGGGATGAGCGTGTGTACCGCAATCGTTGTGGGCATGTCAACCCTTTTTGAGGGTGACGCCCCGCTTTCGGCAACCGCAGATGAACCTCTTACTCGCCGCCTTGCGCGGCCGATTCTCGCAGATACAGGGACAGCACCGAACTGAGAGCGTGGCAGTGCGTCGTAAGCATGCCCACGTGATCTCCTGGTGTCGTCTCGACCTCGAACTCTTTTACGAGGCGCGCCCACACCGCAGTTGGGTCGTTCGGGAAGTGGCTGGTCTCGGCTCTCACGAACTTAACCCTCCCGTTGTAGAAGCGAGGACGATAGGCCCTCGACGCAGAATAATCTGCCCCCCGCATTCGCTGCGTTACCTGGGCTATCGATCCGCTCTGCAGATATCGTTGACTCTTCCCGTCGTTTTCGAGACTCTGCGATCGTCTTCTGCCCAGACCTGATTCGATCCTGCTAGCGATTCCGCGTTCAGTTCCGTGAAAAGATAAGAGGGCGCGCTGCGCCATGGACAGGTGGCGCTTGTCAGGATAAGTATCCAACAGCGCCAGCAGCGCAATCCTTTCCCCATCGGCAGATAGTCGTTGGGCTATCTCCAGCGTCGTCAGGCCCCCCAGCGAATAGCCGATAAGAAAGTACGGGCCATGCGGCTGCAATTGCCTGATCCCATCAAGATGGAACTGCGCCCGCTCTTCGATCGAGGGAAGGGGTTCGCCGATCCCGTCGATCCCTCTGTCCTGCATCCCGTAGATGGGGTGCAGGGAATCGACTTTCCCCACGAGTTCGGAGAGACCCAGCACATCACCGCCCATGCCATGCGCGATAAAAACCGGTGGGTGCTCGGTTCCAGATTTGAGCAGCACGAGCGACGGAATCCGCGGCGGGGCCGGTTCCTCGAGCAGCCCAGCCAGAGTCTCGACTGTCCGCGCCGCGCAGATCATCACCGGGGGAAAATCACGGCCGAATGCGTCTGAAATCTCAGCAAACAGGCTGACCGCAGACGAAGGAGTGCCCCCCAGATCAAAGAAATCGTCCGTGGGGCGGATGGAAGTCCGCTTCAACACGCGCTGCCAGATGGGAAGGAGCGCCTCCCTTATTGAGTACGTCGGTTTATGATTCACGCTGCACATGAGTGGTCGATTCGAAGGCTCGGTGCCAAGGTGAAATAGGTTCTCGAAATGACAGGCCTCATTCTGGTTAGAGCGCTCCTCGAAGATATTCAGTAAGTACAGAAGCGAGGTCTTCGAACTCAGCCGCGACAATGTCCAGGTGGTCTCCGGGCACAGTTTCGAGTTCGAATTCATCCGCCAAGTTACCCCAAACTGCCTTCGGATCATTGGGGAAATAAGAGTTGGACTGGGCTTTCACGAAGCTGATCTTGCCTCGATAGAACCGGGCGCGATAGCGTCCGTAGGCCGCGTACGAACTTCGCTGAACGCGCAAAATCGTCTGCGCGTACGAGAGACAAGACGTTTCTGCGGGACTCGCGTCGCCCTTGCGAACTCCGGCCAAATGCAGCCGACGTTTAAGCCCTCGAACCAAGTAGGAGATTGCTTCCCGCGCGGGCCTGTGCGTCATCTCCGAAATATGGCGTTGCACACGTCGCGCCATGAGCCGAAGGCGCGGGCCCGGTGTCAAATAGCGGGGATGCGGATACGCGTCGACCAGTACCAGCAGTGCGACTTGCTTCCCGGCTTCCACAAGTCTCTGTGCCATCTCCAGAGTGATCAGGCCCCCGAACGAGTAACCAATGAGTATGTATGGGCCAACGGGCTGGAGTTCGGTGACAGCCTCGAAGTAATCTGCGGCCATATCCTCGATCCGTTCGAACGGCTTCTCCAATCCGTCAACGCCCTTGGCCTGAAGTCCGTAGATCGAGTGGTCGGTGCGAATGTGTTTTGCTAGTGCCAGGAATCTCGCGCGGCCATCCAGTCCATGGGCAATGAAAATAGGAGTTTCCTCGCTGCCAGATTTGAGCTTCACCAGGGGCGAAAAGCGCGGCAGGACAGACTGCTCTAACAGGGCAGCGAGAGCCGCGATTGTGGTTGCATGGGTGATCGTGGCGGTTGGCAGCTCCCGCTTGAACACTTGAGCGATTTCGGCAAATAGTCGGTCGGCGAGCGGATCATTCCCGCCGAGATCATGAAACTGATCGTCCGGACCGATGTCCGTCCGTTGCAGCACGCGTTGCCAAATCTCCGTGAGCGCCTCGATGGTCGCGGCGCAAGGAGCGTGAGACTCAAGACTATGCAAGGTTTCGTCCGTCATGAATGCGCGAACGCCCAGTAAAGTTCCCGACCTTGGTGTAGAGAGAATCAAAGGGCAGCGTTCGGTCGCCGATCCGAGTCATCCACTTCTCCCCCGCTTGATCGTACGCCACCCAAGCGAATCGATGCCCTCAATAATACGTGCGGGCCATAGTGCTCAGCCCTATTTCGATCGAGCCACATAACCAAAAATGGCTTTCAACTCGAGAAATTCTGCCAGCCCCGCCTCGCCCCATTCCCGCCCGTTGCCGGACTGTTTGTACCCGCCAAAGCACCCTCCGAAGTCTACCCTCGCGTTGTTAATGTGCACGTTGCCCGAGCGAATCTGCTTGGCAACCCGGCGGGCTCGTTCAATGTCCCCCGCGGTCACAAAGCCGGACAGGCCGTAGGGCGTTTCATTTGCAATGCGCACTGCGTCCTCTTCGTCCTGGTAGGAGATCATGCACAGAACCGGCCCGAAGATCTCTTCGCGCGCGATGGTCATGTCGTTTTGAACCTCCGCGAATATGGTCGGTTTCACGAAATAGCCTGTGCTCATCCCCTCGGGACGGTCCGGTCCACCCGCAATCAACCGCGCTCCTTCCGCTATTCCCACATGAATCAGGCGCTGCACCTTGTCGAATTGTGCCTGGCTGGCCAGCGGACCAATGTGATTGCCCTCGGAAAGAGGGTCGCCGACCCTCGTGGCTTCGGCGGTTTTTTTTGCCGCCGCAATCGCTTGCGCCATCTTGGAGCGGGATACGAGCATCCGCGTGGGAGCGTTGCAGGACTGACCCGTATTGCGAAAGCACGCCTGCACACCCTCTTTGACGGCAGTGTCGAGATCGGCGTCATCCAGAATGATGTGGGCGGATTTGCCGCCGAGTTCCTGCGTTACCCGTTTGACCGTCGGAGCCGCCGCCAGAGCTACAGCTACGCCCGCCCGCGTGGACCCAGTGAACGAAACCATCGCCACGTCGCGATGTGCAGAAATCGCGGCTCCAACCGTAGGCCCGTCCCCGTTTACCAGATTGAAAACTCCGGCCGGAACTCCCGCCTGATCGAGGATCTGCGCAAACAGATACGCGGACAGTGGCGCCATCTCACTCGGTTTCAGCACCACCGTGCATCCCGCCGCAAGGGCGGGCGCGACCTTGGCGGCAATCTGATTCATCGGCCAGTTCCATGGAGTAATCAACCCACACACCCCAATTGGCTCTTTGCGCATGAGGGTCGAGCCCTTGAGATCCTCGAACTGGAAGTGTTCCAGCACCTTGACGATCTCGAACAAATGTCCCAACCCGGCCGCCACTTGCGCCGCTCGAGATAGCGAGAGCGGGCATCCCATTTCCAGCGAAATGGTCTCTGCCATCTCCTCGGACTTAGCTTTGTAGATCTCAATCACACGCTGCAACAGCGCCACGCGCTCCTGCACGGTGGTCTGCGAGTACGACTCAAAGGCCTTCTTGGCCGCTGCTACGGCTCGATCGACGTCTGCCGCAACTCCCAGAGAGATGGTTGCAATCGGCTCCTCCGTGCTGGGGTTGATGACTTCCCAGTCGCGGGCTTCGGTCGGCCTGACCCACTTCCCATCGATATAGAACTGACGGCAGTCCCGCATGTTTACGCTCCAATCGGTGCTGGGTTGAGGATCAGACGGCCCTCTTAATTTCATCTTTCATCTTACCGCGGCTTGCGAGGAACTTCGCAAGGCACGGATCCACACGGATCGTAAAGGTAGAGTAGTGTTACGGTGTACGGAGCGCCCCGACTAACCGGCGAGCGACAAATACTTTGACCAACCCGAATCCAGAATCGATTTTCAAATCGTCACCGCTCCTAATCTTGTTCTCTCTCTCTGCTCTAGGCGTCGCCATCTGGTGGCGTCCGCTCGCGTCCTGGTTCGCTTTGGCGTTGCGCGACGAACAATACACCCACATTCTGCTCGTTCTCCCCATGAGTGCGGCCTTGATCTTTCTGGAGTGGAAATCGCCCGCTGTCCCGACTCGCTTGAGTGCGACAATCGCCTCCCCCTTGCTGCTCCTGGCGTTGTCGGCAAGGGCCTTGGTCGGATGGAAAGGGCTTTCCACCACCGATGTCCAACTTTCGCTGAACATATTGGCGCTTCTGGCATGGTGGACCGCAGCTTTTATTCTGAGCTTTGGCACTGGCGCTTTCCGGCGCGCACTCGTGCCTCTCTGTTTCCTGCTCTGGATGGTTCCGCTTCCCCAGTTCATTCTGAACCCGATCGTCACCCTGTTGCAGCAAGGTTCTGCCGGGTCGGCCCATTTGCTCTTCGCGGCTGTCGGTATTCCAATCGAGCAAACCGGCATGCTCGTTCAGATTCCAGGGCTGACCATGGAGGTCGCTCCGGAGTGCAGCAGCATCCGCTCGAGCATGATGTTGTTGGTCACAACAATGTTTCTGGCCCAATTACTGTTGCGTTCTGCCTGGCGAAAGGCGGTGGTCCTTGCCGTGGCAATCCCCCTTTCCGTTGCCAAGAATGGACTCCGGATATTTGTGCTTGGCGTGCTGACCACGAAAGTCGATCCCAGTTTCCTCACCGGCCGACTCCACCGGCAAGGTGGGATCATTTACTTTCTGTTGGCGCTGTTGGCGATATTCGGGCTCCTCTGGATTTTGCGCCGCGGTGAAAACAAGAGACCACAAGTCCCCACGACCGGTTCACTGGAAGAAAAATCGATGGTTTAGATCATGTATGCCTGCCGACTTTACCGATGCGCCAGCCCAAAGGACACTGCAGCGGCCGAGCCGCCGATATTCACCATGGAAACGACTCGTTCCATTTTGTGGTGCCCTGTCTTATGGAAGAAGTAGCTGATAGCGACCACCCCAGCCGTCTCGCCCGCAAAATTCATTGCCAACCCAGCTGAACTGCGGCCGAACACTCCGACCACCGGGTTCAGTTCCTGGCCACCGCCACGCAGATTGTCCCGGGTGACAACAAAATCAGCGGCGCTGAAGGCGGCAGTCGTAGCGAACAGGAAACTGTTCTCGCGGTCCCAAAATCGATGGTCGCCAGGCGCTTCCGGCGGAGTTGTCGTTTGCACGGGCGTCATGGGGACGGGTTCAATCGTCCGAGGCGGAAGAAGCGCAAACGATACCTGTTGTTGTGCCATCCCAGGGCGGCACAATCCAAGAACTACCAGCAGAAGGGTTGTTCTCGCCTTCAAAATTGAGCTGAACCAGCGCATGGACATAACTTTAGTGTGGCCCCAACCGTGGCCATCTGTACTAGTACTAACGCATCCTCGGGCCATGGAGAATGGCCCTAACGTGCTACTAAGACATTTAGAATGATTACTTTGTGGGTGACATCGGTTACGGAAGTTACTGAGAGGGGCAAGGACAAACGGGTTGCGCAGCTCAATCTCCAGGTCGGGGGCCGACCGATTCCCAGACAAGCTCCCTGATCAGAACACTTTGCGGCACGCCTGGGTCTGCTAAGTGTGGACTCTAAGATGAATGGGAGCGCATTCGTCGGCGCGGGAAAGGGAAGGGATCAGGCAGGAGAAGCAACTAAGGTCTTCAAATCACATTAGATTAGGGCGGATGGCGAGTGTAGCTCCCAGCCCAAACCATAGGCATTACGGGGGCCTTGCACCTGCGATCCGCCCTTCTCCATCAATCAACTACGGTACCGCGACCTGCACCGGCGTCGAGAGGGTACTCTCCTGCCCGGTGGAGTTCACCGATGTGGCTGCGTAATAGTATGTGCTGCCGGCGACCACGGAACTGTCGGTGAAGGCCGTGTTCGCGTCCACAGTGGAATTGATCCTGGAATACGAGCCATTCGCGCTTGTCCCGCGATAAACGTTATAGCCGACGACGTTCGAGCTCGAATTCCACGATAGGTTAACGTTGTAAACCGGTTGTGTGCCCACGCCGGTCAGGGATTCCGTCGCCTGCGAGTTGGAGGCGTTGCTGGCAAAGGAAAGAGATCCAGACACGGTCCCGCTACTCGCCGGTGTGAACGCAACATTGAAAGACATGCTCTGCCCCGACGGGATGGTGAACGGGAGCGAAGCTCCCTGCAGAGCAAATTGAGAACTGCTGCTCGTTGCGGAAGAAACCGTCACACTGCCACCGGATGCACTCACGGTGATGGGTAGGGCATCGGTCGTACCGACCGTGACGCTGCCATAGTTCAAGGGAGCCGGGGCGATGGACAACGTGCCCACCGCACTGGTGATCCCGCTACCGGTGAGAGGAATGCTCAGCCCCGGGCCGGAAACAAATACGCTGCCGCCAGCGATCCCCGCCGATTGTGGGGTGTAGGTGACCGTCAAGGTTATGCTCTGGCCGCCTCCCAAGCTCAGAGGGACCGTCCCACTAATGGCGAACCCATTGCCCGTGGCCTGAATTCCCGAGACTTTTATCGCCCAGGATTGGGCATTCGTGATAACCAGTGGCAGGCTTGCGCTGCTTCCCATCGCCACCGGGCCAAAGGAAAGGCTCGCCGGGCTCGCCGTCAGAGACTCCTTGGTCACGCCATCGCCACCCGCCCCCACCGACAACGTGGAGTTAGATGCGTTGCTGGACAAGGTGATCGTTCCGCCGATCCATCCCTTTGTCGTAGGCGCGAAAGTTATGCTCACCTCGGCACTCTGACCCGCGGATAACACCTGCGGCAAGCTGACTCCAGACACGGAAAACGCAGAGTTGCTCACATTGATTTTCGATATCGTCACGCTGGTCAACCCTCCATTCGTGACCGTGACCATCAAAGTCTCGCTTTGACCGATATCGACATGGCCAAATCGAATATTCGAGGGTGAACTCACAAGTTGTGCGGTGCTGGCGAAGGCGCTGGCCGGTACTAAAGCGAACAGTACAAGCATCGCGCCGATGATTGGATAGTGGACGGTCGAGGAGAAGACGGAGAAATACCGAGTGAAGGACTGGGGGAGTCTCATGTCACATAGTTTGAAAGACCCGCCGCGACATGAGTAGATTCCAAAAGGTCAGCAACCCAATCGGCCGATGGGCCATAGTTCCAGCTTGGATGCCGCAAGCAAATCCTAAAGAAGAAACATCAAGACG
>Ga0209415_10016523_pt1 | contig 11852 bp, 10 predicted proteins | sample PeaSoiSIISIP2007_FD_187696 | JGI IMG/M metagenome (GOLD analysis project Ga0209415, IMG submission 187696) | Peat soil microbial communities from Weissenstadt, Germany - SII-SIP-2007 (SPAdes) (version 2) | ecosystem: Environmental > Terrestrial > Soil > Wetlands > Peat | place: Germany... | reverse complement strand
GGGGGCCGGATGACGGGAGACTGTCACGTCCGGTCCTGAGAGCGGCGGGGGGTGAGACTCCCCCCGCCGACTCACCCCGCTCACTGGCTACGACGGGGGCCGGTCCAGCGCGTTACAGATCCGGCTCAATTGGGTGCCGTTCGCCTGGTTCACCGCCAGGTCTTGCTGGTCGGGCTCGCCGGGGCTGGACGCGAGCCCAGAGGTCGTTGAAGGAGATGCTGTCGTAGAACGCGGTGCCGTCGATGACCTTGCCGTCAGCGAGCTTCATGATCCAGGCGTAGCTGTTCTGGTAGGGCTGGCCGTCGGTGGCGATCCCGCGGCCGTCCCAGATAACGATGACGGTGTCGCCGTCGGCGTAGACCGCGCGGATCGTGACCGGGCGGAATGGCTCGGACACCGTGGACCGGGCCGCGAACGGGGCCAGGACCTCATCGATGAACTGCTGCTTGCTGCGGTACTGCTTCGATGCGGCCGAGTGTCCCTCGATACGCCAGATCATGCCGGGGGCGAACACGCCGGTGATGGCACCGGTGCCCTGGCGCCAGGCATCGAAGGCCCGGCGGATGATCTCCCGGTTGGTTTCCGTGCGCGTGGCCGGGTTCTCCGGCATCTGGTTCCTCCGTCCGGGACTGGCCGTGGTTGTTACCGGCTGGTGAGCGCGTCGGTGAGCGGATCGATGCCGGCCAGGTTGGCGGCCAATTCGTCGCTGAGCTGATACCGGGCGGCCAGCCACGCGGGCGCGGAGTAGGAGACCTTCGCCTGCCCGTCGTCATCCCAGATCAGCACCTTCAGGGGCAGGTCGAGGGCGGCCAGCGGCGCGGCTGCCATCACCGGGGTGCCCGCGGCAGGGCTGCCGAAGATCACTAGCGTGGTTTGGCGCAACTGCAGCCCGGCCTGGGCCGCCTCGGCGCTCTGGTCGATCACGGCGAACAGCCGCATGCCCTTCGCAGCGATCATGCTGGTCAGGCGCGAGATAGTCGCATTGACCGGCCGGGGGCTGAGCTTGGTGATGATGCCCGACTGGCCTGCTGAATCGTCACCGGTCATGGTGATCTCCTATCTGCTGTCCTGGCCGGACTTGGCAACCCGCGGACCCGAGCCCGGCGTAGGCAAGCGAGGTGCGCAGCCAGACCAGCAGCGTGCGGTTGCTGGCCAGCGGATCCGCATTCTCGCGCCGGTGTCTGCACTCACCAGCTCCTGCGATCCGCCAGGCGATCAAGACGACACCGCTGACTGGGGTCACTGGTCGGGAATCCAGCTGCCGTGGAAGCCGAGCGGGATCCGGGCGGGCAGGTGGACCCGTGCCATTGGCTGGCTGGTGAAGTCTTGTGCGGCGAGGATGACCAGGTCGGCGGCGCCGCGGTCGGGGTTGTGGACGAAGGCCATGACGTAGCCGTCGTCCTCGGTGGCACCTGGTGCGGCCGGGGCGAAGACCGCCTCGCCGGCGGTGGCGTCGCGGCCGAACTGGTGCGCCTGCACGGTGCCGGCGGCCAGGTCGTGCTTGAGCAGGGCGTTGGCGAACGCGTCATCGGCGAAGTCGCCGCCGGGCGAGACGGTGGCCCGGCCGACGGCGCCGATGACGGCGCTGTAGCCGTAGCGGTGCGGCTGGGAGATGGCCCGGTCATCGACGCGGGGGAATTCCTGGGGGCGGTCATCAAGGCGCTGCTGGGTGACTTTCCCGGCGGCCGGGTCGATGATCCACCGGTCCAGCGTCAGGGGCCCGTGCCCCGATAGCGTGGAGACATCGTAGGCGCCTTCGTAGCGGACCAGGTCGGCCACGACCCGGCCGCCGTCGTCGTAGGCGTTGAGGGTGTGAAAGACCCAGCAGGGGTCCACCTCGAACCAGCGGACGCCGGCTGACGGGTCATCGCGGGGCAGCAGGCCGACCCGGGCCTGGTGCGCCGGGTTCCAGGTGTAGGGCAGCTTCAGCCCGGCCGATACCGCGTCCATGCTGAAGGTGACCGGCAGGTCGAGCAGGACCACGTAGGTGGCGGTGAGCGCGAAGTCGTGCATCATCGGCCCGCCGGGGGCGGGGATGTCGGTGGTCCGGCTCACCTGGCCATCGGTGCCGATGACGACGTGCTGGACATGGTCCCAGGCCCAGAAGTAAGCGATGGCATGCAATTCCCCGGTGCGCCGGTCGAGCTTGGTGTGCGCGGCGAAGCCGCCGGGCAGCGTCCCGCCGAAGTCGCACGGCCCGACGGTGTCCAGCTCACCGGATAGCTCGTAGGGCAGCGGGCCGGCCTCAACCGTGGCCAGGAAGCGCCCGGCGTGGGCGATGATGTGGGTGTTGGCGGCGAAGTCCATGTCGGCGTGCACCGGCCCGGCCGGCCATTTCTCGCCCAGTGCCTCGGCCAGCAGCCGGGACCGGACCCAGCGGTTGCGGTACCACTCGGCCTTACCGTCGCGCAGCCGCACGCCGTGCACCATGCCCGGGCCCAGGAACCAGTGCCCCTCCCAGAACCGGTAACCGGGATCCTCCAGGCCCAGCGGGTTGGGGCCGTTGCGCAGATAGCGCCCGGACAGCCCGGCCGGCACGCTGCCCGTCACCGGCAGGTCGAACGCGGTGAGCTCCTCCTCAACAGGGGCAAACGGGCCATGCAGGAAGCGGTTCTGATCAGGCATTGCTAGCTCCCTTCGAGTTAGCGGAGGCCAGCTGGCATCCCGTTCGGGCGGGTCTGCCGGGCAGGGGTCCTGCGGTAACTGTGCTTCAACGCCGGACCTGGATCTGCGGCTCTGGACGCGGCGGCACCTAGCCGGCGAAACGGTGATCCACGGCAGCGGGAAACCGGTCACGATCACCACGCGGCGACCGTCCCGCGCTGCTGGCCTGCTCACCGCGTCCATGTGCCCATCTGGCTCTCTGGGTTCTGCTCCCGCTGCGATCATCACCCGGCAGGCGGACCCGGGGAATCTGTCAAATGACTCGGCCTCGCCCCCGGCCGGTCGATGACCCGCAGTCAGATGACCGGTACGGTCCCGCCGCGATCTTCATCCTGGCCGCCGCGGTGTGGCTGATCCTGGTCACCGGGTACCAGACGCAGGGCCGCGGCGGATCCCCGCCGGTCTGCGTGCCCCCGTCCTGGCGCCGTCGTCCCGGTTGCCGCCGTCAGGCTTGGCTGGGACCGTCGCCCGGTTGCTCATCGGGGAGGGCGGCGAGCGCGTCGCGCAGCGCGGCCCGGGACGTGACGCCGAGCTTGGGAAAGATCTGGTACAGGTGGGCTCCGACGGTCCGATGCGACATGAAAAGCCGCTGGCCGATCTCCTTGTTGCTCAGGCCGGCGGCGGCCAGCATCGCGATCTCGCGTTCCTGCGGCGTGAGCGAGTCGCGTTCTCGCTGATCGGGGCGGGTTTTGGTGTGCCCGGTCGCCCGGAGCTCGCTGGCGGCCCGGGTTGCCCATGGCCTGGCGCCGAGGCGTTCGAAGATCTCAAGGGCGGCAGCCAGATGCTGCCGCGATTCCTTCGTGGCCCGGGCGCGTCGCAGCCGTTCGCCGTAAAGGAGTTGCACCCGGGCCAGGTCGAACGGAAAGTGGTCAACGCCGGGGATGGCGAGCGCTTCCTCGAACAGCCCGAGGGCGCTGCCGTCGGGCGCGGCGATCGCCTCCGCCCCTCCGGCAAGCAGGGCCAGCCGGGGCGAGATCGCCGCGATGCCGGCTTGGCGCAGGGCGGTGACGTGGGCGGCTGCCTCGGCCGTACGGCCTGTGCGGACGGCTGCTTCGACGACATCCATGACTACCCACTCCGCCAGTTGCACGTGAGAAGCTAGCGTGCCAGGCGGGCTGATCGCCGTCACCAGCTGGTATGCCTCCTCGAAGTCACCCCGGCCCGACGCCGCGAGCGCGCGGACATAACAGGAGACGGGGTAGACCAGACCCACGCCGCGTGGCACGGCCCACTGAGCCATCGAGTCGATCGCTGCTTTCGCGGCCGCCTCGTCGCCGCGCGCCGCGGCTACCGCGGCTTGCGCGAGGCGGACGCTGAAGGCGAACAGCGGGAAGCCGTGCGCGTCGCACAGCTCAATTGTCTCGTCGGAGAGCCGCAGGACCTTATCCCACTGACCCGTCCAGAACGCTTCGAAGGCGAGCAGCACCAGTGCCTGGATGGCCGAGCCGGTGACGCCGGCCTCGCGTCCTGCATGGGCCACCCGCAGAAACGCCTGCCGGCACTCCGACAGCCGGTCGACGAACCCGCACGCGAACCCCGTCTTGATGATCACAGTCGGGTCGACTTCGGCCGCGAGTGCGGCGATTGCCTTCTCGAGCTGGGGGAGCGCCGCAGCCGCGCTACGCACCGGGTCGGCGAAGGTCTTGCTGAGCAGGTCCAGGTCGGCGGGCACGTTCGGCCGGAGGCGGCCGAGCGCGTCATAGAACGGCGCCCACAGCTCCGCCCGGCCGCCGAAGAAGCAGATCAGAGTCAGGACGTTCAGTGCTTCAACGAGCACGGCGTCGCTGACCTCCTGCCCGCTCTCAATCGCCCCCACGAGCAGGCGATGAGCCGTGTCGACGTCGCCGTCGCCGTTCAGCAGGACGAAGGCGGCCGTCACCGCCGACTGCACCGACTGCTTGAACTGCGGGTCGGCCCGGTGGGCGTCAGCAAGCAGCTGCGCCGCATGGCGGAGCTGTCCGGTCACGTCAGCGCCGATGTAGGCGGCCTCGGCCAGCCGCCGGCCTCGGTCACCCCCCCGCGGGCTGAGCTCTGCGGCTCGCGTGAGCGCGGCGATGGCGCCCACCCCGTCGCCTCGCCGCAGGATGTGGTAGGCCGCCTGCTCCAGGGACTCGGCGACCTGCTCATCGGGTCCGACCGTGGCATGCGCGAGGTGCCAGGCGCGCCGGTCGGCATGATCCGCCCACAGCCCGGCCAGCTCTCGGTGCGCTTGCCGACGCTCTTCACCGGCCGCGAGCTCAACCACCGCCGACCGGATCAGCGGGTGGCGGAAGGCCGGCCGGTGAGTAGCCTCATCGACGTGCACCAGCCGTGCTTGCTCCGCCGCCCCAAGATGCTCCAGCCACGAGCCACCTGCGGCGGTCGTGTTCAGAAGGCGGAGCTCACCCGTGCCGTCCAACGCCATCAACAGCAGCAGCTGCCGAGAGGGAACCGGGAGCTCTCTGACCCGGGAGGCGAACAACGCCTGCAGCCGGCGGCCGAGCGGCAGCGCCGCCGGCAACGCCTCAAGCGCGGTCCGCTGCGCATCGCTCAGCACCGCGGGCAACTCCAAGAGCGCGAGCGGATTGCCCTGCGCCTCCGCGAGGATGCGATCGCGAACATTGGGTGCGAGCGTGGGGAAACACGCATCAACGAGACTGCCGGCCGCCGCCGCGTCCAGCGGCCGCAGCTCGAGCTCGGGAAGCCCGACACGGTCGAAGAAGCTCTCCTCCTCCGTACGCGAGGCAGCCAGAAAACCGACCCGGCTCCCCGCCACCCGGCGAGCTGCGTAGCCAAGCACCCCGGCGCTCGACCGATCCAGCCACGGCAGATCATCGACGATCAGCAGCAGCGGACGATCAATGCTCGCCCCGCGCAGCAGTGCGACCGTCGCATTTGACACGACCAGCCGGTCGGGTGGCTGACCCTCGCCCAGGCCCAGCGCCACGTTAAGCGCGTCGCGATGCGTGGCCGTCAACTCCGAGAACTCCCCGAGCACGGGAAGCAGGGCCTGGTTCAGCCCGGAAAAGCTCATCCCCGCTTCGAACTCGACGCCGCGAGCACGCAGGACTCGTATCCCCGCCTCCGAAGCCGCGTGCGCGGCCGCATCAAGAAGCAGCGTCTTGCCGGCACCGGCCTCGCCCAGCACAAGCAGGGCATCTCCATCCGTTCCGGCGCGCGCCAGGAACGCATCGATCAGCGCCAGCTCTTCACCGCGCCCGACCGGGGTACCGGCAGTACCGCGGTGCGGTGTCTGGGAGCTGATCACGGGTGGCTCCAGGCCTCGAAGGTCGCCCAACTGAACGGTAACACCTTGCTGGCCGGCGCACCGCGAGCCAGTCAGTTGACCCTGACCGCCGCTCACGGTGCGCCCAGGGATAGTCATTTGACTGATCGCTCGCTGCGCGCCCCGGGTGCAGACTTGCCGCAGTGACCGCTACCCCCGGTTAGGAGAACCCCGTGAGCGTCACCGACTACGTGATCGACATCCTGCTCATCCTGGTCATCTTCCGCCAGGTGCGCCCGCACGAGCTGACGCCCCGGGCGGCGCTGCTGCCACTTGCGCTGCTTGTCGCAGCGGGGATCATCTACCTGCGGCCGTTCACGCTCGGCGGCAACGACCTCGCCCTCATCCTCATCCTGGCCGCCGCCGGCATCGTGCTCGGGGCGCTCAGCGGCCTGGCCGACCGCATCTGGCGGGACGAGCGGCGGCGGCTGATGTTCCGCGCGGGCGCCATCTCGGTCATCACCTGGGTGGCGGGCATGGGGTTCCGGTTCTGGTTCGCCTATTACGCCTATCACTCCGGCGGTCCCGCCGTCGCCCGTTTCTCGGTCCGCCACGACATCACCGGCGCCGATATCTGGACGACCGCGCTGGTCCTGATGGCCTTCGGGCAGGTGCTGGCCCGGCTAGGCGTCCTGCAGGTCCGCCGGGTCCGCGCGGTCAGCCAGCCGGCCGACCCGCGGCAAGTGCCGGCGACCACCCCGGGAACGGATGCCAGCTGGGACACCCGCTAATCCCCCCGCAGGTCGTGACCCGGCAATCACGTGCCAAGGAGCTGCCATGACGCCCCCGTCTAGCACGGGCAGCCGCTTCCGCCGTCCCGGGAGGGATCATGAACGCTAGCACCGTCGCCGACCTGCTGCTGATCGCTGCCGCCGTGATCTGGGTCCTGGCCCGGCAGGTACAGCTGGCCCGGGTCAAGCCCCGGCTGCTGGTCTTGGCCCCGCTGGTCCTGGCCTTCTTCGGGATCCGCAGCCTGCCCGCCTCGACCTGGCGGGTGCCCGCCGATCTCGCACTGCTCGCGGTCAGCGCGGCGCTATCGCTGGGGCTGGGCGCATGGCGCGGCCAGACCATCAAGGTCTGGCGCGATGCCGACGGCACCTGGTGGCGCCAGGGATCGATGCTCACGCTGGTCCTGTGGGGCGTGCTGATCGTGGCGCGCGGCGTGCTGTACGGAGTCGATGTCGCAGTTGGCCATCGCGAAGCCTCAGACCTGGGAGCCGTGCTGGTCACGCTGGCGCTGAGCTTCGCGGCGCAGAACACTGTCACCGCGCTGCGGATGAACGCCGCGCAACCGCTGCCCTCCGGCCAGCCAGCTGAGCCAGCCGCCGACCGCAGCACGGTCATCCCGCCACCGCTCGCTGCTCATGATCGCCTCCACGCCCGCCGGCACGAACGCATCCAGGCCCGCCGGCAGGAACGGCGAGAACGCCGGGAAACGCGGGGCTAGAAGTGACACCGGGGCGGATCCGGCACCGGGGCCACCGTACGCCCCTCATCCACATCGGCGCGCACCCCAGCTCATCGCCGAAGTCATCAGGGACGTCGCCTTCCACTGCATTCCTCGGCTGGCGCCGGGCGACGCAGGCCATGGCCGCTGACCCTATGACGTAGCAGTGTGTTCTTCTTCCTCTACCTAATGCGTCGTCATCGGCTCGTATCGTGAAGGTACGCGCAGCGCCGCCCGAATGGATGATCTGTACTCATCCCGGGCGAGAACTAGAGACCCGAGCCAATAGCAAATACTCGGCGTTTCGCGCGAACTCGGTGCCCGCCAGGCCGGCCGAGTCAATCACGCTCCGTGATAGCCACCACGGAAGCGACGTTTGGCCGCCGACGACCACTCGCTGACGGGCGTCCTGCACGCATATGGCCTCGGATGTCTTCGTGATCCTGAAAGCCGGGCGGTCGGCCCGGGGTAGTCCATCACGAAAGAGCGTTGCCGTTGATCATCGATCCGTGCCCAGATAATAGGCCAATAACACCCCCGAGACCCTGCTGACGGCCCTCAACGGCCCCTGATGGTTGGGGGGGTGGGGCCGCCGTGCTCCCAATCGCTCCGAGGCCCGTTCTGAGCCCTTCCAGGGCCATGGCAAGAGCCCCGGTCCAACCCTCTCGGAGGTTCACTCTCCAGAACCGGGGCTCTTGTGCGGCCGGCGACGCTGCCAGCCGGATTAACGCGGGACTCCCAGACCGGGGGCTAGTTGAAGTCCGGACGCCCCGCAGCTACCCCTACAGGTGATTTCACCGTGGCGTCCTGCGATAGCGGGTCCGATGGGTGCCAAATTCGTGCCAGTTTTCCGGATTCCAGTTTTCCGGATTTAGGTAGGTGAGGGCGGCCACGTCCGGGGTGCTCATGGCCTGATACCGGCTGACGTATGCCTTGACAGCCTCTGCGTTGTCAGGGCGGCTCACGCAGGTGAGGGACGGATCAGGTACGGACGTAATGCCGGAGATGGAACTGCCAGCTAACGATCGGGAGCTGCGCGTGAAAATGCGAGCGATTTGCCGGATTTCTGTAGGTGAAGGGCGCACGCTATCGCGCCAGGGCCGCGTGTCAGCCGGTGTCTGCGCCGGCACGCCGGACGGACGGTTGCCCAGCAGGTCGGTCGGCAGCCTAGATGTGCCAGGGGACCTGCCGACCCTGACGGCGGATGCACAGGTCAGCGGCGAAATATACCTCTGGAGGTGATCCGGGACTGATGACAACACCGTCATCACATTCTCACCCGCGCGGGGCTGGGACGGGGGCACGTACTAAGGACGAGGCTCCGGTGCTGGCCGCGTCCGCGCACCTGACCGACCGTGACCGCGGCCTCATCCGCCTGGTGGCCGTGCACCGGGTCCTGACCACCGAACAGTTCGCCGCGCTCGGCTTCGGGAACATCACCACCGCCCGGCACCGCCTCAGCGTGCTCGTGCGGCTGGGCCTGCTGCGCCGGTTCCGGCCGCACGCGCCTATCGGGTCCGCGCCGTGGCACTACGTGCTCGGCCCGGTCGGCGCCGCCATGCTCGGCGTCGAGGACTGCAAGGAGAAACGATGGCTGCCGCACGTCCGGGCCGACCGGCAGCTCTCCCTGGAACGCTCCCTGCGGCTTTCCCACATGACCGGCCGGAACTGGTTCTTCGTCGCCCTGGTCCGGCACGCCCGCCAGCACGGCGGGGAGCTGCGCGAGTGGCTCAACGAGGCCGACACGGCCGCTCGCTACGAGAACACGGCGATCAACCGTGACGACCAGGCACGGCTGCCCCGACCGGACGGCGCAGGCACCTGGGCCGAGGACGGCAAGGAAGTGTCGTTCCTGCTGGAATACGACACCGGCACCGAGCACCTGGGCGTGCTGGTCGGCAAGCTCGATGGCTACTACGTGCTGGCTGCGGGGCTGGCCTGGTACGAGCAGGTCTGCCCGATCCTGCTGTTCTGCTTCGGCTCCCCGCGCCGCGAGCAGGCCGCCCGCCGCGCGCTGGCCGCCTCCCGCGACGCCGATGCCCTACGGATCGCCACCACCGCGATCGACCCGCGCGTCACCAGCCCAGCCGGGCCGGTCTGGCTGCCGCTGCTCGGCCACACGGGCGGCCAGGTGCGGCTGATCGACTTGGATCTGGCGTTGCCCGACGCGTGGCAGGACTACCGGGAGCAGCGGGCACGCGAACGCCGCGAGGCCGCCGAGCGTGAGCAGGCGCTGCTCCGCGCCGACGAGGACGACGAGCTTGCCCTACCAGGCACCCCGGCCAGAGAGGAGGAGTTTGGGTATTGGTCGTGACGGCTGCGCTCGGCCTGGCCGATGGGGATACAAGCGAGGCGAGGCTGCGGGTGTTCGTCTGCAACTTTTGCTCAACCGCCGAGGTGGTGCCCTGGTGCGGTCAGAATCCCAACTGCGGGCATCCCGAATGCGTTGAGGCCCTGGAGAGTTGCGCCGCCCTGCACCGGATTGATGACTGGCGCTTCCACGGGCCGGTGGGCCTCATAGAAGTCAGTCAGCGCCTATGGAACAACTACGGCGCTGCTGGCGCGCTGAAGCTGCTCGCCTAGCGTGCCCAAGTCGATGTGCACAATGAACTTTCCGGCCTCCATCACAATGCTCAGTGGGATGTCCAGCCCGGGGTTCTCGGCTGTCTCCGTGGTCCGGCCGGAAAGCATAATCTTGTCCGCGTGCTCGGCGAGGACCACCCGGACGGTTACGTTTGCGTCCTTCAGGTACGCATGGCGCTGGTCATCGTCAGCACTTTTCCACCATGACCGGAACGTCTTCCCGGTGGACACCCTTCGGATCACGGGTGGTTCCTTGGGCATAACGGAAATCCGCTCGTATTCGGCCTGGAGGACTGCCATCTTGGCATGGTAATCAGGTACGCCGCCGCGCGTGAAGTTCTGTGACGTTAGGTCGGTGATCTGGTGACCGATTTTCATCAGAATCGCGGAGTGGTCATCCCCGGCGATCACCCGCTTTTCAGTAAGCCCGCAGTCGCCTACCGCCGAAAGCAGGTTGCCGAACACCGCGTTTTCGAGAGTGTCTTTGTCCATGGAACGCGACGGCTTGCAAGTGGTCTTCGTGTACCTGCACTGGTAATAGGCGTAGTCCCGGCCGTTGCGATCTTTTGCCCCGGCCCGGTAAAGAGGCGCCCCGCAATATCCGCAGAATCCGATCCCCAGGAGCACTGAGCCTCCGGCGCGGACCCCGGATAGTTTTTTTGTACAGGCATCTAGCGCGGCCTGCAATTTCAGCCAAAGGTCGTCATCTATCAGGAGCTCGCGGCGAATGAATTCACCAGAGTCGGGGTCGATCACCCGGATTGGCGGCTTCTGGGGACCGTTCGCGTGATGGACGACATACCCCCTGGTCAGATCTGACCGGAGAATATGCTTGACCTGCGTCGTAGTCCACTTGTACCTTTTTACCGGCTTGCCGAAAAACTCATTCTGCACGTCTCTCGCGGTCGGGATGCCACGTTGAGTGAGACTCCAGGCGACGCTTCCCGGTGGCTTTCCTGACACCACGGATTCAGCCATCCAGAGGACTTCTTTTGCATACATACCATGTGGCTTCAGGTACCAGAAGGCTCCTTCCTTATACGGGATGTACCCGAACGGGAAAGGGCCGCCGCCCCAGCGCGCTTCTTCCCGGAGCACCTTCGCGGCATCTCCGCGACGTTGGCGCATGCGTTGCAGTTCCCATTCGGCGAACTGGACGAGGATTCCAGCTATGAACCTTCCCATTTGCGTGGACATGTCAATGTCCTCGGAGACGGAGACGATTTTCTTGCCATGAACTTCGCAGAACTCGTGGTAGAAGTTAGTGAAATCCAGGTGGTTGCGGAAGCCCCGGTCGAGTTTATACAGGACCAGCAGATCCCATTCGTGGAGATGGTCGAGAGTCAGCCATGGCCCCACCTTCGGGCGTTCCCTGATCGGCTTGCCGCCGCTAACGTCGAGATCTTCAGTCTCGGCTACGACAACTATGTTCTTTCGGCGGCAGTATTCTTCGATCGTTTCGGATTCGGTTGTCAGGTGCGTTGTGGCGTCCGTGAGCCTGGACAGTCTTTTGGCTACGATGGCGCGCAATGGCGCAGGTTCGTCGCCCATGACGGTAGTATACCTCACCGTCCGGTAATCATCAATATGCGACCTGTCGCACGTGTCGCCGGCCACCATGCACGACGCGCTCGACGCCGCCGCGGCCCCGGTGATCTTCTCGCACAGCTCGGCGCGGGCGGTCTGCGACAACCCGCGCAACGTCCCCGACGACGTGCTCGCGCGGCTAGCCGGCAACGGTGGCGTGTGCATGGTGACGTTCGTCCCCGGCTTCATCTCCCAGCCGTGCTCGGACTGGCTGGCCAGCCTCAAGGCCGAGGCCGCCCGCCGCGGCCTGGACCCGAGGGACTTCGGCGAGCTGTTCAGCATCAGGTCCGAGTGGCAGGGGGGCCC
>Ga0209415_10016521_pt1 | contig 11854 bp, 14 predicted proteins | sample PeaSoiSIISIP2007_FD_187696 | JGI IMG/M metagenome (GOLD analysis project Ga0209415, IMG submission 187696) | Peat soil microbial communities from Weissenstadt, Germany - SII-SIP-2007 (SPAdes) (version 2) | ecosystem: Environmental > Terrestrial > Soil > Wetlands > Peat | place: Germany... | reverse complement strand
GGACCCGTAGCTCAGCTGGATAGAGCGCTGCCCTCCGAAGGCAGAGGTCGCACGTTCGAATCGTGTCGGGTCCGCCATTTTATCAATTGCTTAGACGGACGAAGTGGAGGCGGTTTCCGATCTAGCAACCATATAGCAACCACGCGGCCGCAAATTAGCGCTCCGGGGGTATTTCAGACCGCTCAGTCGCCGGCCACCGGAGCACTGACCCGCGCCCGTCGCGCAGACACGCTCGACACTCGGCCCGCCAGTGTGACACGCTGTCGGTCAACCGAAGCGGGAGGGTAACCCATGCGGGCGTCGAACCGCTCCGCCTACCTGACACCCGTTTGCTTCTGGGACCTCAGGATAATGTTTCGGCGATTCGCTGTGGGTGCTGCCGTTGCACTACTTCTCGACGCGTGCGGCCTGCCGCAAGTGCCGCCGGTAGCGCACTACGATTGCCAACATTTGGCCGCCCAAGGACGCCAAGATGCCTACCAATCTTGTATGCGGCTGCAAAGCTCTGAGGAGGAAAGCGCGGCCGAGTTGCGACGCGTTCAGCAGTTACAGCCCGTTTTCGACGAACAAGAGCGCTTGCTGGCGCCGCCGCCGACATTCAGCCCAACGTCGCCGAACCCGGCGATCTTTACACCGCCCGCCGCGCCGATACCTGCGACGGTAGATAACTGGGATCCGTTCCGCCGGCCGCCTCCCCCTCCCCTCCACTGCATCGGCGTGGTTCCTCTTCCTCCTGGCATGGCTGTGGGACCACTGTGTCCGCAGTGAAGTGGCGAGTGGGCCGCATCTGCCCGGTCGGTACGGTGCGCTGAGCGCGCTGACTAGGGGCGCGGGTGGCGAGCGCGACGATCGCACCGGCCACGGTGCTGCGGTCGCCGCGGCTGTTGGGAACGAGGCAGCCGAGTTCGATCAGGGATTGCACGGCACCGGCGTGGATCACTAAATTGACTGCGACGGCCTCCTGCCGTTTCTGCAAGCAATGGCCGGCGGGGTGCATGGCCGATCTCGGCCCTAATGGCGTGTAGGGCTCGCTCCTGGCGGAGTTGCCGCGCCCACCGCCTCGCCGTCTCCGAATGCGATCCGCTCGGCGACGGCCAGAGCTGCGGCAAGCTCGTCGTCCGTCATGTCCTCCGGCCGTTTGATTTCCACCTTCGTGGCCGAGAGCCGCGCATGCACATAGGGCGCCGCTGCCTTCGCCATATCGTCGCGGCGCGAGGGCTCGGCGCTTCCATCGCGCATCACCCCGAGCATGTATTCGAGTGGCAACACGCCCTCGGTGGCGGCGCGATCCGCAATCTCGCGCGTGCGCTTTGTGGCCGCTCCTTTTGGCCGTCCGGCCCCTGACCTCCTACCGCCACGCATGCTGATTTCCTTTGATTGAAATCATCGCGCCCAGCCTACCGGCGACGGTGAGCCGAGGCGAGCCTGCCGCGACGCGGTAAGATAGACCGTAATATAGAAGGGAGTTCACCCATGGTGCACTTGGCTGCGCGTGGCAAAGCCTAGGTGATCTGCCGCGCTGGCAGTTCACCCGTGGTGAACTTGGGCGGTTCACCCGTGGTAACCATTCGAACGGATTTTTGGTCGCTTCAACTTGCCGGCGAATGTCCGCCAGTCGTTGGTCGGTCCCACGTAGTAGACTGCTCCCGCGGTCGCAATCGCCTTTGACTTGAGGTAGGTCAGCCGATAATGGCTCGGCTCCGCTTTAGCGCCCCCGCGATAGAGTCCCTGGTGTGGGACGCGGAGCAAACCCAATTCGATCGCCTCGTCGATAGCGCGTCGCAAAAATCTCCGACCAATGCCGTATTCGACAAACTGGTCATAGGTCACGACGAGATACCCATTCTCGAGCCCCGCATGGTTGCAGTGTTCGATCTCCAGGCGATCGAGCAGGCGCACGACATGGATTGGCCGCGCCCGCCACGCTGCCGACGCGATCAACTCGGCAGAGTGCATGACGAATGACTTGCCCGGCTCCACGTCGCGGACGCGGGCGGCTTGATAGGAAGTCTTTCGGGACACCGGAAGCCCCGAGCCTGCCGTTAGGTTCGATGGCCGTCGAGCGCACCGGGATGCGCGGTGCGCACCAGCTCAATAATCGCGGCCGAAAACCTGTCGGCAATCGCGCGGCTGCGCCACTCGGCTACAGGCGCGTATTGAGGCTTGCCGTTGATGTCGTGCCGGTGGCGCCCATCCCGATCGAGCACCGGCTTCGCGGGCAGCGCGACCCATGCTTTGCCGTCGCTACCGCGGAAAACCGGGCATTGGTGAAGCACAAGGCCGCTCGGCAACTCGATCGTCGCGAAGCCGCGCAAGGCACCCTTGACGAGCGGCTTGAAACTCCGCAGCCGCGTCCGTTGCGACGATGAGTGCGCCGCGGATTGCGCCAGCGCTGCCGCTGATGTATCAGATCGCCGTCTAGCGTATCCGATACCGGCCCTGATCGCGGCGCCCTCCGCGACAGGGCCGTTTCGTTCGCGCATGGCTCAGCTTGTGGGCGCGTGGTTGTGCTGGCGCGCGGTGTCGAGTTCCGCGGTCGAGCGGATCGGCGGCCCGAGCCGCGACCGTGCCCAATCGAGCAGATCACTCCAGCGATAGACTACGCGCGGGCCATAGCGGTGGTACGCTGGACCACCGCCAACCGATGCCTTGCGCGCGAGTGTCGCGGGCGCGGTTTGAAAGCCGGCCTCGGTGAGCGCCGCCGCCGCGGCCCGGCGGGTTAATAAAGTGTCGGGATCTGGCAGTGCCATGGCGTTGCTCCGCTGTGCCGGCGCGAGCCGGCGTTGGAGCAGCTATGACCGCGATAGCGCGGCCCGTCGCGCGGCGTAAGCGGCCAGAATAGGTCTAGGCCACTCGTGGCCACTTTTGGCCGCTTTGCCGCTCTTGGCCGGGGCTGGCGCGCTACGCCTTGCCCGTGCGGGCGCGCCGCACGGTGCGTTCGCTTACGTTCGTCCCGGCATGGCTCTTGTATTCCTTCGCTATCACCTTGTCCGACTTACCAGCCGGTATTCCATCGCGATAGGTCTCCGTGATGTACTTCCGCACTGCCTGTGGCAGAGTTTGCTTGGGTAGGCTTGCGCCGCACGGGTCGGGGCCTCCCTCGTCGGCGAGGGCTTTCTTCAGCCGCGCCGTTTGGACCCACCGCTCGCCGTGCCGCTCCTCGACCAACTGGTAAAGCTCCAGCCATCGGACAACTCGCGCGATTTGCTCTTCGCGTTCTCTCTGTTTGTGAAAATACTGGCGCCAATCGGCGTGCGTTTCCCCCATCTTCAGAACGACGTGTTCTTGTTCAGACGGCCGCCCTACGTATTCCTGCCGAAAGAAGACTGGCAGCGCGAAATGCACAGCCTCGGAATAGCCCATCCACTCGACCGCCGCGAACGCTGCATCCTGCGCTCGCAGCTCGGCGATCTCCCTTTCCAAGCGCCGGGGAAAGCGCCTGCTGCTGTATTCTGTGTCTTCAGGCTCGTCGGGCATACGCAACTCCGCGGGTGCGGTCCCCGCTTTTCGGCCTGTCGGCATAGCCGCCGCAATCGGGTGCTATGCCGCCTCGGTGCTGGCCGGCTCCGGAATCGGGCGGCTATCTTCTTCGGCCGCCTCGATCCAGCAGCCGATTGCGTCCATGATGTTCTCGACCGCCTGTTGCGGCGTGTCGCCGTCCGACATGCAACCGGGCAGCTCGGGAACCTCGGCAGCCCAGCCGCCGCCGTCCGCGACGGCGAGCGGCCGTAACACGATGCGGTAACGATAGATCATCCTTCCTCCTTGCCCCTGCGGGAGCGATCGGCGAGTTCCACGAGTTGGCGGATGTAGACCGGGCGGATCGGCGGGTGCGCCGGAATGGTCAAGACCGGGCCACCGCTCGGGTCGCGCACCTTGTAGTGCGAGCCGCGCCGCGGCGGCGTGATCCGCAACCCCGATGCCCGGCACAGCCGCTCCACGTCGGCGATCGTCCAATCGCCGCGCGGATTGGCGCGCATACGTTCGAGGAGCGGGTCATCGCGCATTCCCTATTCCGCCGCCCGGCGCAGCGGCACGATCTCGGCGCCCGTCCGCCCCTCGCCGATCAATTCCGCCGTGCGGTTCGCCACCGCGTCGGCAGCGGCGAGCAATACTGTGTCGGCAGCATGCACGTAGCGGCTTGTGATCGTTTGCCCACGATGGCCGATCAGCGCGCCGATCGTCGGCTCGCTATAGCCGAGATCGCCGGCCAGGCTCGCGAACGAATGCCGCAGCACGTGCGGCGTTACGTCCGCCGGCAGCGAGCCCAGCTTCGCGATACGAGCCCAGAGCTTTGGAAAACCGATCATGCGGCCGTCGCCGCGCGTCGCGGGGAAAACCAATTCACCCGCGCCGATCCGCGGCACCGTGCGCAGCACGTCGCAGGCGGCATGCGACAGCGGCCGAACCGACAGCCCGGTCTTGGTGTCGGCGAGCCGCGCCGTGCGTCGGGCCAAGTCGGTATCCGACCATTTCAGAGCCAGCGCCTCGCCGCTGCGCCAGCCCGTCAGAGCAAGGAACCGCGCCGCCGCTGTCGCTGCCGGCCAGATCCCTTCCGCCTCGCCCTGGCGCAGCGCAGCGCCCAGCGCGGCGTATTCGTCATCACTCAGCCGCCGCTCGCGCCGGCCATCCGCAAAGCGCATGACGCCACGAACCGGGTTGTCGGGCCGCATCCGGTGCCGCTCGGCATAGGTGAAGATCGCGCCGAGCAAACCCACCGTCCGGGTTGCCGTGCCCTTGCCGCCGCGCACCCGCGCGAGCCCGCGCTTCTTGGTCTTGATCCTGGCCGCTGTCTCGCCCTCGGCCACCGCGTGCATGAAGCGCTCGATATCGGCCCGGTCGACCGCGGCAACCGCCATGCGGCCGAGCTGCGGCTTGATGTGGCGCTCGATCCGCCCGCGGTCGGTGCCGAGCGTGCTGGGCTTTTTCGCCACCTTGCGCCGTGTCAGCAGCCGCCCGGCCTCGGCGTCGGCAAGGTAGAGGTCGCAGAGTTCCGAAATCGTCTTGGCCTTGCGCGCGGCGCGCTTTTCGGCCGCGGGATCGGCGCCATCAACGACGGTGCCGAGAATGGCCTTCGCCTTGTCCCGCGCTTCGTCGGGGGTCAGAGCGCCATGCCGGCCGATCACCTGCCACCGCTGCCGGCCGTTCGCGGTGCGGTATTTGACGTAATAGGTGACAGCGGCGCCGATCTGCCTCCGCGCACAGAAGCCAGCAACCGCGGCATCCCACACGATTTCGCCGGCGCCGAGCGCCCGCACCTCGCGCAACCCGATCCGCCTCCGCTCGCCCGCCATCGCCGCGCCCTCGCGCTTGGTTGCTAGCTGGTTGCTAGCGACCGCATAGCAACCACGAACGCGCAATTTCTAGCAACCAAGGGCAAAGGTGGGCAACGGAAATCTAACGGATATCCTCGATTTCTCGGGAACGTTTCAATGCTCTGCAAATCGTAGCAAACCAGCGGATTTGCCCTCCGAAGGCAGAGGTCGCACGTTCGAATCGTGTCGGGTCCGCCAACTTCTCGGTATTATGTAGCAAGCGCCACCACGGCGCCGTAGCGCCGGGCCGCCCAGCCGCCCGAAAATGGCGGGATGGCTGATCTCCATGTCGTCTCCGCGCTCCGCGAAAAGCGTTCCGCCGTCGCCGGCCAGATCGTCGAGTTGCGCCGCCAGCTTGATCGCCTGCAAGCCGACCTGTTCCACGTCGACGCTGTGCGAGTCCTTTAAACCGATCCTTGAATGCAAACAGGCGAATGACAGCGGAGACAAGGCTGCGAGGTTCGCGTCCCTCAGAGCCGAAGGTATCCGCCTGGGAGGGCATTCCGGTGTTCGCAGTTCTGGCCGGGCTAGGCTGGCGAAGAACCGGCGACACGCTTGGCCCCGTGGAGCCCTTTCCGGGGCTGGTGGGTGAGAAACCTACATAATTCCGCGCGTTTGCGGGACCGAGCGGCGGTTTTGACAACGCGTAGGATGGGTTGGGCGCAGCGACACCCATCGCCGTGGGTCGGCGCGGTATTGTCGCGCAAATCCCTGTAACGGAAACGGCAGCCGCAACCGCCTTTGTGCGTTTAAGCCGCGTGTTGCGTTTTGTGGATTGGCGTGGGGCCGCCGATGACATACCCACCCGAATCTGTGATCCGATAATGGCTTACGCCCCATGCCGGAACGTTCTTCTGGGTCGTCTGCAGCCAATACATCGCCTCGGCGATCGCGAACTCAATACTGATCGTATCGCACCGTCGATGGTCAATCGTCGCGCTCGGCTCGCTCCAGCTTAAGCCGCGCGTCAGTTCTATCGTGAACATCCGACCTGTCCTTTCGGCCTTCGACCACGCCAGATGCTCTCAGGCTAGTCCACGTCGGATAAAATCGTACAGCACATTCGTAAAGGATTTGATAAATATTATGTTGGAATTGCTAACGGGTCCCCCTCCCGTTCGAGCGGAGCGAAACCCATCGCCGCGGCCGAATTGCTCGATCGGCTTCCGCCGTTGCGCCACCACTCCTACAAGCTCATAGCGGAGGCGAGCGGCGGCGGGGGTGGGCCAATGATCAGCGGTCGCACTGAGATCGTCGCGCATCTCGGCTATCCGACCGAGAGCTTTACCGCGCGGATGATTCTGCGCCGCCCGGATGGCTCGCTCCATGGCGACATCTTCGATGGCGTCGGGTTCACGCGGCGCGGCGCAAGGGCTTCGACATTGCCGGCGCGGAACCTTTGCCGAGGCCTTCCTGCCAAGCCGAGCGCAGACGAGCCGTTTGGGTTCTGACCTTGGGGCGCCGCTTCGAAATCAGTGCAGTCTGGGGGCCTTGAGGAGCCGGGTACGGTCGGCCGACGGGATGCGGACCTTCATCGTTTCGGTGTCGCGCGTCACCTGCAAAACCACCTCGCTGCCGGCCGGGCCGCTCGCCCATACCCGGCGCCAGAACGAGGCGAGGCTCGAGATCGGCTCGTCGCGCACCGCGATGATGCGATCGCCGGGCTTCAGCCCGGTCTTGCTCGCGGGCCCGCGCTCGGACAACCCCGCGACGACGATGGCGTCCTCGATCTCGGTAGCGTAGAGCCCGAGCCACGGGCGTGGCGGCCGGTTGGGCCGGCCATAAGTCAGCAAGTCGTCGAGGATCGGCGGCAACAAATCGATCGGCACCACCATGTTGACATCGCGCCGCAGCTCACGGCCGTTGGAATGCTGCACGTGCAGGGAGCCGATGCCAATCAGGCTGCCGTCGCTCGCGATCAGTGCGGCGCCACCCCAGAACGGGTGGGCCGGCGCGGTGAAGATCGCGCGGTCGATCAGATATTCCCAATAGCCGGCGAATTCCTGGCGGGCGACGACCGTCGCGGCGACCGCATGGCGGCGCCCGCCTCCGGCGGCAAGGATGGCGTGATCGCCGGCACCCACCCGCAATTTTGTCCCCATCTCGATGGGCGGGGTGCTGAGGCGGCCGAGCGCTTGCACGAGCCCGAGCCCGGTCTCCTGGTCATAGCCCAGGACGTGGCCGGGAACCGCGCCGCCAACACTCGAGGTCAGCCAGATCGACTCGGCCTCGGTAATCAGATAGCCGATCGTCAGCACCAGCCCGTCCTTGCGGATCAACACGGCGCTGCCGGCGCGTTCGGTGCCGAGCGTCCCGGCGCTGAAGGCGTCTTGCGGCACCGTCGCCTGCAAGCCGAGCACGGCGGAGAGCGCGCGCTCCAGATCAAACTCGAAATCCTCGGGCTTCGGCTGGAACTCGCTCGGTATTTCCCAATCCATCGTTTGCGCCATGGTCCCGGCTCTTCAATGGGAGATCACTCAATATAACCCGGCGAGAGTGCGCCGCCGCTAGGCCGTTTGTCAAAAGCTTGCCCCTGGCCCCTGTTCAGCAAGCCCCGAATGCGGCGACGCAGCGGCCGCGATGTTCGGCGATCAGCTTGACAAGCGGCCCGGCACCGACTATCTCGGCAGCACTCTCGCGTAGAGAGTGCCAATTTGCAAATTCAAAGCGTGTGAGGAGGTTTACATGGGATTCCGTCCGTTGCATGACCGCGTGGTGATCCGGCGCGTGGAGGCGGAGGAGAAGAGTGCCGGCGGGATCATCATCCCCGACACGGCGAAGGAAAAGCCGATGGAAGGCGAGGTGGTAGCGGTGGGGCCGGGGGCCCGCGGCGAGGACGGCAAGCTGCAGCCGCTCGATCTGAAGGCCGGCGACCGGGTGCTGTTCGGCAAGTGGTCGGGCACCGAAGTCAAGCTCGACGGCGAAGATCTGATCATCATGAAAGAGTCCGACGTCATGGGGATCATCGACAAGTCGACTGCCCGCAAGGCCGCGTAAAGGGAGTAGGTAAAAATGGCTGCGAAAGACGTCAAGTTCAGTACCGACGCGCGCGAGCGGATGTTGCGCGGCGTCGACATTCTCGCCAACGCCGTCAAGGTGACCTTGGGTCCCAAGGGCCGCAACGTCGTTCTCGACAAATCGTTCGGCGCGCCGCGCATCACCAAGGATGGCGTCACGGTCGCCAAGGAGATCGAGCTCGCCGACAAGTTCGAGAACATGGGCGCCCAGATGGTCAAGGAGGTCGCCTCCAAGACCAGCGACCAGGCCGGCGACGGCACCACCACCGCGACCGTGCTCGCCCAGGCGATCGTGCGCGAAGGCGCCAAGGCCGTGGCCGCGGGGATGAACCCGATGGATCTGAAGCGCGGCATCGACCTCGCGGTCGAGGCCGTCGTCGCCGACCTCAAGTCCCGCTCGAAAAAGATTTCGACCAACGAGGAAATCGCCCAGGTCGGCACGATCTCGGCGAATGGCGGGCGCGATATCGGCGAGATGATCGCCAAGGCGATGCAGCGGGTCGGCAACGAGGGCGTGATCACGGTCGAGGAGGCCAAGAGCCTTGCCACCGAACTCGACGTCGTCGAGGGCATGCAGTTCGACCGCGGTTATCTCTCGCCCTATTTTGTCACCAATGCCGAGAAGATGATCGCCGAGCTCGATAACCCGTACATTCTGATCCACGAGAAAAAGCTGTCGGCGCTGCAGGCGATGCTGCCGGTCCTCGAAGCGGTGGTGCAGGCTTCGCGGCCGCTCTTGATCGTGGCCGAGGACATCGAGGGCGAGGCGCTGGCGACGCTCGTTGTCAACAAATTGCGCGGTGGGCTCAAGGTGGCCGCGGTCAAGGCGCCCGGCTTCGGCGACCGCAGGAAGGCGATGCTCGAGGATATCGCGATCCTGACCGGCGGCCAGGTGATCAGCGAGGATCTTGGGATCAAGCTCGAGAACGTCACGCTCGACATGCTCGGCCAATCCAAGAAGGTCAGCGTAGAGAAGGAGAACACGACGCTGATCGACGGCGCCGGCAAGAAGGCTGACATCGAGGGTCGCTGCAACCAGATCCGCCAGCAGATCGAGGAGACGACCTCCGACTATGACCGCGAAAAGCTGCAGGAGCGGCTGGCCAAGCTCGCCGGCGGTGTCGCGATCATCCGGGTCGGTGGCGCCACCGAGATCGAGGTCAAGGAGCGCAAGGACCTGGTCGACGACGCGATGCATGCGACCAAGGCCGCGGTCGAGGAGGGTGTCGTTCCCGGCGGCGGTTCGGCGCTCTTGTTCGCGTCCCGCTCGCTCGACAAGCTGACCCCGGCGAACCCCGACCAGAAGGTCGGTATCGACATCGTCCGCAAGGCGCTGCAGATGCCGGCTCGCCTCATCGCCGAGAACTCCGGCACCGACGGCTCGATCATCGTCGGCAAGCTGATGGACAGCAAGGACGCCAACTATGGCTACGACGCGCAGAAGGGCGAGTTCACCGACATGATCCAGGCCGGGATCATCGATCCGACCAAGGTCGTGCGGCATGCCCTCCAAGACGCAGCCTCGGTCGCCGGTCTCCTCGTCACTACCGAGGCGATGATCGCCGAGAAGCCCGAGCCCAAGGGCCAGCCGGGGATGCCGCCGGGTGGCGGCATGGGTGGCATGGGCGGGATGGGCGGCATGGACTTCTAAGCCCATCGGCCTCGTACGCAGACAGCCGCCCGCTCGCGGGAAACCGCGGGCGGGCGGTTCGTTTTTGACGCGGCGGGGCTTTATGTAGAATGTTTCTCGATCGTCACCGGGAGGTCGGGATGAAGGTGGACCGCTTCGGCAACGCGCATGCGCCGAATCTGCCGTATGCGCGCGGCAATATCCTCGCCAGCACCGACGACGATTTCCGCAAGCTGCAGCGCGCCTGGTCGCTGATCCGCGAAAAGGGGCCGCGCAACGTCTTCATTTTTACCGGGCTAGAGCACGCGATGCCGCTGGAAGCGGCGGATCTGGAATTCGCCGACGACGAGATCGGCCCCGCGCTTTCCTATGACCGGTTGAAGACGCTGACGCTCGAACATCTCGGCGGCGCGCCGGATCGGGATGACATCGCGGTGTTCAATCGGCTGACCGGCGCGACGATGGCGACTCTTCTGACGCTCGTCAAACCAGGCGAAGTTGTGATCGGCGTCTCGGAAACCCACAGCCACCCCTCGGTCGTGCGCGCGGCCAACCATGCCGGCGCCCGGTTTATCGACACCGCCGGGCTTGCGGCATTCCGCGACGCGATCGCCGGCGAACGGCCGTCGTTGGTCGTGCTGACCCGGCTGGCGGTGACTTACGATTTGATGCCGGTCGAGGCAATCCGTGCCGTTGTCCGGATTGCCCATGACAAGGGCGCGCTTGTCTATGTCGACGACGCCGGCGGCGCGCGGGTCGGCCCGGCCGGCTTCGACCAGCCGCGAACGCTCGAACTCGGCGTCGATATCGGCGCGACCGGCCTCGACAAATACGGCACCAAGGGCCCGCGCTTCGGCCTCCTCGCCGGGCGCACGGATCTCGTCGGCCGGATCCGCGCCACCGGGTTTGAATTCGGCATGGAAGCCCGCCAGGCGCTCTATCCCGCCGTGGTGCGGACCTTGGAACAATACGATCCGGCGCGCGTGCGGGCGCTGATCGACACGACCAAACGGATTGCCGGCGAGCTGCGCCCGCTCGTCGGCAACCGCCTGCGCGAGACGCCGACGACGGTGCAGATCGCGGCCGACGACATTCTCGACATCGCGATGGAGCGCGGCGGGGTGAGTGAGCCCCCGGTCGTCCCTTATGAAGCCTCGGCAGCGCTGTCGATGCTGCTCCTCAAGGAGCGGAGCATGCTGATGGTGCACTTTGTCGGGCTGCCGCCGGGCACCGCCGATCTTTTGATCAAGTTCGTCCCGCCCGAGACGCTTGAGCGTTTTGGCGGTCCGAAGAAATATGCCGACGCGGTCAACACCTGCCTGACCAAGGTCGGGGAACTGCTGCGCGACCCGGGTCAGCTTCGCGCCCTCTTGCTCGGGGAGAGCCCGTAGCGGAAGCGGCCGCCATAGGGGAGAAGTCTGATGGATCTAAGGGGCGCAGTTGTCCTGGTGACGGGCGGCAATGGCGGTCTCGGACAGCGCATCTGCCACGCGCTGGCGCGAGAAGGCGCGCATGTCGCCGTCGGTTATGCCCAAAGCCGTGAGGCGGCAGAGGGCGTCGCGCGCGACCTCGCTTCGCGCTACCAGACCAACGCGGCGGCATTTCAATGCGAGGTCACCGATGGCGGCGCGGTGGCCCGGCTGGTCGACGAGGTGACCGGGCGTTTCGGCCGGCTCGACATTCTCGTCAACGACGCTGCCTATAATAAGGCGGTCCCGTTCGCCGACCTCGACAATCTGACGATGGAGGTGTGGGACAAGATCATTGCGGTCAACTTGACCGGCCCCTTTCGTCTGACAAAGGCGGTGGCGCCGGTGATGAAGGCGCAGGGAAGGGGCCGCATCGTCAATATCGCATCGGTGGCGGGGGTCGGGCCCACCGGCTCCTCGATC
>Ga0209415_10016520_pt1 | contig 11854 bp, 13 predicted proteins | sample PeaSoiSIISIP2007_FD_187696 | JGI IMG/M metagenome (GOLD analysis project Ga0209415, IMG submission 187696) | Peat soil microbial communities from Weissenstadt, Germany - SII-SIP-2007 (SPAdes) (version 2) | ecosystem: Environmental > Terrestrial > Soil > Wetlands > Peat | place: Germany... | reverse complement strand
AGGAGATGTGTGCCCGCATGGGCGTGGTCACCGGCAAGGGCCTCAGCGACCTCATCCGCGAGGAATTCGGCCTCCGCGTCACGGTTGTGATCATGGTGCTGTTGGTGGTCGTCAACTACACCAACGTCGTCACCGAGTTTATCGGCATCGCGGGGTCGCTGCACCTGTTTCACGTGTCGAAACTGTTCTCTGTGCCGGTCTGCGCGGTCCTGGTGTGGGCGCTGGTGCTGCGCGGCGATTACAAGAGCACCGAAAAGATCTTCCTGGTCGCCTCGCTAGTCTACATCGCCTACATCTTCGCCGGCCTGCTGGCGCAGCCCGACTGGCACGAGTCGCTGTGGGCTACGGTGCAGCTCCCCCCAAAATCCGTCTGGCGCGACAAGGCCTACATCTACATGGCCATCGGGGTGGTCGGCACCACCATCGCGCCGTGGATGCAGTTCTACCTGCAGTCATCGATTGTGGAGAAGGGCGTGCCGCTGAAAGACTACCCGGCTTCTCGCCTGGATGTGATTGTCGGTTGCTTCTTCACCGATATCATCGCCTGGTTCATCGTGGTGGCGTGCGCGGCGACGCTCTTCGTGCACGGCATGGGAGCGATCCAGGTGGCCGCGGACGCCGCCGAGGCCATGCGCCCGCTGGCCGGCGACTACGCCTTCGTCCTGTTCGCCTTCGGCCTGTTCAATGCCTCGCTTTTCGCGGCGTCCATCTTGCCCATCTCCACCGCCTACACAGTCTGCGAAGGCCTGGGCGTCGAATCGGGCGTCGACAAAAACTTCCGCTCCGCGCCGTTTTTCTACTGGCTCTACACGCTGCTCATTGCAGGCGGCGCACTTACCGTTCTGTTACTGCCCGACGCGCAGTTGATCAACGTGGCGATCCTCTCGCAGGTTCTTAACGGCGTTCTGCTGCCGGTGGTCATCATTCTGATGCTGCTGCTCATCAATCGCACCGACCTGATGGGCAAGTACAAGAACTCGCGCCTCTGGAACGTAATTGCCTGGGGAACCAGCATCATCGTCATCGGCATGACGTTCGCGATGCTGTGGGGAATGATGCCGGGGCACTGAGGTGAAGGATGAAGCTCCCCAACGCCGAAGCTTCGATAGTCGAGATTGAGAAACTCCGAGATTATTGTCTGAGTCTTGCGCATCCTCGTGGACTGCATAAGGCGCGCGTCTTTCAATCCCTTCTGGGGATGACCGCCTCTCATGCGGAGAAACTTCGAGCAGCATTGATCGACGCGGCTCTGAAAGAGAATGCGACGCCCGGGACATCCGATCGGTACGGCGTCAGGTACATAATTGACTTCGAGATGAAGCGCGCGGAGCGTAAAGCCAACATTCGCGGTTGCTGGATCGTCCGAACTGGCGAAGTCGCTCCGCGGTTTGTCACTTGCTATGTTTTGTAGGATGATGTGGATATGAGTGAAATGGAGCTTCTGGCCGAAGTCGCCGTGCTCAGGGACATACCCGAGAAAGGGCTTGTCCGCGGCCAGGTTGGAACCGTCGTTGAGCTACTCGCCCCTTCCGTGGCCGAGGTCGAATTCAGTGACGATCAAGGACGCACCTACGCCCAGACCGCATTGCGATCTGAGGAGTTGATTCGCCTCCATCACCACCCGCACGAACGCGTTGCCTAGCAACGGCAAGGGACCGCGCCGCCCTTCCTTTAAGGTGCACTTCTTGCTCAGGTATAATCGAACAATCTTGCTCTGATCCCTGACCCCTGTCATTTACAGCAGCTTGCCCGCCGCCAGGTCCTTGATCAGCCCGCGGTCGGCCGCCAGAAAGTCGTAGTCCGGCAGCTCGGCCAGCTGCACCCAGCGCACCTGCTGATAGATCTGGTTGTCGATCTCGCCGGCAAACTCGCGGACCACGAAGAATTGCAGGTCGACGGCGTTTCCCCGGCGATAGTGATAGCGGATGCGCGTGACCAGATCGCCGACCTCAGCCTGGATACCGAGTTCCTCGGCCAGCTCGCGCGCCAGCGCTTGCTGCGGGCTCTCGCCGGACTCGATCTTGCCGCCGGGAAACTCCCACAACGACGCCATCGGCTGATCGGTGCGGCGCTGCCCGATGAGAACCTGGCCATCGCGCACGATAAGCGCTGCCGCCACAAAGCGGAGGGCGGGGCCGGGGGTATAGGGGCGGGGTTTGGTCTGGCTCTCGTTCACTTCACGTAGTGTCCTGAAAGGGGAATTCGTTTCATTGCACTCGACGATTCCTAGGCTGGGGTGCCGGGGGATTGGCGAATGGGCAACTCAGGAGACTAGTGTAAACGAAACAAAAGGGATAATCCCGCCGACGCTGTCCAGAGGAGTGCGGGAGTCCGAGAAAATGCCGGAGATTGGCGCGCGACCCGCCGGGCGGCAGACTTACGGCGGTTCCAGGATAGGTATACCCGTTTTGAGTGCATTCAGGGTCGCTGCTCCCTGATGCTCCCACCCCGCGAACGAGAACCTATTCGCGGGGATCCCAGGATGGTCGCATCGACCTGAAGATCGTGGCTTCGGGGTACAGCAATCCTGGAACCGCTATAGGAGAACTGCGGGAATCCACCGTCAAGCGTTCGGCTGAGAAGCTATTCGCCGGCCACTGCGGCTCCAACGCCTTCAGCAGCCCGCGGGCGGAAATAGCCCCAACCGCGCTTTGCCGCCGCTTCCTTGAGCGCCGGCGACGGATTCACCGGAAAAGGATGGCTCGCCATCTCCAGCATGGCCAGGTCGTGAATCGAATTGCCGAAGACGGCGTCCGGTTTGGGAATGCCGGCGCGACGGAGCGCCGCCGCTTTCGCCTCGTCGGTGGGCACATCGACGATTTCGCTGGTGATGATGCCGTCTTTGACGCGAACTTCAGCGGCAAGAATGCGCTCGGGGGCCATGCCAAAGTCGCGCAAGCCCTCGGAGACTACCCAGCGATTGGTCGAGCTGACCGCCCAAAGCTCGACTCCGGCAGCGCGCAGCGAGGCAACCAGCGCAGCCATCTCGGCAAAAACGCGCGGGCGCACGAACTCGTCTACATACCGCGCGGCGGCGGCGCGCATCTCGTCGTCATGCAGTCCTGCGTACATCTGCACCATCGCGCCGCATATCTCGAGTTCGCTCACTTCGCCCGCCAGGTACGCCCGGTAGCGCGTGTCAATCCAATCGCTGGTGGAGCGCGAGACCAACCCCTGCTCCAGCGACCAGGCCATAAAGCCATAGCCGGCATCGCCGCCCCACAGCGTTCCATCGCAGTCGAAGACCGCAACCTTGGGTTGGCTCTCGAAAACCAGCCGCTCGAACTCTTCGGCGGACCACTTTTGAATTTCAACCTGCGACGGCGTCAAATGCTTCTTATCCCCGCTTGAAAGACTCATCCAGTCTCTATTGTGATGGAATTTGGCGTCCCTTGCATGTAAAGGTTTGACGAAAGGCTCATCGGAAGTAACGGAATGGGTGATTTGGCGCACTGCGGCGCGGGTCAATAGCGGGGGTCAATCGGCTGACGCCGGCGTCTCGCTCACGGTTTCCACGCGAATCTTGGCGATGCGGCGCGCGTCCATCTCGACGACGGTAAACCGCCGGCCCTCGAACTCGACCGACTCGCCAGCTTCGGGGATATGTCCCAAAAGGGCCAGAAGAAAGCCGGCGAGTGTCTCCACGCCGCCGTCGCGCGGCAGACTCCATTGCATCTGCGTCTCCAGGTCGCGCAGGTTCACGCTGCCATCCATTAGCACGGCGCCACCCGCGCTCGACAGTACGGGATGCGATGGAGCGTCGAATTCGTCCTCGAACTCGCCGGCAAGCTGCTCGATGGCGTCCTCGGCGGTGACCAGTCCGGCGGTCGAGCCAAACTCGTCCACGGCGATGGCCAGGTGGCGGCGATGCTGCTGAAAGTCGCGCAGCAGGTCGAGCACCGGCTTGTTTTCCGGCACCACCAGCACTTCATGCATGATCTGCGAGAGGCGAAGCTCGGGCTGCGGCGGCGAGGCCTGCGCCGCAGCGGCGCGGAAGTAGAAGAGCCGTGCCAGATCGCGCGCGTAGATCGCGCCGATGATGTGTTCCGGCCCGCGCGTCTCGTCGTATATGGGGATGCGCGAGTAGGGCCGCGAGAAGACGCGCCCGGACGCCTCTTCCAGCAGCATATTGGCTGGGAGCGAGAAGATCCGCTGCCGCGGCGTCATAATCTCGCGCACCGAGACATCGCCCAGCTCGAGCGAGCGGTGCACGAGCCGCTCCTGAAACTCGGGCAGCAGGCCCAGCCTCCGCGCCGCCGTTGCCGTCAGCTTCAGCTCCTCGGCAGAGTGGATCGATGCCGGCCGCTCGGTGGCTGGCAGATCGAAGGCGCGCAGAACGGCGGAGGCCGAGCGGCTAAGCAATCGCACCACCGGGCGCATGACGGCGATGAACACGAGCATCGGCGGCGCCACCGCGATGGCCAGGGCCTCGGCTCGGCGCAGCGCGAGCGATTTGGGCACCAGTTCCCCGGCGACCACGTGGAAGTAAGTGATAAGAGAAAAGCCCAGGGCAACCGCCGCGATGTGCCCGTAAATGTTGGCATGCGGCAGACCGCCAAGCCAGCCGGCGAACATGGCGGCGGCCAGCGGCTCGCCCAGCCAGCCCAGCGCTAGGGAACAAAGCGTCACGCCGAGCTGCACCGCGGTGAGTAGATCTTGCAGATTGCGCTGCAGCCGCCGCACCGCACGCGCGCCGGGAACGCCGGCTTCGAGCAATTGCTCCACGCGCGTTTCGCGGATGGAGACCAGCGCAAACTCAGCGGCCACAAAATAGGCGTTGGCCAGGATGAGCATGGCTACGGCTACAGGCTTGAAGAGCAACAGTCCGTGCATCTGGCTGAGAGGATAGCACTCCGCGCAGCGCGGCTATGCCCCTTGGCAAGGGCGCACCAGCGAGAGGAATTCGGTCCTTGTCTCTTTCTGCCGGAAGCAGCCCACCATGGCGCTCGTCACCGTGGAGGAATTTTGCTTCTCGATGCCGCGCATCATCATGCAGAGGTGCCGCGCCTCGATAACCACGCCCACGCCTTGCGGTGCAATCGCCTCCTGAATCGAATCGGCGATCTGCCGCGTCAGCCGCTCCTGCACCTGCAGGCGGCGTGCGAAGACCTCGACGAGCCGCGGAATCTTGCTCAGCCCAATCACCTTTCCTTTGGGAATGTAGGCCACGTGGACCTTGCCGAAGAAAGGCAGCATGTGGTGCTCGCAGAGCGAAAACATCTCGATGTCCTTAACGATCACCATCTCGTCGTAGTCCACGGCGAACAGCGCGCCTTGCATGATCCGCGCCGGATCCTCGTCGTAGCCCTTGGTGAGAAAGGCCATGGCCTTCTCGACGCGCTCCGGGGTTGCGCGCAACCCCTCGCGGTTGGGATCCTCACCCAGCCGGCCGATGATCTCACGGTACATCTCCGGCGTGCTGAAACCGGTCAGTCCTTCCTCCGCGCCAACTGCGCGATGAACTGCCTTGGGTACTGCAACGGGCTGCGCCATATTCATTTATCCTTCCCGAAAACACTCGAAGAAATTGTTCTCCGTCTCTTCCACGCGCACCTGCTCAAGCTCTCCTTCGGGCAGCGCGGGGTTCAACAATGCAAAGATCGTCCTGCAAAGATTCTCCGTCGTCGGCACGCGATCCGCAAAGACCGGATCGAGATTCAGATTCGCGTGGTCGAAGCGGTCGAGAACGCGCTCGCGCACCGCATTGTCTAGCTCCACCAGATCGACAACCATCCCCGTCTCAGCATTGACTCGGCCACCCACCAGCACTTCGACGGTGTAGTTATGGCCGTGGCCGTGCGGGTTGTTGCACTTGCCATATGCGGCGCGATTCTGCTCATCGGTCAACGCTTCGGTGTGCAACCGGTGGCTCGCGCTAATCATGTACCGCCGGCCGAAGTACGCCTTCATGCCTCACCCCGGTATTCGGCGAAGATATCGGGAGTCTCGTAGACGCGAATCCGGCTGAGCCTTGCGCCGTTGGCAGCCGCAATCGCCGGCTGCAGCCGCCGCCATGCGGCGATGGCGATGTTCTCCGTGGTCGGAATCTCCTTCGCGAACTCCGGCGCTTCCAGATTCAAATGCCTGTGGTCATAAGCGGACAACACTTCGCGCTCCATCACGTCTTTCAGCCACTTCAGATCGACGACGAATCCCGTCACCGGATCGGGCTCGCCGGCCACCGTTACCTCCAGCGTGTAGTTATGCCCATGGCCATTGCGGTTCGCGCAGCGGCCGAAGACCTGTTTGTTCCTTTCCGCGGACCAGGCCTCGTTCCAGTAATAGTGCGAAGCGGAGAATGTGGCCCGGCGGGTTAAGAAGATCATCCTGACCTCTGGCTAACTATTGGATGTGAAAGCCCCATTCCGGTTACACAGTCTGCCAAATGCAAGCGAAAACCGCCGATGACTGCCGTCCAAGAGTGGGGCCTTACCGGCAATTTGCTAGTCCCTATTCCCTAGTCCCTATTCCCTGCACTCTCCCCTTCCAGCTTACGCGCTTGAGCACGCGGACCTGAAACCAGCTGCGAAGCAGCAGTGCGACAAACAGCGGTAGACCCAGCGGAGAGATGAGGCAATCGAAGAAGGGAAAGTTCGATTTGGCCACTCGCGCGTAAAACCGGAAGATCGTGCGCAGCCACAACGCCGCCAGAATCCAGCCCGCGCCCATCCACTGCAATGAGCGCAGAGCCAACTGCGCGTTCCACAGTTGGTAGGCCAGCACCGGCAGTCCAAAAAGAAGAACAAAATCCAGCGCCCGCCAAAACGCCAGGATCAGCGCGTTGTTGAAGAGCAGGCCCAGGCACTTCGTCCAGCCCTCGATCATGGCCGGCGTGCTGCGGTACATGCGCGTGCTCAGGGCGTCGTCTGCATAGCGAAAGCGCAGCCCGATCTTTCGGCGCTTCGCCACAAACGCGAGTTCCACGTCTTCCAGCACCTTATCCGCCACGCTGGCGTGCCCGCCCATCCGCCGGTACGCCTCGCGCTCGACAAGCAGGAACTGCCCGTTCGCCGCGGCGATATGCTGTGCCGGGTCAGACACCTTGGCCGGCGGATAGGCCAGCGCCAGCTCGCTAAACACCAGCGGCATCAGCGACCGCTGCGCAAAGCCGCGCACGATCTGCCGCGGCGAGTAGCTCAGCATACCCGCCTTGTACCGCTCTGCCTCGTGGATGGCGCGGCGCAGGCCGCCGGGCTCGTGAATCGTGTCGGCGTCGGTAAAGAGCAGCCATCGACCGCGTGCCCGCTGCGCCGCCATCCACACGGCGTTGTTCTTTCCCGTCCAGCCGGTCTCGAGGGCCGCCGCCTGCATCACAGTCACGCCGGCAAAGCCGCGCGCGATCTCTGCCGTCCGGTCTGTCGAGCGGTCGTCCACCACGATCAGCTCCCAGTCCTTGCCCAGCTCAAAGATCCCCTCGGATTGGCTCACCAGCGACTGCAGGCACGCCCCTAGAACGTCCTCTTCGTTGCGCGCCGGAACAATGACTGTGAGATCGATCAGTTGCTCGGGCTCCGGCTGCGCATAGACGGTTCCCGGCGCGGTCTTGCCGGCCCAGGCGCGCCAATCAGGCCGCTCCAGCGGGCCGTTGGCCGCGTCAGTCAGCCCCAGCACCGGCTTGTAAGCGCCCGCCTGGCCTGGCTCCGCATCGTCTTTCCGCCTGACGCTCAACTGCTTATTCTCCACCCTTCCGCACCGTATTATAAGGAGGTGCGGTTCTCTCGCCCGATCCGTCTAGCCCTCACGCTGCCTCTGTTGCTGCCTGCGGCGTGCAATCGCGGCAGCCATCCCGCGCAGCTCAACATCCCCGCGCCGGACTTTACAGTCGCCGACGGCACTACGTCCATCCACCTCGGCAGCTACCGCGGCCAAGTGGTTTTGCTCAACTTCTGGGGCACCTGGTGCCCGCCCTGCATCGTGGAGATTCCGTCACTCGTACAGCTCCACCATGAAATGCCTTCGCTGGCGATCGTGGCCGTGGCAGTGCCGCCAGATGAGGGCGTCAGCGAAGATCCCGCCGAATACATAGCGTTCATCGCCCGGCACCATATCGACTTCACCACCGTGCGCGATACCAACGTGTCCGTGCCCAAGCTCTTCCACACCGAGATGTGGCCTGAGACCTACGTCATTGACCGCAAAGGCGTAATCCGCCGCAAGTTCGTCGGCCCTCAGGACTGGACCAGCCCGGAGATTCGCTCCTTCCTGAATTCGCTCTGACGCTCTTTCCCAAACCCCCACTTGACGGTACGGGCGATATGGTGTACTAGTTGTCTAGAGCATTAGTGGCTCTACCGCAATGAGCCTCACTTCCAAGCCGCCGTTCCGTTTCCTGCTCGACCTTCACAGTGGTGTTCCCGCCTACCGCCAGATCATCGACCAGGTGCGCGGCGGGCTGGCGTCGGGCGCGCTCCACGCAGGCCACCAGTTGCCTACTGTCCGCCAACTCGCCGTGGACTTGGCTATCAACCCGAACACCGTGATGCGCGCCTACAAGGAGCTGGAGCTGACTGGCTTGCTGGAAACGCAGCAGGGCACAGGAACGTTTATCAGCACGCAGAAGCTTCCGCAAGCCGGCACCGAGCGGGAGCGGCAGCTAGGCCAGATCGCGTCCGACGCGGTGTCGCGCGCCGGCGCAGCGGGGTTCACCATCGAAGAGCTTGTTGCGCAGTTGCGGGCGTGGCCCAATGGGCCGGCCCCGAAGGAGAAAGTATGACACCGAGAGTTAGCCTGCAGAACACCAATACCGTAGCAGTTGCCGCATTCCTGGCCAGCATTGCCGCCGGAGGCATCTGCAGCGCCGCGACGGAGCGGCCGTACCCTGTAATCGCGGGTGCGGCAGTTGGCATTTACCTGCTCTTCGCCATCAAAATCGTGCGGCAATGGGAGAAAGCCATCAAGCTCCGTTTCGGCCGCTACGTCGGCCTGCTTGGGCCGGGAGTCTTCCTCATCGTTCCTGTGCTGGAGACTCTCAGCCAGATCGTCGACCAGCGCGTGCGTGTCGCCAACGTATCCGCCGAGACCACGCTCACGCGCGACACCGTGCCGGTGAACGTCGATGCCATCGTTTTCTGGATGGTCTGGAATGCTGAGAAGGCGATTCTGGAAGTAGAGAGCTACGTCGACGCCATCACCATGAGCTCGCAGACCGCGCTGCGCGAATCCATCGGGCGGCACGATTTGCATCAGGCTCTCTCCGAACGCGAGATGCTGGGCCAGGAGCTTCAGCGCCTCCTCGACCAAAAGACCAATCCCTGGGGAATCACGGTGCAGTCGGTAGAGATCCGCGACGTGCAGATCCCTGCGGCGTTGCAGGACGCAATGTCGCGCGAGGCCCAGGCCGAGCGCGAACGCCGCGCCCGCGTGATCCTGGGCACCGCAGAGACCGAGATCGCCGACAAATTCGCCTCGGCTGCCGAGACTTACAAAGACAATCCCGTGGCGCTGCATCTGCGCGCCATGAACATGTTGTATGAAGCCATCAAGGAGCGCGGCTCCATGATCATCGTGCCGTCATCGGCAGTGGAGACCATGGGCCTGGGTGGCTCGCTGGCGGCATCCGCGCTGGCGAAGAACCAAAGTTGACCCCAACACGAACGATCGCAAGTAACGACCCACAAAGAAATCGATGATCGGGAGGATGAAATGACGGCTTCACGCTTATGGAATCGCCGGGAATTCGATGTCACGCCTGCCGGGTACTTTACTGTTCTGAAACCGAAAAGATGGTTCTCGGCAGTGCGATTGTCTGGAACCTTCCGCGGCCTGCTCAATGGGCCGTTGACGCCCAGATGGCTTGAGAAACCCGCGGGGGCACTCGGAGATGAGCAAAACCGCACCCGAAGCCAGCAACCGGCGGCATCGCTGCGCATTGTGCAGCCGGCTGAGGGCGATCGCAGTTTGGTGCGGCTAGCATTCATTGTTCTGGGAGCAGCGGCGATCACCTGCGGTTTGCTGCGGTGGATCTGTCAACCGTGATCCGTAAATGGTTTTCCTCGCCTGCGGTAACAGCGACAGTCTTCGGTACGCCGGCGGCTCGCTGTTCAGTTAGTGAGGGCCATGTAGACGAATGGAGTAGCTATGAAGCGACTGATCTTACTCGCGGCACTCGTAATGTTAGTGGCGGCGTCCAATGCATTTGGTCAAACGGCGAACGCGATGCGGACGGAGCCGGATTATTCGCATATCACCGGCGTGTGGCGAGGGCAGATGGACGGTTTGCCGGAGGTGGTGCTGACGATCACCGATGAAGACGGCAAACTTTCCGGTGCGGTCCTCTTCTTTCTGCACGTGCGAGCCACCGTGAACGATCCCTGGACCTCCAGGCCAGCCGACGCTGCGGAGCCGATCATTAGCCCCGTGTTCGATGGCAAGACGCTGCGCTTCATGGTGAGTCACAAGCGCGCGCATCCGCCGCGCACGCTCAACGATCCGCCATCGCATTTTCATCTCACGCTGGTGGGTTCGGACAAAGCGGGACTTGTGAACGAGACCGAAGCAGGCTCCACGGATGCCGGCCCCGGATTGCCGATGGTCCGCAGCGATTATTGAAGCTGTTATCCTCTCACTATGACCACGGTGGAGATTGAGTTTCACTACGCTGTGCCGCCGACCGAGCGAGTGGCCCAGGCGTTGGCCCGAGTGCGCGACGTCTACGGCATACGGCGGCTGAGCTTCGATCACGACGCGCGCACGCTGCGCATCGAGTACGACGCGACGCGCCTGAGCGCCGCACCTGTAATGAAGCTGGTTCGCGAGGCGGGCCTTGAATTAGCCGCCACGCCGCCGCAGATTGCGACGCCGGAGCCAGCAACGCCGGCTGCGACCTAATGCCTGCCGTGGACCCCGCTCCTTCAATCGGCTCCGTAGCCCGCGCAAAGTTTTCGATTCGTTGCGCTGCGGCCCCGGGCTTGATACTCTGGGAGTGGCATATTTCGCGGTTTCCGCTCGGAAAACCGCATCAGTGCGCCCGTAGCTCAGCTGGATAGAGCGACTGACTACGAATCAGTAGGCCGGGAGTTCGAATCTCTCCGGGCGCACCATTCAAACACAAGGCAACAAAAGAATTAACTGCAACTTAAGTGTCCGATAGGTAACGGTATCGTTCGTCCGGTGCCTGGTTTGGTGCATGTTCGCTCAGACAGTAGGATGCAGCACCATGCGCTCCGATGCAGTGGCAGCGGCATCCGGTGAAAGGTGCGCGTACCGGGCGGCCATCGTAATCGTCTTGTGACCCGCCAGAGTTTGAATCTCCTTGAGCGAGACCCCGGCCATTGCCAGCCACGAGCAGAACGTGTGCCGGTTACAGTGCCATGTGTATCCGGTGATGCCGGCATCTTTGATTGCAGGCTCGAACCAGAACCGGCAGTAGTCCCCTGCCTCGGGGAATACCTGGTCTGTCGGCTTGTGTGGAACGATTGTCTGCTGTGCCTTAACGGCGTCGAGGGCGGTGCTGTTAAGCGGGACGTTTCGTGCTGACCCATTCTTCGTCTGCGTCAGCCGAATGATCCGTCGCCTCATGTCCACCTGGTTCCAAATTAGGGAGAATTGTTCGCCCCAGCGCATTCCCGTGTAGACGCTGAGCACAAATGCCGGGTGCTGGTTGGGATTGTCGCGGAGGATGATGTCTGCAACCTTCTTGAATTCGTCGCGGCTCAGATAGCGGAGCCGGGCGTTGTCTTCCCTGCGCATCCGAACCAACCGCGCAGGATTCGACGTGACCTTTCCGTTCTCCATGCCAATCCGGTAGCAGAGCGAGAAAAATGCGCGGAAGCGATTTGCAGTGGCAGGCGTCTTACAGCGTTCCGTCAGGAACCGGTCGATTTCCTGCGGACTAATCTCTACGGCCGGCCGTGAG
>Ga0209415_10016519_pt1 | contig 11854 bp, 12 predicted proteins | sample PeaSoiSIISIP2007_FD_187696 | JGI IMG/M metagenome (GOLD analysis project Ga0209415, IMG submission 187696) | Peat soil microbial communities from Weissenstadt, Germany - SII-SIP-2007 (SPAdes) (version 2) | ecosystem: Environmental > Terrestrial > Soil > Wetlands > Peat | place: Germany... | reverse complement strand
GGGGGGAGCCGATCTCGCTGCGCGAGTCGGAGATGATGGTCATCGACCCGCCGTCGGTGCCAACGCTTCCCGATGACGAGCGTCAACTCCCTCCGTCCAGGGCCGCGGTGGCGAGGGTCGCGCTCGTCAAGAAGCCCTCGGCCATGGCGCGTTCGGGCGTGGACCTGCTCGACATTCCGGAGCCTGTCAGCGAGGTCCCGACCGAGCTGGTGAAGAAGCGCGGGATCTCCGCCATGGCACCGCCCATGGGCATGACCGCCCCGCCGGCCCCGTCGAAGAAGCCGTCCTTGCCGCCGCCCGACATCGTCCCGGACGTGCCTGCCCCCCCGAAGAAGGTCTCGCTACCGCCGCCCGACATCGTTCCGGACGTCGCGCTTCCGCCGTCGGCGGCGCGCTCGGTGCCCCCGAGCAGCGCGGCCTATCGCGCGCGGCTGCCGACGTTTCCGATCAAGGACGTGCCGCCGAAGCGATCGTTCGGCGTGCAGGCGATGGCCATCGCCGCGGCGCTGGTGACGACGTTCGGTGTCGGCTGGTGGCTCGGGCGCAACCATCCGCCGCCGGCCGATCTGCCGCAGGCAGCCGCTGCGCCGCTGACGGTGACTGCAGTCGAGACCGCTCCGCCGAAGCCTCCGGTGACCTCGGTCCCGCCCGTGGCTTCGTCCAGCGTGGCGGGCGTGGCCTCGGCCGCTGTCTCGGCCTCGGCGGCGGCGGCGCCCTCGGCGTCGGCCGCTCCATCGGCATCCGCAGCAGCGACATCGAGCGTCCCTGCGTGGGCGATGGCCCCGCGTCCGACACCGACTTACCTGGGGGGCGCCGCCGTGCCCACGACCCCTCCGTCCCCTGCACCCGCTTCGACGCCTACCGCCGGCGGCACCTCGACGCCCACCGCTGCCACGACGACGGCTACGGCTACGGCCTCCCAGGCCAAGCCGGCCGTCCCGGTCCCGCCGCGCCCTGCAGGCTCGGCCGGCTACGTTCCCAGCGAGCTGTGACCGCCCAGCCACGCGACGTCGGCGTGGTTGAGCCACGTGCGCTGCCGCCGGGCGAACACGCGCGTGGCGCGCACGATCGCCGTCTCGAGCTCGTCGCGCGCCAGCTCGCCTGCGAGCATGGACCGCACCTGCGCGTAGCCGACGCTGCCCATCGCGCGGGCGTCTCCGTACCCTCGGGCCAGCAGCTTCTCGACCTCCTCGATCCATCCGTTTGCGAGCCACCCGTGCGCTCGCGCCCGTATCCGGTCCGTGAGCGTGGCCGCATCGCAGGCCACCGCGACGAGGCGCGCGCGGTGGCGCACGCAGGCGAAGGCGTGCTCGCCCTGCCACGCGCTCAGCGGCCGCCCCGTCAGCTCCCAGACCTCGAGCGCGCGACTGACGCGCACCAGATCGTTGGGATGCAGCCGGCCGGCGCTCTCGGGATCGATGGCCTGCAGGCGCGCATGGAGCGCCGCCCGCCCCTCGTGCTCGGCCGTCTCTCGCAGGCGGTCACGCACCTGCTGGCTCGCGGCGGGCATCTGGGCCAGGCCGAAGAGTAGCGCCTTGACCCAGAGGAACGTGCCGCCACACACGATCGGGACCCGCCCGCGCGCCCGCACCTCGTCGACGGCCTCCGACGCTCGCTCGGCCCAGGACGAGGCGTCGATGGGATCGAGCGGGTCGAGGATGCTCACCATGTGGTGGGGGGCCCGCGCGAGCTCCTCCGCCGTGGGCTTGCCCGAGCCGATGTCGAACTCGCGGTAGACTTGGACGCTGTCGGCGCTCACGACTTCGCCGCCGAGGCGCTCGGCGATCTCCACGGCGAGCGCGGTCTTGCCGCTCGCGGTCGGACCCACGACGACGAGCAAGTCGCCCGGGTGCTCGCGCGCGATGCGGAGCGCGGCTTCAGCGACCGACACGCCGCTCGAGCTCGTCATAGCCGATGCGCGTGACGACGGGCCGTCCGTGAGGGCAGTGCCCGGCGAAGTCGATGTCGTCCAGAGCACGCAGGAGCGCAATAGCCTCCTCGCGCGCGACGATGTCGCCCGCGCGGATGCTGCCGTGGCACGCCATGGTCGCGAGCACGAGATCGGCCGCATCGCCGAAGGGACGTCGCGCGGCCCGTCCCAGCTCTGCAACCAGATCGCGCAGGATGCGCTCCGGGCGCGCCCGGGCCAGCAACGTCGGGACGGCGTGTACTGCGACGGCGCTCGGCCCGACCTGGCGCAGCTCCACCCCGAGGGCCTCGATCGCCTGCGCATGCTCCTCGAGGGCCGCGACCTCGGCCGGCAGGAGCTCGACCACGTCGGGCATGAGCAATCGCTGCGTCGACATCGCCCTTGCCTGGTAGGCGCGACGAAGCCGGTGGAACGTCACGCGCTCCGCCGCGGCGTGCTGGTCGAGCACGTAGAGGCCGTCGCTCCCGCTGCACACGAGGAACGTCGCCCGCACCTGCGCGAGGAACTCGAGCGACGCGTAGAACCCTGCTCCTTCGAAGAGCGCCGGCGCATCCTCACCTGGCGTCGGCCCCTGGCCGTCGGGGATCGATTCGAGCGTCGTACGCTCTCCCAGCGAACGTGGAGCTGTTGCCGCATCCTCGCCTGGAGCCAGGTCCCAGGGGTCTCCCGGGGGCTCGGGGATGTAGCGGGTGGTGGCCGGCTCGCTCGACGACGGCGGAGGTCGCGGCGTCATCCACGCACGACCGGAGCCGAGAGCCGGCAGATTGAAGGCGTGCGACAGGATGGCGTGCAGCTCGCGCATCACGGCGTCGTACAGGGCCCGCCCATCGGCGAAGCGCACCTCGGCCTTCTGCGGGTGGACGTTGACGTCGACCTGGTCCTTCGGGACGTCGAGGTACACGACGCCGACCGGATAGCGCCCAGGCTCGAGCACCGACCCGTAGGCCTGCGCCACGGCGCGCGACAGCGCTCGGTCCCGCACCGGCCTTCCATTGACCATCAGGTGCAGCCCGACCGTCCCGGCCCGCGCGCGTTCGGGCGGCGCGAGGTGCGCCTCGATGCGCATCGGGCCGCGCTCTCCCAGGCACTCCTCGAGCCGCTCGCCGTCGATCGCCTGCGCGACGCGCTCGCGTCGGGTGCCCGCCCGTAGCCACTCGCGAACCGCCCGGCCGTCGCGCACCAGGAAGAAGCTGACGTCGGGGCGCGCCAGCGCTGCGAGTAGCATCGCCTCGCTCACGTGCGCCGCCTCGGTGCCGGTGGACTTGAGGAACTTGCGGCGCGCGGGCACGTTGAAGAACAGGTCGCGCACCTCGACGCTCGTGCCCTCGGCCGCCCCCGCGGGTCGCGGTCGCGGCGCGCCCCCTCCCTCGACGATCACCTCGGTCCCCTCGCGGCTGCCCCTCGCGCGCGTCACGAGCTTCAGCTTCGCGACCGAGGCGATGCTCGGCAGGGCCTCGCCGCGGAAGCCGAACGTACCCAGACGGAACAGGTCGTCCTTGCCGGCGATCTTGCTGGTCGCGTGGCGCTCGAGAGCGAGCATCGCGTCCTCGGCGTCCATGCCGGCGCCGTCGTCGGTCACCCGGATCATCGCCACGCCGCCCTGCTCGAGCTCGACCTTCACGCGCGTCGCGCCCGCGTCGAGCGCGTTCTCGACGAGCTCCTTGACGACGCTCGCAGGTCGCTCGACCACCTCGCCGGCTGCGATCTGGTTGGCGAGGTCGCTCGGCAGCCGCCGGACGATGCCCATCGCGCGCTACCGCTCCTCGACGGCCGCGGCTGTCTCGTCGAAGTACTCGCGAGACCCGCGGCGCGTGAGGCCGATGATCACCAGCGCGCTGCCGAGCGTGCGCAGCACCAGGACCATGGTGCTGGCTGCTCGCAGCACGGCCATGGTGGAGATCGGCGGCTGCACCGGTGCCACCACCCCGGCCGCGTGCTCCTCGGCCGAATGCTCGGCCTCACGCCATTGCAAGTCCGCCTCGATGACGTCGCGCAGCAGCAGGTGTCCTGCCACCCCGATTCCCGCCTGCGCCAGGACGAGTTGCACCAGCACGGCGCGCGCGCCGCTGCTTCCACCGAGCGCGCGCATCGCGAACAGCAGCGTGGCGCTCCCGACCAGCAGCGTTGCCACCGCGAGGGGCCAGCCGCGCGATTTCGCCGCGTCGAGCGCCCGGATGACCGCCTCCGTCCGGGCGATCACGACGGTGCGGTCGTGCTCGTCGGCGATCCCCTGACCGGCGGCCGTGGGGTCGAGCGACGCGTGATAGAGGGTCACTTCCTCCCACCCCTTGTAGGCACCCGTGATCCCGAGCGCGAGCGCGCCGAGCAGGGCCAAGACTAGGTACCAGGGGCGCTTGCGCTCGGTGGCCATCCGCTCGTCAGCGCATAGCACGGCGCGGACGTGCAGGGCAGGGAAGGGGGCATCATCTGGCACCATGCCGTCACAACGAGCGCCCGCGCGTGAGCTAGGCTCGCGGCCACCGCGATGATCCTCGTCCTCAACGCGGGCTCCTCGAGCCTCAGGTTCGCGCTCTTCGAGGGCGAGCGAATCGAGGGCGGGACGATCGATCGCATCCCTCCCGGGGGCCAGCAGGGCGCGCTCGTGCGGGTGCTCGACAGCCTGCAGCCCCACGGAGGCGTCGCCGGCATCGCCGCCGTCGGGCATCGGCTCGTGCACGGAGGCTCGTCGTTCACCGGACCGACGATCCTCGACGACCGCGCTCTGGCAGAGCTGCACCGGCTCGCGCAGCTCGACCCCGATCATTTGCCGGCCGAGATCGCGCTCGTCGAGGCTCTTCGCGCGCGCACACCGGCCATGCCCCAGGTGGGCTGCTTCGACACGGCGTTCCACGCCGGCATCCCCCGCGTGGCCCGTCTCCTCGCCATCCCGCGGCGCTTCGACGCGCAAGGCGTGCGCCGCTACGGATTTCACGGGCTGTCGTATCAGTTCGTGGTCGAGGAGCTCGGTCGCGTCGCTGCCGGCGCCGCGCAGGGGCGCGTGGTGATCGCGCACCTCGGCTCCGGGTCGAGCCTTGCGGCGGTGCGCGCGGGCCGGTGCGTCGACACGACGATGGGCTTCACGCCGAACTCCGGCGTGCTGATGGGGACGCGATCGGGGGACCTGGACGCGGGCCTGCTGATCTACCTGCTGCGCGCCGAGAAGCTCACGGTGGACGAGCTCGACGCGATGCTGAGCAAGGAGTCTGGTCTCCTCGGCGTGTCCGGAACCAGCGCCGACATGCGAGACCTGCTGGGCGGCGAAGCGACCGACGGCGCCGCAGCCGACGCGGTGGGCCTCTACTGCCACCACGTGCGCAAGGCGATCGGCGCCCTGGCCACGACGCTCGATGGTCTCGACACGCTCGTCTTCACCGGAGGCATCGGCGAGAACGCCGCCGTGGTTCGATCCCGCATCTGCGAGGGGCTCGGGCACCTCGGGGTGCGGCTCGACAGCGAGCGCAACGGCGCGAGCGCGGCGGTCGTCTCGACCGACCTGAGCCCCGTCATGGTGCGCGTGGTCCGCACGGACGAAGAACGGATCATCGCGCGCGACACGCTGGCAGTGCTGAACCGGAGGTGAGAGAGCCATGGACGAGCAGATGCGCAGGATCGACGCGTACTGGCGGGCGGCGAACTACCTGTCCGTCGGGCAAATCTACCTCCTGGCGAACCCGCTGCTTCGCGAGCCGCTACGCCTGGAGCACGTCAAGCCGCGCCTGCTCGGGCACTGGGGAACCACGCCCGGGCTGAACTTCGTCTACGTGCACGCCAATCGCGTCATAAGCGAGCGTGATCTGTCGGCCATCTTCGTGTGCGGCCCGGGTCATGGCGGCCCGGGGATCGTCGCGAACACGTGGCTCGAGGGGACGTACAGCGAGGTCTACCCGAACGTCTCCTGCGACGCGCGCGGGATGCAGATGCTCTTCAGGCAGTTCTCCTTTCCCGGCGGCATCCCCAGTCATGTGGCCCCGGAGACGCCGGGGAGCATCCACGAGGGGGGTGAGCTCGGCTACGCGCTGAGCCACGCCTTCGGCGCGGCGTTCGACAACCCGGAGCTGCTGGTGTTCTGCGTCGTCGGCGACGGCGAGGCCGAGACCGGGCCCATGGCAACGAGCTGGCACTCCAACAAGTTCCTCAACGCCGCGACCGACGGCGCCGTCCTGCCCATCCTGCACCTCAACGGCTACAAGATCGCCGGGCCCACGGTGCTCGCGCGCATCCCGCGCGAGGAGCTCGCACAGCTGATGCGTGGATACGGCTGGGCGCCGCTCTTCGTCGAGGGCGACGACCCGGCGGACATGCATCGCAAGATGGCCGCGGCGCTCGACGAAGCCACCGCCGAGATCGCGCGCATCCAGGGCGATGCCCGCGTGCGCGGCGTCCGTACGCGGCCGTGCTGGCCCATGATCGTCCTTCGATCACCGAAGGGCTGGACCGGCCCGAAGGAAGTGGACGGCCATCGCGTCGAAGGGACGTTCCGCGCGCACCAGGTGCCCTTCGACGTGGGCCGCGACCCCAAGCGCCTGGCGATGCTCGACCAGTGGATGAAGAGCTACCGCCCCGAGGAGCTCTTCGACCAGCAGGGGCGCTTCTTGCCCGAGCTCGCGGCGCTGGCTCCGAAGGGCGAGCGCCGCATGAGCGCGAACCCCCACGCCAACGGGGGCCTGCTTCGCAAGGAGCTCCGGATGCCCGAGTTTCCGGCGTACGCCGTGTCCGTGCCGTCACCCGGCTCGGTCGACGCCGAAGCGACTCGGGTGCAGGGGATGTTCATCCGCGACGTGCTCGTCCAGAACGCCGACAACCGCAACTTCCGCATCTTCAGCCCCGACGAGACGGCCTCCAACCGCTGGAACGCCGTCTTCGAGGTGACCACGCGCACATCCGACGCCGAGATCCTCCCCGACGACGACCACGTCTCGCCCGAAGGGCGCGTCCTGGAGATGCTGAGCGAGCACCAGTGCGAGGGCTGGCTCGAGGGATACCTGCTCACCGGCCGGCACGGGATGTTCTCCTGCTACGAGGCGTTCATCCACATCATCGACGCGATGTTCAACCAGCACGCCAAGTGGCTCAAGGTGACGCGCGGCATCCCCTGGCGGCGCCCGATCTCCTCGCTCAACTACCTGCTGACCTCTCACGTCTGGCGCCAGGATCACAACGGCTTCAGCCACCAGGATCCGGGCTTCATCGACCACGTGGTCAACAAGAAGGCCGACGTCATTCGCGTCTACCTGCCGCCGGATGCCAACACGCTCCTTTCGGTCACCGACCACTGTCTTCGCAGCGTGAACTACGTCAACGTGATCGTCGCCGGCAAGCAGCCCTCGCCCCAGTGGCTGACGATGGATCAGGCCGTGCGTCACTGTGCGGCGGGGCTCGGCATCTGGGACTGGGCGAGCAACGATCGAGGCAGCGAGCCGGACGTCGTGATGGCCTGCGCCGGCGACGTTCCGACGCTCGAGACGCTGGCGGCCGTCGAGATCCTGCGCGAGCACGTCCACGACCTGAAGATCCGCGTGGTCAACGTGGTCGACCTCATGAAGCTCCAGCCGCCGAGCGAGCACCCGCACGGGCTGCCCGACCGCGAGTTCGACGGCATCTTCACCTCCGACCGGCCGGTCATCTTCGCGTACCACGGGTATCCGTGGCTCATCCACCGGCTGACCTACCGGCGCACCAACCACAAGAACCTCCACGTCCGCGGCTACAAGGAAGAGGGGACGACCACGACCCCCTTCGACATGGTCGTGCGCAACGACATGGATCGCTTCCACCTCGTCCAGGACGTGATCGACCGCGTCCCGACCCTGGGCACGCGGTGCGCCGCGTTGCGCCAGGACATGTCCGACCGGCTCGTCGATCACGCCGAGTACATCCGCACCCATGGCGACGACCTGCCCGCGGTGCGCGACTGGAGGTGGGGGGCCCACCCCGCCCACTGAGCCATCGCTTTACGAATCTTCACGCGCTCTGCCGCGCGCATCGCCGCAGCGTGCGCATCGATCTACCCAGAGCGGAGGTCAAAATGCTCGGGTTCATCATCGGTACGGTCAGTCTCATCGCATTGGTCAAGGTGCTGCGGTACGGACGCCGCTGGCACGGTTACGGGTACGGCCACTCCCACGGGTACGGCCACGGTCCCGGAGTCAGTCCGCGACGCTGGTTTCTGAGGTCGCTTTTCGAGCGCCTCGAAACCACGCCCGGACAGGAGAAGGTCATCGTCGCGGCGCTCGACGAGCTCCGCGAAAACCGCAAGGTCGTGCGGGGCGAGCTCGAGCAGACTCGCGGCGACATCGCGCGCGCGGTGGCCGGCGGCCTGATCGAGGACGGCGTCCTCGAGGAGACGTTCGCCCGCCATGATCGGCTCTTCGCACAGCTTCGCGTCTCGTTCGTGGAAGCCATGCGGAAGATCACCGAGGCGCTCGACGAGCGGCAGCGCAAGCAGGTCGCCAGCGTGCTCGAGGGCGGCTGGTCGGGCTGGCGTGGCGGCTTCCGCGGGCCCTACCGCGGCGGCATGTGGGCTTGAACGGAGGCAATCATGAAACGCAAAGTACTCATCGCATTGCTGTCGCTCGGCGTCGTGGTCGGGTACGGCTCGGGGATCGCCCACGCGATCCACCACCACCACGCCGCATGCGCCGGCTGGCACCACGAATAGAGTGAGGGCAGCCGCGCGGGTCATCCCCGTGCGGCTGTCGGCTTTCCGCGGTCAGCGACCCTTGTTCTTCCAGAGCTGGTAGACGCCGAACGCCGCCAGCAGCCCGCCCGCGCCCACGAGGTACATCGGGTTGCTCGTGCCGGGTATGACGAAGACGGGCCCGCCGAACTGCCCGCTCAGGCCCGCGACGATGGCGATGAGGCCGAAGCCCAGATTCCACACGCCGGCCTTCATGCAGTACACGTTACCCCATGTGCCGTGGGGCAGCCCTCTTCGTCGTAGCGCTCGCTTCGGGCTGCGCTCCCGCGATTCCGGTGGCCGACTGGACCTGCGACTTCGACGCCAGCGAGTCCCGTCCGCTCTCGGTTCAAGATGCCACCCCTGGGCCGGACGGGGACCTTCCCGCGGCTGTATGCGAGACCACATGCGGGACTCCGGCGAAGCACTGCACTCTCATCCAACTGGAAGGGGGCCTTTCCGGGGCCATTTGCCCGGTGTGTACGTTCTAGTGGGAGCGATTGCGGGGGCGGCGCTTGCCTGGGTCTTCCCAACATCGCAAAGCAGTGCTGTGCTGCCACGCGCAATGGGGATGCAGGATCCGATCGACCTCGACGATTTGGACCGTGACTGGGAGCCGACGTCGGAGGTTCGTCCGATCACGTCGAGCGTGCGCCGCCTGGTGGTGGACACCGGTCTTCGGGGCGAGGCAGCCGAATCGGCCTGGGTCACGGTCACCGACGAGAGGGGCGCCGTCTTCTACGAGGGGGCGCCCAGCGCCGACGGCTGCATCGACGTGTCGTTCGAGAACGCTCCCCAGGTGAAGCGGGCGTGCATCCAGCTCGAGACGCCGCGCTGCCACCGAAGCGCCGAGGTCACGCTGGCCGCCGGGTGGAACTCACACGCCTTCAAGGCCTGACGGGACTCACCGCTCGCGGCGACGGGCGTGGCCCGAGTCGTCGTCGAAGAACATCCGCGGCGCCTCGCTCGCGAGCCCCATCTCGCGCACCAGCGCGCCGAGCCCGCGCGTCAGCCCTTGCACCTCGGGCGACGAGAGGCGCCGCAGCGCCGCCACGAGCCGCAGCTGCGTGGGCTCCGGGCAGCGGGCCAGCAGGCGCCGGCCGGCGGCGCTGAGCGAGAGCTCGATGCGTCGTGCGTCCACGCTCGACGCCTTGCGCGCCACGAGCTTGCGGTCAACCAGCCGCTTGACCACGACCGACACCGAGCTCTGGTCGGTGAGCGTCCGGTCGGCCAGGTCGTTGAGCGAGGATGCGCTCGACTCGGCGAGGGCCTGCAAGACGAACAGCTGCGCGCCGCTGATCCCGGCCGCCCGCTCGGCGTCGCGCGCGCTCAGGCGAAGGTCTCGCACCACGCGCCGCAGTGCGTCCACGACGGCGCGGATGGACTCGGAGGATCCAGCGCGTGAGGTCACTCGAGTGGTCGTACCTCAACGGGTCGGCGGAGTCATCCACGCCCCGCATTCGTGCCGGGGGCGATGCCGCGTGCGAACCGTTCGCAGATCGGCCACAATCGCCCGAGAGGTGGCACATCCCGTGGGGCGGCAGGCAGAACGCGCGGCGAGCGAGCTCGATCACTTTCGCACCATGTTGCAGAGCTACATGGACAAGAAGGGTCTGCGCTCGACCGACCAGCGCCGGCTCATCGTCGAGACGTTCTTCCGGGCCAACAACCACGTCAGCATCGAGGAGCTGCTGGCCCAGGTGCGCGAGAAGGACCGCCGAGTCGGCTACGCGACCGTCTACCGCACCCTCAAGCTACTGGCCGACTGCGGCGTCGCCAACGAGCGCCGCTTCGGCGACGGGCTCACGCGCTACGAGCTGGCCGACGACACGAGCCACCACGATCACCTCATCTGCGTCGAGTGCGGCGACATCGTCGAGTTCGAGGAGCCGCGCATCGAGGAGCTGCAAGACAAGATCGCCCGACGGTACGGCTTCGAGATCAGGTCGCACAAGCACGAGCTGTACGGCACGTGCCCGCGCTGCCAGAGCAAGCGGCGCAACGGCGGCGGAAACTAGGACGCCGGTCGGCTTACTGCGTTTCCTTGCCGTCGGGCGTGATCACGAAGTGGAACTTGGTGTCGGGCTGGAGCGACATGTAGTCGTACATGTCTCCCACGATCGCTCCGTCGCAGCGCTGGCTGATGATCCCGTACCCGTAGTTCTTGCTCGTCAGCGGCGCGCCGCCGTTTCCGATGGTCACCTTGTTGGGGTTGCCCCAGTAGTAATAGTAGGTGTGCGCGTGCCCGTTGATCATCAGCGTGTACGGATAGTTCGCGATGACCGAGTCGACGCCTGCGACTCCGTCCGGCAGCGGAGGCGTCGCGTCAGACGCCTCGTGGCGTACGATGAACGTGTACGTGGTCTTCACCGCCATCGTGCTCTGCAGCCAGCTCTGCTGGGCGCTGGTCCACGAGTTGGCGGCGGTGATGACGAACTTCGCGGTCCAGGAGTTGTCGGTCGCGTTGACGTTGAACGAGTAGTACGGGTTCGACTGCGAGATGGGTCCGAGCATCTGGCTCATGAACTCGCTGAAGTTCGGGGTCGAGCCACCCGAGGTGCCGGGTCCGCAGTTGCACTGGGTCGACCCGCTGCATCCGCTCGCCACGCCGCACTCGTGGTTGCCCATCGCCGGGAAGAAGGCCCCGTTGTAGTCCCCGCGCGCCGTCATGTAGATCCCGATCTGCTGCTGGGCGTAGGAGCCCGAGCCGGTCGAGGAGAACTGGTAGTCCCCCGTACCGAGGACGAACGGCGGGTGTGGGCTGGACGCTTCGACGTCCTGGAAGAGCTTCGTGATGATGCTCGTGGGGTAGCCGCCGACGTCGTCCTCGTTCGCGGGGCGCGTGTCGCCGATGACACCGAAGACGAGCCGGGAGATCGACCCGCCGCTGGCTCCGACGCTGCCGCTGATGGGGCCCGTGTTGGTGGTGCAAGGGCCGCCGCCCGAGCTGCTGCCGGAGCCTCCGCTGCTGCCTCCGCTGCTCCCGCCTCCGCTGCTGCCGCCCGACCCGCCGGAGCCTCCTCCCGAGGAACCTCCCGAGCTTCCGCCGGAGCTGCCACCCCCGCTGCTCGAGCCCCCGCCATCGTCCCCCGTGAAGCTCTGGCTTCCCTGGCCCCCGCCGCAGGCGAGGTACCCGACGCAGATCGACGAAATCACGGCGATGGACAGCAAGTTGCGCATGGCCCCATCCATGTCTCGCGGGGGCCGGGTCGGTCAAACCGGTAGGTAGTCGCGTAGGCGCCTTTTCA
>Ga0209415_10016518_pt1 | contig 11854 bp, 9 predicted proteins | sample PeaSoiSIISIP2007_FD_187696 | JGI IMG/M metagenome (GOLD analysis project Ga0209415, IMG submission 187696) | Peat soil microbial communities from Weissenstadt, Germany - SII-SIP-2007 (SPAdes) (version 2) | ecosystem: Environmental > Terrestrial > Soil > Wetlands > Peat | place: Germany... | reverse complement strand
CTCGGCAGCTCGGCGCTGTTCGCGTCCAGGTTCCGCGAGTGCGCGGCCCGCGCGCTGCTGCTCCCCCGCCGCCAGCCTGGCCGCCGCTCCCCGCTCTGGCAGCAGCGTCAGCGCGCCGCGCAGCTGCTGGCCGTCGCCAGCGGCTACGGCGGCTTCCCGATCGTGCTCGAGACCATGCGCGAGTGCCTGCAGGACGTATTCGACGTGCCTGCTCTGAGCGCGCTGATGCGCGAGCTGGCCGGACGCCGGGTCCGGCTGGTCGAGGTGGACACTCCGACGGCGTCCCCGTTCGGGCGCTCCCTGCTGTTCCGCTACATCGGCGCGTTCATGTACGAGGGCGACGCGCCGCTGGCCGAGCGCCGGGCCCAGGCGCTGGCCCTGGACTCCGCGCTGCTTGCCGAGCTGCTCGGGCAGGCCGACCTCCGCGAGCTGCTCGATCCGACGATCGTGCATGAGACGGAAGAGGACTTGCAGCGCCTGTCGCCAGGCCGCCGCTGCCCGTCAGCCGAGGGGCTCAGCGACCTGATCAGGGAGATCGGGCCGCTATCCGAGGCGGAGATCGCCGCCCGATGTGCCGACCCAGCGGCGGCCGCGGCCTGGCTGGCCCAGCTGGCCGCGCAGCGGCGGATCATCGAGGTCAGGGTGGCTGGCGAGCACCGGTGGGCCGCGATCGAGGACGCCGGCCGCCTGCGCGATGCGCTCGGAGTGGCCCTGCCGGCCGGGATCCCGGTTGCCTTCACCGAGCTTCTGCCCGACCCGCTGGGAGACCTGGTCGCCAGGTACGCACGGACGCACGGTCCCTTCAGCGCCGCGGTCGCGGCCCAGCGATACGGACTCGGGGTCGCCGTGATCACCGGGATGCTGCACCGGCTGGCCGCGGACGGCAGAGTGGCGGAAGGCGAGTTCCTGCCGCACCTGGCCGGACCGCAGTGGTGCGACTCGGGCGTGCTGCGGCTGCTCCGCCGTCGCTGCCTGGCCAGGCTGCGGCATGAGGCCGAGCCGGTGCCTCCGGCGGTCTTCGCCGCCTTCCTGCCGCCCTGGCAGAACGCGCGGCACGGCGGCACCGCCCGGCCCGACCGTGCCGGTGGCGCCGGGCCGGGCCGCCGGAGACGGCCCACCGGCCCCGATGCCGTCTACTCGGTGGTCGAACAGCTCGCGGGAGCAGCCGTGCCCGCAGGCGCGCTCGAGTCGCTGATCCTGCCTGCACGGGTTGACGGCTACACCCCGGCGATGCTCGACGAGCTGACGGCCGCCGGCGAGGTGGTCTGGGCAGGCGCTGGCGCGCTGCCGGGCGGCGACGGCTGGCTGGTCCTCGCCCCCGCCGCGTCCGCGCCGCTGCTGTTCCCGGCCCCCGGCGAGATCACGACGACACCGGTGCACGACGCGGTGCTCGCCGTGCTCGACGGCGGCGGCGCGCTGTTCTTCCGCGGCCTGGCCGACCGGGCGGGCGACCGGCTGACGGCAGTCCCGCCCGGCCGGGACGGCGGCGCCGAGCCCGCGAGTCCCGGCCGGGGCAGCGGATCGGATGAGCTAGCCCCGGAGCGCCCCGGCAGCCTGGCCGACCCGCATCCGGCCGACCGTGCGCGCCGGCCAAGCGATCAGGCCGTGGCCGCCGCGATCTGGGATCTCGTCTGGGCCGGCCTGCTGACGAACGACACGCTCGCTCCGCTGCGCACCGTGCTCAGCGCCGGCCGGTCGTGGAATCCGGCGCCGAAGCCAGGCGGCGCGGGCACCGACATCGGGCCGCTGATCGGCGCGCGCACCGGCCGGTCGCTGGGAGCCCGCAGGCCCGCCTTCGGCCGGGCCGTGCTGCCGTCGAACGCGGGGCCGCCCACCGTCAGCGGGCGCTGGTCCATGCTGCCGCCGAACGAGCCCGATCAGACCCGCCGGCTGCACGCCCGCGCGCTCAGCTTGCTTGACCGGCACGGCATCCTGATCCGCGGAGCGGCGGCGACCGAGCGGGTGCCCGGCGGGTTCGGCGCGCTCTATCCGGTCCTGCGGGCGATGGAGGACACCGGCCAGTGCCGCCGCGGCTATTTCGTCGAGGGCCTCGGCGCGGCACAGTTCGCGCTGCCCGGTGCGGTGGACCGGATGCGGGCAATGGCTGACTCGGTGACCGGGACTCTCACCGGGCCGGCGCCACCCTGGCCAGGAGCCGCCCAAGAGCCGGGCCAGGAGCCGCCCGGCCCGGCCTGGCCAGCTACCGGCACCTCAGCGTGGCCCGGCCAGGCATCCCCCGAGCCCGCCGTCGTCGTGCTGGCCGCCGCCGACCCGGCGAACGCCTACGGCGCGGCGCTCACGTGGCCGCCGCGCCCGGACGAGACCTCCGGCGGGCACCGGCCAGGCCGCAAGGCAGGTGCGCTCGTCGTGCTGGCCTCCGGCCAGCTCGTGCTCTACGTCGAGCGCGGCGGCAAGACGCTGCTGTCCTGGACGTCCGACCCGGCGCTCCTGCGCCCGGCAGCCGCTGCGCTGGGCGATGCCGTCCGGGCTGGCGCCCTGGGCAGGCTCACCGTCGAGCGAGCCGACGGCGGCGGCGTCTACGACTCCCCGCTGGCCCAGGCACTCGAAAAGGCCGGATTCCGCCCGACCCCGCGCGGCCTGCGCCTGCGCGGCTAACAGCCAGCCCACGGCTCACCCGAATCCGCCGGGTCCGCCGAGCAGACCGCCGCCGAGGCCGCCGCGGCCGCGCTCCCTGCGCTCGTCGTGGATGGCATCGATGGCGAGCACGACCGCGAGGACGAAGACGTCGTTCTCTCCAGGCGCCACGTCGACCGTGAACTTCTCCCGGAACGACAGGTTCCGCGAGATCGTGGCGATGGCCTGGCCAGCGCGGCTGATCGAGTAATCCCAGCCGCCAAAGCTGCCCTTGGCGGTCAGCTGACCGACGCTGGAGTCGATCTCGTAATGCTCGCCGAAGATGCCCTCGTGCCTTACGTCGGCTACGTGCTGGCCGCCGACGAGGATCTCATGCTTGGTGGTGACGAGACTCTTCTTGATTTCGGCCAGTTCCTGGCCAGACTGATCGCGGATCGACAGGTGCTGGGTGAGGCCCAGGTTGCCGCGCACGTCGAGGACAGGCGTTCCGGACTCATCGGTGATGACGAAATGCTCGATCATGGACCACTTGCTGGACATGACATATCGCATGCGACGAATACTGGTCCATCCGCAATGCACAGAGCAAACGCGCGAATGATCACCTGATCGGGAGCCGGCGACGTGATTCGTGGACGGCTATCCGGACGACGGCTCTCCGCCCGCGCCGCCGTCGGACTCCTGCTCCGGCTCGTCGGCGCGATCGGCGCCTGGACCGGCGGCAGGCGCCTCGTCCCGATCGGCGACATGACTGGCGCCAGGCGCCGCCGCGGCCAGACCGGCGCCGGGCACCTCGCCCAGGTCAGCCGCCTGGCTGGCGCTCAGATCGGCGACCTGACCAGCCCCAGATGCGGCCGCATGGCCGACCCCAGGATCGGACCCGCCACCGGCCCCAGGATCGGACCCGCCACCGGCCCCAGGATCGGACCCGTGACCGGCCCCAGGATCGGACGCACGGCCCTCAGGATCGGACCCGCGACCGGCCCCGGGATCGGACGCACGGCCGGCCTCAGGATCGATGCCGTGCTTGCGCAGCAGCGCGGTCAGCCGGAAAAGCTCCTGCTCCAGATCCGCTCTGCTGCGCTCCCTGCGGCTTGTGATACCCAGCCGGGCCTCGATCGCGGCCAGCCGGTCGCCGATGGCCTCAAGCGCGTCCAGCAGGCCGACGTCGCCCGCCATGCTCACCCGGGCAGCGCCGATCGTCGACGGCCGCAGCAGCCGGCCGAGACGAGGCTCGGAGACGCGAACCGGCTCCGCGCTCTCGCGGGCGACGAGCAGGTGGATCACCTGGGCACGAACCCGGTCGTGGTCGGCGCCTTGCTGCACCAGCACCTGAGCGGCGACGCCGTCGCCCTCGCGGATCAGCCCGAGCAAGATGTGCTCGGTACCGATGTAGTTGTGGCCTAGCTGCAGCGCTTCCCGCAGGGATAGCTCGAGTACCTTCTTGGCGCGCGGTGTGAAAGGAATGTGACCGGACGGTGCGCGCGGCTGCTTGCCCGTGCCGATGATCTCCTCAACCTGCTGGCGGACCGCTTCCAGGCTGATGTCGAGCGACTTCAGTGCCTCGGCAGCGACACCCTCACCCTCGTGGATAAGGCCGAGCAGGATGTGCTCGGTGCCGATGTACGTGTGATTGAGCGCCCTGGACTCCACCTGCGCCAGCACAATGATTGCGCGCGCCCGGCTGGTGAACCTCTCGAACATGCTGCACGCTCACCCGGGATAGGCAGTCGTCCGACATCGAGACATCTGGTCGGCTAGGACCATTATTCTCTCAGGCTATCCCTTAATGCCCAGGCTATCCCCGCCTCGGCGCAATCAGCTCATATTGGATCACCGGCAGCTCACCAGACTCCGGGAATGAGGCGAGCCGTCCGGTTCGCGTACTCGCGATACTCCGGACCGAGGGCGCCGACCAGGGTCTCCTCCTCAACTCTGATCCGGATCCGGAGCGCAAGCGCCGGCCCCACGAAGATCACCAGCAGCGAGAGCCAGCTGGCCAGCGCGACACCGATCCCGAGCAGCGTCAGCAGAGCGCCGGCGTAACCAGGATGGCGGAGCAGCCGGTACGGACCGTGCTGGATCACCCGGTGATCGTCGGCGATGCCGACAATGAACGTGAAGAACCTGTCCAGGACCACGATCGCCCAGATCCGCAGAACTATCCCGGCGACAGCCGCCAGCTCGCCGACGATGACGGTCGCCCAGCCGCCGCCGATCGCGGCCCACCGGAACCGGGCCAGCCACAGCGCCGCGATCACAGCAGCCGCGATGGCCAGGACTACCACGAAGAACGTCCACTCCCGCAGCCGCCCGCCGGCCAGGGCGGACCAGGCTTGCAGCCTCGCCCGCAGCCCTGGCCTGAGCGCCAGGCGCAGCCGCAGGGCGCCCTCGGCCGCGCCCCACGCCAGAACGGTGAACCAGGACAGTTCGTGCGCGGTGCCGCCGGAAAGCAGCGCGGTGCCGCCGGAAAGCAGCGGTTCAGCCATGTCCCTGCCCGGTCCGCTGGCCCGGCCCGGCAGCCATCCGCGCCAGCGCGGGCAGCAGTTCCTGCGCCAGCGCCAGGTCAGCGTCGAGCGCTCGGTCGGCTGTGCCGCCCGGCAGCACCTCGACGGCACGACTCAGCGCTCCGGCCAGCACCTGCCCTGCTGGCTGGGCGGCCCGCAGCCGGAGAGCGCGCACGGCCGCCACAAGCTCGCAGGCCAGCACGATCCGGTAGGCGTCGACCACATCCGTCGTGGCCCGTGCCGACTGGGTGGCGAACCCGGCGTGCTCCTCGACGCCGCGTGAGAGCACAGCGTTGCCCAGCGCCGCCGGAGCGGCGAGCCTGCGGATGTCGGCGATGGCTGAGTGCGTCACGTACTCCAGGATCATGATTCCCGAGCTGGGCGGCGGATCGGTGGCCAGGAACGGCGACAGGCCGGTGAAAGCCGGCTCGACCAGCGTTCCCAGGCGGGCGGCCGACAGCGCGGCGGCCTGGAACAGCGCCGCCCGCACCGCATCAAGGGCCAGGCCCACGTACGCGGTGTGAAAGTTGCCGTTGTGCCAGACTGTCTGGCCCGCCACGTCGACCAGCGGGTTCTCGGCCGCCGCGTTCAGCTCCGTGGTGACGGTCCGTTCGGCCGCCCGGACGGCGTCCACCGCCGGGCCGTGGACCTGGGGAAGTGCACGGTATCCGTACGGATCCTGAATCCGGGCCGCCGGCCGCGTCTCGCCAGCCAGCAGGCTGCGCATCGTCGCCGCCACCGCCTGCTGGCCAGGAAATGGCCTGGCGTCGTGCACCTGCGCCGCATATGGCTCCGCCGAGGCATCCGTTGCCAGGTGCGAGAACGCGGCGATCACGATCGCGGCCTGCAGCAGCACCGCCAGTTCAGCGCAGGCGATCGCGGCCTCGGCAGCGGTCGCCGCGTTGCTCGACAAGAACGCGAGCGCGTCGGCGGACGCCAGCGGGAACCGCGGCTGCGCCGCTGAGCCGGGCAGCCACTCACGCTCGCCAAGCAGGCACAAAGCGGTCGCCGCGAGCGCCGTCAGGTCCCCGGTGCCGATCGCGCCGTATTTCGGGACGGGAACGGACAGCCCTCTGTTAATGCCGTCCGTCAGCACGTCAAGCACACCAGGATCGACCCCGGATCCGCCGGCCGCGATCTGGTTCACCCGGACAACCAGCATGGCCCGGCTCAGCTCGGCGGCGACCAGCGGACCCGCACCGCCGGCGTGGCTGCGCAGCAGTCTCAGACCATGCCCGGCCAGGTCGGGATACGGCACCGGCTGGTCCCGGTTCGAGCCGACCCCGGTCGTCCTGCCGTAGACCTGACGCTGCGCGGTCACCTCGGCGGCGACTCGCGCGGCGGCGCGCGCCCGGTTCAGGCCGGCCTCGCTCATCGCCACCCGGGCCTGCCCGTGCGCGACGTCGCGCACCTGGGCGCAGGTCAGCGAACGCCCGTCGAGCGTCACCAGCTGCCGACTCATATCCGCTCCGGTTCTTCGCGCCCTGCTCGGTCCAGTTGATCAAGGACACGTACGTAGCCATCAGATCCCCTGTGCTGGTTCTCGAGTGACTATCACGTCGTCTGAGTGACATGAGGTCGAAGTGCTTCATGGGGTTAAATGCCCCCGTCCGTGCCCGCTAGGCCTAACGGCGCGGGCGCTACGTGCCGTGCGGCGGCGGCGCGCACCGACTGGGTACCTGCATAATGCTGGATATGCGTTTGTCTGCCCGCGCCGACTATGCGTTGCGCGCTGCGATCGAGCTGGCCGCGTCAGGCGGCGGGCATGTCACGTCCGAGCAACTGGCCAGGGCACAGCAGATCCCGGGCAAGTTTCTTGAGGCGATCCTCACCCAGTTGCGCCGTGCCGGGCTGGTGCGCAGCCAGCGCGGTCCCGACGGCGGTTTCTGGCTAGCCAGGCCCGCCGACGAGATCTCCCTGGCCGATATCATCCGCGCGATCGACGGACCGCTGCTCGGAGTGCGCGGCGAGCGCCCGGAGAACCTTGGCTACATCGGAGCGGCCGAGCCGCTTCAGACGGTCTGGATCGCGCTGCGCGCCAACGAGCGCGCCATCCTCGAAGAGGTCACCCTCGCGCACCTGGTCTCCGGCCCGCTGCCTGACCGGGTTCGCCAGCTAGCGGAGCTGCCGGGCTCCTGGGAGGCCAGAAACCACCGCCCGGCCTGATCCGGACCGGCCCGGACCGGCACCTTCAGACCGGCACCGCCAGACCGGCACCTTCAGAACCAGCTCTAGACCGGCACCATGTTGGTGATCTCGCGGGCAGTCCTGGTCACCTGCTCGAAGACCGGACCGCCGCCCTGCATCCCCGGAGCGAGCGGCATCCGGGACCCGGCCTGAACAGCCAGCTTCTGGCCAGCGCCCAGATGGCCTGCCGACATGGGGATCGACGAACCGGCTGGCACGGCAAGCCTGCGTCCGGCAGGACCGGCGAGGCGCGCGGACGCGACCGGGCCGACCCGCTCCTGCTCCGGGCCAGCGTCAGATCCATGACCGCCCGCTACCTCGATGACCGGCTCCCTGACGCCAGTGAAGACCGGCTCGCTCTGCAATTCGGCCAGCGCGAAGCTGTCCGAGACCTCGCGGAGAACCTGTGACAGCGGCGCTCCGAGCGCCGCGCAGATCGCGGCGAGCAACTCGGAGGAGGCTTCCTTCTGACCGCGCTCGACTTCAGAAAGGTAGCCAAGCGAGACGCGTGCAGAGGCAGAGACCTCGCGGAGGGTGCGACCCTGCCGCAGGCGCAGCCGCCGCAGCGCGTCACCTAGCAAGTGACGAAGCAGGACCATCGTCGCAATCCCTTCCCGAGGACTGGCGCTAATACCTCCACCGTACCTGGCCTCACGGACAGTGCGGGAGAGGGCATGCATGCGTGTTCAGGAACACGTAACACTGTAATCATCGGATCTCTTCCTCCAGCGCGCTGACCAGCAGATTCAGCGCGTGGTCGACACTCGCCCGCCGGATCTGCTGCCGGTCGCCCGTCAGATTGAGTGCTCGGTGCACGGAACCGGCCGAGGCACTGACGGCGATGTGCACAGTCCCGGGCGGCTGGCCGTCGACCGGATCAGGCCCGGCGACGCCGGTCGTCGCCACGCCGAAGCCGGCGGCGAGACGCCGCCGGACGCCTTCGGCCATCGCAAGCGCAACGCCGGCGTGCACCGTCCCGTGCCGATCAAGCAGGTCGGCCGGAACATCGAGCAGCGTCGCCTTGAGATCAGCCGTGTAAGCGACGATCCCGCCGCGGAAGGCCGCCGACGCACCGGGAACTGCCGTGAGCGCGGCGGCGACCAGCCCTCCGGTCAGCGACTCGGCCGTCGCAACGGTCTGACCGCGCGAGACCAGCAGGCCGATAGCGGCCTCGGCCAGCTGACTGCAGGCCGCTCCACCCGCCTCGGCGCCTGCCGCACCAGGGCCTGCGGACCCGCCGCCCAGCGACCCGGGTCCGGCGGCCACGTCCGCCGCCGAGGCAAGAACCGCGGGATCCAGAACCGCGCGGCCTGGCGCACCGGGACCAGACGCCGCCATGCGGCCAGCGGCATGGCCGCCCGGCACGGCCTGGCGCAGCCTGATCGCTCTGGCGAGGTAATCGACACCGGTGACGAGCGTGACCGCGACCGCCGCTGCCATCGCGGCGGCCCGCACCCAGCCAACGTCGACCGGGAGGATGTAGAGGCTGATCGCGATCACCTGGAGCACGGTCTTGACCTTGCCGCCGCGACTGGCGGGGATGACGCCGCGCCGGATCACCCAGAACCGCAGGGCGGTCACCGCGACCTCCCGCACCATGATGATCGCGGTCACCCACCAGGAAAGCTCCCCGAGTACCGACAGGCTGATCAGCGCCGAGCCGATCAGCGCCTTGTCCGCGATCGGATCCGCGATCTTGCCGAAGTCGGTGATCAGACCGCTCCGCCTGGCCAGTTCGCCGTCCAGCAGGTCGGTGAAGGAGGCCACGCCGAAGGCGAAGAACGCCGCGACCCGCCAGCCTGTGCCGCCGACCAGCAGGAACGCGACAAACACCGGCACCAGGACAAGCCGGAGCACGGTCAGCGCGTTCGGGACGTTGACCAGCGCAGGACCCGGTGGTGGCGTGGCCGGCATCCCGGCTGTCGGGCCGACTGCGGGCGATGAGCGGCCAGGTACATTCCCAGAAGCAGGGCTAGCCAACGGGCTCGGACGAACCGGGACGGCCGCGTTCTGGCCCGTCGATCGGTTCCGCCATCAGGTCCACCCCCTCCGAGCCAGATACCCGGACCCGCACCAGATCACCGATGGCGAGTCGCAGCGCAGCGCGCACCTCGGTGCTGCCGTCCACCTCGGGTGCCTGGTGCGCTGCCCGCCCGGTGTATCGCCAGCCTGCCGTGCTGCGGTCCTGGCCGGTCCCCGCCTCGTCGAGGACCTCCTCGATCAGCACGTCGTGTACCTCGCCGATCCGCTCCTCGGCACGCTGGTCCATCAGCTCGTCGGCCAGCGCTGCCAGGTTCTCGACCCGGCCCGCGATCTCGTCCTCCGGCAGCTGACCCGGCAGCCGTGCCGCCTCGGTGCCGTCCTCGTCGGAGTAGCCGAAGATGCCAATGGCGTCGAGCCTGGCGTCCACCAGGAAGTTCCGCAGCTCGTCAAGATCGTCGTCGGTCTCGCCAGGGAATCCGACGATGAAGTTCGACCGGATGCCCGCATCCGGCGCCAGCCGCCGGATCTGCTCGATCAGGCCGCAGAACCGCTCGCGGTCGCCGAACCTCCGCATCGCGCGCAGCACCGGTCCGCTCGCGTGCTGGAACGACAGATCGAAGTACGGCGCCACTCCGGGGGTCGATGCCAGCACCTCGATCAGCCCGGGTCGCAGCTCGGCTGGCTGCAGGTAGCTGACCCTGACCCGGTCGATGCCGGGCACCGCGGCCAGCTCAGGCAGCAGCGCCTCGAGCAGCCTGAGGTCGCCGATGTCCTTGCCGTAGGACGTCGAGTTCTCGCTGACCAGCAGCAGCTCCCTGGCGCCATGGCCGGCCAGCCAGCCAGCCTCGGCAATCAGATCCTGAGGGGGCCGGGAGATGAAGGCACCGCGGAACGCCGGTATCGCGCAGAAACTGCACCGCCGGTCGCAGCCTGACGCGATCTTGAGCGGGGCGACCACGCCCCCGCCCAGTCTGCGCCGCAGCACCCGCGGCCCTGAAGCGGGAGCGACGCCGGCGGGCAGGTCCGCGATGCCAGACTCAGGCGCGCTGACCGGACCGGGCATGGACCCGTGTCCCGGCACATGCCCGCCGGCGGCCCCCGGCCGGCCGGCCGGCGAGATCGGCAGCAGCTTCCGCCGGTCCCGCGGCTCGTGCGCGGCCCATCGCCTGCCGTCAAGCACGGCGTCGAGCCGGGCCGAGATGTCGCCGTAGTCGTCGAAGCTCAGCACCTGGGCCTCGGGCAGCGCCTCGCCGAGCCCGGCGCCGTACCGCTCAGCCAGGCAGCCCGCGGCGACCACCGCCGCACCCGACTCGGCGGCCGTGAGCAGCTCGTCGATCGACTCCTGCTTCGCGGCCTGGATGAAGCCGCAGGTGTTGACGAGCACGACGGCGGCGTGCCGATCGTCGGTCAGGTCCCAGCCGCCGGCCTCGAGCCGCGCGGCGAGCTCCTCGGAGTCGACCTCGTTTCTGGCGCAGCCGAGTGTGACCACGCGCACAGAACGCCTGGCCTCTGGCTGGATGGGAGCAGTCGACGGCACATCGGCAGACTACGGTAAGGCACCCCCTGTGGCGTCCGCCGGACGCCAGCTAGCCTCCGGGCTGGTGCCTGTCCAGGCCCGCCCTCAGGCTCAGCGTCACCGTGCTCACCGCTCCCCGCGGGACCGGGTTCTTGCCGTTCACCCTCAGCGTGACGCCGGCCGGGTTGCCGATGATCATGCTGACCGCCCGGTGCTCGGTCCAGTTCATCGTGCTGCCGGCGTAGACGGTCCCGCTGAAGATCGTCTGCCCGGTCGCCGTCCTGAGCTGCACCCAGCAGTCCTGGGTCGCGGCGAGCCGGATGGTGAGCCTGCGGCGGCTGTGGTGCGCGGTCTGCTGCGCCCTGACCTGGTGCCCGCTCTTCGGCTTGGCACTGGTGCCCACCGCGTCGGACGTCCGCGTGACGGTCGTCGCCGACCGCGCGGCGAAGTGCTGATAGGCGAAGATGCCGGCCACGAGCACTAGGGCCAGCGCCATCGCCGCGGTCCAGTTGGGCCGGCGCCGTTCCCTCATCTTGACCGGAGTGACTGACTGGAAGACGTCGGCGGCGCTGATGGCCTGCGGCGCTCCCTGTGTCGCGTCGTACTCGCGAATGATCGGCTCGGGATCGGCCCCGACGACCGTCGCGATGCTTCGAATGTGTCCCCGCGCGTAGAAGTCCCCGCCGCACGCGGAGAAGTCACTCCGCTCGATGCCACGGATGATCGTCTCCCTGATGCAGGTCCGCTGGCTCACCTCAGTGACCGTCAGACCTGACTGGCGGCGGGCCTCTGCCAGCGCGTTACCGATGCTCACGCCGCGCCTCCACGGATACGTTCCAACAGGTGCCGCCCCCCCGATGTCGGGCACATAACCACGATCCCGCTCCCCCCGCTCCCCTTTTCAGGGGCTGGTGACCCAGTGTAGACATCCGGCTACTGCCCGGCGAGAACCGGCGCAGGTGTCTACGGACCAATGCCAGGCAATTTCCGCAACGCAATCCCCACGCCTCACATGCCCATCACGTCGCTGTCCGACACCCCGCCCCGCGGGTGACCTTTCTCAGGC
>Ga0209415_10016517_pt1 | contig 11855 bp, 8 predicted proteins | sample PeaSoiSIISIP2007_FD_187696 | JGI IMG/M metagenome (GOLD analysis project Ga0209415, IMG submission 187696) | Peat soil microbial communities from Weissenstadt, Germany - SII-SIP-2007 (SPAdes) (version 2) | ecosystem: Environmental > Terrestrial > Soil > Wetlands > Peat | place: Germany... | reverse complement strand
CCTTGCTGAAAACTCCACTGCGAGTTCAGCTTTGTCCTGGTTCTCGCGGCGGGTTCAGCTTTGGCGGCCAGGATGCCGCCCACCAGAGCGCCCAGCACCAGGAGAAGCTGCACGATTCTTGCGCTGTCCATAACGACGAGGATTGAGGCAGAAAGGAGGGCGCCATTCAAGCGCGTCATGCGGCTTTGTGGGCGATGAAGGCCAGCCGGCGCGGCGGCAGGACGAAGCGCCCATAGCGCCGCGCAACTTTCACCGAAAAGCCCGACTACTCCATTAAGGAAATTCTCCCTTTTCTTACTTCCGACGATACACGTCGGGCACTTGCCCGGTCTCGCCCAGCAACTCAAGCGCTTGGTCCACGAGTTTCTCCAACTCTTCGAGCTTTCCGCCGTTCGCCAGCGGCTGGGCGCCTTCCATGATCTTGCCCGCCGCCGAAGGGTCCTTGCCGCTGCGCTGCCAGCGCTCAATCCCGGCACGCACCCGCTTGATCTTCGTCTGAATGCGGACTTGAGGATTATCCCTGGAGAGGGGCTTCTCCACCAGCGCTTGTCCCGTCAGGAACTTGTGATAGGCCACCCTCGCTTCCTTACTGAAGGCGCTGTCCCAGAGGCGCCTGGGGAGGTCCTCGCCCGTGGCGCCCATATTCACGCCCACGAGAACGCAGCCATGGTTGTAGTGCCAGGCGAGGTAGGTTTCCCAATCCACGACCGATCCGGGCAGGCCGGCGTTTGCCTCCACCCCCGCCCAGGCGGGATTCCCGTGCTTCTCCAGCTCGTCATAGAGGGGCTTGAAACCCTGCCCGAGAACCCCGACCGCGTATGTAGTCCAGCCGGGCCGGGAAAACGGGTTGAACGCCGTCCAGATGGGGGCGTTCATCACCTCGATGGGCGCGGGTGCGGCGACGTGGGGGTAGAGATCCTTCGCGGGGATACCCGTCTCGACGAACTGCTCGCACCAGAAAGCGATGGTTTCCTGGATGATGTTCGCGAGGGCCTGCCGGAAATCGTCGGGCGGATGGTCTGCGCTGAAGCCACGATCCAGGAGCGCCCGGTAGCCAAGCGGTCCCGCAGGCACGTCGTCTTCCTTCATCATCTTTGTGCGCTCGGGATCTGGTTGTGAGTAGTCGTCGATGCTTGGCTCCAAACCCACCAACACTCCCGCGAAGAGGGCTTCCTTACCTTCGGCCTGGAGTTTCGCAATCTCCTGGCGGAGGACCGGCCCAATGACTTTGGAGACAATCCGCGTGACCTCGGCCCGCATTCTTTTGCTCGTAAAGCACATGTTCGGCGGCAGGCGCTCAAGCACACCGTGGTTCAGGTAGCGCACTTTGTTCGGCGGTCCGTCCCAGCCATGCCACTCGACGTTGAACTTGTTGTTCGGGTCGTAGCCCGGCTTTCCCGGATCGAACCAGTTCCAGAGGTCCGGCCGGTTCTTCCAGGCAAGATGGAAATCGAAATGCAGCATCACCGCCAGGCCATGCTCGCGCGCCGCGGCGAATGCACTCCGGATGCGGTTGGGCAATTGGGCCTCGAGTTCATAGGTTGGATTGGGCAGGCCGAAGCCCAGAAGCCGAGTCTTGCCGTCGCCCTTCATGCCGACCCGGCCGGCCAATTCCCCTGCTTTCTCCGGGGTACTCCAGAAGATGAGGTATTTCGGCTTTTCCGACGTGGCAGGCGCCTGGCTATTCACGGGCGGGGCGGGACTGCCCTGCTCTCCCGCATCTGACCCGACACAGGCCAGCAAGAAGAGGACCAGTCCCGTCACGGGCAATGCAGTCCCTCTCCGTTTCAGGGACTTGACGAGAGGCGGATGATCAAAAAGCGAATGCACCAGGCCGTCACCGCGAACATCCGCATTGTATAATCGCAACGGGATCATTGGAAAGATGACAGGTCACCTGGGGACCGCTTTCGAGGCGGGTGTGCCGCCGAAATAAGGATAGGCATCCCAGTCCAGCACGTCATTGCGCGAGACGTCGTTATTAGGCCAGTGCGGCGGCACCACGACATGGTCGCTCTTTAGTCCGGTGCCGGCGCCGGAGCCGGCTTCATGCGGTCGGTGCGGATCATGGCTGCCGAACCAGAAACAGAAAGGGTTTCCCTCAGGCACGCTCTTCAAGAAAGTTGGCAAATCCTTGAATTCCGGCCCGGCCGGGTTGCGCGTAAAGCCGCCGGCCTGGAAATCCCCCGGCCCCCACCCCTTGCGAGTGCAGCCGACGGCATAGCCGGCCTTCTCCAGCAGGTCGGGATACACCGGGAACTTGTGCGGCAAAAAGCCCCAAAGGCAACTGCCCTGTTCGAGCCGGTGAGGATACTGCCCGGTCAACATGGCTGCGCGTGATGGAGTGCAAGAGGGCGCGGCGCTGAAACAGCAGTTGAATCGCATTCCCTCCCGCGCCAACCGGTCGAACGTCGGCGTCCTTACCACCCCGTCGCCGTAAACCCCCGCATGGGGCCAGCTCCAGTCATCTGCAAGACAGAAGAGAATATTCGGCCGGGTATCCGCGGCCACCGCCGCCAGCGCCGTGACGCAGCCCAGCAGTGCCCAGACGAGTTTTGCCCTCATCGGTTGCAACTCTTTCATAGCTCCACCTCCACTGTTGAGGCCGGGCCTCCCACTCCAAACTGGTTCACGGTTCTGAGCTCAAGCCGGTTCGCGCCCGCATGAATGCTCCACAGGAACCCGGATTCAGTCGGTGCCCAAGCGCCGCCGTCGATCCGGGCTTCGTACCGCTTGAAATTCGGGGTCATGGTCTGGAGCGTAACCCGGACCTTGTCCTGCTCGGGGGCAAGGCTCACAGCGGCCTGGTCGATCGGGAAATAGGGATCGACCGCGGGATTGGCCGGATTCATCCGGGTGTGCCAACGAGTCCCCTCGCAGAGCTTGTCCTTGACGATGAACATCTTCCCGTAATCCGGCCCCGCATCCATGAGGTCGGTGTTGGGGATGTAGCCGATGAAGCCGTACTTGCACAGTTCGTCAGCCGGCACGGTCAGGTCGCCGAAGCCGGCGAAGCGCGCCAGGAAGATCGGCAGGTCCGCCTTGCGGTATCGCTTGCGCTCCTTGCCGACGACGAAGACCAGGTTGGTGCCGTCGCGGTAGAACCACTCCTGGCGGATCTCGAACCCGCTGAGTGGAGTGCCGTTCTTCTCGAGGTGCATGTTCGCGGTGGGGTCCAGCATGACCCATTTGCGGTGCTGGTTGGACCAGATCTCGGTGGTCAGGTGCTCGGTGGATCCGCCCCCTGGCGGATCCTGGTGCCGCCGCAGGGCCAGTTCCCGGTCCACCCAGCCCAGGCTTGCCGCGGCTGAGGCATATACGTGTGCGTACTGGACACAGAAGAAAGGCTGCCCCTCTTCAATGCCCTTGAGGATTTCGAGCGCGCTCAGCGCCTCGGCCGACGGACGGCCGAACTTCTTGAACTGGTGATGCACCCAATCCAGCAACAGAACCTGCCGCTCGAACTCGTCCCTGCCGGGCGCGACGACCGCATCGAGCCTGTAGCACTCGCGCAGTTCTTTGAGTTTGGGGTTGGTGAAAGTGTCGAACCGGAATAGCTTTGTATATTCGCTCTCGACATACGGCAACGCATCGAACTTCCGGATTGTTGCGGTTCGTCCTTCCAACTGAATCGTCGCCGGGCCCGCCTCCGACCGATCCGAGGCGGCGCGGATGGGAGCAAGGGCGGCGCGATACGCGGGATCATCCAGGCTCAACGAGCGCGGCGCCTGCACCAGCGCCTGGAGCGCGTTGGTGTCGCCTCCCCGCCTGCCCCCAACCATGCCCGCCCAGGTCATCCACCATGCCCACCGGGGCTGCTCCTCCAGCACGGCCAACTTGGGCGCCGGCCCGACCTCGGCCAGCGCAATCGGCCTGCCTGCCGCGAGCTTGAGCAGGCCCTCGTAATAGTCCTGCTTGAAGTCGCTCCGATAGACATCCAGCGCCCCCACATCAAAGTAGTTGGCGCCCGGGAAATAGTCGGCGAACTGGCGCTGCGGAGTAGTGGGCCGGTCCACGCTCCAAACCCAGAGCAGGTTGTTGAGCTTGTGGTAGTTCTGGAACCGGTCGAACAACTGGTGGTAGAGGGCCACGGTGCCATTGGTGCCGCGCCGGCCACCCCACCAGAACCAATCGCCGTTCATTTCATGATATGGGCGCCACAGCACCGGGATGTGTGCCGCCTGAAGTTCCTTGAGGTATCCGGCGATGACATCGACCTGGGCGCACCACCGCTTGTGGAGTTCGGTGCCGGGCGTGAGGAGGTCATTCCATTGCTGGTCGGTGAGCTTGCCCTGCACGCTGCCCCGGAAGGTCACCGGTTCGTCGTCTGTCGGCCGCACCGCATGCCAGCAGAGCGTGATGATCGAGCCCTTCTCGTGCTGCCGCTTGATTTCGGCGATGATATCGGGCCGTGCGGCGGCAGCATCCTGGTCGCCCGGGGCGGCAAAGCCGAAGTCCTGGCCAAAGACGGCCGGCACTTTGCCGCAGACCTTGGCCGTGCGCTGGGTGAAGGTGTCCTTCGTGTTGGGGTAATTATGCTGGCCGGTCAGCGTGTGCTTCCCGGAAAGGCGGTAGAGTGCTTGCAGCAAGGCCTTGGCTTCCGGAGATGCGTCTGCCGTCACCGGGACCGGCACGCCTTCCCCCGGCTCGGCTCCGAGGACAGAGAAATGCAGCACGCTCGTGATGGCAATCGAATAGAGGAGGATCTTTCTCATAAAGTCAGCGTGGTTCATTGAAGGGCGGGCGGCGACCAAACTGTCGCTCCATCAGGCGCAACATCCATGCGCGATGGGCCTTGATGAAGGCACCGAACTTCTCAGGGTCCAGGGGATCGAACTGAGGGCCGGGCCAGCCTTCAAATGCGACGGGCTTGGGGGCGAGAAAATCGTCTCCAGTGCCCTCTGCCGGACGGTCTTCATGGCGCCCCTCGTAATGATTGCCGAAGAACACGACGTTGGTCGCGGGTCCCCACCCTGGAGCAAGGCCGTAACTGCCGTCTGCGTTCCGGCTCACCTGGTGGCCGTAGCGGCCACCCGAGGCGCTCAGGCAGCAAAAAGCCAGGAGGGAAATGAGTCCAGGGGTCGCCATTCAATTGTTCACGGTGATAGTGGTTTTCAAACGGATGTCGGCGGAAGAGCTACCCGCCAGGAGTTCGACTTTTCCGCTTTCCAGCACGAAAGCGTGCCGTTCCACGTCCCAATAAGCCAGCGATTTCGTTGGCAACGGCAGCTCAACCGTCTTGCGCTCGCCGGGTTGAAGGGGGACACGCTTGAATCCTCGCAGCTCCTTGCCGGGCCGCTGGACCTTGGATTCAATATGCCGCACGTACAACTGGACGACCTCTTCGCCTGGCCGGTCACCCGAGTTCTTTACGTCCACGCTCACCGTGATGGCGCCGCCCGGGCCGAGTTGCAGGACGCTGGTCCGTAGGTTCGAGTACTCAAAGGTCGTGTAGCTCAGGCCGTAGCCGAACGGGTAGAGCGGCTCGCCCTTGAAATACATGTAGGTCCGGCCGTGGCGGATGTCATAGTCCATCATCGGGGGCAACTGTTCGAGGGACCTGGGCCAGGTTTGGACCAGGCGGCCGGCCGGGTTGTAGTCGCCAAAGAGCACCTCGGCCAGAGCATTGCCGAGTTCCTGGCTGCTCTGCGTCATGTGGACGATGGCCGGCACATGCTCCTGGGTCCAGTTGATGGCGTACGGGAAACTCGAGATGAGCACGACGATGGTCTTCGGATTTGCCGCGAAGACCTGCTGAATCAACTCCTCTTGCTCGAGGTCGATGGCCTTGCGGTCCACCGCCTCGCGGCCTTCGCTCGGCACCGAGACTCTCTCCCAGGCCCCGCCGGAAACGCCGATCGGATTATTGCCCACGCAGACGATGGCGACCTCTGCCGCCCTGGCGAGGTTCACCGCCTCACCATGGTCGTTGTTCGTCGCGCAATTCACCGCGATGCCCGGACCGGCTCTGGCTCGGATGCCGTCGAGCGGTGTGACCGTGTATGGCGGGGTGCCGCTGTACCAGTCCAGCAGCACTTCGTTGGCGCGCGGGCCGACGACGGCAATGGATTTGAGTCCAGCCCTATCGAGAGGCAAGAGCTGGTTAGAATTCTTGAGCAGCACGATGGATTTGCGGGTGGCGAGCCGCGCGATGGCTTTGTGTTTGTCAGTCGTGGCGGGCCACGGTTCACCCTCCGCGCCGATGCTCGCATAGGGAACACGGTTTGTCGGATCGAGCCAGCCGAGCCGAATGAAGACCCGGAGGGTACCTTTGATGACTTTGTCGAGTTCGGCCTCCGCGAGGAGGTTGCTCTGGATGGCGGTGCGGACAGTGGCGGCGGAGGTGTTGTCGAGGAACTGGTTAATGCCGGCCTTGATTTCCCCGGCGCCCGCTTCGGCAGTGTTCGTGTAATAATGCTGCCGGCCGGTGAGGTTGGCGGAGGCGCCTCCGTCCGTGCAAATCACGCCGTCCACGCCCCATTCCTTGACCGCCACCTGGTTGACCACCGGATGGACGGTGCATGGAATGTGGTTGTAAAGGTTATATGCGGTCATGCAGCAGCGGGCGCCCCCCTCCTCGAAGCCCATGCGGAAGGGCACCGAATAATACTCGCGGAAAACCCGCTCGTCGAAATCCGAGGAGGTGCCGGTGCGGCCGTCCTCGTTGCTGTTCGCCAGGAAGTGCTTCAACAGCGATGCCGTGAGCCAATACTTCGCGTGATCGCCCTGGAGCCCCTTGATGAAGGCGACGGCCATGGTGCCGTTGAAAAACGGGTCCTCGCCATAGCACTCCTCCGTGCGGCCCCATCGTGGGTCTCGGCCCAAGTCGGCGTTCGGGGCGCGCACGATCAGCCCGCCGCGGCCAGACTGCTCACGCTGAAAAATGAAGCGGACTTCGTAGCCCTCGACGGCGCCGGCCTGGCGCAGGACCTCCGTGTCCCAGGTCTCGCCCATGCCGTAGGCCTGGGGGAAAATGGTGGTGGGAACGGGATTGCGCCGGCCCCAATTACTCGGGCCGCCGCGGGCCAGGCCATGGAGACCCTCAACGTGGCCCATTCGCCGGATGCCCAGCCGCGGAACGCTCGGACTCGAACTGAGGAAAGCTATCTTCTCCTCCAGAGTCATGAGAGAAACAGCGTTGTTCACCCGTTCTTCCAGCGGGAGGTCGGGGTTTCGAAAAGGGTACTCGTATTGCGCGGATTGCGCAGGCAGGTTGGTGCGTTGGGCAAGCGCATTTGCATGAAGGCCCAGCAGCGCCAGGCCCAGCGGCCCGAGGATCGTAATTCTGCTGTTCATAATTGTGCTGATTGGGACAGGCTAGGACAACCTTCCTGGAAGTTCACGGCCGCGTCAACCGACCACCCCTTCGACTGCAGGTAATCGTAGTTCCCAAACCACTCGAACACCACCGGCGCCTCCCGCGCGGTTTCCAAGCGGAGATCACATCAAATTCAAATATCTGGATGAGTTGATATGCCGGCGCGCGACCCCATCGCAGCCCCGGCTAATTCTTGATCGTGCGAGGTCGAGCAGCCGCGAGTTCAGGATCGTAAAGAGCGGCGGCGTGGTTTATTTGACCAGCAGGTTCAGAGGCAGCGCGTTGCAGGCCGTCCGCCTGGACCGGCAGGGCGATCTGAGCGGCACCGACGCCATCGTTTCGCGCTTCGACGCCGGGAGCGGGCAGGCTTATTTCGAGCATGAGCGCCTGAAAGGGGTTCATCGCCCATCTGAACGTCTTTTCGCAGTCCAAAGGCTGCACCCCTAATGTGCTGGAGTTCCGGTTGGCCTTTGAGACGCTGGATTTCGTCAAAGGCGCGCGCGTTGGCAATGGCTGCTCCGATGCGATCGGCGAAGATAGGCCCCCAAGGCCGGAGTTCGTCCTGAAACGGTTCGCGTGTGGCCGATACTATCGCGCCCAATGCCTCTCCTTGGTAGCTGATCAGTGCGCAGTGCCGCCGGGATGTCGAGAGGATGACACCTGCGCGCTCGGTCCAGACCACTCGGACTCTTTAAGCGACCAGCCGCCGCCCAGGCCTTTGTAAAGAAGATAAGCGCATAGAGTGACGTTTACTTGGTGAATGTCAGCTTGGTGCAGAAGACGTAGTAGAGCGTCGGCAACATGACCAGGGTCATCACTGTGGCAAGGAGCAGGCCAAAAACATGGACCGCCGGCGAGCATCTCCCAATTCAAATGACTGAATCGCTTTGGGCGCGGGGCGCTCTCGTTATCGCGCCCTGTATTCAAAATCTGTTTCCGTCCTTGGGTTCGCAGGTTAGCATATAAACAGTGGCCACATGCAGTACGGCAGTTATGACGAGGTAACGCATATATTTCCTCCAGTTCTGCGCCAGTGTGGATGCTGTCGGGTTTGCGATTAAGTCCCATATTCTCAGACTCATTTTGCCCTTTGTGCCTGCGCGAGCTGCGACGGCCGGTCCAGCGTTTCCCATCCGCCCCCCAGCGCCTTATAGAGACTGATGACGTTCTGGGTCACCGCCTTGTCGCTCTGGACCAGCGCATCTTCGGCCTGGTAGAGAGAGCGCTCGGCATCGAGCACGTTGATGAAACTGGCGAGGCCGTTGGAGTAGAGTTGGTTGGCCAGGTGCAGCGAATCCTGGCTGGACTTCACCGCGTCGTCCAGCGCACGCCGGCGGATTTGCTCCTTGGCATAGGCAACGAGCGAGTTCTCCACCTCCTCGAGTGACGTCAACACCGTCTTTTCGTACGCTGCCAGTGCCTGCTCCTGGCGGGCGTTCTGCACGCGGATGTTGGCCCGGATGCGCCCGGCCTCAAATAGTCTCCACTGCACCGTCGGCCCGACCTGCCAAAACTTGCTGTCCCCGGTGAACCAGTCACTGGCGCTGATACTTTGGAATCCGGCAACGCCGGTCAGCGAAAATTTGGGAAACAGGTCCGCCGTGGCCACACCGATGCGGGCCGTGGAGGCGGCCAGTTGCCGTTCAGCCTGTTGGATATCGGGGCGGCGGCGCAGCAGGTCCGATGGCAATCCGGCCGGCACGTTCGGTGGGGCGGAAGGTATGGGGGCCGGCGGTGACAACTCGGCCAGGAGAGCTTCGGGTGGTTGCCCCAGGAGCACGCCAACACGGTGAATAGAAGCTTGAATGCTGGTCTCCAGCATTGGAATGACGGCTCGGGTGTTTGCCAGCAGGGCGGCGGCCTGCTGCACATCGAGATCGCTGGTTAGTCCGTTCTTAAAGCGGTTCTGCGTGATCGCTAAAGCGTCTTCCTGCGTTTTGAGGTTCTTGTTCGCAATCTCCAAGCGGCGTTGGAAGCCACGGGTCTCGACGTAATTGCGTGCCACCTCGCCCAGCAACGTCACCAGCACGTTTTGCCGGCCAAATTCGGCCGCGGTGACCTCAGCTTTCCCGGCCTGCACAGCGCGACGCTTCCCGCCGAACACATCGATTTCCCAAGAGGCATCAAATCCCGCCTGATAGACATTATTTTCGAAGGCGCTAGAGGGAACCGAAAACGAGCCGAGCACGGGTTGGTTTTGGCTCTGCCTTTGGCGGGCATAGGAACCAGCAGCTCCAACGCTCGGCCAGAGATCCGCCGATACGATGCGGTATAGCGCCCGGGCTTCACGCACACGCGCTCCAGCGATTCGCAGGTCGTGGTTGGAGTTCACGGCGCGCTCGATGAGCGAGTCCAGTTGCGGGTCGTTAAAGCTCTTCCACCACCCGGCGATGGAAGGCGCAAGGTTCGTTTCGCCGCCAGCCATGGGCGCGCTCCATTGGGCGGGAGCGGCGGTCTTCGGTTTCTGGTAATTGGGGCCGACCGCGCAGCCCGGGAGAAGCACGAGCGCACAGACGGCGCCCGGGAAGAGGACTTGAGGATAGTGTTTCATAAAGTGGTACGTTTCAGGAACAGTTTTCATCGTTTGTGGACGGGTTAATGCATCATCACTTCTCTTTTGCCGTTTCCCTTTTTGAGAAGCAGCACCAGTGGGACGGACAAAAGGCAAACCAGCGCGAGCCAACGGTATTCGTCCGCGAAGGCTTGCATGTTGGAGTGCAGCAGCACTGATTTGTAAATCACTCCCAAGGTGCCGGGAGCCGCTTGCGCCGTGCCCATCGCAGGTGTCAGCGCGGCTTGTCCCATTTGCACCGCGTTCTGATAAGGCACATCAAACGGCGTCAGATGAGCTGTCAAATAGGCTTGATGCGCCAGCGCACCGCGCGAGACCATGGCAATGGCCACGGCAATGCCGATGCTGCCCGCCAGATTGCGCACCAAGGCGTAAAGGCCGGTGGCGTTGCCCATTTGTTCATTGCGAATGGTGGCCAGGGCCACGGTCATCAGCGGGACCATCGTCAAGGCCATTCCCATGCCCTGAACAAAGTTGGGCCAGAAAAAGTCGTGGCTGGAAATATCCAGATTGAATTCACCCATCATCAAGGAGGCAATCGCTATAAGAAACATGCCCGGGCCAATCAGGAAACGGTTGTCCACCTTCCCGGTCAGCATCCCCACCAGCGGCGTGAAGACCAATACGCCCAGGCCTCGGGGAGCTTGCGCCAGTCCGCTAATGTAGGCGGTGTATCCCATGAGACTTCCCGCCATGAGCGGCTGCAAGTTCATGATGCCATACAAAAGGAGAAAGACGATGGCGACGAGAATGCTGCAGACCAAAAAGTTCCGGTCGGCAAAAACCCTCAAGTCGGCAAGCGGTTCGCGGGTCTTAAACTCCCTCGCGACAAACGCTACAAACGCGATGACAGAAATCGCCGAGAGCCAGCAAATATAATCGGAGTTGAACCAGTCTTCGTCCTGTCCCTTGTTGAGCACGGTTTGCATCGTGCCCAGCCATAAAGCCAGGAAGCCGAAGCCGATTGCATCCATGCCTCCGCGTTTGACATTGCGGATGTATTCCGGGTCAAAGACGAACTGTTGGATCATCCAGAGGGCGACCAGGCCGCAAGGGATGTTGATGTAAAAGATCCAGCGCCAGGAATAATTGTCGGTGAGCCAGCCACCCACCACCGGTCCCACCACGGGCGCCACGACCACGCCCACCACGTAGGCCGCCATGGCCACGCCCCGCTTGGCGGGCGGAAAACTCTCCATCAAAATGGCCTGCGAGATGGGCTGCAACGCGCCGCCGCCGGCGCCCTGCACAATAGAAGCGATGATCAGGAAGGTGAGATTCGGAGCTTCGCCGCAAGCGAAGGAAGCCAGCGTGAAGATGCCGATACAGATCATGAGAAAGCGCTTGCGTCCAAGCAAGGCGGAAAACCACGCGGTGGCGGGCAGGACGACGGCATTCGAAATCAGATAGCCCGTCTGTATCCACGTCGCCTGGGATATCGTGGCCGAGAGGTTGCCCGCGATATTCTCCAGCGCGACGCTGACGACTGTCGTGTCGAGCATTTCGATGAAGGTCGGCAAAATCACCGCGACCGCAATGAGCCAGGGATTGATTTTAGGCTGGTTCGAATCGCCATTCATAGGCTGAGGGCAACAGATTGTTTCTCGCGCAGGGTGATTACTTCACGCGCACTTTGGGATCCACGGACATTCCGGGGCCAAGCGCGAGGTCGTCTCCGGGCAGATCATCGAGAAGGATTTTGACAGGCACCCGCTGCACCACCTTGATATAGTTGCCGGTGGCGTTCTCCGGCGGGAACAGGCTGAATCGGGCGCCGGCGCCGCTTTGAATGCTCTCCACATGGCCCTTGAATTTGCGGCCCGGATAGGCGTCCACGCCGACCTCAACCGGCTGGCCGACGCGCATGTGAGTCAATTGTATTTCCTTAAAGTTGGCAATGACCCAATACTGGCGCGGCACAATCGCCATGAGCGCCTGGCCGGGCTGAATATACGCGCCTTGTTC
>Ga0209415_10016516_pt1 | contig 11856 bp, 7 predicted proteins | sample PeaSoiSIISIP2007_FD_187696 | JGI IMG/M metagenome (GOLD analysis project Ga0209415, IMG submission 187696) | Peat soil microbial communities from Weissenstadt, Germany - SII-SIP-2007 (SPAdes) (version 2) | ecosystem: Environmental > Terrestrial > Soil > Wetlands > Peat | place: Germany... | reverse complement strand
GGGGATCGGGCCCCTCACGGGTAACATCCGCCCCCATGCACACCACCGACATCCGCACTGTGCTCGCCGACGTGCTGCGTGGCCGGCACCTGCTCGACCATCCCTTCTACCGCCGGTGGGAGGCGGGGACACTGGAGCGTCACGAGCTGGCCGCCTACGCCGGCCAGTACCGCCACTTCGAGACGGCGCTGCCCGACGTCCTCGAGCAGGTGGCCGGGCGCATCGAGGACCCCGGGGCGCGGCGCCTGGTGCAGGCCAATCTCGACGACGAGCGCGGCGTCCCCGCCCCGCACGTCGAGCTCTTCGAGGGCTTCGCCCGGGCCGTGGGGGCCCGCGTGGTCCCGGCCACACCGGCCACCGCCGCCCTGGTGGGCATGTACCGCCGGTCGGCCGCCGAGGACGCCCCGGCCGCCGCCCTGGCCGCCCTGGCCGCCTACGAGGTGCAGGCCCCCGCCGTGGCGGCGTCGAAGGCCGACGGGCTGCGGCTGCGCTACGGCCTCGACCACGACGGCACCCGCTTCTGGGACGTGCACGCCCAGGCCGAGGAGGCCCACGGGGACTGGATGGTCGAGGCCATCGCCGCCCTCGGCCCCGACCTCCGTACCGTGGCATCGGCCGCGGCGGCGGGGGCCGAGGCATGGTGGTCGTTCCTCGACGAGCGCCAGGCCTGCGCGGCGGCGGTCGGCGCCGGCTGCTGACCTCGACCGGGCGCCCCGGCCCGGTCACGGCCGGGACGGCGGGCGTTTCCCGTTAGCCTCGTTGCGCAGATGGCAGAGGCGCGGGGCGGGATCCCAGACCAGACGAGCGGACAGCTGACGCACCGGCAGGTGCTGATCGTCCTGAGCGGGCTCATGCTCGGCATGCTGCTCGCCGCGCTCGACCAGACCATCGTGGCCACGGCGCTGCCCACCATCGTCGGGGATCTCCACGGCCTCGACCACCTGTCGTGGGTGGTGACGGCATACCTCCTCACCACCACGCTGTCGACACCGCTGTACGGCAAGATCTCCGACCTCTACGGCCGCAAGCGGATCTTCCAGATCGCCATCGTGATCTTCCTCGTCGGGTCGGCGTTGTCGGGGCTCAGCCGGAACATGGACGAGCTCATCGTGTTCCGGGCCGTGCAGGGTCTCGGCGGAGGCGGGCTCATGGCCCTCGCCATGGCCATCGTGGGCGACATCGTGAGCCCGCGTGAGCGGGGCCGCTACCAGGGCTACTTCGGCGCCGTCTTCGCCCTGGCCAGCTTCGGTGGCCCCCTGGCGGGCGGCTTCCTCACCGACCACCTCACCTGGCGGTGGATCTTCTACATCAACATCCCGGTGGGCATCCTGGCCCTCGTCATCACGAGCGCGGTGCTGCGGCTGCCGCTGCCGGCGCGCCGGACGGCGTCCATCGACTACACCGGGGCGGCGCTCACCGTGGGTGCGGTGACGCCGTTGCTCCTCGTCACGGTGTGGGGGGGCGTCACCTACCGGTGGGGCTCGCCCGTCATCGTGGGCCTCCTGGTGGTGTCGGTGGCCATGGTGGGCGCCGTGGTGTGGTGGGAGCGCCGAGCCCCCGAGCCGATCTTCCCGCCGCACGTCTTCGCCCTCCCCGTCGTGAAGGCCGCCCTGGGGATGACGTTCTTCGTCACCGCCGCCATGTTCGCCGTGATCATCTACATCCCCGTCTACCTCCAGCTCGTCCACGGGGCGTCGCCCACGGCCTCGGGGGTGGAGCTGCTCCCCCTCATGATCGGCATGCTCACCACGTCCATCGGATCGGGGCGCCTGGTCACGCGCTTCGGCCGCTACAAGGTGTTCCCGGTGGTGGGGAGCGCCACCATGGCCGTCGGCGCGTGGCTGCTCACCCACCTGGGCCTGCACACGTCGCTGGCCGCGGCCAGCGGCTACATGGTCGTCTTCGGCGTGGGCATGGGCATGACGCTGCAGATCGTCGTGGTCGCCGTCCAGAACGCCGTGGAGCGCCGCGACATCGGCAGCGCCACGTCGTCGGTCAGCTTCTTCCGCAACATCGGCGCCGCCTGCGGCTCGGCCCTGCTGGGGACGATCCTGTTCAGCCGGCTGGGGTACTGGCTCCCGCGCCTGGTGCCCAAGGGGACCAAGCTCAACCTGTCGCAGTCGTTCACCATCACCCCGAAGCAGCTGCACGCCCTGCCGCCGGCTGTGCGTGCCGGCGTGGTCGACTCGTTCGTCCGGTCGCTGCACGTCGTGTTCCTGGTGGGGATCCCCATCGCCGTGCTGGCCTTCGTGTGCGGGTTGCTCCTCAAGGAGATCCCTCTCGACAGCGCCGCCCGGGGGGCGGCCGAGGGGGCCGCCGTCCGTGACGGGGCGGCCCCGGCCGACGGTGACGCCCCGGCCGTCCCGGCCACCACGGCCGGTGCCACCGGTATCGAGGCGGACGGCACGTCGGCCCGGCACGACACCGTTCCCACCTCGTCGGGCTCGCCCGCCTGACGCTTCGCCTCCGGGCGCCGCCGGGCCCGTGACCGGTCGCCGTCGACGTGGAAGGCTGCGGGCGGACGCCGCGGCGTGGGTTCGCCGGCCGGGGTGCGAAACGGAGGGTGACAGCGGTGGACCTCGACGGCGCGACGGCACTGGTGACGGGGGGCGCGAGCGGCATCGGCGCCGCCACCGTCGAGTTGCTGCGCCGTGGCGGCGCCCGGGTGGCGGTGCTCGACGTGCAGGAGAGCGCGGCGCCGGTGGACCTGGCCGTGCACTGCGACATCTCGGACGAGGACCAGGTCGTGTCGGCCGTGCACGAGGTGCGCGACGTCCTCGGTGGCGTCGACGTCGCCGTCCTCAACGCCGGCGTGGGGGGGTTCGGCTCCCTCGTCGACCTCGCCAGCGCGGAGTGGGACCGGGTGCTCGGCGTCAACCTGCGGGGCACCTTTCTGTGCCTGCGCGAGGTGGGCCGGGCCATGGTCGCCGGCGGCCGGGGCGGCTGCATCGTGGCGGTGGGCTCGATCTCGGGATTCCTGGCCGACCGGATGATGGGGCACTACAGCGTGTCGAAGGCCGGGGTGGCGGAGCTCGTGCGGGTGGCGGCCCGCGAGCTCGGCCCCTTCGGGATCCGGGTCAATGCCGTCGCCCCGGGCACGACCGACACACCCATGTTCGCCTCCACGGGCCGCCTGCCCGGGTACCGGGCCCGGGTGGCCGAGCGCGCCGCCCTGGGCGAGGTGGGGACGGCCCACGGCGTGGCCAGCGCCATCACCGCCCTGGTGGGGCTGGACTGGGTGACCGGCCAGGTGCTGGCGGCCGACGGCGGCGTGTCGCTGTGGAGCCCCATCGACCCCGCCGAGAGCCTGGGGTCGCCGTGACGACCCGTCTCCACCATGCCGCCGTGTGCGCCCGCGACGTCGAGGCCAGTGTGCGCTTCTACCGTGACGGCGTCGGGCTGGAGGTCCTCATGGACCGACGGTTCGAAGGCGACTGGCCCACGCTGTTCGGCGCACCGACGACCGTGTTGCGTTCGGTGTTCCTGGGCGATCGCCGCCATCCCGACGCCGGCGTGGTCGAGCTCGTCGATTTCGGCCGCCCCCTCCCCGCCGCCGGAGCATCGACCGGTCCGCACCAGGGCTTCTTCCTGCTGTCGTTCGTGGTGGACGTAGACGAGGTGCTCGGCCGCCTGTCGCGCCTGGGCCACACCGGGGTCCGGCGGGTGGAGCAGCCCGGCCCGGCGGGCCCGGTCGCCATGGTCAGCGTCGTCGACCCCGACGGCGTGCTCGTCGAGCTCATCGACGCCGGGCCGCGGCCCGATGCCCTGTCGTCGCCCGCCGATCCGCACCCGCCGCGCCGCCACGAGGGTTGACCGGGTGCGCACCAGCGAGGACCGGATCCTCACCACCCATGCCGGCAGCCTGCCCCGGCCTCGGGCCCTGGCCGAGCTGCACGGCCGTCGGAGCAGGGGCGAGCCCGTCGACGCCGAGGAGCTGCGCCGGGCGGTGGCCGGTGCCACGGCCGCCGTGGTGGCCGCCCAGGTCGAGGCGGGCATCGACGTGGGCAACGACGGCGAGCAGGGCCGCGAGAGCTTCTTCACCTACGTCCAGCACCGGATGACGGGCTTCGGCGGCACCAGCCTGCGGTCGGGCATGCGCGACCTGCTGGAGCACCCCGACTTCCTCGAGCTCGTGGTGCCGCGCCACGTGCGGCGCCAGGTGAACCTCATGGCCGCGCCGGCGGCGGTGTCGGACGTCGCCTACCGCGACACGGGCGAGATCGACGCCGAGTGCGCGCTCGTGGCCGGTGCGCCCTTCGTCGAGACGTTCATGACGGCCGCCTCTCCCGGGATCGTGGCGGCGGCCATGGAGAACCGGCACTACCCCTCCATGGACGAGTACGTCCGGGCCGTGGCCCGGGCCCTGCAGGTCGAGTACCGGGCCGTGGTGGACCACGGGCTCGTGCTGCAGATCGACGCGCCCGACCTGGCCCTGGAGCGCCACACCCTGTTCGCCGACCGGCCCGTGGGCGAGTTCGTGTCGTGGGTGGAGCTGGTCGTGTCGGCCCTGAACGACGCCCTGCAGGGCGTGGATCGGGACCGGGTGCGCCTGCACGTGTGCTGGGGGAACTACGAGGGGCCCCACACCCATGACGTCCCGCTGCAGGAGATCCTTCCCGTGCTCTACGCGGCCCGCGTGGGTGCGCTCGTGGTGTCGATGGCCAATCCCCGCCACGCGCACGAGTTCCGGTGCTTCGAGCGCCACCCGCTCCCCGACTCCATGGTGCTCGTGGCCGGCGTGATCGACACCACCACCAACTACGTGGAGCACCCCGAGGTGGTGGCGGACCGCCTCGAGCGGGTGGCCCATGCCGTCGGGGACCCTCGCCGGGTGATGGCCGGGACGGACTGCGGCTTCGACACCTCGGCCGGCATCGGGGACATCGCGCCGTCGGTGGTGTGGGAGAAGCTCCGGGCCCTGCGGGCGGGAGCGGACCTGGCCAGTGCCCGTCTCTGGGCCTCCTGACCGGGCACGCCGGCCCGCAGACACCGATCCTGCGGGCACGCCGGGCCGATGACACCAATAAGGTGGCCCGAGCAGCCACGGAGCGGAGGGTGCCCAATGGAGTACGTCAATCTCGGGAGCACGGGCCTGCGGGTGTCGCGCGTCTGCCTCGGCATGATGAGCTTCGGGAACGCCAGTGACCGGCCCTGGGTCCTCGACGAGGACGCCGCGGAACCCATCGTGCGGGCCGCCGTCGAGGGGGGCGTCACGTTCTTCGACACCGCCGACGCCTATTCGGGCGGCGCCAGCGAGCTGGCCACGGGCCGGCTCGTGGGCAAGATGCTGTCGCGCGACGAGGTGGTCATCGCCACCAAGGTGTTCATGCCCGTGACCCCGGGAGAGAACGGCGGGGGCCTGTCGCGCAAGCACGTGCTGTCCGGCATCGACGCCTCGCTGCAGCGGCTCGGCCTGGACTACGTCGACCTGTACCAGATCCACCGTTGGGATCCCCGCACGCCCATCGAGGAGACCATGGGTGCGCTGCACGACGTGGTGCGGGCCGGCAAGGCCCGTTACATCGGGGCCAGCAGCATGTTCGCCTGGCAGTTCGCCACGGCCCAGCACGTGGCCGAGCGCAACGGCTGGACCCGGTTCGTGTCCATGCAGCCCCATTACAACCTGCTGTACCGCGAAGAGGAGCGCGAGATGATCCCGCTGTGCATCGACCAGGGGATCGGGGTCATCCCGTGGAGCCCCCTGGCCCGGGGGGTGCTGGCCGGGAACCGCACCCGCCAGGGGGAGCGGCACACAACCCGATCGGGGTCCGACCCCTTCACCGACTACCTCTACAGCCAGCCGTCGGACTTCGACGTGGTCGACCGGGTGGCCGAGGTGGCCGCCGAGCGCGGTGTGCCGGCGGCCCAGGTGGCCCTGGCCTGGCTGCTGCACCGGCCCGGCGTCACGGCGCCCATCGTCGGGGCCACCAAGCTGGCCCACCTCACCGACGCCCTGGCGGCCGAGACGTTGTCGCTCAGCGCCGAAGAGATGGCGAGGCTCGAGGAGCCCTACCTCCCGCACCCCGTCCTCGGGCACTTCTGATCCCGCTACCGCGCACCCGCCCCGGCGTGGTGCTCCACCCGGCCCGACGGCGGCCGGAGGTTGCGTTGCCGGGGCCCCTCAGCCCTTGTGGGTGTTGTGGCCGTGCCGGGGCTGGGCGACCTGTGGGCCGCCCGACGGGGTCTGGTTCCCCTCGAGCTGGTAGATGCGGCACGGCTCGCCCCGCAGAGAACCGCCCTGCAACGAACCGTCCTCGTTCTGCACCGAACCGCACGAGGGCAGTGTGGCGGTGGGCGTGGGCTTGACGCCGCCCGCCTTGTTGACCACCAGCGTCGAGGCCACCGCGCCGCCGAAGCCCACCGTCGCCGACTGGCCGCTGTCGACGGTGTCGAACTCCCACAACGGCCGGTCACCACCGGGCGCCGAGATCACAATGCGCAGCTCGGTCCCGGGCTCGAAGATGTGGGCGATCGGGTCAACCGGTATCCTCACCAGCTTGTACGAGGTCGGCGACAGGTTCATGGCGTCGCTCGCCAGGTAGGACGGATCGGTGAACAGGCTCGTCGAGTTGGTCAGGTCGACCTGGTTCGAGCTGCGCAGGAACCCCGAGGTGACGTACTCCTCCTGGGAGGCGGACGGTCGGACCTCGGTCACGGTGACCTGGAAGTCGTCGACCGGCGTGCCCGACTCGACGTACAGGTCGACGGTGGCGGGGCCCACGATGGTGGTGGTCTTGGTGAACGGTGCGGTCTGGAACGCCACCCCGTCGGCGGCCGGCACCGGCGTCCAGTCCCATGGGGGATCAGCGGCCCAGGGGTTGGCCCCCGCCGGCAGGTCCGTCAGCGGGCGCACCGAGGGGTCGAGGTTGAGCGACGCTGTGCCCGACGTCTTGGGCGTCTTGGTGCTCAGCGCCCCGTCGGCGCCGAAGTAGTAGGTCTCGACCTTGCCCTTCGGCGGCCACGCCTTGTAGGCGCCCTGGTACGGCGAGCCCGGGTTGCCGGCACCGGCCGCGCTGGCGCCGCTGTCGAAGAAGACGTCCACCCGGGGCGTCTTCTTGGCGAAGTCCGTCTGTGCCTTGGCCGGCGTCTTGGCCGTCGTGAACCGGAAGGGCGGCAGCGCGTACTGGCCGCTCGTGCCCGAGGCCGAGCTGGCGAACTCGTCGAGCACCACGTCGCCGATGATGCCGGGATCGGTGGGCACCTTGTCGGCCACGTAGACGTCGAGGAACTCGAGCCAGCGGCTCATGACCTGGGGATCGGCCGAGTCGATGTGGCCGCCGTTCACCATGTTGGCGTACACCCCGGAGGAGGGCAGGGCGTCGAGCAGCGCCGGCCACTGCGGACCGGTCTGGTCGTCCTCGAGGGCGCCCGAAATGAACACCGGCACGGTGATCTTGGGCGCCCACCAGGTCATCGAACGGGGGGTGAACAGCGACGGATCCCGGCCCGGGCCCGTGCCGGGTGCCACCATCTGCGGCCCGACCAGGCTGGAGAGGTCCTCGGACTGCTCGTGCAGCGCCTGGTTGGCCAGGCAGGTCGAGGAGGTGCCGCCCTCGGCGTCGATCTCGTAGTAGGTCCACGGTTGGGCGACGTTCGCCACCGGGGTCGTCGACAGCGGGACGAGCTGGCCGCCGGCGTACGTGGCCGCCGGCTTGGCGTCGTCGATGCGCTGCGAGATCCATTCGGCCGCGAACCCCTCGTTGTACATGCCGCCGGGGTAGCCGGTGGAGAAGAGGTCGTCGGTCGGGCTCAGGGGGGCGATGGCGGCCAGACCCGGCGGGTCGGTGCCGGCCGACGGCAGCTGTGACAGGCCGGAGTAGCTGATGCCCACCATGCCGACCTTGTGGTTGGCCACCCAGTCCTGGTGGGCCACGATCTCGATGGCGTCGTAAGCGTCGTAGTCCGACGGGTAGCCGAGCAGGTCGTAGGCGCCGCCCGAGCAGCCGGTGCCGCGCATCTGCAGGCTGACGGTGGCGAAGCCGACCATCCGGGCCACCACCGAGCCGACCTCCGTGGACCCGTCCGGCAGGAGGTTCGGGTCACCGCAGTCCGTGCACGTGATGTTCTGGGCCGCGGCCAGGACGAAGGGGATGGGGTCGGTGGGCCCGGCCGTGCCGTACCCCGAGTACTCGATCACCGTCGGGCACGGCGCACTGGCGCTGCACGTCGAGCCGTAGGGGTAGCGGACGGTGGCGGCGAGCTGGATGCCGTCGCGCATGGTGATGTAGTTGAGGCCGTCGCGCATGGGCTGGTTGGTGTACAGGGTGGAGTCGGGGGCGGGGTTGTCCCCGGGGGCGAGCACCGAGAAGGGCCCGATCTCGTCGCCCGAGGTGGTGTCGTCCCACGCGTAGTTGTCGCCCGGGGTGAGGTCACGGATGATGAGCGACCCCAGGGAGTCGGCGGTGCCGGGGTTGGCAGCGTTGACGACGGGCGAACCGTTCTGGAGCAGGGTGATGGAGTCGCCGGGCGTGGCGCCGGTGAGCCACGCCTCGTCGACCGAGCCGTTGCCCTGGAGCGATCCGCCCCCCGATGCGCCGGCGGCCGGCGCCCCGACCGTCACCGCCGACCCCAGTGCCAGGGAGGCGAACAGCAGGCCGGCCCCCAACGACGCGCGCACTCGACGGCTCCCCATGGTCCCCCTCGCCTCCCACGACGTCGGCGCCGGTTCCCGGCGCTGCGTCCCCCGCTGAGGTAGATCATGCCACCACCACGGACCGGGCGCCGGGGCGTGCATGTTCCGTGCCCGGACCGGGGCGTCGTCCGCCGTCAGCCCGTGGTGGGGTGGGTGGGCGTGGACCCGTCGGGAGCGAGGAGGTCGAAGCCGTCGGGCGTGTCGAGCATCCCGGTCCCGGTGCCGGCGGCATCGGTGATGCCGTACTGCCACACCAGGGCACCCGTGGTGGGGTCGATGGCCACCATCCGGTTGGCGTAGTCGTCGTTGATCATGACGACGCCGCTCGGGATCCGCTCCGCCAGGGACGGGTGGTCGAGCATGCCCGGCCCCGACGCCACGGCATACCGGTAGAGGACGTGGCCCTGGCGGTCCATGTAGATGAACGCACCCGGCTTGGCGTAGTCCGCCACGAGGTACAGATCGGGTCCGAGTTGCTGGGGGTCAGACGGATAGGAGACGGGTGCATGGGCCGTCCACACCAGCTGCCCGGTCACGGTGTACTCGCTGATCCACGAGCCGTTGATCTCGGAGATGAGGAGGTTGCCGTCGGCCAGGGGCGTGTCGCCGTTGGGGGACCCCATCGACACCGGCGGGTCGTGGAGGCATCGTCCGTTGGTGCCGATCTGCCCGGCCACGGTCCCGTCGTGGTTGATGATCATGATGCGGCAGTTCTGTGCGTCGGCCACGGTGATCTGCCCGTTCTTGAGGAGATAGGCGTCGTCGGGCTCGTGCAGGTACCCCGCCGCCGTGCCCGGATGCTTCGGGTGCCCGTACTCCCAGAGGATCTTGCCGGACGGAAAGGCGATCTCGACGATCGTCTCGTTCTCCTCCTGGTTGGAGATGATGGCCTGCCCCTTGTCGATGAAGAAGGCGTCGTCGGGGAAGACGAAGCCGTAGGGGTCGGGTGGCGACGTCGCCGACGGATATGTCCACGTGATGTTCATGGCCGGGTCCATGACCAGGAATCGGTTGTTGCCGCGGTCGGCGATGAGCAGGCGCAGTCCGAAGAAGGGCGAGCCCGCACCGGGTGCGCCGGCGGCGCCGAATCCGGCCTTGGGGGTGAGCATCTGGACCGCGGACGACTGGGTGCCGCCGGACTCGCCCCCGACGAACCAGGCCGTGGTGCCGAGCACGGCCACGCCGGCATGCGACACCGGCACCTGCAGGCGACCTGCGGGCAACAGGCGCACGGTCGTCGGATCGAAGGCCCAGATGGTCGAGACGGTGGACGTGCCCGTCGTCGACTCGTTGCCGGTGGAGGCGGCGAGGAGCCTTCCGTCGGCGGCGGTGTTCGCCGGCCTGACCAGTGCCGTGGTGGTCCCACCGGCGGCCCCCGCGCCGGGGTTGGCGCCTGCCGGCGGCGGGCCCAGCTGCGTGGTGCCGACCCCGGGCGTCGATGGCTGTGGCATCGTGCTCTCGCCGCCGGCCAGGTAGATCTGGTTCCCGATGGTGACGGCGGCGGCGCCCGCCAGGGGCACGGGCAGGTGCCCGATCGTCGACGCCGTGTGGCGTCTCGGATCGACCACCTGGATGACGTTCACGGGCTGTCCGGCGCCGGCGCCGGTGACGGCGTCGCCGCCGAAGACGTACACGAGCCCACCGGTGGTGGCGACCGCCGGGTACCGCACCGGCACGGGCAGCGATGTCACGGCGGAGAACGTACGGCCGTCGGTGGTGGCCAGAACCACCGGATCGGGATTGGTGCCGTCGTACCCGCCGACGATGTAGGTGGTCGCCCCGACAGTCGCCGTCGCCGAGTCCGAGCGCGGCTGGGGGAGATCGCCGATGACCGTGGCGGTGCCGCTCGCACCGGCAGCCGGACCGGTGGGACCCGGCACAGGTGTGGACTCGACGGTGGCGACGGTGGCTGGCGACCCACCGCCGAAGGTGACGTCATGCCCGGCGACGACGGCACCCGACGCGTCGTGGAGGCCCGTCGTCAGGTCGCCGGTGTGGGTGAGGCGCCCGGTGGTGGTGTCGAGGGAGTAGACGCCGGGCGCCGACACGCCCGACCCGGTGAGCCCGCCCAGGACCACCAGCTGGTTGGCCGACCCGGGGAGCACCACGGCACGGCTGATGGGGGCGGCGAGGGCCCACGGGAGGAGGCCGGACTCGGCCGCGGCGATCGACGCGGCGTGGAGTCGAGGTGGCACATGGCCCGATGACCGGGGTCTCGGCGCTGTCGTGCGCGGACCGCCACCGATGCACGTGGCCAGGACCACGCCGAGGACCACGAGGAGGGTGAGCGCGGCGCCGGCACGGACCCGGCGTGCTCGGACGGTCGCCTGGCGGGCGTGTACGCCCGGGAGGCGTGCAAGGGGGGAGTCGGAGGGCACGGTGGAGAGCTCGGCGGCCTTTCTACTCCCTTTCGCACCGCTGCGCCGTCACCCAGCTCGCGCCCGGACCGGCGGTCGCCTCCACGGTCGACGCCGACGGCGCGACAGCAGGGGAGGCGACGGCAGTCGGCAAGAAGTGCACCTCACATTGGCGTCGACGCCACGCCAATGTCCCCCAGGGTCGACGGCACCAGATGGCCGCCGACCGTCTGCGCCGGCGTGGCGTCAGACCAGGATGCGCTCCTCCGGGGCCGGTACCCCGATCACGGCCAGGACGCGCCCGAGGCCGAGGAACATCCCGCAGCACATGGTCAGATCGGCCAGCTCCTCGTCGGAGAAGGCGGCGTGCAGGCGGGCCCACACGTCGTCGCCCATGGCCAGGTGGTCGAGGGCGAAGTGCTGGGCGAACTCTGCCGCCAGGCGCTCGCGCTCGCTCAGCGTCGTGCTCGACCTCCAGTCGGCCACCTGGCGGTAGAAGTCCTCGTCGGCGCCGGCCTCGTCACCGTGGCGCGCTCGCGTGTCCTGGCACACCGCGCAGTCGTTGATGAGGGCGATCGTCCATCGGGCCGCTTCGCGCTCGCGCACCGGGAGCTGGCTGTTGGTGTAGACCGCCTCCGACAGCGCGCCCATGCCTGCCGCCATCTTGGGGCGCAGCAACGCCCAGTCGACGTGCTCGCCGAAGCCCCGTTCGGGAAACGTGATCCGTGCCATGGGGTCGACGCTACTACCCGACCCCGTGGACGGCCCGCTCCGCTCGACGTCGACGTCGACGTCGGCTCGACCGCGCGGCGACGCGGCCCGGGAGGCGTCCGCCCGGGAGGCGTCCGCCCGGGAGGCGTCCGCCCG
>Ga0209415_10016515_pt1 | contig 11856 bp, 11 predicted proteins | sample PeaSoiSIISIP2007_FD_187696 | JGI IMG/M metagenome (GOLD analysis project Ga0209415, IMG submission 187696) | Peat soil microbial communities from Weissenstadt, Germany - SII-SIP-2007 (SPAdes) (version 2) | ecosystem: Environmental > Terrestrial > Soil > Wetlands > Peat | place: Germany... | reverse complement strand
GGTGCTCGCGCGCGCGTGCGTAGGCGTCGGCGACGAGGGCCATCCCGTCGGGGCCGAAGGAGGCCTCGGCCGCGCGCAGCATGGCTTCCGTGAACGGGAGGAGGGCGCCATCCGCGCGCGCCGCGCTCGCCGGGTGCACGGCGATGACGGCGGTGTGCGAGCCGGCGTTCGAGGAGAGCGCGTCGGCGACCGCCTCGACGTGCTCCACGGCGACGAGCGCGTCCTCCGCGCCGCGATAGACCGCCTCGACGAGGACGAGGGTCTTCTGACATGGCTCGAGCGCGAGCGCGTCGGCGAGCGTCGCGAGCGGCAAAGGCTCGCTCCGCCCGCGCTCGAGCGTGCCCTGGGGCGCGAGCACTCCGCCGATGTGGATGAGGAGCGTATCGGTGGGCTCGACGCCGGCGAGCGCCTTCGCGAACCCCGCGGGGAGCTCGGTGACCGGGAGGTGGAGGACGGTGAAGCCGGCGGCCGCGAGGGCCGAGGAGAGGGAGGGTGACGCCGCACCGGCCTCGGGCGGGAACGTGGCGTCCGGGGCCGAAGACCAAGCGGCGATGGAAACGGCGAGCCTCACAGTGGTGCTGACGTTAGCTCTCGGGGGCATGCCGCGGAAGGCGACGGCGCGACGAATTCGACACGCTTCGCGCGGGAGCGAAGTTTTGCAGCCGAACGAGCGAAGCGACGCGGGTGGATAAGTGCCGTGTCAGTGTCCGGCGTGGGCCGGTGGCAGCGCGGCGAGCACCGCGATGTCGGTGAGCCCCGCGAACGCGTCGCCGATCGGGCCCGCGTGCGCGCTCGCCGTGCCGTTCGGTCCAGGGTGGCCCACCGCCCCCGCCGCGCCGTCGGCTCCGCCCCGCCCCTTGGCCCCGTCGACGGTCGCGGACGGGCTGTTCTCCGGCGCGATCCCCTTGCCTCCGCGCCCCCCCTCACCCGCCGCTCCGCCGTGGCCGCCCCCGCCGCCTGCACCTCCCGTGACGTCGAGCGTGACGGCGGTCGCGAGGTCCGGAAAGCGCGCGTCGTAGACGAGGTCGATCGCCCCGCCCCCTCCTCCGATGCCTCCGCGCCCCCCCGTTCCGGCGGGTCCCCCGTTTCCGCCGTGTCCTCCCGGGTTCCCGGCCGCGCCGTCCCCGCCGTTGCCGCCTCTTCCACCCGGTCCTCCGGTGCCGCCCGTCCCGCCGTTCGCGTGCAACACGAACGCTTGCCCGGGGTGCACGAGGAGAAGATCGGTGATCGCTCCCGTGAGTCGGATGGCGACGAGCTTCTCGTAGAACGGCGTCTTCACGTAGGCGACGACCGCGCGGACCTTCGACCCGGCGCCGCCAGGCGTGCCGTCCGCGCCGGCGCCCCCCGTCGCGCCGTCGGTCCCGTCGCCGCCCGAGCTCATCACCCCTCCACCGTCGCCCAGCCTCCCCGCGGCCCCGTCCTTCCCTGGCCCACCTTGGGAGCCGGGCGGTCCGGCCGTCGCCGCGGACGTGATGCACGCGTAGTCGGGCTTCCACTTGTAGGTGTACGTGAAGACGAGGGGCGACGGGTTGTAGACGGCGTGGACGACGTACTCGTGGCCCGCGGTGGCGGGGAGCGTCTGGAGAGGGGCGAACCACCCGTCCTTGTCGAACTGTCCTTGCTCCGACTGGAAGGCGAAGTCCGTGAACTCGAGCTTGTCGTTCTTGTTCACCGATCCGCGGCCGGCCCACGTCTCGTACGTGCGCTCGTCCTTTCCGCCCTCGGGGATGGCCGTGATGAACACCCCCATCTGCACCTGCTCACGGGGACAGACGGTCTGGTCCGTCTTGCGGAGCGAGACGGTCATCCGCCGGAGAGTCGCGCCGCGGAGGTCGACCGTGTCGGTGCCCTGGATGCGTCCGATGACGTTGCAGCCGAGCGGCGAGGCGGCCAGCGCGGCGAGGAGGAGCGAGGCGATGCGTGAGCGGGAGAGCATGACGATCGCCCAGCGTACGCAATTTCCGGAGCGCGCGGGCCCCGTCCGTCGACGCGAAAGAGGTTGCGCTCTGCCCTCAGGCTGGAAGGATGGATCGCGGAGCTCACGAGAAGGAGGTCCTCATGGTGACAGGCAAGGCCCTCCTCTGGGCCTCCGGCAAGAGCGCGCTCGCAGGATGCCACGGCGCGCTCGTCGTGGTTCCCCTGGCGGCGCTGCTCGTGGGATGCGGCGCGGACTCGACCGGGACGGGTTTCGGCGGCGGTGGCGGCGACGGCGGGGGCTCGCCGGGCTCCGGGGTGGACGGCTCCGGCGGCGCGTTGAGCGGGAACGACGGCGGCGGCCGGGCTCTCTCCGCGGGGGATGCGTCGTACGGGGAGGGGGGCTCGCTCGACTGCCCGGCGTCGGCCAAGCTCGTCTACGTCACCGGCCAGGGCTCGAAGCTCTACAGCTTCTACCCGCCCACGCTGAAGTTCACGCTGATCGGCACCCTCTCCTGCCTCGGCGGCAACGAGCCGACGCACATGACCGTCGACCGTACCGGAACGGCGTGGGTGGTCTCGAACGGCGGTCTGTTCACGGCCAGCACGGCCAACGCGGCGTGCGCCGCCGTCCCGACGTGGACACCTCAGCTCAATGACTTCTCCGACTTCGCGCTCACCTTCCTCGGCACGACCAACGCGACGGACAACACGCTCTACATGCTCGGAGCCGATTTCACCGGAGCCGGGGTGCTGGGGAAGCTCGACGTGCCGTCGGGGACGGTCACGACGATCGGGATGCCGAACGTGGCGACGGGCCGCGGAGACATGACGACCAACGGCGACGGCACGCTCTACTTCCTGATGAACCAGTATCCTGCGACCGGGATCGATCTCTACGAGCTCGCCCCGTCGAACGCGGCGGTCCTCAAGAGCATGGTCCCGAACGCGCCGACGGGCGGCGACCAGGCGCTCGCGTTCTACGGCGGCAGCTTCTATGCGTTCGAGGACGGCGAGATCTATCAGTTCGAGCCGATGACCCAGGTGACCACGAAGCTCAGCCAGGCGCCGATCTCCGTGACCGGCGCGGGACAGTCGACGTGCGTCCCGCTGGTGCCGCCGTCGTCGAAGTGAGCGGGTGCTCGAAAATCGCCTAGCTCGGGGGGGGCGCGGGCGCGGCCGCGAGCTCCGGCGGCTTCGTGACGCTCGACCCCGCGGGTGAACCGAGGACAAGGTCGGGCGTCGCGAAGATCTCCTGGAACCGACGGACCATCACGCCGGCGTGATAGCCGTCCATGACCCGGTGGTCGAAGACGACGCCGATCGAAACGCGCTTGCGCGGGACGATTGCGCCGTCCACCACGCTCGGTGCCGTCCGGATGGCGCCGAGCGTCATGCAGATGGGCGTGCGCGCGTACGGGATGAGCGGCGCCCACGCGGCCTCGATTCCGAAGACGCCGACGTTCGTCACCATGCACGAGCCGAAGGGATCGAACGGCACGCCGAGCTTGCTCAGGTTCCAGCCGAAGTCGAAGGAGAGGAACGCGCCCAGCTTCGCGGCCCACGAGCGGATCGGGCCGGGCATGCTCGCCATGAGCTTCGTGGCGCGGACGGTGGAGTCCTTCCCCTTCTCGCGAATCGCCTGCGCCGACTCCCGGAGCTCCCGCGCGAGATCGACGACGGACTTCTCGTCGGCCCGCCGGACCTTCGCCCCCGCGAGGTTCGCGTCGCGGCGTGTGGCGCGCTCCCCGCGACCCACCTCCGCGTCCTTGTCGAAGAACGACACCTGGAAGAAGACGTCGACGGTGTCGCGGAGCATCAGCCGGCCGAACGAGGCGAAGCCATTCGTCTCGGGCGCGGACGCGATGGAGACGGCGACGGCCTTGCCGACGAGGTGCGTGAGAGTGACCTTCTCGCCCGTCGCCGCCTTCGCGCGCGCGCACCAGTCGAGCGCAGCCTCGCAGTCCAGATCGAGCATGCCGTACGCCGCGGGGCTCGCGGGCGGGCTCCAGGTGACGAGGGCGAGGTTGCGCCACGCGGGGAGGCGCTCGGCACGGCGGAAGCGAGGCATGGAGGGATCTTACGTTCGTTCTCGCTCGAGGGAGAGAGGAGATGCACCGCGCGCCCTTTGGCCGAGCGTGGCTCGTGTTCGGCTTGACGCTCGCCGCCCGTCGCGCGAAGCCGGACCTGTGGCGGCGACCGACCCGATGTCTGGCAGCGTACGCGTGGGCGACATCGACGTGGCCTACGACGTCCGCGGGAGCGGCGAGCCTCTCCTGCTCGTCGCCGGGTTCAGCATGACGCGGGCGATGTGGGACGATGCGCTCCTCGACGCGCTGGTGGCCCAGGGCTTCGAGGTCGTGCGGATGGACAACCGCGACACCGGGGCGTCGACGCGCCTCCGGGAGCTCGGCGTGCCGGACATGCCGCGACTCCTTGCTCGCGCCGTCCTCGGCCTGCGCGTCGGGCCCGTCTACCGGCTCGAGGACATGGCGGCGGACGCGGTCGGGCTCATGACGGCGCTGGGACACGCCCGCTTTCACGTGGCGGGAGCTTCGATGGGGGGAATGATCGCGCAGACCATGGCGCTCGATCACGGTCCGCGCGTCGCGTCGCTCACGTCGATGATGTCGACCCCCGGCGGTCGGCGGTACTCGTTCGCGAGCCTTGCCGCGCTCCGCATGATCCTGACGCGCGTCCCGACGGCGCCGGCGGAGCAGGTCGAGCACTTCGTGCGCGTGTTTCGGCAAATTGGGGGCGACGGAGTCGCGGTCGACTCGGCGCGCTCGCGTCGCGTCGCGGAGTCGCTCGTCGCGAGCAAGCCTTCGGCGTCAGGCAGCGCGCGGCAGTTCGCGGCGATCCTCGACAGCTCGGGGCGCCGCCGCCGCCGGCTCGCGTCCCTAAGGACGCCGACGCTCGTCGTCCACGGTGCGCGCGACCCGCTCCTCCCACTTCGAGGGGCGAAGGCGATGGCCCGCATCGTGCCCGGCGCCGAGCTCCTCGTCCTCGAGGAGATGGGGCACCTCATCCCGTCGTCGCGCTACGAGCTCATCGCGGCCGCGATCGCGAAGAACGCGAAGCGCGCCGCGACCCGCCCGCCTCGATCGCCCTAGCCCCGTCAGACCCAGGCGTTGTTCAAGAGCTCGCCCAGCCCCCCCGCCCCCGGCACGATGTACTGGTGCTCGTCGAGGCCGCGCTCGTCGTCCCAGTGTGTGCCGGGCGGCGTCGCGAACACGTGCGCCGGGCTGAGGCCGCGGTCGAGCCGGAACGCGTACACGATCGTGGCGGGGTGCGCGCGAAGGACGTTCTTCACGTACTCCGGGGTGATGATGAGGTGCATCGTGATGCACGCGCCGGGCGTCCCTTCGAGCTTGTCCTTGTAGTGGTCGAGCGCGCGCACCATCGAGGAGCCCGTCGCGCCCATCGGGTCGGGGAAGAGGACGATGCGCGCGTCGACCTCGCGGCCGATCTTCGCATCGTGCCACGTCGTCCCGGTGACGCGGCCGGCGTCGTCCGTCGTGCGCGACATGAACAGGTGGTCCTGGCGCACGCCGGCCGGATCGAGCACGTCGTTCAAGAGATCGTAGACCACCTGCGAAGGCATCGTCCCGGCGCGCGCGATCCCCACGGTGACCGCCTTCGTCGCCGTCGAGAGCGCCAGCCCGCGATAGACGGCTTCCGGCGACGACGCGACCATGCGCGTCGGAACGTCGATGCGCACGCGCGGGAACTCGGCGGCCAGCACCACCTGCGCGAGGCGCTCGTAGAGCCCGCGGACGAGGCGCCCCACGGCGGGCTGCGTCGTCTCCCGTGCCGAGAGCCGCGCGAGCTGTGACCACGACAGCGGGTCGTCGAGCAGGTGGACGTTCGGACCGTAGCGATGCGGGATCTCGACCGGGCGGTACCGACTCGCTGCGTAGGCCGTCTCTCCCATGTCGAAACGGCGGTCAGGTCCAGTGCCCCGCGCGCAGCGCGGCGGTGTCGATGACCTTCACCTTCGGGCCGAGCGCTTCGCGGAAGCTGTCCTCGTCCTCGTCATCCATGATGGCGTCGCCGAACCCGGCCGCGATCTCCATCGCCGTCGAGAGGATGCGGAGGAACTGCGCGAAGCTCGACGCCGCGAGCGTCGGGGCCCAGCGATCCTGGCCGCTCATCGCGGTGTAGACCGGGCAGTCCCCTTCCGGGTCGGGCTTGGCCACGTCGAGGAAGTACGGATCGCCGAGCAGCGAGCTCTCACCGATCACGACCCAGCTCGACTTCCAGTCCGCCGAGACCTTCTGCCCGTCGGTCGGGGCCGTCACGAACGCCTGTGCCTTCACGAGCTCCTCGGCGGGGATGAGGCGGATGCGCTCGACGGGTGTGACCGTCTCCACCTTCGTGGGGTTGGCTCCGAGGAGGAACTTCCGGAACCGCGACGGGACGCGCAGCGTTTTCTTGAGCTCGTCGACGACCTCGGGTGTGGCCTTGCCGAAAACGGCGTCGAGCTTCCGACTCTTGAATGCCTCTTTGAGCCCCTCAACCGCGTCCGCGAGATCACTGTCCACGTCGGCCTCGTCTCGGCTCCAGGCTACCACCAAGCGGAGCGTCGAATACGATTATGAGGCAGGTTTCTCGCTGTCGACCGGCGGCGGCCCCTCCTTGTCGCCGCGGGGGATCGCGACCGCCTCGGTCCCGCCGTCCACGGTGCAGTGAACGACGGCGCTCGCGCTGGCGGCGTTGGCAACTCCGCCCAGGCCGCGGAGGGTCTTCCAGACGGGATCGAGCTCCTTCGTCAGCGCGATGGGGGCGAACGTGTCCGCCATGTGAGGGTCCTGTTGCCTCGTCGCGTTCACCGTGACCCGGGCCCCGCCGACGTCGTTGTCGGGGAAGACGATGCTCGTCACGACGTCCACGACGCCGTGCGCGTGCGGGACGATGCCCGCGAGCCACGGGCGCTCTGCGAGGGGGCCGCAGATGGTCGACGTCCCCTTTCCGCCGTCGGGTCCGATCACGAGCCGGACCCACGTGCCCACGTCGAGGACCGCCTCGCCGTGGTCGCGATGGACGACCGCGACGCACGCTCCCGCCGCATCGGGCACCGACCCACGGGGGCAGGCCGGGTCCGCGTGGCACGCTCCTTCGGCCCAGGCGCCGCCGCGACCGCACCGGGTCGCGCGCGCGAGGCACGCCACGCTCGTCCCATCGACGGAGAGTCGGGCGTCCGACTTCGCGCAACCGAGCGTCGCGTCGTTCTTCACGTCGACCTTCAGCGTGGCGGCGAGCTTCCGCAGCGTGCGCATCGTCACGCACTCTCCGGTGCCGAGGTCGATGGGCTCGACGCCGGCGCACGCGCTCGGTGAGCACCCGCCGGAGGCCGGACGCGCGGCGTTCCCGCAGTAGGCGTGTGCGTCCGCCTCCGAGAGACAAGCGCCGGCGATCGGGGTCGTGTGCTCGGGGCAGGCCGAAGGCGGGGCAGGGGCGATGGGAGGGCGCGCGCAACCGGTGACCGCGCCGACGAGCGCCGTGAGGCGGAGAACGTTCCGTGTGAAGCGCACGCGTGGAGTTGAGCACACCTTCGCGTCACCCGACGAGGAGCGCCGCCCTCGCGAGCAGCGTCAGGCTCGCGAGAGTGAGCGCGCGGGCGTCCACCTCGGACAGCCGTCCAGAGCTCCGCTCTTGCACGCGTTGACTCAGATCGTCCGCCGACGCCGCGCCGTCGGCCGCCCCGAGCACGAAGCGCACGGCCGCGTCTTGGAGCACGACCTCCTGCTGCCAGACGTTCGTCACCGGTCCCCCCGCGATGGCGTGCCACCGGGCGACGGCGTTGGCGCGCGGGTGCGTCGAGACGCTCGCAGAGAGCGTCGGCTCGTGCATGTGGAGATCGAGCCCTGGCGTCGCGAGCCAGAGATCGAAGAGCTCCGCCGCGAGGGCCTCGGGAGCCGCGTCGAGGAGCACCGCGAGCTCCTTGCACGCGAGCGATCGCGGCGCGACTTCTGCGAGCGCGTGGGCCGCCTTCGCCGCGAGCCCCGAGAGCTGCACCGTCATCCCCGCGCCGCCCCATGTTTCCACACCCCGAGGGGCGGCCTCTCCCACGCGGACGAGGCGGCTCGCGACTCGGAGATCGACGAGTGCGCGCGGGTCGAGGTGGTCGGGCGCTCGGAACCCCGAACGCGCTGCGGCGTCGGCGCGGACGACGAGGGCGCGGCGGAACGTCGTCTCGCGCGCGAAGTCGACGAGCGCGAGCTTGCCCGCGAGATCGAGACGGTCGGCTTGGAGCCGCACGGCCTCTGGGGCCAGCTCGAGCGCGGTCGCCGACGGGAGCGCGTCGCCGAGGTAGGCGAGCCCGGCGTCCTCCGCCTCGGACAGGAGCGTGGTGACGTAGACGGGGTGGTGCTCCTCGGCGAGGTACTCGTGCGTGTGGTAGGCGGCGTCGGTCTCGACGAGCCGCTCGTGGACGGCCTCGAGATCGCGCGCGTACGCGCCCTGTTCGGGCGAGAGTGCGAGCCTGAGCCACTGGAGCGCGTCCCGCGGCCCCTCCGCGAAGCCGGAGCGCGCGGCGAACCGCATCCAGTCGCGCGCCGCCTGCCGCCGGTGCCAGCCCGGATACGTGTTGAAGCTCACGTACGCGACGCCGTCCTCGGCGAGAGCCTGCCGGATGCACAGGAGCAGCCTGGGACGATGTTCGGCCGGGATCCAGGAGTAGACGCCGTGGCAGAGGACGAAGTCGAACGGCTCCGCGTCGAGCGCTCGCCCCGTGAAGTCGGCCTCGACGAACGTCACATTTCGAAGCGAGGTCGCCTCCGCGACACGGCGCGCGTCGCGGATCTGCTCGGCCGACCGGTCGATCCCCACGAACGTCGTCTCGGGCCACGCGGACGCGAGCGGGAGAAGGTTCCCCCCGCGTCCGCACCCGAGCTCGAGCACGCGCGGGACGTCCGTCGTCAGCCGCGTCTGACGGCGGAAGCCGGAGAGGTGGGCAACGACGGCGAGGTTGTCGGGTGTCGACTCGGCGTAGGCGTGCTCCGTGTACGGAAGGAGGTCGTACGCGTCGGCCATGCGCCATTGCAGCACGGCGTGCGGACATCGCAAAGAGTTGGCAGCCACGTCCAGAGCGCCGATCCGCCTAGACAGACGCGGCGCGGGTGATATGCAAAGATTGCGGAGTCCGAGGAGGTCAACATGCGTCGGGTGCTCGTGGTGGACGACGAAGAGAACATCCGACTCGTGCTCCGCACGCTGCTCAAGAAGCACGGCTACGAGGTCGAGGTCGCCGACAGCGGCGAGGCCGCGCTCGCGCTGGTCGACTCGTTCGGCCCTGACGTCATCCTCACCGACGTTCGCATGCCCAAGATGGGCGGCCTCGACCTGCTCGCGACCCTGAAGGCGAAGCAGCAGCCCGCGACGGTCATCGTGATGAGCGCCTATGGCAGCAACGACCTCGCCCTCGAAGCGATGAAGGCCGGAGCGTACGACTACATCAGCAAGCCGTTCAAGCCGGACGAGGTCGTGCTGGTGCTTCGCAAGGCGGAGGAGCGGGAGACCCTCCGGCGAGAGAACCTCGCGCTCAAGGAGCAGATCCGCGAAGGGAACCAGTACGAGTCTCTCCTCGCGAAGAGCCCGCAGATGGTGGAGATCTTCCGCACCATCACGAAGGTCGCCGAGTACAAGGCGACCGTCCTCATCTCGGGCGAGAGCGGCGTCGGCAAGGAGCTCGTCGCGCGCGCGCTCCACACGCGCTCGTCGCGGAAGAGCTCCCCGTTCGTGGCGGTCAACTGCGGCGCGATCCCCGAGAACCTGCTCGAGAGCGAGCTGTTCGGCCACAAGAAAGGGGCCTTCACCGACGCGACGAGCGATCGACGCGGGCTCTTCGAAGAAGCCAATGGCGGGACGCTCTTCCTCGACGAGATCGGCGAGCTGCCCCTGAACTTGCAGGTGAAGCTCCTCCGCGTCCTCCAGGAGGAGACGATCCGGCGCGTCGGCGACTCGAAGGACATGAAGGTCGACGTGCGGATCGTCGCGGCGACGCACCGCGATCTCGGCGCAGAGGCCAAGGCAGGCCGGTTCCGTGACGACCTCTACTACCGCATCAACGTGCTCGCGATCGCGATCCCCCCGCTGCGCGCTCGCCGAGAGGACGTCGCCCTCCTCGTCGAGCATTTCATCGCGCGCAACAACGCGCGCATGGGGACGCGCATCCGTGGGCTCAGCGTCGAGGCGCGGAAGCTCCTAGAGGAGTACGGGTGGCCCGGGAACATCCGCGAGCTCGAGAACACCATCGAACGCGCGATGGTGCTCGCCGAAGGGGAGGTGCTCGAGCTGGGCGACTTCCCCGAGCGCATCCGCGAAGCGCTCGACCCGGTGCAGATGCAGCTCGCCTCGGGCGAGCTCTCGATCAAGAAGACGAACTCGGCGATCGAGGAGATCCTGATCCGTCGCGCGCTGACGAAGACCAAGGGCAACCGAACGCGCGCCGCGGAGATCCTCGAGATCAGTCACCGCGCGCTCCTCTACAAGATCAAGGACTACAAGATCATCGACCTGTGAGGGGGAGCGGCGGCATCTCCGAGTCGTCGACGAAGAGCTTCACGAGCGCGAGCCCTGCGAGGAAGCCTCCGACGTGCGCCTCCCACGCCACGCCGGAGGAGGCGGGGGTGAGGAATTGCGAGAGGAACCACAAGCCGAGCAGGATGAACGCCGGGATCCGGACGGTCGTGATGAAGATGACGAGGACCCAGAGGCAGCGGACGCGCGCGGCGGGGTAGAGGAGGATGTAGCCGCCGAGGACGCCGGCGATGGCCCCTGACGCGCCCACCATCGGGGCCACGGAACCGGGGGTCGCCAGGATCTGGGTCCCCGCCGCGAGCACGCCGCACACGAGGTAGAAGAGGACGTAGCGCACGGGCCCCATGCGGTCCTCGAGGTTGTCTCCGAAGATCCAGAGAAACCACATGTTGCCGATGATGTGCAGCCAGCTCCCGTGCATGAACATCGCCGTGAAAACCGTCAACGGCCAGGCCACCTCCTGGTGAAGCTCGGCGTGGATGTGATTCGGGAGAAGGATGGGCCCGCTCGAGATGCCTCGCAGCATCCACTGCGGGATGACCCCGTAGTCCAGCACCGACAGATCCACGCCGTGCGCGAGCTCGTAGAACCAGGCGGCGACGTTCGCCACGATGAGGGCAACCGTCGCGATCGGGCGATTTCGAGTCGGGTTCTCGTCGCTGAGGGGGATGGGGATCACTTGACAAGTGTAATACGGGTCGTCGGCCCGGCGGGGGCGCCTGTGGTACGACGTAGGCATGCGCGCAATCTGCATGTCCCTGGGTCTTGCCGTGCTCGGGAGCGCGGCCGCGTGCGGACCGGCGAAACCGGCCGCGAGCCCCTCACACGAGGGCGAGCCGCCAACGTCAGAGGCCAGCGGCGCTGCGAGCAGCAGCCCGGTCGCGACGGAGACTCCACCTCCCGCGCCACCGCCGCCCCCTCCCTCGGGGGGAGTCCCCTACGACAAGGACGCCGTCGAGATCGGTTTGAAGCGAGCTGCGCGGCAGGTGAAGGGCAACTGCGGCGCCGCAACCGACGAAGAAGGCAAGGCGAGCGGTCCGTGGGGCAAGACCACGGTGACCGTGAAGCTCGGTCACAACGGGCACTCGCAGGGGGCCACGATTCCTGCCCCGTACGACGGCAAGCCCGTGGGCAACTGCGCGACGCGCGCGTTCGCGATCCTCACCTTCCCTCCGTTCGCGGGCGGCGACACGACCGTCGACTGGCCCGTCGAGATCGACGCGCCGGCCGGCGCGCACTGAGCCACGCTTGGCCTACGAGTTCGATCTCGTCGTCATCGGCGGAGGTCCCGCCGGCGAGAAGGGCGCGGTCCAGGCGGCGTACTTCGGAAAGCGCGTGCTCGTCGTCGAGCGCGAGGCCGATCCGGGGGGTGCGGCCGTCCACACGGGAACGCTCCCATCG
>Ga0209415_10016513_pt1 | contig 11857 bp, 13 predicted proteins | sample PeaSoiSIISIP2007_FD_187696 | JGI IMG/M metagenome (GOLD analysis project Ga0209415, IMG submission 187696) | Peat soil microbial communities from Weissenstadt, Germany - SII-SIP-2007 (SPAdes) (version 2) | ecosystem: Environmental > Terrestrial > Soil > Wetlands > Peat | place: Germany... | reverse complement strand
CCTACCCGGTGTTGATGGCGGCGGACATCCTGGCTTACGATTCCGACATCGTTCCGGTCGGGCGGGATCAAAAGCAGCACGTCGAGGTCACTCGGGACATTGCCATCAAGTTCAACGAACAGTATGGCGCGACGTTCGTGGTGCCCGAACCGCAGATCCAGGAAGAGGTCGCCGTGGTCCCGGGCACCGACGGGCAGAAAATGAGCAAGAGCTACGGCAATACCATCGATATTTTCGGGGCTGAAAAGGCGGTCCGCAAACAGGTCATGAGCATCGTGATGGACAGCCGCACGCCCGAGGAACCAAAGCCCGACGCCGAAAAAAACCTGGCGATCCGCCTGTTGAAGCTATTTGTGCCGGCCCCGGCGGCCCAGGGCTGCGAAGACCGCCTGCGGGCCGGGGGATTGGGCTACGGCGACCTCAAGAAGACCGTCTTCCAGCATTATTGGGACTACTTCGCCGCGGCGCGCGCCAAGCGCGCCGAATTGAAAGCCAACCTGGATTATGTGCGGGAGGTCCTCCGGGACGGGGCCGCCCGCGCGCGGGCCAAAGCGGGGGAAGTGCTGGCCCGTGCCAAGGCTGCCAGCGGGCTGGACTGAGCCGTGGAGCGGGGGGGACGTGGAGCGTTGAGCGTGAGAGCGTAGAGCGTGAAGCGTGAAACGTGAAACGTGAAACGTGAAACGTGGAAGTGTGGCAGGCATTGCTACGCTCCCCCGCTCCCCGCTCCCCCGCTCCGACGCTCCACGCTCCACGCTCCACGCTTCACGCTCCACGCTTCACGTTTCACGCTTCACGTTTCACGCTCCACGCTCCACGCCCCCTACCTTGCCGGTTCGAGCCTGCGGAGGCGCTCGAGGATGTCTGGGTGAAGCCGGGCCAGGTTGGCGCGCTCGCCGGGGTCGGCGTCCACGTCGGCCAGGAACCATTCCTTGTCTTGGGGGTCAAGTTTGCCCCCGGCCTCGTCGTTGGGGGTGTGCAGGAGCTTCCAAGGTCCCTGGCGCACGGCCCATTGGTCGCCCAGGCGCCATTGGAGAACGTCATGGGGGCTGGGGGCGGAGCCGGAACGGATGACCGGGACGAGGCTGCGCCCGTCCAGTTTTGCCTTCGGCAGGGCGGCGCCGCACAGTTCCGCCAGGGTGGGCAGCCAATCGCAGCCGTGAGCGACTTGATTGCGGACCTGGCCTTCGGGGAGGTGTCCGGGCCAGGAGATAATGGCGGGCAGGCGGATGCCGCCCTCGAAGAGGCTGAATTTGGCGCCGCGATAAGGCCCGCTGCTGCCGCCGCCGTAATGGGCGCGTTCTTCGACCGAATGGCCGTTGTCCGATTGATAGACGAGGATCGTGTTTTGGCGCAGCCCGGAGTCTTCGAGGAATTTCACCAGGCGCGCGACGCGGTCATCCAGGGTCGAGACGAAGGCGGCGTAGAGTTTGCGGGGATAGGGCAGGTTCCGGTAGTAGTCCAGCCATTTTACCTCTCCCTGATACGGGTAATGAGGCATGTTGATGGCGAAATAGATGAAGAAGGGCCGGTCGCGGTGGGCGGCGATGAAGGCCTCCGTCTTTTCCAGCATCAGGTCGGGGAAATAGCGGCCCGGCAGGCGCACGCGCCGGTTGTTTTCCCAGAGGTCATGGCGGTTCGGGCCGCCCCAGTAGCAAAAATGGGTGTAGTTGTCGATGCATCCGCCCATGAAACCGAAGGAATAATCGAAGCCGTGGTCCAGCGGTTTGTGGCCGGCGCTCGAGCCGAGATGCCATTTGCCGACGTGGGCCGTGGCATAGCCGGCGGCGCGGAACATGTCGGCCAGAGTGATTTCGGTCGCGGGCAGGCCCGGACCGGTCAACGTCTCCAACTGGTCGTCGGCCTCGGTGGGCGGGCCGGCGCTGTTATTCGGCATTCCCGCCACCCACGGGTAGCGGCCCGTGAGCAGGGCCGCGCGGGAAGGCGAACAAACGGGAGCGGCTGAATAGAATTGAGAGAACCGCACGCCTTGCGCGGCCAACCGGTCCACGGCGGGGGTGCGGAGGTCCTTGGCCCCGTAACACCCGGCATCGATGCTGCCCTGGTCGTCGGCCATAATCACGATGACGTTGGGCTTCATCGGCTGAGCCCAGACGGCTGCCGCAAGGCCCAGGAGCGGCAACCATGCGAGCGGCCCGATGCGGTATCTGGCGGCGGGACGGAATTGAAAATTGAAAATTGAAAATTGAAAGTTGGCCATACCGGAAATTCTCAATTTTCAATTTTCAATTGTCAATTTGCAATGCAGGCCGTCGGGGCGGGCCGGCCACGCCACGGGTGAAGAGAATTCCTTGCATTCCCTGCATTTGGGTGCAACCTATGCCTGATCGATCGTGGCGACACGAAAACTGGACCTGGGAAAATCAGCAACGGATACGAAGAACATTTTACAAATCGGTATATTCGCGCTGGCACTCGGGGCGCGCGCAGCGGCCTTCGGGCAGGCGCCCGTCATCACTTCGTTCAGTCAGAACGGGCTTCTGGCCTGCAGCAACCTGGTGGCTGGCAGCACGGCGGCGGTGGAATGGGCGTCGTCTTTGTCTGGGCCGTGGAATACCAACTGGGCAGGGCTGGACGCGGTGACAGCGGACTCGAACGGCATGATCCAAGTAAGCGTGCCGATGTTCTATCGCGTGCGTGGGGCCGCTGCCCCGACCAACACCGCCCCGACGGACATGGTCCTGATTCCGGCCGGCTCGTTCCAGATGGGCGACACCCTGGATGGCGACACCAATGCCCTCCCCCTGCATTCAGTGTATGTGAGCGCGTTTTACATGGACGCGAACTCGGTGAGTTACACGCTCTGGCAGCAGGTGTATCAATGGGCGACGAACCACGGCTACAGTTTTGACAGTGCCGGCTCGGGCAAGGCGGCCAACCATCCGGTGCAGACCATTGACTGGTATGACTGCGTGAAGTGGCGCAATGCGCGGAGCGAAATGGAAGGACGCGCGCCGGCTTACTACACCGGCGCCAGTCAGACGGCGGTTTATCGCTCCGGCAAGATAGACCTCGGCAGCGCCTCTGTGAACTGGGGCGGGGGCTACCGGCTGCCGACGGAGGCGGAGTGGGAGAAGGCGGCGCGTGGCGGGTTGAGCGGGGATCGGTTTCCGTGGGGGAACACGATTGATTGGAGCCGTGCGAACTATTACGCAGACCCTGTTGATTATTCTTACGACATCAATCCAACCAGTGGCTACAATCCGCCTTTCAACGATGGGGTCGATCCCTACACCAGTCCGGTTGGGTATTTTGCCCCGAACGGGTATGGGTTATATGACATGGCTGGGAATGTGTTCGGGTGGTGCTGGGATTGGTATGGAAGCTACCCAGCCGGAAGTGTGACCGACCCACAGGGCCCTGGCTCGGGCTCGCACCGCGTGATCCGCGGTGGCAGTTGGGGCGGCGACGCCGGGGGCTGCCGGTCGGCGGACCGCGGCAGCAACTTCCCGTCGAGCAGGCTCTACTACATCGGGTTCCGGGTTGTCCTGGCCCCAGGTCAGCCATGACAGGGACGGAAAGCGGAGCTGCCCGGAGCAGGCGGGGCGGAGCGAGGGGTTGTGCGGTCCGAGGTGACGCACGGACTGGGCGGGGTGGCCAAGTTCGGCGGCGATCCATTTGGCCACCGCCGGCGAGATGTGCGCGTCCAGCCAAATCATGCTGCGGCCAGGACCGGATGATTCAGTTTGCGGCTGGCGTAGCGCAGGCACGCTTGAATGTCTTCAGGTTCAAGGTCGGGCAATTCCTCGAGGACCTGTTGCGAGGTCAGTCCGTTCGCCAGCAGGTCCAGGACGTCGATGACCCGGATGCGCATGCCCCTTCTTTGGGTAGCCGCTTAATCGTAATCTTAATCCTGCTCTTAATCTCCGATTCATTCGGATTAGGATTAGGATTAAGATTACGATTACGATTAGGCCGCCGCCGCAATGAGTGAAATGCCACCGTGCGCTCTTCGCCCGGTCTTTGGTTGCAAAGGGGCGGGCGGATGTCTAGGATAGCTGGCTGCGGCGCGGCGCGCAGCAACCGGCGGCCATGGCTGAATATAAAGTAAAATTCGAGGTCTTTGAAGGCCCGCTCGATTTGCTCCTTTACTTGATCAAGAAGGAGGAGGTGGACATTTACCAGGTCAACCTTACGCGCCTGGCGGCCCAGTTCATCGAGTATATCGAGACCCTCCGGTTGCTGGACCTTGAGGTGGCCGGGGAGTTTCTCGTCATGGCCGCCACGCTGATGTACATCAAGAGCCGCGAGTTGTTGCCAAAGGACCAACAGGTGCAGGCCGAGGACGATGACGACGGGGAGGACCCGCGTTGGGAGTTGATCCGGCAATTGGTCGAGTACAAGAAATTCAAGGATGCCGCGGCGCAGCTTCAGGTGCTCGAGGCCCGGCAGGAAAACGTTTTTCCACGGGCGCCGGCGACGCTGGAATTTGCCTCGGAGACGTCCGGGCGAGGGGAGGCCTCTATTTTTGACCTGGTCAGCGCCGTCAACGCCGTGTTGCAGCGCTTCGGCCAGCGCCCGGAACCGGGCGAGATTTTCGAAGACAAATGGACGGTCAACGACAGGATGGAGCACCTGCTGCGCGTCCTGGGCGAACGGGGGCGGATGAACTTCTCGGAGTTGTTCGCCGCCGTGGCCAGCCGTTCCGAAGTCGTGGCGACCTTTTTGGCGCTGCTCGAGCTGATTCGGCTGAAGCTCGTCGCCGCGATCCAGCATGAGCCCTTCGGGGAGATTGTTATTTGCCGGGTGGACCAGCCGCCGGAAACGCCACGAGCGCCGCGGCCGGAGGCGGAACCCTCCCCTGTAGGCCCGGTGCCCTCACCAGGCGAGCCAGAAACGGCGACCGCGCCGGAGGACCCGGCCTCCTCCGCCCCGCCCAACCGCTAATAGCCGCAGAGCATGGAGCTGAAACCCATATTGGAAGCCGTTCTCTTTTCAGCGCAAAAGGCGCTGAGCTTGAAAGAGATTCGGGAGGTCTTCGCCGGCGCGCCGGAGCACGCGGAGGGCGATGAGAGCGCGCGCCGCTTCAAGAAAGTCAAGGAAGAGGAGTTGACGGCGGCGCTGGAAGAGTTGGCCCGCGAGCACGAGCAGGGCGGACACAGTTTTCGGCTGGCGTGCGTGGCCGGGTCGTGGCAATTCGTGACTCAGCCCGAGTACGCCCCCTGGCTCAAGGCGCTGGTCGGGCACAAGACGCGCCCGCCGCGCCTCTCGCAACCGGCCCTCGAGACCCTGGCCATCATCGCCTATCGCCAGCCGGTCACCCGCGCCGAGGTCGAGCAGGTGCGGGGCGTGGCGGTGGATGGCGTGATGCAGACGCTGCTCGAACGCGGATTGATCGAGCAGGCCGGACGCGCGGAGGTCATCGGCCGGCCGATGACCTACGGCACCACGCCGGGGTTCCTCGAATACTTCGGCCTCCGCAGCCTCGAGGATTTGCCGGCGGCCGACGAACTCCGGCGCGTAGCGGCGCAGAAACCCGCCGGGCTGGCGACCGTGGATCCCGGCCTCGCCACGGCTCCCCCCGAGCAATTGATGTTGCCGGCCGCAGGCGCCAAACCGGAAGCATTGAACCCGCCTGGAGCGCCGCCTTCAGGCGGCAGCGCACCGTTGCCGCCGGAGAGCGCCGAACCTGAGGAGGAACCCCAGTGAGCATCCTCGAACACCGCCAGGCGATTGACAAGTGCGACGCCCAGATTATCAAGCTCCTGAACGAGCGGGCCAAGCACGTGCTGGGCATTGGCGAGATCAAGCGCCGGGCGGGGGAGGAGGTTTACGCTCCCCACCGCGAGTGGGCGGTCCTGAAACGCGTTTGCCGGCTCAACCCGGGGCCGATCACGGACGAATCGCTGCGGGGCATTTACCGCGAGATCATGTCCAGCGCCCTCTCGCTCGAGAAATCACTCACCATCGCCTATTTGGGGCCCGAGGCCACGTTCACCCACCAGGCGGCCATCCAGCGCTTCGGCTCGAGCCTGGGCTTTTCGCCCCAGAACACCATCAACGACGTCTTCGCCGAAGTGAGCAAAAAAAGGGCGGACTACGGGGTGGTGCCGGTGGAGAACTCGACTGAAGGAGCGGTAACGCACACCTTGGACATGTTCGTGGACAGCGATCTCAAGATCGTCGCGCAGCTCGTCCTGCCGGTGCAACATTGTCTGCTGAGCAACTGCCACCGGGCGCAAATCAAAAGGCTCTATGCGCACCCGCAGGCTTTCGCCCAATGCCGCGGCTGGGTCCACGCCAACCTGCCGCGCGCCGAGGTCATCGAAACCTCCTCCAACGCCCGCTCCGCGGAGTTGGCTGCCCAAGAGAAGCGCGCCGCCGCCATTGCCGGCGTATTGGCCGCCGAAAAATACCGCCTCTCCGTGCTGGATCGCGACATCCAGGATAACGCGGCCAACGCCACGCGTTTCCTGGTGCTCGGCCGCCAATCCACACCGCCCACCGGCAATGACCGGACCAGCCTGATGTTCAGCGTGGCGCACCGGGCGGGCGCCTTATATAGCGCTCTGGCCCCGTTCCGCCGCTACCGTCTCAACATGACCAAGATCGAGTCCCGCCCCAGCAAGCGCAAAGCGTGGGAGTATTTCTTCTTCGTGGATTGCGACGGCCACGCCACCGACCGCCGCATCGCCAAGGCCCTGGCCCAACTGAGCGAGCATTGCAGCTTTGTCAAAGTCCTCGGCTCCTATCCGAACGTCGAGGAGTAGTTAGGGCCTGTCCCAAAGGACCCGGCGAGCGGAAGACTTTGTCGGGACCTTTGTCGGGACCTTTGTCGGAAACCTCTGTCGTCCCCGTTCCGAATCGGGATTTCGACAAGGTTTCCGACAAAGGTCCCGAATCGAAGCTTTTGGTTGACCCTCGCCACTCGCCACTCGACAATTCCCCATGCCTCCCCTCATCCTGAACGCGTGAGTCATTTGCCCCACGCCCGCAAGGTATTCGACATTGAACTGGCCGCGCTCAAGGCGGTGCGCGCGCAACTGGATGCATCGTTTGACGAGGCGGTCGAGTTGATTGTGGCTACCCTCCGCCAGCGGGGCAAACTCGTGGTCGTGGGGATTGGCAAGTCGGGCATCATCGGCCACAAGATTGCCGCCACGCTCACCAGCACCGGTTCGACCAGCCTGGCCCTCAACAGCGTGGATGCCCTGCACGGGGACTTGGGGCTGGTGAATGACGGCGACGTCATCCTGGCGCTGAGCTATTCCGGGGAATCCGAGGAGCTGCTGGATCTCATGCCGCCGCTCAAGCGGTTTCTGGTGAAGATCATTGCGATTACAGGCGCGCCCAAGTCTTCGCTCGCCCGGTTCAGCGACCTCGTCCTCAACGCGCGAGTCCCGCAGGAGGCCTGCCCGTTCAATCTTGCCCCCACGGCCAGCACCACCGCCATGCTGGCCCTCGGCGACGCCCTCGCCATGGCCGTCCTGCAGGCGCGCGGCTTCCGCCGGCAGGACTTCGCCAAGTTCCATCCCTCCGGCGCCATCGGGCGAGCCCTGCTTTCCCGCGTCCGCGACATTATGCGCCGCGGCCCCCGCAACGCCGTCGCGGGACAGCACCTGCCCGTCCGCGAGGCCTTGCTGGTCATGACCCAGGCCAAGTCCGGCAGCCTCAGCGTCGTGGACCGGCGCGGCAAACTGGCCGGGGTCTTCACCGATGGCGACTTTCGCCGGCAGATGGCGGGGGACGCGGAGTTGCTCTCGCGGCCGCTCAAAAGCGTCATGACTCGCCACCCGGTCTGCATCCATGAAGACGCCTTGGCCGTCGAGGCCCTCAAGGTTTTCGACCAGCGCGACATCGACGACCTTATTGTCGTCAATGCCCGGCACGAGCCGGTCGGGCTGATTGACTCTCAGGATTTGCCAAAACTCAAGCTCCTCTGAGGGCCGTTGGACAATCACCCCCGACACCGCTAAACGCCGCAGCACAGGCGGAATGCCCATTGGGCGAGCGGCAGCACTTTATGTTCAAAGTTTCCATTGGGCAATTATCATTTCTTCAACATCACCGCTTACAGCGGGATGGCCCTTTGCAAAGCGGGCTATGCGCCGGACGAGGTTTAGGTCCATCGGCTCATTAGGGAAAGCCTGCCGGGCGGCGATTGCCGCCTGGACGGTTTGGATGGAAACAATCCAACCTTCCCCGAAGTTCACGTCGGTATCATACTTAATGAACGGGTGCTCTCCCTTCTTCAGGGTCAGTGCTTTCGGCCCGTGTTTGGACCCCGTTAGGTTGAAGACGACAAACCTCCCGCCAGGCGCATTCGGGTCAGTTACAGCGATATACAGATGACGCCTCCTGCCGAGGTCCGGCGACCAAACAAACGTATCCCCGATGTTCACAATGTTTAATTCGGTTTAGATTGCCTTCTGGGAGGAGGAAGCCTGCTCGGCATTTGCGGCGCTGGTGCTGGCGGAGGAGGCGCTGGCGCTGGCGGAGGAGGCGGCGCTGGCGCTGGCGGAGGAGGCGGCGCTGGCGTGGGCTGCCTTGCCGGTTCGTGAAAATCGAGCATCCGGTAATCGGCAATCTGTTCCATGATGCAGTTGTACGTTCTTTCATCGAAACCCGGTGTCTTCCTTTCCTTGTGCTTCCGGAGTACCTTGTGGGGGTTGTAAATCAGCACAGAGCTAATGTCACCGTACTTGCCCTGTGCGATTTTGATGAACTCCAGCTCTTCCAACTTTTTCATCCGCTCCCTCCAGGTACGCTCACTCGTGGCCCCGCTGTAGCCGGATGCGGCAATCAGGATTGCTCGGTTGCTCATTTCCACGATTGACTCGGAGATTGAATTGCACCAAAGGGCAAGATAGGTTTCGGCTGCCGAGGAGCCTTTTGACAACGCTCGAATGGCATGGAGGACCAGCGGCATGGTTCTGGGCACCCAGCACCACCCATTGAATTCACGTGACCAAAGGGCCTCTTTGGGTACATCACCGAATAACAAGAGCCTCTGCTGCGCCCGTCGTTCATCCGCTTTGGTCCGCTTTCGTCCAGTCCCTATAGTCGGCATATAAGAAAAGATAGGGGTTTTCGGCCTATTCAACAAGATTTTCTGCGGCTCATTCCGAAGGAACGGGGTCCGGGGAAGCCAGCTAAGCCCTGCTTCGTTTGGGGACGAACCCAAGGGTTATCCGCTTCAAAGTGAGATGATCGTCTCACGATTGATGTTGATTACCAAGTACTTACGCAGCAGCCGGTACTCCTCAAGTTCTCGCCGTACTCCTACTGTCATCTTTACAGTCTGTCCTTAGTGGCCGGTTTTGTCAACGGCTTCTTGCAAAACCCTGAGTGAAATCGTACCCTGGGTTGGTGCATTTCTTGTTCGACATCCGCAAGGCTATCGCCGCCACAGCGTACCTGTGCAAGATGAATGGAGGCGCCCTGAACGTTCTCCATTTGATCAAAATGCTCTACGATGCGGACAGGACCGCTCTTGTCTCTTGGCACCGCACGATCACGGGAGACAGTTTTTTCTCCATGAAAAACGGGCCGATCCTGAGCAGGATCTACGATTTAATCTGTGGGCGGGCCTCGGGCGCTGACATGGAAGCCTGGAGGGCAATCTTCAATCCACGGAATGGGAACGCAGTTTCCCTCAAGCGTCCTGATGTCGCTTTCGGCTCCCTCTCCCGACGGGAAAAGGAGGCCCTGAACAAGGCGTTCGACAAGTTCAAGGATGTTCCTGTGGGCCAACTTGTCGAGTTTCTCCACAAGGTCTTGCCGGAATGGAAGGACCCCGGAACCTCCTCTGCCCCGATTGACCCACGGATCATCCTCCGCCAGGGAGGAGTGACCGAGGAAGAACTTGCCGAGATTGAAGAGGAATTGGCACTCGTTCAATCCGCAAAGGCGGCGCTTCAAGCCGAGTGATCTGCGGCGGAAGACCGAAACCCCGTTTCGAGCCCAGTTGGTGCCACGTGTGCGGATTTCCGCAACTCGAGTCCACAGTTCACCCCCTGCCGCTCCGCATGGGCCTGCTGCGTGAACTTGAGCACGGCGGACTTACGCACAGATGATTGACAAGCGGGCAAAACCGAGCATAATTGAAGCATGACTGAGCAAGTACGCTACCGCATTGACCGCAACCTGGTCAGAGAAGCCCAGCGGGTCTGTAAGGATCTTGGGATAAGCCCAACTGAAGCAGTGTCCATGTTCTTTGCCCAACTGGTCAGGCTCCGCGGCCTTCCCTTCCGTCCTTCCAGTTTCCCGGCCCTGGACGAGTACGGAGTCAGTTTGGCGGAGGCCGAGGCGGCGGTGGAAAAGGCCAAGACGGAGCTTGCGGCAGACGCCAAGGCAGGCCGATTGGTGGAGTTTGAGGGAAAACTGGCGTGATTCGCGTTTTCATTGGACCGAGACTGATTCGGTTCGCCCGGAAGCTGACCCGCGAGTCGCAGGCAAATCTGGAAACGGTACTGGCGGAAGTCGCCCGGCATTTCGGAGAGCCTCACCGGCACAGTGGCCTTGGCCTCCGCAAATTGACTCGGGACGCTTGGGAATGCCGCCTGGACGTTCGCTGGCGCATTGTGTTCGTCCAGGAAGGTGACAGCCTAAGGGCCTATGACATCATGGACCATGCCGAGGTTCGCGCCTGGCTCAAGGGAGGACGCTAGGCGGGAGCAGTCGACAAGATCACCCGATGGCGATAAACTGACGTATGCTGCTTGGCGCGCATTGTTCGACGGCCGGCGGGGTTCATACGGCTCTACAGCGGGCAAAACGCATCGGGGCCGCCTCGTGCCAGCTCTTCGTCAAGAACAACATGCAATGGTTTGGAAAACCGCACTCGCCGCAAGCCCTGGCGTTATATGCGAACGAGCTGGCGGCGAACACCGAGCGCTGTGTGTTCGGCCATACCGGTTACCTTATTAACCTGGCGGCGCCGCCTTCGGAAAATCGCGAGCGTTCCGTCAAATCCCTGGTCCAGGAGCTCCGCCTCGCGGCCGACCTGGGCCTGCCGTTCCTGGTCCTGCATCCGGGCGCGCATCTGGGGGCGGGAGAAGAGGCGGGCCTGGACCAGGTGGCGGCCGGCTTGGATGAGGTCCTCGGGGCGACCCGGGATTGTCCCGTGCGCATCGCCTTGGAGAATACGGCCGGCCAGGGCACCTGCCTCGGCAGCCGCCTCGAGCACCTGGCCGCGGTGTTCGAGCGGGTCAAGCGGCCGCAACGCCTGGGTGTCTGCCTGGACACGGCCCACTTCTTCGCCGCCGGCTACGACATCCGCACCCGCAAAGGCTGGAACGCCGCCATCCGCCGCGTCGAGGTCCTCATCGGCCTCGATCAGATCCTGGCCTTTCACTTGAATGACTCGAAGACGGATCTGGGCTCGCGCGTGGATCGCCACGCCCATATCGGTCAGGGCAAGCTCGGCAAGGAGGCCTTTCGTCCGATTGTCAACGACGCCCGGTTCAAGCAGCGCCCGGGCTGTCTCGAAACCCCCAAGTCCGAGAGCCTCAAAGAAGACCTCGAAAACCTCGCGACCCTGCGTTCCTTGATGCGCGCCTGATTCAAAATTCTGTAGGAGCCGAGGTGAGGGTCCAATCCTCGCTCTTTTGAGAAGTGATTCTCCTCACGTCGGCTCCTGCAATTCCGCGACGGTCTTGAAACTTTTGACTTTGCAAAGGGCCGGAAAGGCCGTAGAGTCAGCCTCAAGACTAATCATGCAAACCGTCGTGTCACCTTCTGTACCGGTTTCAGGCGCTCGTTCTGTCCAAAACCGCGGCCCCTCCACGACCGGTTCCAGGCGCCGCGAGGGGTTTACGCTCATCGAATTGCTCGTCGTCATCGCCATCACCGCCATCCTCGCTTCGATGCTCCTGCCGGCGCTCGCCAAGGCCAGGAT
>Ga0209415_10016512_pt1 | contig 11857 bp, 11 predicted proteins | sample PeaSoiSIISIP2007_FD_187696 | JGI IMG/M metagenome (GOLD analysis project Ga0209415, IMG submission 187696) | Peat soil microbial communities from Weissenstadt, Germany - SII-SIP-2007 (SPAdes) (version 2) | ecosystem: Environmental > Terrestrial > Soil > Wetlands > Peat | place: Germany... | reverse complement strand
GTTCATCATCATCGCGGTCGCCATGCGCACAGTTTACGGCGCGAAACGCGAATGCGTCCCCATGGTGTCGCCTACCGAGCGGGTCGGAGCCTTTCGTTTCATGGCGAGCTTCCCCCAAGCAATGAGATTGCTTCCCCGCGTCGCTCGCCGCAATGGGAAATGGTCGATGCACCGATTAGCTTTTGCGTCGCGCCAGAGCATCGTCTAAATCGCCGCAGCGAATTACCGGGGACGGTGCTGCGATGACGGCGAATTTGCCTCTAATGAGTGGCGGCCAGCTGGTCGTCGCATCATTGCGCGCTCACGGCGTCCGGATGGCGTTTAGCGTTGCCGGCGAGAGCTATCTCGAAGTCCTCGACGCGCTTTTCGATGCTCCCGAGATCCGCCTCGTCACCTGCCGCCAGGAGGGCGGCGCCGCCTTTATGGCGGAGGCCTATGGCAAGCTGACCGGCGAACCGGGAATCCTCCTGGTGACGCGCGGCCCGGGCGCCTGCAACGCCTCGATCGGGGTGCACACGGCCTACCAGGATTCGACCCCGATGGTCGTGCTGGTCGGCCAGGTGGCCCGTCATCAGATCGACCGCGAGGCGTTCCAGGAAGTCGATTTCCGCAAGATGTACGCGCCCCTCGCCAAATGGGTGGCGCAGATCGATATGGCCGAGCGCATACCCGAGCTGGTGAACCAGGCGTTCCAGATCGCGACTTCGGGCCGGCCCGGCCCAGTCGTGCTGGCCCTGCCCGAGGACATGCTGCGCGACCGCTGCGCGACCGCTGTCGTCGGCCCGTACCGCGCCGTGCACGCCCATCCCGGCGCCGCCGATCTCTCTGAAATGCGCCGGCTCCTCGGCCGGTCCGAGCGGCCGATCATGCTGGTCGGCGGCAGCGGCTGGAGCGACGCCGCGGCGGCCGACATCGCCCGGTTTGCCGAAGCTAATCAGCTGCCGGTGTGCTCGTCGTTCCGCCGCCAGGACATCGTCGACAACCGGCTCTCCTCGTTTGTCGGCGATCTCGGCACCGGCGCCGCGCCCTCGCTGGTGGCGCGCTTCAAAGCGGCCGATCTGGTGCTCGCCGTCGGCGCGCGGATCGGCGAGATCACCTCGCAATCCTATACGCTCATGGGCATCCCCGACCCGGGCAAGACGCTCATTCACGTCCACGCCGCCGCCGAGGAATTGGGGCGCGTCTTTCGGCCGACCCTGGCGATCCAATCGGGCATGCCGGAGTTCGCCGCCGCGGCCGCCGCTCTGGAGCCCATTGCTGCACCGCGCTGGCGTGCATGGCGCGAGGCGGCACGGGCGGACTACGAGGCCGGGCTGACGCCGACCGCGTTCTCGGCGGCGCCGGCCCTCGATCTGGGGCGCGTGATGAGCTGGCTGCGCGAGCGCCTGCCGGACGATGCGATCGTCACCTCGGATGCCGGCAACTTCAGCGGCTGGCCCAACCGCTTTCTGCAATACCGCCGCCCTGGCCGCCAGCTCGGACCGACAAGCGGCGCGATGGGCTACGGCGTCCCCGCCGCGGTCGCGGCGAGCCTCGTCCACCCCCAGCGGATCGTCGTCGGCTTTTGCGGCGACGGCGGGTTCATGATGACCGGGCAAGAGCTGATGACCGCATTGGGCGAGGGGGCCGCGCCGATCATCCTCCTCTTCAACAACGCCATGTACGGGACGATTCGCATGCATCAGGAGCGCCGCTTCCCCGGACGGGTCGTCGGCACCGCGCTCAAAAACCCGGACTTTGCCGCGCTCGCCTCCGCCTATGGCGGGTTCGGGGCGGCCGTCGCGCGGACGCAGGAGTTCGCACCCGCCTTCGAGGCCGCCCTCGCCTCGCGCCGCGCGGCCATCATCGAATTGCGGATGGATCCGGAGATTATCACGACGCGGACGACTCTCTCGGCCCTGCGCCGCCAGGCCGAAGCGGCGAGCCCGTGATATGGCTAAAACGCAATCCAGCCGCATCGCGCGGCAGAACTGGCGGGCCGACCGCTATGCAACGACGGCGAATTTTGTGCCGGCTCTCGGCGCCGCCGTCCTCGAATTGCTGGCGCCCCAGAAGGGCGAGCGCATCCTCGATCTCGGCTGCGGCGATGGGGTGCTCTCCGGACGAATCGCCGCGGCGGGCGCTGAAGTCGTCGCCGTCGATGCCGCCCCCGACATGGTCGCCGCGGCGCGGGCGAAGGGCCTCGACGCCCGGGTGATGCCCGGGCAGGACCTCAATTTCGAGCGCGAGTTCGACGCGGTCTTCTCGAATGCGGCATTGCACTGGATGCAGCCCCCCGAAGCCGTGCTCGCCGGGGTGCGCCGGGCTTTGAAGCCGGGCGGGCGCTTTGTCGCCGAGATGGGCGGCCACAACAATACCGCCGCGGTCATGGTGGCAATCGCCGCGGCGCTGGCGCGGCGCGGGTTCGACGCCCAGCAGCTCAGCCCCTGGTATTTCCCGTCCGCGGCAGCCTATCAGAAGCACCTCGAAGGCGCCGGGTTTAGGGTGACCGAGATCGGCATCTTTCCGCGCCCGACCGTGGTGGAAAGCGGGATCGAGGCGTGGTTCGACAATTTCACCGATGATCTCTTCGCCCCGCTCCCGGAGGCCGAGCGCGCGGCCGCGCGGGCCGAGGCCATCGGTCTATTACGCCCGGTGATGGTCGACGAAACCGGCACCTGGATCGCCGATTACGTGCGCCTCAGATTCCGCGCCGTCCGCGCTGAGTAGGCGCGCCTCGGATCGCTCACAACACTGGGTCCCCGGCGCAGGCCGGGGCCCATTCGTCGGGCGCTCGGTCGGCCGGCCGATGGGTCCCGGCCTGCGCCGGGAACCCAGCTCCCGTTACAATAGGCCGCTACACGACGCCGCCAGTCTTGAGGTTGGCGAATTCGCCATCATCGATGCCGAGCCAACTCTGCAGCACCTCGGCGCTGTCACCGCCCAATGCCGGCGAGGGTTTGAGGCGCACCGTCTTGCCGTCGATCCGCACTGGCCACGTCGCCATCTTGTAGTCGCCCTGGCGGTGGTGGACGGTCTGCATGATGCCGCGCTCCTCGAAGGTCGGCTCGTTCTGCAACTCCATCGTGTCGAACACCGCGCCCGAGGGGACGCCGACGGCGATCAGCTTTTCCATCGCCTCGCGCTTGTCGTGCTGCTTGGTCCATTCGCCGATGATCGCGTCCAATTCCTTTTCGTGGGCGACGCGGTCGTTGCCGGTGGCGAAGCGCGGGTCGTCGATCAGCTCCTCGCGGCCGATCAGCTTGCAGAGCCGCGACCAGTGCTCGGGGTTGGCCCGGCTGGTGGTCAGATAGACGTAATCGTTGGCCCCGCCGCCCTTGGCCGGGTAGAGGCCGGAGGGGGCGTTGTTGCCGCCGCCCGACTTGGCGCCGTTGCGCGGCGCCGCCTTGCCGGTGCGCTGCATCGTGCAGAAGCAGGTGCGCATGTAGTGGACCATCGCGTCCTGCATCGCCAGCTGCAGCCGGCGGCCCTTGCCGGTGCGGTTGCGCTCGTGCAGCGCGCCCAGGATCGTCGCCGCCATCAGCATGCCGGTGCCGGTGTCGCCAAACGAGAGGCCGGGCTTGACCGGCGGGCGGTCGCGCTCGCCGGTGACGCTGATCGGGCCGCCGGCGGCCTGCGCGATCATGTCGAAGGCGAGCCCCGCCTCGTGCGGGCTGCCGGTTCCGAACCCCTTGATCTGGCAATAGATGATGCGGGGATTGATCTTCTTGACGGATTCGTAGTCGAGCCCGAGACGCTCGATCGTGCCGGGCGCCATGTTTTCGACCGTGACATCGGCCTTCTTCAGCATCTCCTTGACGATCTCGAGTCCCTTTGACGACTTCAGATTGATCGCCAGCGACTTCTTGTTGACGTTGAACTGGTGGAAGTACCAGGGGTCGTCGTCGGGCTTGCCGGGGCGGAGCCGCCGGCCCGGATCGCCGCGCCCCGGGTTCTCGATCTTGACGACCTCGGCGCCGAACCAGGCCAAGACCTCGGTCGAGGTCGTCCCCGCCTCAAACTGGGTAAAATCGACCACCTTGACGCCTTCGAGAAAGTTGAAGTCCTGGCTGATGTCACTCACGGCTGTTTCCTCCGGTCACGTAGGCATGCCGGTAGCGTGCCCCTTATCGCGCTCGCCCGCAACGCCTTCCACGCCCCGCGAGCACGCACGCGAGGCGTCAAACCTTCAGGAGTTGCGGAGCCGCATTCGATTATCGGGCGGAAGACCTGTTCAGGGCGACGGCAGCGCGAATGAGCGTTTTGAAGGCATCCGCAGCTATTTCATCGCCCTCGCGGAGGTCTATCGCGCGCCTCGTATTGCCTTCAAGGCTGGAGTTGAACAGACCCGAAGGGTCCGCGAGCGAGGCGCCCTTGGCGAAAGTCAGCTTGACGACGCTCTTATAGGTCTCGCAGGTGCAGATCAGTCCGTCGTGAGACCACACCGGCACGCCTCTCCACTTCCACTCCTCGACCACATCGGGGTCCGCGAGCTTGATCAGGGCGCGGACATCGGAGAGCGTCTTGCCCCTCCAATCGTCCAGTTCCTTGATCCTCGCGTCGATCAGCCGAGACGGCGATTCGACCACGGTCGTTGCACTCTTTTTCATATTGTTTGCCGGTCCGCGGATGCCGCCGCCGCGGGCGATCTACGCGTCAACTCGCCTTGCGGCAGATGTATACCGGCTTTTTGATGATGTCCTCGCTCCACATGCCGGTCGTGCCGAAGGGGCAGGTAACGCCGGGAGGTGGCGGCGCGGCAGCCGGTGCTGGAGCCGCCGCGGCAGCGGTTGTGGCGGGTGCGGGCGGTGGGGTGGGGCCTGAGGAGACTGGCGGCCCACTGGTCGTCGCCGCGACCGGGGTGACAGGCGCGGATAACGGCTCGGGACTCTGGTCGCCGGCCGACGCTGCTGCCTCCAGCGGCTTGACGGCAGCGACATCAGGCGGCGGCGCCGGGCTCGCGGCCGCCGCCGGGGCGGGTAGCGCAGTGGCCGAAGGTGCAGCGGCCGATCCCGCTTGAGCCGGGGGATCAAGCGGGATGATTTCGGGGCCCGAAGACGCGGCCACCGCCGGTGCGGGCGGCGATCGATCGGCGCCCGGGATCGAGAGGGACTGGCCGATCTTGATCTTGTAAGGCGGCGTCAGATTATTGGCGGCGATGATCGCGCGCCTCGGCACGCCGTACTTTGCCGCAAGGCGGCTCACCGACTGGCCGGGCTCGACGACGATCCGCTGGGCTTCGGGCGTCGCGGCCGGTGATTGCGGCGCGGCCTCAGGACCTGGCGCGGCAGCGTCCGGCGCAGCAGCGTCCGGCGCGGCGCCATTGACGGCTGTCGCCGTTGGCGTCGGCGCTTCGCAGGCAGCAACAAGCCCGATGACTGCCAGGGCAACTGCGGCACGTAATAGGCGGTTTAGCACGTGCGTCGGTCCTCCCATGTCCCCTCTCCGCCCCTCTATGGACCTCGCCTCGGCTCTCTATCGGGTGATGCGTTGCGAGGCCAGGGCCAGCCTAAACTGGACACAAGATCTATGCCGGTATCGCCACTCCTTCGCAATATATCGACGCAGTTCCCTTTGCGCCTGCGGGTATGCGTCGTCACGGCGCGCGCGCTTCAGCGTAATCGAGAGGGAATCGGTCCGAGCCGGCCCGATAGCACAGGCCTCCCGCGTCGAGTCGGAGCGGTGTGCCGCGCTTTTTACCGTTTCGGCGGATGGGCGCGGACGAATTCCTCGTTGACCTCGGCGCCCCAGCCGGGGCCGGTCGGCAGGAGGAGGTCGCCGTTCTCGATGACTGGCGGCTTGGTGACGATCTCGTCCTTCCATTTGACGTCGTCGATGTCGATCTCCATGACTTTGAAATTCGGCACCACGGCCGAGAAATGCGCGCTGATCAGGCTGCCGAGATGACCGTTGAAATTGTGGGGTGCGACATTGACCTCGTAGGCGTCGGCCATCGCGGCGATCTTCACCGATTCGAGGATGCCGTTCCAGGCCACGTCGATGATCGCAAAATCGACCGATTGCTGCTCGAAGAACGGCCGGAAGTTGCGCCGCCCGTAGATCGATTCGAGGGAGGCGATCGGCGTCCCCGACGAGCGGCGGATGAGGGCGAGCCCGGCCGGGTCGTAGAGGTCGATCTCTAGCCACACCATGTCCAAGGGCTCCAGCGCCCGCGCCAGCCGCATATAGCCGTCGATCTTGTAATTGAAATTGGTGTCGAGATGGAGGCCGACTTCGCGCCCGGCGCCGCGGCGGAACGCCTCCAATTGGGTAACCGCGGCCTCGACGATCTTGTGGTCGACATTGAGTTCGGGAAAGCCCGGCGGGTTGCCGGTGCCGGGGCCGTACATCGAGGCCTTGCCCTTGTCGAAGCGGATGAGGTTGGTCTTGAGCCCCTTGAACCCCTGCTTCTTCACCGTTTCGCCGAGCGCGACGATGTCGTCGAGCGTGCGCACCGGGTCGACCCCGGCCCATTCGCGGATATGGTCGGCGTAGCGGGCGCGATAGGTGCCGCAATGCGACCAATAGAGCTGCAGTCGGTCGCGCACCGGGCCGCCGAGCATCTCGTAGACGGGCACGCCCAAGGCCTTGGCCTTCACGTCGACCAGCGCGTTCTCGATGGCGGCGATCGCCATCTGGTTGACGCCGCCGGCGGCCTGCCGGGTCGCCGCGTAGAGGAAGGCCGAGATCGCCTCGACCGGGCGCGGGTCCCTACCGATGATCCGCTCGCCGAGCTTGCGAATGACGCCGGTCAGGCCCTGGGCGCCGTAGCCCTCCATGTATTCCGACCAGCCGACCAGCCCCTCGTCGGTGGTGACCTTGAGGAACGAATTGACGCGCCAGCCGGCGTCGCAGTGCAGATCCTCGATCTTGACGATTTTCATTGGCGGACTCCTCGCGGCGTGAAGACCGGAATTTACACCATCATGCGCCCGCTCGGCGCTGCGGCTCAACACGCTTGACTTCGACACAACCGACCCCTCGACACGACGCTGATGCGTGCGGCCTGCGACGAGTCCGCGCCGTTCGCCGCGGTGCTTGCCAAACCGGCCCGCGGGCCTTACCTAAGCCGTGCGTAACCCTCACGCAGGGCTGCGGCGTCCGTGCATGGGCGCTGCTCCGGTGTCGGTCTCTGGCTTTTGGAGCCGATTTTCTCCTGCGGCGGCATAACCGGAAAGGAATGACGATGGCATTACCCGAGTTCACGATGCGCCAGCTGTTGGAAGCCGGCGTCCATTTCGGCCACCACACGCGACGCTGGAACCCGAAGATGTCGCCCTACATCTTCGGTGTCCGCAACGGCATCCACATCATCGACCTCGAGCAGAGCGTGCCGCTGCTCCGGCAGGGTCTGGAAGCCATCCGCGAGGTCGTCGCCGGCGGCGGCCGCGTGCTCCTCGTCGGCACCAAGCGCCAGGCCTCGGAGGCGGTTGCGGAAGCCGCCAAACGCTGCGGCCAGTACTATGTCAATTACCGCTGGCTCGGCGGCATGCTGACCAACTTCAAGACGATCTCGCAATCGATCAAGCGGCTGCGCGAGCTCGACGAGCGCATCACCGCCGAGGAGACCGGGCTGACCAAGCGCGAGCTCCTGGAACTGACCCGCGACCGCGACAAGCTCGAACGCGCGCTGGGCGGGATCAAGGAGATGGGCGGGCTGCCCGACATCCTGTTTGTGATCGACACCAACAAGGAAGCGATTGCGGTCGCCGAAGCCAATACGCTCCACATCCCGGTCGTCGCGATCCTCGATTCGAACTCCTCGCCCGACGGGATCGCCTATCCGATCCCGGGCAACGACGATGCGATGCGCGCGGTGCACCTCTATTCCGAACTGGTCGCCACCTCCGTGCTCGACGGGCTGCAGGCCGAATTGAGCGCGTCGGGCGTCGATATCGGCGCGCGTGACGCGCCAAATGTCGAGATCGAGAGCGAGGAAGAGCCGGCGGGCGAGGAGAGCCTGCCCGAGGCCCCGACCGCCGAGGCTGCGACAGCCGATGCGGCGCCGGCGGCGCAATAGGCAGCGAGGAACTGAGAGGATCGAAGAATGCCCGAGGTGAGCGCGGCGCTGGTCAAGGAATTGCGCGACAAGACCGGCGCCGGGATGATGGATTGCAAGCGCGCGCTTGGGGACTCCGGGGGCGACATCGAGGCCGCGGTCGACTGGCTGCGCAAAAAAGGGCTTGCCGCCGCGGCGAAAAAGTCCGGGCGGGTCGCCGCCGAGGGGCTTGTGGGGGTCGCCACACGGGACCTCGCCGGTGCCGTGGTGGAGGTCAATTCCGAGACCGATTTCGTTGCGCGCAACGAGCTCTTCCAGGCTTTCGTGCGCGCCGTCGGGGTGCTCGCGCTCGGCACCGCGGGCGATGTCGAGGCGCTGAAGGAGGCGCCCTATCCCGGAACCGGCCGCAGCGTCGCAGGCGAACTGACCGAACTCGTTGGACGGATCGGCGAAAACCTGGTGCTGCGCCGGGCGCAGCGGCTTGTCGTCACGCGCGGGGTCGTCGCGTCCTACATGCATAACTCGCTGGCGCCCGGTCTCGGCAAGATCGGCGTCCTGGTCGGGCTCGAATCAGCTGCGGCCGGCGAGGCGCTCGCCGCCCTTGGGCGCCAGCTGGCGATGCATGTCGCGGCCGCCAACCCGCTCTACCTCGACATCGCCGCGGTCCCGGCAGCCGCGCTCGAGCGCGAGCGCGCGGTACTGCGCGAACAGGCGAAAGCGAGCGCCAAGACGGAGGCGATCGTCGAGAAGATGGTCGAAGGCCGGCTGCGCAAGTTCTACGAAGAGACGGTGTTGTTGGAGCAGATCTTCGTGATCGATGGCGAACGCCGCGTCGGCAAGGTCATTGAAGCGGCCGCCAAGGAAGCGGGCGCGCCGATCCGGGTTGCCGGGTTTGTGCGGTTCGCCCTCGGCGAGGGGATCGAGCGGCTCCCCTCCGATTTCGCCGCAGAGGTCGGGGCGCAGGTCAAGCACTGAGCAACGCTGGCCGCGCGGGCGCTTATGCGCGGCGCTCGCGCCGATGCTCCTCGGCCTCGGCCTTGTTGAGGATGCGGCGGGCGTCGGCGAACGCGGCATCCGCCGCCCCATCGTTGCCCTGCTGGCGGTAGAGGCGGCTGAGTTCGAGTTCGGCGTAGGCGACCCGCGGTGTCTCCTTGCCGGTGCCGCGTTCGAGGAGGTTGATCGCGGCAATAAAGGCCTCGCGCGCCGCGTCACCCCGCTTCAGCGCCTCGTAGGCAAGGCCGAGATCATGAAGATCGTCGGCGATAAAGGGATGGGCGGCGCCGAGCTGCTGCTGATCGATCGCGGTGGCCTCTTCGATCAGGGGCAGCGCGTCGCCGGGCTTATTGTCGCGCAGATAAAGGTTGGCGAGCTGCGACAGGCTGCGCGCGGTGTCGGTGCCATCGGTGCCGTGCTGCTTGCGGTCCTCGGCCAGCGCCTCATCGAGCACCCGCTCGGCCGCACTGAAGCGCCCCTCGGCGGTGAGGACAGCACCGAGCGCGCGCAACGGTTCGGCCGAGCGGGTATCCAGGTTGCGCCGCGCGATCTCGACCGAGCGGCGGGCCCAGGCCTCTGCCGGCTGGGTATCGCCGCGCGCCAGCGCGATGCGCGCGAGCCCGGCGTAAATCGCCGCCTGCGCCGGCTGATCGGCGGCGTCCTGCGCCTCCGGCACGCGCGCGGCGATGATCAGCAGAGGCTCGGCATCAAGATAGCGGCGGCGATCGATATCGACGAAGGCCTGCGCCGCCATCGCCTGTGCGGCACCCGGCGAATCGCTGCCGTACGCGGCCAGCGCGATGTCGAGCGCGCGCCGGCGCAGCGCCGCCGCATCGTCGAGGGCGCCATCGCGCAGACGGGCTCGCGCAAGTTTTTCGATGACCGGCAGCAGCTGCGGGCTGGCCCTGCCCTCATGCGCTTCCGCGGCTGCGAGCTCGCGCGTCAGGAGCGCAGTGGCGCCCTCGTCGGCCGGGCTGCTGGCAGGTGCGGCGAGCATGACGCCGAGGAGGCAGACGGCGATGCCCCGGGCAGTCCTGCAACGCAAGGGCACCACGTTCAACGCTTGGCTCCCGGAGCATGGTCACGCTGTGCGACGCGGTGGTTAGCGATATCGGCATTGCCGTCCCCGGTCCAGGCTTGACCCTCGGAGGGGTGCGCCCTGATGTTACCGGTGGCGCGGCAATTGGAGGGGACGCCATGACCCAGGCTGAGCAGGCGCACAAGGCCGAGCAGTTTCGCGCAATGCACCGGGGCCCGCCCCTCTTGCTCCTGCCCAATGCGTGGGACGCAATCAGCGCCCGGATCATCGTTGCCGCCGGATTTCCGGCGATCGCGACAACCAGCGGCGGGGTGGCCTGGGCGCTCGGCTATGCCGACGGTGAAGCGGCGCCCTGGGATGAGGTCGTCGCCGCCACCGCGCGCATCGCCCGGACGGTCGCGGTGCCGGTCACCGCCGATATCGAAACCGGCTATGGCGAGACCCCCGAGGCGGTCGCCCGCTCGATCGGCGACATCATCGCGGCCGGCGCCGTCGGGGTGAACCTCGAAGACGGGCTGAAGACCGGCACGCCGCCGATCCGCAGCATGGCCGATGCCGCCCTGCGCATCCGCGCGGCGCGCGAGGCGGCCCGCGCCGCCGGGGTGCCGATCGTCATCAATGCCCGCACCGATCTCTACATCAAGAATATCGGCGACGATAAAAGCCGGTTCGACGAATCGGTGGCGCGCGGCCGGGCCTATCTCGCCGCCGGCGCGGATTGCTTTTATCCGATCGGCCTGCGCGATTCCGAGACGATGGGGCGCCTGGCAAAGGCGCTCGACGCGCCGATCAACATCAACGTGCGCGCCGGCTCGCCCGACGTCGCCGCACTGGAAGCGCTCGGCGTCAAGCGCGCCAGCACCGCGACCGCACTCCCGCTGATGGCGATGGGCCTCTTGCGTGAGCTTGCCGGGACGCTGCACAGGACGCGACGGTTCGACGCTCTCGCCCCGGCGATGACCCACCCCGAGGCACAGCAGCTTTTCGCGCCGCGATAACGGAAGAGCGCAGCGGCGCGGGTGCGTCTCTAGGGCAGCCGCCGCAGGATCGCGGTGTGACGGCCCTGTGGCGTCAGCGGCAGGGTGAAGCTGAAATCGTTGAACCAGCCGACGAACTCGAAGCGTCGGCTCAATTGGACGAGGCAGAGGAATTCCTGCGGGAAGAAGATCTTGGTCGGGACCCGGCTTTCGATCTTGTGACGCGCGCCATGGTCGTCGACATCGAGGGTGACGAACTCGTTATAGGTCTGCGCGACCGGGTCGATCGGCTCGGCGCGGTAGGTCATTTGGACGCTGATCCCGCCGCGACGCCGGGTCCAGCGCCGGCGGTAACCGCGGAAGGTCTCGAACCAGACGACGCTGTCCAAGAGATAGAGCCCGCCCGGCGGGAGCACTGCGGCGACCCGGTCGAGATGGCCGAGGAACTCGCCGTTGGAGCCGACATAGATCGAGCCGAGCAGCACATAGGCCAGATCGACGGGGCCGATCGGAGCGGGGTCGAAATCGCGCAAATCGGCGGCGAAAAAATCGGCCGCAATGCCGAGGGAAGCGGCCTTGGCGCGCGCCGCCTCGAGCATCGCCGTCGAGAGATCGAGGCCGCAATAGCGAGTGGAGCGCCGGTGCCACTCGGCGAGGTAGGGCGCGGTGCCGCAGGCGATCTCCAGCACCCGATGCACCGGGATCCCGGAGAACCTGGCGATCGCCGCCGCGAAGAAATCAACTTCGCGCACGGCGTCCTCGACCGCGAAGGCGATGTCGCAATATTCCGGATAGCAGTAGGCCTCCATTACCGCTCGTGCATTCCGCCACGCGTCCGTTTCATGCGAGCCTTATACGCCGAATCTCTCC
>Ga0209415_10016510_pt1 | contig 11858 bp, 6 predicted proteins | sample PeaSoiSIISIP2007_FD_187696 | JGI IMG/M metagenome (GOLD analysis project Ga0209415, IMG submission 187696) | Peat soil microbial communities from Weissenstadt, Germany - SII-SIP-2007 (SPAdes) (version 2) | ecosystem: Environmental > Terrestrial > Soil > Wetlands > Peat | place: Germany... | reverse complement strand
GGAAGGGACAGGTCGAGGATCACGAGGTCGTAAGGGTACGTGTTGACCATCGCCCATCCGGCCTGCCCGTCCGGGGCGATGTCGACCGCGTACCTCGCGGCCCTCAGGCCGCGCGAAACCATTTCGGCAACCTTGCGCTCATCTTCGACAACCAGAATGCGCATGGGACAACCATACCAAAGTTACATTAAGGGGCACCTAATAAACCATTAAATTCCCTTCATCAAACGGTCCGGGTCGGGTCGCGCACGACGACCTCCGCTGCGGGCGCAAAGAGGCGCGGCGCTAGTCCGCCGATGCGCGCCTTATCACGTCTGGGGTACGGCCGAATTGCGCCTCTGCAGCGCAGGCGATCGCTCAGATGGCAGACGAGGTGTTTTCAATCTTGTCACGCAATCGACACGCGACCGTGCGGGAACGCGTCGGCAACTAGACAGGCTAAGACCCGCCGATCGCGGCCATTTCGCGACCTGCCGGCGGGTTCCAGAGTGCGCCCAAAGTCCGTCATGGCATGGGTTAATCGCATCGGGTGGGCAGAGGTTTGCCGATTTGTCACCCAATCGCCACGCGACCGTAACATCAGCCCGCTACAAGTGCGGCGCAACTAGTCACCCACCGTAACATCATGAGTCTAAAAAAAACCCGAATCTGTCTCGCGCTGCTGGCCGGCGCATTTCTGGCCACTGGCGCGGCGTTCGCACAGGATAGCAACAAGGCGTTGCTCGACCTCCTCGTCAAGAAGGGCCTCCTGACGCCCGACGACGTGGCAAGCCTCCAGAAGGAGCTCGCGCAACAGGCGGCTCAGGCGGCAGCGGCGCAGCCGGCGGCCCCCGCCGCCGCAGCCGCCCCCGCCCCAGCACCCGCGGGCGAGCCGATGGCCGCACCATTGGTCACCCACGCCGGTGGAGGTCCCGCCTTCGGCGGCGCCGCAGCCGCGGGGGTTCCCGTCCCAGGCAGCGCCGGAGCCACTTCGCCCCTGTCATTCAGGATCGGCATCGCCGATTTCACGCCGCTGGGATTCATGGACTTTACCGGCGTCTACCGGAACGAGGCCACCGGGAGCGCTATCGGAACGACCTTCAACTCCATCCCGTACGCCAACGGGTCGACCGGGCAACTCTCCGAGACGAAGTTCAGCGCTCAAAACTCGCGCATAGGCCTCAGGGTCGACTCGACCGTCGCCAACACCAAGGTCCTCGGCTACCTTGAAACGGACTTTCTCGGGAACGCCCCGACGAACCTTGGCGTGACGAGCAATTCGGACACGCTGCGCATGCGCGTCTACTTCGCCGACCTGAGGCACGGCCCGTGGGAATTCCTCGCCGGGCAGGACTGGAGCATGCTGACCCCCAACCGCCGCGGCCTTTCCCCAATGCCGTCGGATGTCTTCTATTCCAACGACATGGACACGAACTACCAGCTAGGCCTGACCTGGGCGCGCCAGCCCCAGTTGCGCCTGATCTACCATGCCACGGATGAGCTTGCCCTGGGCCTCTCGGTCGAGAACCCCGACCAGTACGTGGGAGCGGCGGCGGTCCTGCCATCCGCGTTCACGGCAACCGAGGTCGACACGGGCACCGCCACGTCGCAGCCGAACATTTTCCCCGACATCATCGCGAAGGCCACCTATGACACGAAGGCGGTTACCGGCCTGCCCTGGCACTTCGAGGTGGCAGGCCTCCTGAGCTCGTTCAAGATCAATACCTACACCTCGGCAATAAACACTGACGCGACTGCCGAGGGCGAGGGAGTGTCGGGAGCCGTGGACCTCGAACTCGTGAAGGGCCTCTCGTTCATCGGCACCGGATTCTACAGCTACGGCGGCGGCCGCTACATCTTTGGCTCTGGCCCCGACTTTGTCGTCACGCCGCCCGACCCGACCGGCGCCTACGGAATCGGCCTGGTCAAGGCGGACTCCGTGATCCTCGGGCTCGAGTACGCAATCGTGCCCCAGGACACGGCGTCGGTCTACTGGAGCACCGCCGACTTCGGCAAGCGCTACGACAAGCTCTCCAGCGGCTCGTACGTCGGCTATGGGTACCCCGGATCGGCCAGCAGCAACAACAAGTCGATCAGCGAGGTCACATTGGCAAACACGTACACCTTCTGGAAGAACCCGAGCTACGGGGCCCTGCAGCTCATCGCCCAGGTCTCCCACATAGAGCGCCAGCCCTGGTTCGTCGCGGCGGGCCAGCCGAGCAACGCAAACGCCAATATGGTCTGGCTCGACGTGCGTTACGTGCTGCCCTGATCCCAGACAGGGCCTAGAGATTTCGACACCCCGGGGGCGGTCTCGCCCCCGGGGTGTTTTCTCGACCGGCCGGGCGTGTGGCCCGGCGTCAGAGGTTCAACGTCGCCTGGACGTAGCAGTAGTTGGCGTCACTCGAACCCACGGCGCGCAGCGACTCCCTCACATAGTCGCCCCGGAAGAAATGGCCGAGCCCCAGCTCGAGCAGTAGGCCGCGGTGCACGGTCCAGCCGCCGATGACATCGACCTCCTGGCCCAGGTTGGAGCCGTAACCCGGGTTTATCCCGAAACCCCTGCCGCTTCCGGGCGCGGCACCGGCCGTGTTGCGCGGCACGCCAGCCACGTTGTACCAGTAGTCGTTCGTCGTCTCGAGGTACTGCTGGTGGATGTCGAGGGCTAGGCTCGTCGTGACGCCCGGCCTTGACGTCAGCGACAGGCGGTAGTCCACGATGTTCTGCAGGCTCGAGAGATCCATGATACCATAGAGGCCGTGGTTCGAGGGCAGCAGGTTCTGGAAGGTCTCGCTGTCGTTGTCCTTGGGATTCTGGTCGCCGGAGGCGCAGCTAATGATCGCGGCCAGGCGCGGAGTCCAGGGAAGGTCCTTCCACGTGTGGCCGCCCTGAAGGATGAAGGCCCAGGCGTTCTGGTCCAGGCGCGGGGCCGCCTTCGCCGCGGCGACGGTTGTCGCGGGAAAGACCGCGGTCCTGTCGCCGAACTGCCACATCGCCTCCACAGAATAGTCCCACGGGCCCAGCGTGCCGGGCTTTGACTTCTCGCGGTACCCGAAAGTGTAGATGTCCTGCGGCGCGGTGAACCGAAACGGGGCCGGGACCGGCGACCAGTTGTCCGTCACGATGCCGCGGGCGACGTTGCGGGCGAAGAGGTAGAGTTCCGTCACGTTGTCCTTGGAGAGCCCGGGGAAGTCGAAGTAGGCGCCCGAGAGCGTGTCCTGCGGATTGCCCCCTTCGAAATGGTCCTCCTCGACGTACACGACGTTGGCGGCAAAGAGGTCGACGCCGAAAGAGGCGTTCTGGTACCTCAACTTGACCGCATCAAACGTGTGCGGGATGTTGATCCAGAACGCGTTGCCCACGAGCCGCTGGTCGCCGTAAGTCAGTTCCTGCCGGCCGATCTTCGCCGTGACCGGGAACTCCTTTGGGTTCCCAATCAAGACGTAGGCCATCTGGAACTGCACCGGTCCGTCGTCCTCGGCGAGGTTCTTCCCCGGCGCCGTCGGCGTGAAGCGGTCGTCCGCGAACGAATAGCTGGATCTCGCCTCGACAACGAAGGTTATGAGGTCGCCGGTGTAGCTGACCCGGGGCATGAGGCGGCTGAGCCAGTAGTCGTTGCTGTTCGTGCTCGGCGAATCCGAGAAGAAGTCGAAGTTCGAGCCGGCGTGTGTCGTGCCGGCGTCGGTCTTGTCCTCGAAGCGCAGCCGTTCGTTGACCACGAAGTCCCAGCCGCTCAGCGCAGGGACCGTCTTGAGGTAGTCGTCTATGCCACCGGGGACGGGCGACGCCGGCGACGGCGGGCTGTACTGTGCAAAGGCCATGGAAGCGCCCGTGGCGAGGAGGAGGATAAGCGTGGCTCCTTGTCGTATGCGCATGGTGGGTGAGTGATTGTAAAATCTTCTGGCTTGCAGAGTGAGCGCCGGTCAGCGCTGGGCGATGGATCGGGAGTCCGGGCTTGGCTTAGGGTTAGGTGTGAAGAGGAGCACGGGGCCGTTGCACTGGGCGACCGCGATCGGGGGAACGCCCTTTTGCCCGGGTAGGGAGACGGCGACCGCTGAGCGGGCGTCGCCCCCGGCCACGAGGCCGCTCCGCCACGGCGGAACGGGAGTAAGGCCGCCGCGGCCGTCGCCCTTTAGCAGGATGCTCACGCTCCCGTCGAAGCGTCCCGTGGACGGTTCGGGGCCGTAGTTGTTGCCGACACAGTAGACGTCGGGGATCCCGTCCCCGTCCAGGTCGCGCACGACGAGCCCGCTGATTGGCGACAGCTGGGCGAGCGCGGGCAGCCGCCTGAACTCGAAGGTCCCGTCGGGCCCCTGGAAGTAGATCCCGCTGGCCAGCTCGTTTGCCTCGAGGCGACGCGCCTTGGAGAGGTGCTCCGCCGGAAAGATGTCCTCGATCGCAGCCCGCGAGTAGGCCTCGTAGGTCGGGAACTTCCTGCGGAGCCATGGGAAGGAATAGGACAGCTTGCTGCGCCCGCGCACCGGATAAAGCCTCCCGTCGCTGTACTGGGCCTCGACCAATTGCTCGCTGCCGCCGCCGTCGAGGTCGCCCGCGAAGAGCACCGTGGGCTCGGCCTCGCTCGCGTGGTACTTGGTGTTGAGCCCGACGTTGCCCGCGATGATGTCGGGCCGCCCGTCGCCAGTGAGGTCGGCGACCGCCAGGGAGCTCCACCAGCCCGTGCGCCGCGCGAGGCCCGCCTTTTCCGTCCAGTTGTCGAAGCCATGGCCGTTGTTGTGGAAATAGACGATGGGGCCCCATTCGACCGCAAGGACGAGGTCGGGCCGGCCGTCCCCGTCGATGTCCGCCCAGACGGCCGCCGTCACCATCCCGATGTTCCGCAGCCCCGGGGCCAGCTCGTCCGTGACATCGACGAATTTTCCGCCCGTGTTGCGATAAAGGAAGCTGCGCGGCGTCGCGGGCCAGTGGCCCGGGACGACGCGGCCGCCGATGAAAAGGCCGACCTTGCCGGTCCCCTCGAAGTCGGCGGCCGCCGCGACGCAGCAGGATTCTCCGCCCGAGGGAAGCGTGCCCGGGGGGGCGAGGGTGAAATGCCCATGCCCGTCGTTCAGGTAGAGGCGGTTGCGGAGCGCCGGGTCGCCCTGGTCGTGCCGGACGCCGCCGCCGACGATGAGCAGGTCGGGTCGGCCCCTGCCGCTCGCGTCGAAGAACAGGGCCCCGACGTCGTCGGAGTCCCTCGCAGCGTCGGCCCACGGCTGCTCGGGCGCGGGCTTGAAGCCGCCGCCGGGCTGGCCGAGGAAGAGCACTCCGGGCTGGCCGTCCGTGCCGCTGACGAAGACGTCGGGCAGGCCGCCGCCGTTGACGTCGGCGACGGCGATCGCGGGGCCGTTCATTCCCTGGCGCCTCGGCAGCAGGCGCTGGCGCCTGAACTCATCGGTGGGCTGGTACGTGTTCGTGAAGTCCAGGCCCCGGGCTCGGGCGTTCTCGGCGAACAGTGCGGAGGGGTCGGGCGGGCGGTTGAGGTGCGCCGGCGGGCGGTGGGCCGTCTCTCCCGGCGCCAGCGCCGGCTGCTTTACGGTCAGCAGCTTGTCGACCGGCAGGTCCTCTAGCACCTGGACCTGGCCGTTCGGCCAGTGAATCGTGAGCTTCGAGATGGCGGTGTCGTTGCCCAGGCCGAAATGCACGGTTGCGGGCTCGCTGGCCACCACCCCCCGCTCGGTGTACACCTGGTGCACCTGCACGCCGGAGGTCGTCTCGATTCTCAGCTCGGCGCCGATGGCGTCGAGGTTGGGAGCCCGGCCGGCCAGCTTGATCATGACCCGGTGGCCGTCGCACGTGTGGTTGCGGATCAGCGTCGGCGGCCCCTCGTAGTTGTTGTAGACGATGTCGAGGTCGCCGTCGCCGGCGAGATCCACGATCGCGCAGCCGAACGAGACGCCGACCCGGTCCAGGCCCCATTTCGCGCTGACATTCTCGAACTTGAGGTCGCCCAGGTTGTGGTACGCGAGCGTGCCTTCCCTGCGCTGCGGGGAGTTCTTCCAGACCATCGCCCGCGCGTTCAGGTTGGGGGCGACGTTCTGCTTGTCTACGAGGTCCGGGTCCGTGAAGTTGCGGATCATCCCGCCCGTGAAGAAAAGGTCCTGGCGGCCGCAGTTCGTGAGGTCGGCCATCCGGACCGCCCATGTCCACCCCGTGGCGTCCAGGCCGATCAGGTGCGCAATCTCCTGGTACCTGTCGGTGCCCGTGTTGAGGTAGGTCGCGTTCCACATGTACTGGGGGATCAGCTCGGACACCCGCTCCATCTCCCAGAGGCCCCGCCCCTGCTCCTCGAGGCCCCTCACGAACTCCGCGCGGGTGCGGTCGCGCATGTCCGTCACCATGAAGTCGATCAGGCCGTCGTTGTTCAGGTCGCCCGAGTCCGCGCCCATTGAGAAGTACGTGACGTGGGGAAGGCGCTCGTCGACGACGTCCGTGAAGGTGCCGTCGCCGTTGTTCATGTAGAAGCGGTCCGGCGTCTCGAAGTCGTTGGCGACGTAAATGTCGGGCCAGCCGTCCTGGTTGGCGTCGAACCACAGCGCCGTGTGGCCCTGTGTCGTGCCCCAGATGCCGGCCTTCTTCGCCACGTCGGTGAACGTCCCGTTGCCGTTGTTGTGAAAGAGGTAGTTCCTGCGCCCCGTCGGGCTCTTGGTGAAGTCGAGGACGTTGGTGAGGAGGAAGCAGTCGAGGTAGCCGTCGCCGTCGTAGTCGGCGAACGTCGCCTCGACGCTCGCGTCCTTCACGTCCAGCCCGTAGTCGTGCGCCCGCTCCGTGAAGGTGCCGTCGCCGTTGTTGACGAACAGGAGGTTCGGGGCGTCGAAGCGGCAGACGTACAGGTCGGGCCAGCCGTCCTGGTTGATGTCGACAACGGTGGCGCTCGTGACGCTGCCCGGCCCGTTCTGGGTGCAGTCGACACCCGCGGCTGCCGCCACGTTGACGAACTTGAACGGGGCGACCTGCCGATAAAGCGCGCAGGGGCCGTTCCTGGAGACGACGAATATGTCCAGGAGCCCGTCCCGGTCGAAGTCGGCGACGGCGACCCCGGTCTCCACGGCGCCGAGCGTCAGCTCGCGGAAGCGGTCGCCCCACATTCGGGGATCGCTGTAGAGGTTGCTCACGGTGACGCCCGTCGACTCGGGCGAGAGGACCTCGAAGGGCTTGGCCCCCGGGGCCGCCGGCACCCGCGCGCGAAGCGCGGTCGCCACGTAGGCGGGCTCGGCCGCGGCCGCGAGGGCAAGGGCGCCCACTGCGGCGCAGGCCAGGATTCTCTTGAGCATCGTGCCTAGGGTCGGGGGCATCACTTGGAAAGCGGGAGCAGCGCGTGCGCGTAGACCCAGTCGGCAACCTTCATTCCGACCTTCTGGGCCTCGAGGTTGTCCGACATGGTGTGGATCCCGCCCCAGACGCGGCTCATGCCGACCTCGCGCTGGGCGTCCGACAGCCGCTTGAAGGTGTGCACGGCGCCCGGCAGGCCGTCGGACGCCACGCTGAACTCGATGTCATCCGTCCCGATGACGAGCGCTATCATGCGCGCCGCCGCGGAGGAATACGTGCTGTGGCCCGAAATGTAGGACGGAAACGCAGGCGACGCCATGTTGGGGATAAAGTCGGGCGCATTGACGACATGCGGGTTGAGCTTTGGATCGAGTTCGCGAAGCGCGTTTTCCGGGCGCCAGAAACTGTAGTAATACTTTGTTTCCCAGCACGAGATCCCCGCGTCCGCCTCGGCCAGGTTGAGGAGCGCGAAGAGCCGCGCGCATTCCGGCTCGGAGAGGTTCCGGCGGCGCGCGATGTCCTGGGCTATGACGTTCCAGTGGCCCGCCGGCGTCGCCGTCCCGAGGTCGTCCGACCAGAACGGCGTGCACAGGGTCTGGTATTCCGTGCGGTCGGCGTCATCGCGCGCGCCGTGGCGGGCGACGAAGGCGAGCTCCTCCGCGTACTCCTTCGAACCCAGAGCCTCGGGAGGCGGCGCGCGGAACTGCGACGGGGAGGTCATGACGAAGGGCGTCACCTTTCCCCAATACGGCAGAACGGGGGGCCTGAACCCCGGCGGCGTCTCCCGCCATTTCCCCGGCTCGCTGCTCGCGTATGTCCCGGCGACGGGCTTGTCAAAGCCGCAGTCCGCGCGCTTGGCCAGCACCGCCTCGGCGACCTTCCTTCCCCAGGCGATGCCGTCGGCCTTGGCATGCCCGTCCGGGATGTCGGCAAGGGCCTTGTCGTAGGCGGCCTGAATGGTTCGGGGATTGGTCGCCGTAAAGAGACCACTGAGGACGGTGTAGGCCGCGCTGGCGATCGCCGCATCCATGCTGGCGCCCGCGGGCGCCGGATCATTGACCAGCCAGCCGCGATGCGTGCGCGTGATGCCGTTCACGGCGTCGAAGATCGCCACATGGTAGGTGGCGTAGCGCAGCGCGGCCAGTGGGGCCGGGTCCCGGGACAGGCGGATGGCGTCAACAGCCTCCTCGTTCCAGTCGAGCACCGCGTTGGCGGCGGCGCGGGCCGCCAGGGCGAGGCAGAGCGTGCAGAGGACAAGGGCGGGGCGGAGTGACTTCATTGGGTGAAGGCGTCGTGGTCGGTTACCGGGAACAGCTTGGGTGGGAGCACGGCGCGGGGCCGCAGCGTCCCGCGAAATGGACCGATGGCTGCTCGCGTGGGAAGGCGTTTGTGGCGGGAGGCCGGCGTTGCGGGGCGAACGGCGGGGAAGGCGACGCCGGCGACGCCGGGTCAGTAGATCCGGCCATGCGGCTAATTAGGCTCCGTTATGACGAGCCGGCGGTTGATCCCGGGCGACCGGACCTCCTGGCGCGCGCCGCTCGGCCACCGGACGACGACGCTTCGGACCCGGTCGTCGTCGCCCAGCCCGAAGGTGAGCGTCTTCTCCGACTGTGCCATGAAGCCCATGGCCGGCTCCATGGTCTGCACGAGCACGCCGCGGGGCGTGTGCACCTCGACGCGGGCGCCGCCCGCGTCGCGCTGGCAGTGGGTGCCGACGAGGTCGACCCGCAGCCACGCGTGGTGGAGGCGCTGGTCGTTGCGCAGGAGCCTGGGCGGCCCCCCGTTCTGGGCGATCACCACGTCGAGGCTCCCGTTCCCCTCGACGTCCGCGACGGCCACGCCCCGCGCGACCATCTTCCCCCCGAGGACCGCCGCCCCCCCCGGCGCGCGCTCCCAGCCATGCCCGTCGTTCCAGAGCAGCGCCGGGGCGGCCTCGAAGCCGCGGCCGTGCTCGAAGCGGTTCAGCCCGGGCTCCGTGAGGCCGTTGCCGGAGACGATGTCCATCCGGCCGTCGAGGTCGTAGTCGAGGAGGGCGACGCCGAGCTTGCCCCTGAGTTCGCAGTGGGACTCGGCCTCGCCCGACACCGGGCCGAGCGCGAGCCCGGCCGCGCGCAGCACGTCCAGCCGGTCGGTCGCCTGTCCCGGGCGCGCCAGCTCGCTCGGCCCCGCCAGGCCCGCCGACGCTCCCTCGCGCCGCTCCGCCGTGGACGGCCTCCACTGGCGGAAGGTGCCGTTGCCCTGGTTGATGAAGAGGACGTCCTCCCCAGACTGGTACGTGAACAGGAGATCGAGCCGGCCGTCGCCGTTTGCGTCGACCGCCGCCACCGCGAGCGGAAGGGCCCGGGGGAACCCGGTCTGCCGGTCGATCAGGTCGAGGCCCGTCTTCGCCGAGACCTCGACGAACTTCCCGTTGCCGAGGTTGCGGTACACGGAGGGGAACACGCTGACGAAGCCCGCGGGCGCCGTGTACGACGGGCCCACGTTCTCGGCGGTGAAGGCCTCCCTCAGGCTGGTCTCGCCCGCCCAGCGAGCGTAGTTGCACACCACGAGGTCGAGCCTGCCCTCCCCGAAGATGTCGATCCACACGGCGCCGGTGCTCCACACGCGGTCGTCCCCTCCGACGCCGGTCGAGTCGGTCACGTCGACGAACTTGCCGTCGCCCTGGTTGTGGAAGAGCCGGTTGCCGCCGATCCCGGTGATGAAGATGTCCGGAAAGCCGTCGCCGTCGTAGTCCCCCACAGCGACGCCCATTCCCAGCATCGTTATGTCGAGCCCCGCCTCGCGGGTCACGTCCGTGAAGTGCCCGGAGCCGTCGTTGTGGTAAAGCGCGCACGTCGGCGGCCCGCCCATCGCGGAGGGAATCCAGGGCCATGTCGTCCCGCTCACGAAGAACAGGTCCTGGCGCCCGTCGTTGTCATAGTCCAGAAACGCAACGGCGCCCGGCAGCGTCGTCGGCGTCCCCTCGTCCTCCCTAGTCCCGTTGTCGTGCACGAAGTTGAGGCCCGCCTCCTCCGTCACGTCGGTGAACCTCACGGCCGGGGCGTAGCCCGTCTGCGCCGCGAACGGGAACAGCCGCGAGAAGAGGACGCCGACCACGATCGCCGCCACGGCCAGGGGCGCCAGAACGGGCACGAGCGGAGATATGGCGCCCCGGGCGACGGCCCCGCCCGGATCGGCCGGCGCCGGGGCGCGCGCGGGTGTCGGCGCCGTTCGGGCGCGCTCGGGATTCGCCGCGGGGCCGGGCATGGACTGCTATTGAACTTCCCGTCCGACGATGTAAATTTCATTCCCATTGATGAGCGCCCGGTCCATGGCCCCAACCCTTCTTCGCGGGCTAGGTCTCCTGGCGCTGTGGTCGCTGGTGGGCCTTGCCTTCGCGAGCCAGCTGTACCTTTCGAACACCCTGCTCGGGCGCCCCATAACCTGGGGCGAGGCGATCAGCGCGCCCCTTGAGGACTGGTACGTCTACGGCGTCTTGTCCCTGCCGGTCGTCTGGCTGGCCCGGCGCTACCCGCCCGAGCTCCGGCCCCGGTGGCTCGCCGCCTGCATCCACCTGGTGGCGGCGCTCGTGTTCTCGCTCGCCTACGTGGTGCTTCGCGCCCTCGTGGGGGAGGTCGACAGCTGGATCGTGGGCGAGTCCGCCACCTTCGGGGAGATCTTCGATCCGCTTCTCGTGCGGACGTTTCCCTTCAACCTCCTCATTTACGGGGTCATCATATCCGCCGGCCACGCGCTCGACTACTACCGCAAGTACCACGAGCGCACCGTGCAGACCCTCGAGCTGGAGAAGCACCTGACCGAGGCGCGCCTCCAGGCCCTGCTCCATCAGCTCAAGCCCCATTTCCTCTTCAACACCCTGAACGGGATCGCCTCGCTGATGCACACGGACGTCGAGGCCGCCGACCGGATGCTCGTCCGCCTGAGCGAGCTGCTGCGGATAACGATGGCCCACACCGGAGCGCCGGAGACGACGCTCCGGGACGAGGTCGCCTTCCTCGAGCGGTACCTCGACATCGAGCGGATACGCTTCCGCGACCGCCTCGAGGTGTCGATCGACGTCGACGAGGACGCGATCGACGCGAGGGTGCCGAGCCTGATCCTCCAGCCCATCGTCGAGAACGCGGTGCGCCACGGCATCGAGCCCCAGTCCCGCACGGGCCGGATCGAGCTGCGCGGCACCCGGGACAACGGCCGGCTCGTCCTCACTGTCAGCGACAACGGGGGCGGCGTGCCCGCCGGCGGCCCGGCGCGCGAGGGCATAGGCCTCGCCAACACGCGCGCCCGACTGGCCGAGCTGTACGGCGACCAGCAGCATTTCGAACTGGTCAACCGGCCGGATGGAGGCCTGTGTGTGCGCATGGTGATCCCGTTCATCCCCTCCGAGCCGTGAGCAAGCTCCGCATCATCATCGCCGACGACGAGCCGCTGGCCCGCGCCCGCCTGCTCGCGCTCCTGCCCAAGGACGTCTCCATCGAGGTGACCGGCGAATACGCGACGGGGACGGAGGCGGTGGAAGCCATCCGCCGGGACAAGCCCGACATCGCGTTTCTCGACATGCAGATGCCCGGGTGCGACGGCCTGCAGGTGGTCGAGGCGCTCGCTCCCGAGGA